>Ga0247820_10000817_pt1 | contig 17269 bp, 15 predicted proteins | sample 13C_Glucose_Day1_2_FD_192480 | JGI IMG/M metagenome (GOLD analysis project Ga0247820, IMG submission 192480) | Soil microbial communities from agricultural site in Penn Yan, New York, United States - 13C_Glucose_Day14 | ecosystem: Environmental > Terrestrial > Soil > Agricultural land | place...
CATGATCGCCTGCCGCCCGACTACCGCGCCCAGCGGCATGCCGCCGGCAATGCTCTTGGCCAGCAGCAACAGGTCCGGCTCGATGCCCAGCCGGGGGAAGGCGAAGCGCTGGCCGGTGCGGCCGAAACCGGACTGGATCTCGTCGATGATGATCAGGATCCCGTGCTCGTCGCAGAAGCGGCGCAGGGTCTGGGCGAAGGCGGGGTCGAGGGCGAGAAAGCCGCCTTCGCCCTGCACCGGCTCGAAGATGAACGCCGCCACGTCCTCCACCGCCAGTTCCACGCCGAACAGGCGCTCCATGGCCTTGAGCGCCTGCTCGCAGCTCACCCCGGTGTCCGCGCTGGGGTAGGGCAGGTGGTAGACCGGACCGGGCAGTTCACCGACCCGCTGCTTGTACGGGGCGACCTTGCCGTTGAGGTTGAGGGTGGCCAGGGTACGGCCGTGGAAACCGCCGTCGAAGGCGACGATGGCGCGCTTGCCGGTGGCGCCGCGGGCGACCTTGAGGGCGTTCTCCGCCGCTTCCGCGCCGCTGTTGGTGAGCATGCCCGCCAGCGGGTAGCTGACCGGGACGAACTGGCGCAGGCGCTCCATCAGCTCCAGGTAGGGGCCGTGGGGCGCTGCGTTGAAGGCGTAATGGGTCAGACGCGCGGCCTGCTGCTGGATGGCCTCGACCACCGCCGGGTTGCAGTGGCCCAGGTTGAGCACGCCGATACCGCCGACGAAGTCGATGTAGCGCTTGCCGGCGGTGTCCCAGACTTCGGCGTTGCGGCCGTGGGAAAGGGTGATCGGGTGAATGATGGCGATGGACTGGCTGATACTTTCCTGATTCATCTGTACGCGGCCTGTTGTTCGAGTCAGGTCGTATCCAAGCGTGGCGGGGATATATCCCGCAAACGAATTATTCGATTGCCGTCATTCGTTTTCTTCCTGAACTTGATTCGTAGCCTGTGCCGCCCTCGGGGCCATGCTCATTGGCGTGGAACGGGCAGGGCGCTACCATCGGCAGTCAGCCTCCTTCCCAATTCCAACAAGCCAAGGACGCGTATGACCGAACAAGCCCTCTCCCTGCAACAACTCGCCGCACCCGAAGGCACCTGCTACGGCTGCGGCTGCTCCCACCCCAGCGGCCTGCACGTGCACAGTCACTGGGATGACGACGGCGTCCACCTGCTGTGCCGTCATTCCCCCGACCCGACCTTCATCGGCTGGCCCGGCCTGGTCTACGGCGGCCTGCTGGCCATGCTGGTCGATTGCCACTCCAACTGGACCGCCATGGCCCACCACTACCGCGCCGAAGGCCGCGAGCCCGGCAGCCTGCCGCGTATCGACTGCGTTACCGGCCAGCTCAGCCTGACCTACCTCAAGCCCACACCGATGGGCGTCGAGCTGCTGCTCAAGGCGCGGGTCGAGGGCGAAGTGGGGCGCAAGAGCCGGGTAATCTGCGAGGTCTGGGCTGGGGATGTGCTGACCGTTACCGCCGATTCAGTGTTCGTACGGGTCGATACCGAGAAGCTCAAGCGCCAGGCTCACGGCGACGCCTGAACCTTGCGCCGGTTGGGAGGGGCTGGCATTGTCGAGGGTGATCCGGATGCCCGACAGGATGTTGCCATGCCCTACCAGATCCGCCCGGCCCGCAGGGACGATTGCGCAGTCCTGAGCCACATCGGCCAGGCCACCTTCGCACTGGCCAGCCCGCCCGACAGTGCCCCGGCGGCGCAGCAGCATTACATCACCCACAACCTGCAGCCCGAGCACTTCCAGGCCCACCTGTGCCACCCGCACAAGCGCCTGCTGGTGGTTGAGCGGGAAGGCCAGGTGCTGGGCTACAGCATGCTCGACCTGGCGCCCGGTGAACTGGGGATCGCCGCGGCCGATCAGCTGGTGGAGATTTCCCGCTGCTATGTGCTGCCCGTCGCCCACGGCACAGGCGCCGCGCAGTCGCTGCTCGAGTCTATCTTGTCCCACACCTGTGGCCCGGTTCGCCTGACCGTCAACGAACTCAACGCCAGGGCCATCCGTTTCTACGAGCGCAATGGCTTTCGCAAGGTGGGCGAGGCGATCTTTCCCTGCGGTGACGAGCGCCACCGAGACTGGGTGATGGTCAGGACGCCCGGCAGTCTTTAAATTGAATCCCCCAACCTTCAGGGCGCGAACATGACCGATCTTTGTGCATTCCCCATTACCCGCAAATGGCCGGCCCGGCATCCCGAGCGCCTGCAATTGTATTCGCTGGCCACGCCCAACGGCGTCAAGGTCTCGATCATGCTCGAGGAGATCGGCCTGCCCTACGAGGTGCACAAGGTCAGCTTCGACAACGACGACCAGCTGAGCCCCGAGTTCATCTCCCTGAGCGCCAACAACAAGATTCCGGCAATCCTCGACCCCGATGGCCCTGGTGGCCAGCCGCTGCCGTTGTTCGAGTCGGGGGCGATCCTGCAGTACCTGGCCGAGAAGAGCGGGCAGTTGCTCAGCCAGGATCCTGCCCAGCGCTACCAGACCCTGCAGTGGCTGATGTTCCAGATGGGCGGCATCGGGCCGATGTTCGGCCAGGTGGGGTTCTTCCACTTCTTCGCCGGCAAGGAGTACGAGGACAAGCGGCCCCGGGATCGCTACGTCAATGAGTCCAAGCGCCTGCTGGGCGTGCTCGATCGCCATCTGCAGGGGCGCGAGTGGATGGTCGGTGCGTACAGCATTGCCGATATCGCCATCTTCCCCTGGGTGCGCAACCTGGTGGAGCGCTACAACGCGCGCGAGTTGGTGGGGTTCGATAATTTCAGGGAAGTGCAGCGGGTGCTGGCCAAGTTCCTCGAGCGCCCGGCGGTCCAGCGCGGTTTGAAGATCCCGGCCTGACAGGGGATCCGTGGGAGCGGGCTTGCCCCGCGATAGCGTCGGAAAATTCAGTATCGCTATCGCGGGGCAAGCCCGCTCCCACGCTGGTAATCCTGCGCGATCGCCTGCAGATTCAGCGACATTCAGAGAATCTGGTTCAGCAACCAGTACAAGCAACCCGCCAGCAACATCGCCGCCGGCAAGGTCAACACCCAGGCCATCAGCAGGTTGACCAGCGTCTTGCGTTGAATTCCCGACCCATTGGCCACCATGGTCCCGGCCACGCCCGAGCTCAGCACATGGGTGGTCGACACCGGCAGGCCGAACATATCCGCCGCGCCGATGGTGCACATCGCCACCACCTCGGCCGAAGCGCCCTGGGCATAGCTCAGGTGGGTCTTGCCGATCTTCTCGCCCACCGTCACCACGATGCGCCGCCAGCCGACCATGGTGCCCAGGCCCAGGGCGATGGCCACTGCCACCTTGACCCACAGCGGGATATAGCGGGTGGCGTCGTCCAGCTGGCGCTTGAACAGTTGCACATGGCGCGTGGTGTCGGCGTCGTAGTGGGCCAATCGGTGTTTGTCGATCAGGCGGATGGCCTCGCTGGTCAGGTACATGTCGTTACGCACGTTGGCCATGGCCTCGGCCGGCACGCGCTTGAGCGAACCATAGCCTTTGACTTCCTCGCCGATCATGCCAGTCAGCGCGGCCAGCGCCGGGACCAGCTCGGCGCTGGCCTTGGGCTCAGAGATGAACGCGGTCAGCACCTGGCGCGGATCGGCCGGTGCGGGGGCTGGCGCGGCGCGCACCAGGGCCTGGCGGGTGACCTCGGCGACCGCCGAGAACTGCAGGGCCTGCTCGTTGGGCATGGTCTTGTTCAGCGCATAGGCCATTGGCAGGGTGCCGACCAGGATCAGCATGATCAGGCCCATGCCTTTCTGACCATCGTTGGAGCCATGGGCGAACGACACGCCGGTGCAGGTGAGGATCAGCACGCCGCGAATCCACCAGGGCGGCGGCGTCTGGCCTTCTGGCGCCTGATACAGCTCGCGGCGCTTGACCAGCGCGCGCAGGGCGAGCAGCAGCAGGGCGGCGCAGGCGAAGCCGATCAGGGGCGAGAGCAGCAGGGCGTAGCCGACCTTGCTGGCTTGGGTCCAGTCCACGCCGCTGGTGCCGTCGCGTCCGTGCATCAACGCGTTGGCCACGCCCACGCCGATGATCGAGCCGATCAGGGTATGCGAGGACGACGCCGGCAGACCCAGCCACCAGGTGCCGAGGTTCCAGATGATCGCCGCCAGCAGCAGGGCGAAGACCATGGCGAAGCCGGTCGACGAGCCGACCTGCAGGATCAGCTCCACTGGCAGCAGGGCGATGATGCCGAAGGCCACCGCGCCGCTGGAGAGCAGCACGCCGAGGAAGTTGCACAACCCCGACCAGACCACCGCCACCGGCGCCGGCAACGAATGGGTGTAGATCACCGTGGCCACTGCGTTGGCGGTGTCGTGGAAGCCGTTGACGAACTCGAAGCCCAGGGCGATCAGCAGGGCCAGGCCCAGCAGCAGGAAGGGGGTGACGGTGGTGACCACGGTGCCGCTGGCGCTGACATCCTGCTTGAGGCTCCAGAAGGTGTAGGCCAGGCCGGCCAGCAGCAGGCCGAAGAACAGGGTGAGGGTGGCGCGTCCGGGACGGTGGGACAGGTGGGGGCGGGAGTCGAGCTTGGGCAGCGCGTCCTGACTGACCAGCAAGGGAGTTGTCATGATGGCTCCGGGGGCTTCGACGGAGAGGGGAAGGTTTCCTATCCTAGAAACAATCTGTTACTCCCGCGTGACCTCGGTCAACGGAACCTCTAGTCTAGAAGGCACCACGCAATTGCCAAGCGAGTTTCCGATGATCTGTTGCAAGCGGGTGTACGATCCCGTCATGGCGAGCGATGGCCAACGTGTGCTGGTCGACCGCCTGTGGCCGCGCAACACGCGCAAGGAAGACCTGCACGGGCAGTGGCTGCGCGAAGTGGCGCCGTCCGACGCATTGCGCAAGGCGTTTCACGCCGGCGAGTTCGACTTTGCCGGTTTTACCCAGCGCTACCAGCAGGAACTGGCCGCTCACCCCGAGCACTGGTACCCGCTGCTGGACCTGGCTGGCAAAGGCGACCTGACCTTGCTGTACGCCGGCAAGGACACCGAGCACAACAACGCCCAGGTCCTGGCCCGGTGGCTGGAGGACGAACTGGAACGCCGTGGCCCGGCCAGTTCGCCGGTGTGCTATGCCCCTTGAACTGATTCCTGCCAGCGACGAACACCTGACGTTTGCCCGTGACCTCACGCGCCGCGCCATGCTGCCGTATTACCGTGAATTCGATCTGTTGTGGATCGAGGAAGCCTTCGACGAAGCCTGGGGCTGGCGCGAACAGTGGCTGGTGGTCGAGGACGACCGGGTGCTGGGCTTTTGCAGCCTGAGCCAGGACCGTCAGGCGCTGTACATCCGCGAGCTGCACCTGTTGCCCGAGCAGCGCGGCCGGGGCGTGGGAGGTTGGGTGCTGGAGCAGTTGGCCGGCTGGACCGCGCAGCGCGGGTTGCCCTGGCTGCGGTTGATGGTGTTCAGCAGCAATCCGGCGCGGCGCCTGTACCAGCGCCGAGGGTTCGTCGAGGTCGGGATGGACGAGTGCTTTGTGCGGATGCAGCGCCCGGCACCTTGACGCGATCCTGTGTAGGAGCGGCCTTGTGCCGCGAAAGGGCCGCAACGCGGCCCCGGCGATCTTTGCTTTAACGCTCAAATCCTGGGGCCGCTCCGCGCCCCTTTCGCGGCACAAGGCCGCTCCTACAGGGGGCGGTGGATTTCAGTCCTGGCGCACCCTGACCATCCGCCCCTGAACCAGCATCGCCTCCAGCACCGGCCCCTGCAACGCCAGCAGGTCGCCGGCCAGCAGGTTCTGCAGCAGCGCCTTGCCATCGAAGCGATTGCCTCCCAGTTCGACCTCGCGCACGCCCTCGACCCGCACCACCGCCTTGCCCACCTGCCCCAGGCGGTTGCCGCTGATCACCAGCGGCCCGGGCTGCGGCGTGGCGTTGCGCAGGCTGACGGCGTACTCCGGGGTGTTGCCGATACGGTTGCCCACCAGGGTCAGGGCCGTGACCTCGCTGGCATCCACGGCGCTGCCCTGGCTGCTGGCCAGCAGGTTGTCGTCGATCAGCAGCGGGGCTTCGGTCGTCGGCGCGAGGTTGCGCAGCTGGATGCCATGGCCACGGCTGTCGCCGATGCGGTTGCCGGCCAGCAGCACGGCGCCGCGCTGGTCGCTGATCTCGATGGCGGCCTTGGCGGCGCCGAGGATCAGGTTGTTTTCGACCAAAGCCCGGGTCTGGCCACGCAGGCGCACGCCGCTGTTATTGTCGACGCCGCGCAGCTGGTTGCCACGCAGGCTCAACTGGCTGTCGCGGGCGTCGATGGCGTACTGCTGCGAGCCTTCGAAGCGGTTGTCGATGATGGTCGCCTGGCTGTGCTGCAGCTCCACCGCGCTGGACAGCTCGCTGAAATGACTGGCCTCCACCAGCAGCGTGGCCGGACGCGTGCTGGACGGCTGCTGGGTGCTGAGCGCGGTGCTCAGACCACGGGACAGGTTGGTGTTGTAGCCCAGGCGTTTGAGCGTCGAGCCGATCACCTGGGTATGGCTGCCAGCCCAGGACACCACGAAGGGCCGCCAGGCGCGGTTGGTGTTGCCGGGCTTGTCGCCAGCGACGCTCTCCAGCGTCGATTGGTTCAGCCCCAGCCAGCCCTGGTTGATCAGCGCGGTGCCGGAGTAGCTGTACAGGTAGAGGCTCGTGCCCTCCAGCAGCAGCCCGGCATCGGCGCCGATCATCAACGGGTAGCTGAGCAGGTAGCCGTCCTTGTAGCGCTTGAGGACCCGTGGGTCGTGCAGCGCATCGTGCAGCTGCGCCAGGGTGATGCTGCCACCGCGCAGCACCACGGCCTGCGGGTGATGCGCCTGGTAGCCGGCTATGGCGCGGAACAGGCCGTTGTTGACGAACGGCTCGAACGGCCAGCTGCCGGCCTGGGACGAGAACATCGGTTGCAGGCTGACACTGGCGCGGCCCGCGGGTGGCGGGCGGCGTGCCTGCTCGAAGGTCACCGCCTGGCGGGCCTGGTGGCGCAGTTGCTCCAGCTGCTGCTGATACTGCGCCTGGGGCAGGGTGTCCATCACCGTCGCGGCCTGGGCGGTCGTCGCCAGCAGCAGGGCGGCCAGGCAGGTGAGGGAAAAGCGGCTGAACGGTGCCATGGGAGCGTCCTTGATCAAGGCAGGTTGGGGTAGGCCGGCTTGAGCGGGCCGCCGATCTGGCTGTAGTTGTCCACCTCGCCGTCTTCACTGTCGTACAGCTGGCGGGCGAGGGCATGCCCGGGCCGGCGGGCCAGGAACGGTATCAGCCAGGCCAGCTTGTAGGGCGCGACGTCGGCCTGGCGCTGGCCCTTGAGCTGGGGCAGGGAGTCCGGGGCGAGCACGCTGCGGGCGGCGAAGGTGGCCAGCTGGTCGAGGGTACGCTGGTCGTCCTCGCTCCAGGCCAGGCCGTTGGCCCGGGCCGACTCGCCGAGCAGCACCAGCGGCACCAGGGCGTACTGGCTGTAGTTGGCGGCCAGCCTGCTGCGTGCCACTTCCAGCGGCAGGTAAGCCTGGTCGCCACTGCGCACGGCCTGGGCCAGGCCCCGGCGCAGGTTGCCGTCGGCCCAGCGGATGAAGTCGTCGCGGCCCACCAGCATGCCGGCGGCGGCCACCGCCCAGGCGGCCCAGTAGTCGTGGTTGTTGAAATAGACCGTGGTGGACTGGCGGCGCGGGTCGTATTCGCGGATCACCTGCTCGCCGAGCTGGGTGAACCAGTGACGTTGCGCGGGGCTGAGTTGCGCCTTGCCGTCGGCCGCGGCCTGGGTCAGCAGCACCGCGCCGGCCATGGCCGCCAGGGCCCACTTGCGCGCTGCCATGCCGGTGTTGCTGGCGTCCGGGTCGAGCAGGGCACCCGCTTGCGCCCAGTGTTCCAGCCACTGGTCCTGGCAGGCCAGGGCCATGTTGGCCTGCTGCGGCTTGCTGGCGTTCTGAAAGCGCTTGCCGGCCTGGATCAGGCCGCCGACGAATTGCTTGATCTGCCGGGCGACGCGCTCGCTGTCGGCGTCTGGGCTGGCGCGCAGGGTGGATTTGCTGGCGTCGCGTGGGTCGTATTTGCTCTGCAGGTGCAGGCTGGCGGTATAGGGCGGTGGCGACGCCTTGCTGCAGGTGAGGGTGCGGTAGTCGGCGATCATGGCCGATTGCGCGGTGGCGCGGGCGGGCCAGATGGTTTGCGCGGCGTGGGCCGTGGGGGTGAGCAAGGCCAGGGCTGCCAGGGTGAGCGTGAACCTGTGGGGGCGCTTTGCGCCTCTTTCGCGGCGCAAGGCCGCTCCTACAGGGATTGCGTGGGTGCGGTTCACAGGCACAGGCGGGTCTCCACATCGGTGGCGGCGGTGCCGGCCTTGGTCGGTTCGAGGAACACCGAGAGCAGGTTGGCGCCGGCGAACTCGGGGGCCTTGCTCAGTTCGAGGTAGTACTGGCCGCCGCTTACCGCAGCCTCACGCCGGAACCACACCTTGTCGCGGGCGCCATTGTCGTAATAGACGATGAGGTAGAAGTCCTTGACGCTCCTGTCGCTCAGGCGGATATCGAGAAAGCCCTTGGACACGGCCTGCCGGGCGCTGCCGGCATTGCTCAGCAGTTCGATGCGCTCGCCGACCTTGAGTGGCGGACGCTGCTGTTTCGTGCCAAGGATTTCCCTGGACGCCTTGCAGCCGCCGTGTATCGCCGGCACCAGCTGGCGGTACATCAACGGCGAATCCAGGCGGTAGTTGGCCGGCAGTTCCCAGACGATCAGCTTGGGCGGCGCCTCGGGCTTGTAGTCGGCGGACAGCAGGTACTCCAGCAGCGAGCCGTCCTCGCCCACGCCGGGCAGGGCGTAGTTGAGTACATCCGCTTCCAGGTACTGCTTCAGGTAGCCGTCGAAGTTGAACTGCTTGCTCTCGTCCTCGCGGGCCGCCGCGTTGCTGTCGCCGACCAGGATCACCTCGGGATCGGGGGCTTCGTCGAACAGGGCGTCGCTGCTGTCGGCCACCGGCACGGTCTGGTAACCGCGCACGTACTGGAAACCGTAGTTGTTGCCGCAGATGTAGCTCAGGGCCAGGTTCAGGGTGCCGTCCTTGGGCACCATCACGCCGGGCTCGGTGCTGTAGCGCTTTTTGGTCAGGCTGTTGTAGAAAGGCTGGCGGCGGATTTCCTCGGCCATGAGCCTGGCCGTTGCCTCGGCGCCGGCCGGGGTCCAGTGGTGGTCGCGGCGGAAAAAGTACTCGCCCTTGGGCGGCTGGCGCACCAGCAGCATCATCGGCGCCACCACCGCGCCGGCCTGGCGCAGCTGCCCCAGGTAGCTGTCGAGGTTGCGGCTGGCGCGCGCGTAGTCGAACCCGTGCAGTTGCTCGGCGTAGAGCTTGTCGCGGTGCATAAGGCCGCGGGTCGGCTGGATCGCCATGGCCACCTGGATGCCCTGGCGGTGGAACGCGTCCATCAGCCGGGCGAACTCCGGGCGCATGGGCGCGGGAATGCCGAAGTCATTGGTCAGGTCGACCATCGAGCGGAACAGCCAGCGCTCCTTGCCGGGGACGATCTGGCGCATCAGCTTCATGCGCCCTTCGGCATAGTGCTGCGGTTCGGCCAGGGCCGGGCAGACCATGCACTGCAGGTTTTCGCAGCCGGGCCGGACGGGCTCGGCGGCCTTTGCCTGCGCGCCGAGCAGGGCCAGGGTGGCCGCGAGGCCGAGGGGGAGGAGGGTGTTCATGGGCCAGTCATCCTTGCGTGCGGCACGGCGTCACTCGGTCGGGTCGATGCTGTTGGCCAGGCTCAGGCTGCGGTTGCCTGGCAGCAGCACATAGCTGTACGAGCGGCCCTTCTTGAGGAACAGCTCATCGAAGCTGGCCACTTCCTGGCCACCGACGTAGGCGGCGAAGTCGATCTTGATCTCGTTGACCATGCGCGCGCCGGTCTGGCCGCTGGCCAGGGCCTTGACCACCTCGTGCTTGCCGTCGGCGGTGCGCAGCGTGGCCTGGGACGGGGTCAAGTTGTAGAAGGCCACCTGGGCCTTCTTCGGCTCGTTGACGTACTGGTCGGCGATCAACTGCAGTTGCTTGCCGTCGTAGACCACGGTGCTGGCGGCATTGGCCACCAGGGTCGGTTCGATGGCCTTGGCGCCGATACCGATCCTGTGCACGCCGGCCGGCACGAAGCGGTAGCCGCTGAGCTGGCCGGGGGCGACCTTCTGCGGGTTGAGCTTGCCGCTGAGGGCCACCTCGACGTTGCCGTCGGACAGGTTGAGCACACGCACGAACGCAGAATCGGCCGGGGCCACGGCGTCGTACAGGTCGGCATTGCCTTCGGCGGCCAGGGCGGCGTGGCTGGCACAGGTCAGGGCCAGGGCGGTGAACAGGGGCGAAAGCTTCATCAGGTTCTCCTAGGGACGTCAGAAATGCCCGGGCTGGGCGCTGCGGGCCAGCGCGCCGGGACGATGGGCCAACAGGGTGCGCAGGGGGAACTCCCAGACCACGGTGTCGATCTGCGGGTTCTGCAACTGGTCGCCGGCGAGAAACTGGTTCATCGCCTCGAACGGCCCGCGGGCCTCCACGGCGATGGACAACAGGTCGCGGTTGAGCGCCTCCTTGAGGAACCCGACGAAGTTCCAGTCGTCGATCTTGCTGTAGCTGGTACCCACCAGCAGCAGGCTTTGTGTCTGTTCGGCGAACAGCGCGTCGCTGTCCTGTTCGGCCTGGAGGGTCTCGTACAGCTCGATCGGGTTAGGGCCGAACTGCGGCGCCAGGCGGGCGTGGTCGAACTGCAGGTAGTTCATCAGGTCGCCCTTGACCGTCTTGTCGCCGGCCTTGCGCGACACGTACACCTGGTCGCCGAGCAACTGCGGGCGCTGGCGGGCCAGTTCGTAGGCCGACAGGCGCGCGCCGTCCGGGCTCCAGTGGGTGTCGGACTTGAGGAACAGCCGTGGGCCGGCCAGGTTGCGCAGGTAGGCGTCGCGCAACGGCACCACGTCCAGCCGGCGTAGCTGCAGGTCGGCGACGAAGCGGTCGTAGAGGCTGTGCACCCGCGGATCGAAGGCGTGCTCGGCGTGGTTGGCGTAGATATCCAGCTTCATCGGCAGCGGCAGCAGCACCAGGTGCTTGCCGTGCTCGGCCAGTTGCCTCTGGACCTTGACGATCTGCTCCAGCTGGCTCGCCAGGCTGGCGTCCAGGTCGTTGGGCACGCGGTATTCCTGGTTGGTGTAGAGCCAACCGTCCTTGCCCAGCACCACGCCCTTGGTGCCCTCGCCGAACAGCTGGAACTGGGCGTCGGCCCACAGTCGTTGCGAGGGCTCGCGCAGGAACAGGCGCTTGTCGTAGACCTGTTCGAACTTGCGCAGCAGCTTGCCGTCGACGAAAAGGTTCCAGCTGTCGGTCTGGGCGCGGGCAAAGCTCAGCACCGGCGGCAGCGAATAGACGAACATCGCCGCCAGCGCCAGGGCGAAGACCACACCGTTGGCCTTGCCGGCCGAATTCATCACTGGGTACATGGCATTTCCACGGAACAGTAAGTTGATTCATTAATCGACACGTCCCCCTGTAGGAACGGGCTTGCCCCGCGATCAAGGCGACGCGGTGCATGGCACCGGCTGCGCCGGTGTTCGCGGGGCAAGCCCGTTCCTGCAGGGGGCATCTCAAGCCTTGCCCTAGAACTGGAAATACAGGAACGGCGAGAACGAACTGGCCGCCAGGCTGCTCAGCGCCAGCAGGAAGCCGCCCCACAGCAGCAGGCTGTGCAGCACACCGACGTGACGCATGAAGTAGCCTTCCTTGTTGCCGGCGTAGAAGCGCACGTTGTTGATCCCGGCCAGGATCAGCCAGGCGATTGCCACCAGGGCAAAGGCCATGGCCATCTTCGAGGCGCCGAGCACATAGAGCTCCAGCGAACCGAAACCGTTGAAGCCCAGCAGCGCCTGGTAGATCTGCAGGCTGTGGCGCAGGTCCATGGTGAAGAACAGCGGCATGCTCAGGATGATCAGCAGCGCGGTGCGCAGGTTGCGGCCCAGGTGATAGGGCGTGGTGACCTTGGTCGCCAGGTTGAACCTGCGCTCCAGCACCATGCCGATGCCGAAGAACAGCCCCCAGCAGATGAAGGCGAAACTGGCGCCGTGCCACAGGCCCGACAGCAGCATGGTCCACACCAGCGCCGGCAGGGCGCCGGCCACGCGCTTGCGCACCAGCGGCAGGTACACGTAGTCGCGCAGGAAATGCGCCAGGGTCATGTGCCAGCGCGACCAGAACTCGGTGATGCTCTGCGACACATAGGGCTGGTTGAAGTTTTCCGGGAAGCGGAACCCCATCATCAAGGCCAGGCCCAGGGCCATGTGGCTGTAGCCGGCGAAGTCGAAGTACAGCTGCAGGGTCGAGACCACCAGGCCGAACCAGGCATCGCTGAACTGCAGGGTGCCTTCGCCGACGAACAGCACGTTGATCGGCGCCAGGCGGTCGGCGATCAGCACCTTCATGATGAAACCGAGCATGAAGCGGCACACACCCAGCGAGAACAGCTCCAGCGAGTGGCTGCGCTGGCGCAGCTGCGGCGCGAGCTGGCTGTAGCGCAGGATCGGCCCCGCCACCAGGTGCGGGAACAGCGCGACGAAGGCGGCGAAGTCGATGAAGCTGCGGGTGGGCGTGGCGTCCTTGCGGTAGATGTCGACGATGTAGCTCAGGGCATGGAACACGTAGAACGAGATGCCCAGCGGCAGGAAGATGTTCTCCAGGGTCCAGGTGTTGATGCCCAGCGGCGCCAGCAGCAGGGCCAGCACCTCGGCGCCGAAGTTGGCGTACTTGAAGTAGCCGAGCGTGGCCAGGTTACCGGCCACGCCGAGCCACAGCAGGCGCAGGGCACGGCGTTTGTCGCCGGCGTCCAGGCGCGCCTTGATGAACAGGCCGAAGCCGTAGTTCCAGGCGGTGATGGCGACGAACAGCAGCAAAAAGTCCGGGCGCCACCAGGCGTAGAACACGTAGCTGGCGGCGACGATCACCAGCGAGCGCCACTGTGGCCGGGCCAGGTAGTAGATGGCCAGGAACAGCGGCAGGTAGAGGAACAGGAAGACGTTGGAGGCGAAGATCATGCTGGCCGGTCCTTAGTAGCTGATCACCACGCCGACACTCAGCTGGTAGTCGTCGCCGGTGTCCAGCGCGCTGCCTGCGTTGAGGTAGCTGGCGCTGACCAGGGTGTTGACGTCCAGGTGCTTGCCGTCGAGGGCTACCGGGAACATCTTCCAGTAGTAGTTGAGGTCGATCATCTGGCCGACGTTGTCGCCCTTGCCGTGCCGGCCGGCGTTCAGTTCGCTCTGGCGCCGGGCGCGGGCATCGGCGGCCATGCGGATCGGCAGGGCGCCGCCTTCGTCGCGCAGGTTGAGCTGGGTCACCCGCAGGTCCAGGGCGCTGCGCGCCGTGGGCCGGGTCTCCAGGGCGACGCCGTAGTAGCTCAGGTTGCGCAGGTCGAGGGCGACGAACGAGCTGGTCAGGCGCGTGCTGTACGAGCCCTGGCGGGTGATGCGGTCGGACTGGATCGGGTTGAGCCGGAAGCCGTCGTTGTCGTCGTCCGGCTTGTCGGTCAGGCCGCCGCGCAGGGCCAGGCGCGGGGTCCAGGGCAAGGTCTCGAAACGCTTGCCGACCTCGCCCAGCGCCGCCCAGCCGCGGCTGCCGTGGCCGGTGCTGGTGACACCGTTGCCGGCGGTGTTGTCCATCGTGCCGTCCAGCGCCGCCAGTTCCAGGTGGTAGTCGCTGGCCAGCGGCAGGTTGTCGCCCTTGAAGAACAGTCCGTAGCGCCAACCCTTGAAGTCGTAGCGGTCGTCGGCGTCGTGGCCACTGCGGTCGTTCTCCTGCATCAGGCGCACGCCGACCTGGTTGTTCGGGCTCCAGCGATAGGCGTACTGGCCCATCAGGTACAGCGTGCGCGCTTCGCTGGCGGCCAGCGAATTGACGTCGGTGTTGTAGTTGCGAAATTTCTGCCCGACCGCGACGAAGGCATCGCTGAAGGTATCCTGGTAGTTGAATCGCAGCGACTCCAGGCTGTCGTCCCACCAGATGCCGTAGTCGTCGTAGAAGCGCTGACGACCGAACGACAGCGAGAAGCGCGGGTCGTCGCCGATCAGGTTGCGCTTGACGTACAGCTCGCGCAGCTCGGCGTACCAGCCCTCGGGTTGCTCGCGCTCATTGTTGTTGGTCGACTCGTTGGCCAGGTTGCTCGACTGGCTGGAGTCGTAGTTCAGCCACAGGCGACCATAGACCATCCATTTGGCCCAGCGTTTTTCCGGCGAGTACCAGGCGAACGACGGCTCGTAGCGCAGGCTGTAGAAGCTTTCGCGGTCGCGGCCGACCTGGGAGTCCTGCGGCCCGTAGCCGGTCTGCACGGTGAGCTTGTTGAAGAACTCCGAGGTGATCAGCGGCTCGCTGCCGTCAACGGCCGCGACGCGCACAGGCGCGTTGCTGTCGGCCTCGGGGCCGGTGACTTCCTCGGCCGCCAGCACCGTCAGGGGCGCCAGGGCGAGCAGGGCGCCGAGCAGGGGTGGATGGGCTTTCACAGGGTGGCCTCCTTCAACAGATCGTTGCGCGCGGCCAGGGCGCGCTCGATGTCATCCTTGGGCAAGGTCTTGTCCAGCCGTTTGATCAGGCCGCGGGCGCGGGTCTCGCCCAGGTCGAGGGCGATGCGCGCATAGGTGTAGGCCTTGACCGGGTCGTGGCAGATGGCCCGGCCGCGCAGGTGCACGGTGGCCATGCGGTACCAGGCCGCGGTCGAGCCCTGCTCGGCCTGCCGCTGCCAGATGGCCAGGGCACGCTCCTGGTCGGGCTGGTCGAGGCCGCCCTTGCTGTACAGGTCGCCCAGCAGCAGCTGCGCGTCGGGATAACGGGCGGTGATCAGCTCGTCGATCAGCGCCTGGGACTTTTGCGGATCCAGGGTCAGCCAGTTGTTGACCATGTAGAACGCCGCATCCAGCGCCTTGGCCCGGGTCGGGTCCTTGGCCCGCACCTGGGCGATCAGCGCCTGGGTCTGCTCGGCGTTGTGCTCGGTGGGGTTGGAGATCATGAAGTTGGCCTTGGACACCTGCGCCGGCAGGTAGCCACGGGCGACGGCGTTGTCCAGCCAGCGCTGGGCCTCGGCGATGCCGTCGGCGCGCAACTGGTCGTTGGCCTTGTCGCGGGCCAGTTGCTCGGGCGTCGGCTCGACCTTGGGGCCCATGGCGCGGCTCAGGCGCTGTTCGCGCTCGGCGTCCAGCTCGGCGCGGGTGGTGCCGTGGATGCTGTCCAGCAGCGCGCCGATGCGCTGCACGACCTCCACCGGCAGGCTGGCCATCTCCGGCTCCAGGCTGCGGGCGAAGGCGAGGAAGGCCGGGTCCTGGCGCTCGCCGAGGAAGCGGTAGTAGCGCTCGATGCCGCGTGGGTCGATGCGCGCCGCCTGCTGGTACCAGCGCTCGGCTGCGGCGCTGTCGCCCTGGCGCTCGGCGACCACGGCGCGGTACAGCTCAGGGCGACAGTTGAGCAGGCAGCTCTGTTCGTACAGCGCCAGCAGTTCGGCGGCGCGCTCGCCGGGGAACAGCTGCGGATAGACCAGGAACACCTCCAGGCTGGTGCTGGTGCTGCGCGGATCACGGTCGTTGGGGTAGCGGGCCAGGGCCTGACGCACCCAGGCTTCGTGACTGCGCTGCAGGCGCGGGGTGCGGTCGAGCAGGCGCGCCAGCGAGGCCAGCGCCGGGATCTGGCCGTGGCCGTCGGCGAAGGCCTCCTGGTACAGGCTCACGATGTCCTGGCGGTTGGCACTGTCGCTGTTGGCCAGCACATCGCCGAGCAGCTGCTTGGAGGCCAGGTCGCCACGCTCGGCGAGGGCGCGCAGGTCGCTCGTGACATCGGCGCTCGGGTCCTTGTACAGCGCGTAGCGGATCTGCTCCAGGCTCTGCCCGGCCCAGCCGCTGCCGGTCCAGGCCAGGCCGAGGCCGGCCAGCAACAGGCGCGGGGCGTTCTTGGCGATCATGACCGGCCCTCAGTTGCCGCTGCCGAACGGCAGGCCCAGGTACAGGTCGACCGCCACGGCCTTCTGGTAGGCCGCTGCCGGCAGCGGGCTGTCCGGCTGGATGGTCAGGGCCAGGTTGTGGTTCAGCTCGTCGGAGCGGGCGTCGACCACCTTGCCGCTGAAGTGCTGGTCGAGGCCGAACACCTGCATGTCCACCGAGCGCACGCGGCCGACATCGGCGAGCTTGTCGAACGGCACGTTGGCGCGCACGAACAAGCCCTCGTGCTTCGGCAGCAGGTGCATCATCGGCGCCGCCTTGTAGCCATAGCCGTCCAGCGGCGGCGACGGGTACCAGACCTGGCAGTCGCACGGGCTGTTGATCACCGTCTCGACGCTGGCGCGCCCCAGCAGCGCCTGCAGGTCGCCCGGGGCGAGGTCGGCCAGGGCCTTCATGTCCGCCGGGCTGGTGAAGCTGGTGGCCAGCTGGGTGGAGATGTTCGCCAGCGGCTGGCCGGCCTGCACCTCGCTGGCGCCGGCCGGCAGCAGGTACTTCACGTAGCCGTTGTCCGGCATGCTGATGACCTGGGCATTGCCGGTCACCGTGGCCTGCAGCGCCGGGACGCGGAAGAACAGCAGGTAGCCCTTGTAGCCGACGAAGCCCAGCGCGGCCAGGCCGGCGGCGGCGTACAGCGCGGTGCCGGCCACGGCCTTGAGGCGCTCGGCCGGGGTGCGGGCGCTGGCCTGCTGGTGCTTGCGCGCCTTGATGTAGTTCTCGCGCTGCATCACGTTGAACAGGCCGTTTATGTCGGCGACTTCGCCCGACAGGTAGGCGCTGATCAGGTAGCGCAGGATGTCGCGCTTCTGCGCGTCGAGGTCGACGAACTGCGCGCCGACCTCCTTGCCGCGCTGGGAGACGATGCGCACCTTGCCGTCGATCGACAGGTCCACCTGGTTCAGGCGCAGCTGGATCGAGGCGTCGTACAGCGCGCCGACGGTCAGCGGCGCCTCGTGCAGCAGGCCGATGCCGCCCAGCGAGATGTCGGCCAGGTCGGCCTCGAACGGTTCGCGGCCGACACCGGACAGGCGCACCCGGGCGTGCATGCGGGTGCGCACGTACTGACGCTCGTCGATGGCTTCGTGGACGATGTTGGCCGTGGTCGTGCCCGGGGCCGCCGGGGTATTCGAAGTACTCATGTGCAGGCGCCTTTCCTTAACGTTGCGAGAGTTCCAGAAGAACGGTGATGACCCCGAAGAAGATGGCGATCGAGGAGCACAGCATCGCCTTCGAGGACCAGCGGTTGAGGCTGGCGTCGAAGTCGACGCTGCCGGTGGCCAGGGTGGTCTTCTGCCGCGTCCAGCGTT
>Ga0247820_10000819_pt1 | contig 17241 bp, 19 predicted proteins | sample 13C_Glucose_Day1_2_FD_192480 | JGI IMG/M metagenome (GOLD analysis project Ga0247820, IMG submission 192480) | Soil microbial communities from agricultural site in Penn Yan, New York, United States - 13C_Glucose_Day14 | ecosystem: Environmental > Terrestrial > Soil > Agricultural land | place...
ATGGTCACGGTGAAGGCGTCCTTGCGCGGCATGCGGAAGGTGCAGGGCGTGGCCTCGCACGAGAAGCCGTTCGAGGTCGAGGCGCGCGCGCCGGGCGGGCTGCTCTCGATGACGAACTCCTGGGTGGTGCCGCGCGTGATGGTGGCGCAGGCCGGCAGGCTGACGCTCAAGCCCGCAAGCGTCAGGGCTTGCACGGCCAGCCATGCATGGCGTTTGGAAATCATGACGATCCCTAAGAGGATACGGTCCAGCCCCCCCGGCTGGCCTGCCATATGTCTCGCATCACGCCGTTCGACCGTCAATCACGAACGCGTGACGTCCACAGCCGTCTTCGGCGGCGGTTCAGACCGGGACGGTCGCCTGGAAACTGGGCCTCTGTTCCAGCGCGGCCTGAAGCGCGACCAGGTGGGGACGGCCGGTCTTCCAGTCGTAGTCGGGGTGACGGAAGCTGATCCAGCTGACCGCGATCCCGGCGCTCAGCACGCCCATGTCGAAATCCTCGGCGTCGAGCGCGGCGGCTTCCAGCGTATCCAGGGCGCGACCCATGTTGAAGGTCCACCGCGCCATCCACGACGGCGAGCGTTCGTGCTCGGGGCGGCGCTTCTCCAGCACCAGCTTGACGCCCATCTCCAGCGTGGCGTTGGCCAGGGTCTCCAGACGCTTGACGCGCAGCCGCTCGGGCCCCTCGGCAGGCAGCAGGCGCGGGCCGGAACCCAAGGCGTCCAGATATTCGGCGATCACCGGACTGTCGGTCAGGGGCAGACCGTCCTCGGCGATCAGGGTCGGGACCTGCACCACCGGATTGGTCGCCAGCAGTTCCGGCGCATTGGCGTAGGGATCGACCGCGATCTCCTCGATCCGCTCGGACAGGCCCTTCTCGCGGGCGACGATGCGAACCTTGCGGGCGAAGGGCGACGGGGTGGTGATGTAAAGCTTCATGATCTCAACGCCGCTCAATGGTTACACCCTCGGGCGCGGTCAGGGCATCCAGCCGGGCCTGCGCCGCCGCATCGCCCAGAGCATGGGCGCGCATGAAATCAACGGTCGTGGCGGCCATCAGCTCGAAGTCGGCGGGGTCGGCGTTGCCGATAAAGCCGTGATCGCCGCCCGCGAAGGTCATCAGCATCTTGTCGCCCGTCGGGCTCGTGTCGAACGCCGCCCGGTGGTCACGGGGATCGGTGACGAAGCCCTGCACCAGATCGGCGTCGCCCGTGACGATCAGCACCGGCGTGGCGACCGTGGCGTAGGTCGTGGGATTGACCAGACCCGGCACCACGCCGGGCGTGGAGGCGGCGATCACCGCCTTGACCGCCGGATCGCCCAGCGGCCCGGCGACGCTGACCGCGCCCGCCGACATCAGAGAATCGAAGGATCCGAAGGAATGGCCGGCGGCGATCATCGGCTTGGCCGGATAGGTCGCCTGCGCATAGCCGCGCACCACCGCCATATCGACGATCCGGCTCATGACGAAGCTGCGCTGGTCGCCTTCGGCGTGGCGGGGATGCTGCAACGAATCCGTATGCATCGGCGCAATGACAGTGAAGCCGTGATCGGTCCAGTATTTGATGATGCGGTGATAACGGGCCGGGTCGCTGTTCCAGCCGTGGCTGAAAACGATCACCGCCTGCTCGTCCGCCGCCGCCCAGACGCTGACGTCGATCGCGCGACCGTCGGGGGCTTGCAGTTCGACATGGCTCGCCGGGCTTGCGGCGGCCGCCTGCGCCTGCGCCAGGACCGGGCCCGCCGCGACGCTCCCGAACGATAAAGCCAAGACTGACGCCAGCGCGATGCGACGGATCATGATGTTCCCCAACCCGGTATCCGGCCTGACTAGCCCAGCCGTTCGGAGCGGAACAGGGCTATTCCGCCGCCTTGCGCGCGGCGTCCAGCTCGGCGGCCTTCTGCTCGACCAGTTCGACGATGTGGTCGATCATGCCCTCATTGGCCTGCTTGCCGGCGATCTTGCCGTTCAGATAGACCATGCCCGCGCCCTTGCCGCCGCCGGTGAAGCCGACGTCGGTATAGAGGGCCTCGCCGGGGCCGTTGACGACGCAGCCGATGATCGACAGCGACATGGCCGTCGAGACGTGGGCCAGCTTCTCTTCCAGGATCGCCACCGTCTCGATGACGTTGAAGCCCTGACGCGCGCAGGACGGACAGGCGATGATGTTCACCCCCCGGTGGCGCAGGCCCAGCGACTTCAGAATGTCGAAACCGACCTTGATCTCCTCGACCGGGTCGGCGGCCAGGGACACGCGGATGGTGTCGCCTATGCCGGCCCACAGCATGTTCCCCATGCCGATGGCTGATTTGATGGTGCCGGTGCGCAGCGGCCCCGCCTCGGTCACGCCGAGGTGCAGGGGGCAGTCGATGGCCTCGGCCAGTTGCTGATAGGCGGCGACCGTCAGGAAGGGATCGGACGCCTTCACCGAGATCTTGAACTCGTGGAAGTCCAGGTCCTGCAGGATGCGGGCGTGGTTCAGGGCGCTCTCGACCATGGCGTCCGGACAGGGCTCGCCGTATTTCTCCAGCAGTTCCTTTTCCAGCGACCCGGCGTTGACGCCGATGCGCATGGAGCAGCCGTGGTCGCGGGCGGCCTGAACCACCTCCTTGACCCGGTCCATCGACCCGATGTTGCCAGGATTGATGCGCAGGCAGGCGGCCCCGGCCTCGGCGGCCTCGATCCCGCGTTTGTAGTGGAAGTGGATGTCGGCCACGAGCGGCACGCGGGCCTCGCGCGCGATGGTCCTGAAGGCCGCCGTCGACTCCACGTCCGGGCAGGAGACGCGGACGATGTCGGCCCCGGCCTCTTCCAGCTGACGGATCTGGGTCAGGGTCGCCGCCGCGTCGCTCGTCGGCGTATTGGTCATCGACTGGACGCTGATCGGGGCGTCGCCGCCGACCGCGACGGAGCCCACCATGATCTGGCGGCTCTTGCGACGCTCGATATGGCGCCAGGGACGGATGTGGCCGAGTTCGGAATGATCGCTCATGTCGCGCGGAACATAGGCGAGGAACGACGGCAAAACCACGACATCAGTCGCGGACCACGACGATTCATCCCGCAGGCGGGACCGTCGGGACGGCGGCAGCGGGCGGCGGCGCGGCGGCCAGAGCGGCCGCCGCCTGGGCGGCGCGTGTGCGGGCCTGGGCTTCGGCGGCCGCGGCGGCGCGGGCTTCCGACTGGCGGGCCTCGGCCTGGGCGCGATTGTTCAGCGTCCCGAGCGGCGACTGGGGCGCAGGCAGGGCGCCGCTGTGCTCGCCGTTCAGATAGACGTCAAAGGCGGTCGGGTCCGACACGTCCACCGTGGCCGAGACGTTGGGCGGCGCGCGCCAGGCCTCGCCCGCCGCCAGTTGACGCGCGAACAGGATGCGGCCGTCGCCCTGACGCACGACCAGGGCAGCGGGTTTCCGGGCCTGCAGCGTGACCTGGGACGTCGTGGCCGAGGCCCCATAGACGGCGCCGCGCGGATTGAAGGCGGCCTGCACCGGTGGGGCGGGGGCGACGACGACGGCGTTGGGGTCGTCGGGATCGACGCCGGTCAGCTGGGCTTCCAGACCGGGCGTGATGTAGAGCGCCGGGGTCGTCTGGTCCGGCGGCGCGGCGCGGGGCGCGCCCAGGTAGAGAGCGCGCTCGACCTCGGAGTCGGCCTCCTTGGCCCAGTTCTTGGGCACGGCGACCAGATCGGACGGATGCGGCGGCTCGATGCGGACCACGCGCTGGAAGACGTTCCAGCCGACCACGGCCACGATCAACACGCCGAGCGCCGCCAGAATCTTGGGCGAGGTGCGGCGCATCTGCTGCAGGGCGGCGCCGGTCGGGGCCTGAAGCGGCACGGCGGCCTCGGGGAACTCACGCTTGAAGCGCTCGACGGCCGTCAGCTCGTCCAGCCCCAGGGCGCCGGCGTAGGCCCGGACATAGCCCATGGAGAAGATGCGCGACGGCAGAACCGAGAACTCGTTCTGCTCCAGCGCCGTCAGATAGCGCGGATGCACCCGCGTCATGGTCGACAGCTGGGCCATGGAGCGGCCCGAGGCGAGACGGGCGGCGCGCAGGGCCTCGCCCAGCGTCTCGGCGTCCTCGAGGGACGGCGCGTCCTGCCGATCCTGATCCATGCGGGGTTCCGTGCGACGCGAAGGCGCCCTCCCCTTCGCTTAGACGAGGCGCTTGATGCGGGCAACGCGGGAAAGCGGCTCCGCTTCCAGTCTATGACTCAGACGATGACGTTGAGCTTGCGCGCCAGGGACTCGATCTCGCCGCGCACCGACCCGGCCGAGGAACCGAGCAAGACGGCCATGCCGCGTCGCGCGGCGGGCAGGTCGGCCGACAGGATCATCCGTTTGACCGGCCCCACCCCGCCGGCTGGCGCCGACAGACGGGTGTAGCCCAGGGTGATGAGGGCAAAGGCCTCCAGCGGACGACCGGCCAGTTCGCCGCAGACCGAGACCGGCGTGGCGCTGTCGGCGCATTTCTGCTGGATCTCGGCAAGCGCCCGCAGGGCCGGCGGCGACAGGGGATCATAGCGATCCGACACCAGCGGATTGGTCCGGTCGGCGGCGAACATGTACTGTAGCAGGTCGTTGGTGCCGATCGAGACGAAGTCGGTCAACGGCAGCAGGGCGTCCAGGTGCCACAGCAGGCTGGGGCATTCGATCATGGCCCCGACACGCAACAGGGACGGCAAGGGCCGCCCGCGCCGCCGCGCCCAGTCGCATTCGACGTCGACCAGTTCACGCGCCGCACGGAACTCGTCCACCGTGGCGATCATGGGGAACATGACGCGCAGTTCGCGTCCGGCGGCGGCGGCCAGCAGCGCCCGCACCTGCATCCGCAGCAGGGCCGGACGGTCGAGACCCAGGCGTATGGCGCGGCGCCCCAGAGCCGGGTTCTCCTCCCGCTCGTTCTCCAGATAGGGCAGGACCTTGTCGCCGCCGATGTCCAGGGTGCGGAAGGTGACGGGTCGGTCGCCCGCCGCGTCCAGCACCAGCTTGTAGAGCGCCGTCTGGGCGTCCAGACGCGGCAGTTCGTCCGAGACCATGAACTGGAACTCGGTGCGGAACAGGCCGATGCCCTCCGCCCCCGTCATGTCCAGGTTTTCCAGATCGACGGCCAGGCCGGCGTTGGTCAGCAGCATGATCCGCGTGCCGTCCTTGGTCACAGCGGGCGTGTCGCGCAGCAGGTCGAACTCGGCCCGGCGCTGCTCGCGCACGGCCATGCGGGTCTGGACCGCCGCCAGCATATCGGGACGGGGGCGTAGATAGGCCTCGCCCGTCTCGCCGTCGACGATGACCTGATCGCCTTCCGACAGGCGGTCGCGCAGGCCCTGCAGGCGGCCCACGCAGGGAATCTGCAACGCCCGCGCCACGATGGCGGCGTGGCTGGCGGCCGAGCCTTCTTCCAGCAGCAGGCCGCGCAGCTTGTGGCGCGGATACTCCAGCAGGTCGGCGGGGCCGAGATTTCGGGCCACCAGGATGGCGTCGTCGGGTAGGTCGCGCTGGCCGGGATTGTCGCCGGCCAGCACCCGCAGCAGGCGGTTGGCCAGATCCTCGAAGTCGTGCAGCCGCTCGCGGATATAGGGGTCGCGAGCTTTGGCGAAGCGGGCGCGGTGTTCGTTGCGGACCCGATCCACGGCCGCCTCGGCGGTCAGGCCCGAACGCACCGCCTCTTCCAGAGACCGGTTCCAGCCCCGGTCGTCGGCGAACATCCGATAGGTCTCCAGAACCTCGAACGAGGTCCCGCCTAGCTTGCTCTGCCCGCCTTCCAGCATGGCGTCGATGCCGGCTTTCAGCGTCGACAGGGCCTCGGCCAGACGCCGCTCCTCGGCGGCCGGGTCGTCGGACAGCAGTTGCTCGGGGGCCAGGGGCGCCTCGTGCTGGACGACAACGCCATAGGCCAGACCCTCGGCGAACTTCTGGCCCTTCAGCCGCTCGGGTCGGTGTGGCGCCACCTCGACGTCGCGCAGTTCGTCCTGGGCCAGCAGTTCGCCCGAGGCGACCGTCTCGGCCAGGACCATGGCGATGGTCTGGATGTCCTCGACCTCTTCCTCGTCATAGCGACGGGCCGCGCGGTTCTGGACGACCAGAACCCCGATGGCCCGACCGCCGCGCAGAAGCGGCGCGCCGAGGAAGGCGTGGAAGGGGTCTTCGCCGGTTTCCGGGCGATAGGAGAAGCTGGGGTGGGACGGCGCGTCCGACAGGCTGATCGGCTGGGCCAGCCGGGCCACCTCGCCGACCAGACCCTCGCCTGGTCGCAGCCGGGTATTGTGGACGGCCTCGGGGTTCAGGCCCTGGGTGGCGAACAGTTCCAGCTCGCCTGAGGCGCGGCGCAGATAGATGGAGCAGACTTCGGCGACCATGGACTGGGCGATGGTGCGCACCACCATGTCGAGCCGGTCCTGCGCCGGGCCGCCGCCGGCCATGGCTTCGCGGATCTGGCGCAGGAGGTTGCGAGGCCCCCTCGTCGTCAATCCGCCCTTCACCATGTCGCCTCCCGCCTGGCCGCCCGTCGATCAGCCCACTGACCAGATAGGGCGGCGTTGCTGTTTTCCTATAGGGCGTCCAGCCCGTAGGCCGAATGCAGCGCGCGCACGGCCAGTTCGGAATAGGCGTCCTCGATCAGGACGCTGATCTTGATCTCCGAGGTCGAGATGGCCTGGAACTTGACGCCTTTGTCGGCCAGGGCCCGGAACATGGTCTGGGCCACGCCCGCATGGCTGCGCATGCCGACGCCGATGACCGAGATCTTGGCCACGTCCGCGTCGATGCGCAGTTCCTCGAAGCCGATCTCGGCCTTGGCGGCGGTCATCATCTCGGCGGCGCGCTGGGCGTCGCGACGACCCGTCGTGAAGGTCAGGTTCACCGCGCCCTCGGTGCGGGCCTGGCTCTGCACGATCATGTCCACATTGACGTTGGCCTCGGCCAGACGCGTGAAGACGTCGGCGGGGGCGTCGGTGCGGTCCGCCAGACCCAGCAGCGTGATCCGGGCTTCGTCCCGGCTCATGGTCACGCCGGAAACGATGCGCTTTTCCACGATCTCATCCTCATCACAAATCAGGGTGCCGGCGTTCTCCGGCAGATTTCCATTCTCGTCCGGCTCGATGAAGCTGGACAGGACCCGGACCGGGACCTGCTTGGCCATGGCCAGTTCGACCGAGCGGGTCTGCAGCACCTTGGCCCCGAGCGAGGCCATTTCCAGCATCTCCTCGTAGGAGACTTTTTCCAGGCGCCGCGCGCGGCTCTCGATGCGGGGGTCGGTCGTATAGACGCCGTCCACGTCGGTGTAGATGTCGCAAGGGGCGCCCAGGGCCGCCGCCACCGCCACCGCCGAGGTGTCGGAGCCGCCGCGGCCCAGCGTCGTGATGCGGCCGTCGCGGGTCACGCCCTGGAAGCCGGGGACCACGGCGATCTGGCCGGCGTCGACGGCGGCGCCCAGGACGTCGCCGGGCACGTCCTCGATGCGGGCGCGACCATGGGCGTCGTCAGTGATGATCGGGATCTGCCAGCCCATCCAGCTGCGCGCGTCCAGCCCCATGTTGCGCAGGGTCAGGGCCAGAAGGCCCGAGGTCACCTGCTCGCCCGAGGCGACCACCACATCATATTCGTCGTCCGACAGAGGCAGGCCCGCGGCGGCGGGACCCGCGCCGTCGGTCCAGGCCACCAGCTCATTGGTCTTGCCGGCCATGGCGGACACCACCACGGCGATCTGTTTGCCCTTGGCGGCCTCGGCGGCGATAATTCGCGCCGCACGACGAATACGCTCGAGGTCCCCCATCGAGGTCCCCCCGAACTTCATCACCAGTCGTGTCGTTTCGGGCCGCGTCATCGTGGCGTTTCGTCCCCTGCTTGCATGGACGGCCAAGGCGGTTCATGCCTGCGGCCATGTCCGCTTCTAACGACAGCCTTGAGCCGCGCAAACCCCAAAGCGAAGAGGGTTTTTCACCCTTTGCAACCGATCGTGCCGAGGGGCCGAGCATTGATCCCGCCGATGTGGCGCGCTTTTCGGCCCAGGCGGCCGAGTGGTGGGACCCGAAAGGCCCCTTCGCCCCCCTGCACCGCTTCAATCCGGCGCGGCTGAAATTCGTCCGCGACCGCGCCGCCGAACATTTCGGCCGCGACGTTCGGACGCGCGCGCCCTTCACCGGCCTCAGCCTGATCGACATCGGCTGCGGCGGCGGCCTGATCGCCGAGCCGATGCGGCGCATGGGCTTTGCCGTCACGGCCCTGGACGCCTCGTCCGAGAACATCGGCACGGCCCGCGCCCACGCCGAACAGGTCGGGCTGGACATCACCTATCGCGCCGCCACCGTCGAGCAGATGGTGGAAGCGGACGCCGGCCCCTTCGACGTGGTCCTGACCATGGAGGTGATCGAGCACGTCGCCGATCCCGAGGCCTTCGTCCGCGCCTGCTCGAAACTGATCAAGCCCGGCGGACTGATGATCGTCGCCACCCTGAACCGCACCCTGAAGGGCCTGCTGCTGGGCAAGGTCGCGGCGGAATACCTGCTGCGCTGGGTGCCCGCCGGCACCCACGACTGGCGCCAGTTCCTCAAGCCCGAGGAACTGCGCGTCATGCTGGACGGCGAGCCCCTGACCGTCACCGGCCCCTATGGTCTGGCCTATGACCCGCTCAATGACCGCTGGAGCGAGGGCGACGACGTGGGCATCAACTACATGATGATGGCGGCGCGGGACGCATGAGCGCCCTCCGCCGCATCGTCCTGACCGGCGGGCCGGGGTCGGGCAAGACCAGTCTGATCGAGGCGCTGGCGGCGGCGGGCCATGCGACCTCGCCTGAGGCTGGACGGGCGATCATCCGCCGTCAGCAGGCCATCGACGGGCAAGCCCTGCCTTGGCGCGACCGCGCCCTGTTCGCCGAGCTGATGCTGGACCGCGATCTGGAGGCCCACGCGCGCGCCGGAGACGCGGACGCGCCGGTCTTCTTTGATCGCGGCGTCCCCGACGTGGCCGGCTACCTGACCCTGTGCGGCCCGCCGGTCCCGGCCCATGTGGAGCGAGCGGCGCATGACGTCCGCTATGATCGCGTCTTCATCGCCCCCGTCTGGCCCGAGATCTTCGGCCAGGACGCCGAGCGCAGGCAGGATCTGGACGAGGCCCGCCGCACCTTCGACGCCATGGCCGAGGTCTATCCGCGCCTCGGCTACGACCTGATCGAACTGCCGAAGGCGCCCGTCGCCGAGCGCCTGGCCTTCGTGCTTGAGGCGCTCAGAGCGGCCTGATCATGTAGCGGGCGTCGGCGCCGTAGCTGGCCAGCTTCTCGGCCATGCCGGGCGGGTTCTGAACGACAAAGCCGTTGCGCTCCCAGAAGGCGGTCGCCTCGTTGACGGCCACCAGGGCGATCTCGGGCCATCCCGCCGCCTTGGCCTGTTCGGCCAGACGCTCGACGATGGCGCGGGTGTGGCCGCCCCCGCGCGTGTCGGGGTGGACGGCCAGGTCGTGCAGATAGACCACCTCGGCGTCCTCGGGCACAGCGCCGATCAGACTGTCCAGCGGCGGAGCCGCGTTGCGCCTCCACGGATAGGCCATCAGGTAGCCCCTGACGGATCCGGCGGCGTCGGACAGGACGAAGCAGCCCTCGGGCGCCAGTTGCTGACGCTCGGCGAAGCACTCGCGCGCCTCGAAATGGTCGGGGAAGGACAGGCGGGCCACGGCCACGACGCCGTCGATGTCGCCGGGCGTCATCGGCCGCCATTCTAGCCGGGACAGCGGGCGTTCAGTTCCGCCTTGTTGAAGCTCCATTCCACACTCCGGGTCTCGTCGTCATCCGCCCCTTCGATGCGGGCGGTCAGCACATCTCCCGAGGCGCTGACCGTGCGCTGATAGATGATCCGATGCGGAAAGTCGTTGGCGGGGTTGGCGAAGATCACCCGCTGCGGTCCGCTTTCGATCAGGCGGAACGGGGTCGGGGCGGCCCCGCCCGGCTGGGCGAAATAGGCCAGGACGCCGTCCGGCATGGCCCCGATGCGGGCGAACTCGAACCCGCTGCGGCCATTGCGCACAGTCACGGTGTGACCGACCAGAAGACCCTGACGCGGGTCGCTCCAGGTCTCGGAAGCCTCGCGCCCGCCGGAACAGTCCAGCCAGTAGCCCGCCATCCACGACAGGTCGGGCGCAGGGGAAATCGGCGTCGTTTGGATCAGCAGGGCGGCTGAAAGCGCGGTCAGCAAGGACATCGAAGTCTCCCTCCTCGGTTGGGAAGGGAGTCTGGATCAGTCCGTCCCGTCGCGCTTGTAGGATTGCGACGCCAGCCGCCGCGCCAGCTCCATCTGATCGCGCGCCCATTCGGTTGCGGTGCAGCCGAGGAAGCGGCGGAAGTCCCGCGCCATCTGAGGCTGGTCGAAATAGCCGGCGGCCAGTCCGGCCTCCAGCCAAGAGGCGGCGTCGGCGTCCGGTCCCGTCGCATGATCGAAGATGCGGCGGAAGCGGAAGACCGAGCGCAGGGTGCGCGGCGCCACGCCGACGCGGTCGCGAAAACGGCGTTGCAGGGCGCGGCGTTCCGCCGGGTTCAGCGGGAGCCCTTCGTTCTCGCGTCCGGCGGCGTCGACCTGCTCACGCACGCCGGGGTCGATGCGCCAGTCTCCCGTCTGACGCTGTCCCTCCAGCCAATCCGCCAGGGCCGCCGCCTGCCCCGCCGGATCGCCACAGGGCGCCGTGAACCCGCCCAGCCGCGCCGTGAGGTCCAGCCGCCGATCCGTCGCCTCGACCAGCGGACGCTCGAGAAAATCCCGCGCCCCGTCCGGCTCGAACTTGGCGGCGACGATCTCGACGGGACCGACGGGACGGATGGCCATGGGCCGGGTCATCTGGCCGGCGAAGATGACCGGCGGCTGGGGCCGGAAGACGCCATCCTCGTCCGCCTCCTCGTAGGGGGCGGCCAGGTCGATCACCAGTTCGGAACAGCCGTCGGGGGCGATGCGCTGCACCCCGCCGGTCGGCGCCGGCGCCGCATAGGTCCACAGGACGCGCACGAAGGGGCGCAGGGTCGGCGGCGGCGCGAACTCTTCGTATCTCTCCCCCTCCCCCACGGCGTCAGTTCGCCTTCCTGGGGTCCGGCGGCAGGTTGGGCAGGGGGGCGCAGGGCACGCCGTCGTCCTTCAGCTTCTTCACCTCGGCGGGCGTGGCCTCGCCGTAGATTTCGCGCTTCTCGGAGCGGCCCTCGTGGATGTCGCGGGCCTCCCGGGCGAAGGCGTCGCCGACATAGTCGAAATTCTGCTCGACATGCTCGCGCACCTCGCGCGCCGCCTGCATCATCATGGAGCGCATCTGCTTCATGGCGTCCGGCGAAGGGGCGGTCTTCTTGGTGCCCGCCACGGACGGGGCCATGATCTGCTTGCGCACGGCCGTCGAGCCGCAGAAGGGGCACTCGACCAGACCGCGCGCGGCCTGATCGTCATAGTCGCCGGATGAGGCGAACCAGGCCTCGAAGCCATGGTCGTGGTCGCAGGACAGGGCGTAGCGGATCATTGCGGCGGATCGAATTCGCGGTCGTGGCGCAGGGCCGGGATGGAGGCGCGGGCGCGGTTCACCGCGTCCAGGTCCAGCGCGGCGTGCAGGACGCCGGGTTCATCGTGGTCGGCGCGGGCGATGACCTCGCCCCAAGGGCCGACGATCAGGGAGCGGCCCCAGGTCTGACGGCCGTCCTCGTGGGTCCCGCCCTGGGCCGGGGCCAGGACGAAGGCGCCCGTCTCGATGGCGCGGGCGCGCAGCAGGGTCTCCCAGTGGGCCTCCCCGGTCGGGCGGGTGAAGGCGGCGGGCACGGCGATCATGGCCGCCCCGGCCTGGGCCAGCTGGCGATGCAGATGCGGGAAGCGGACGTCGTAGCAGATGGTCAGGCCCAGGCCGCCCCAGGGGGTGTCGGCCAGACGCGCCGCCTCGCCGGGGCGCACCGAGGCGCTTTCGCGATAGGTCTCGCCATTGGCCAGATCGACGTCGAAAACGTGCAGCTTGTCATAACGGGCCGCGATCGCCCCGGTCGGGTCGATCAGCAGGGAGCGGTTGGCCGCGCGCGCGTCGCCGGGCGCGCCTGATCGCACGATGGCCGAGCCGATCAGCAGCCAGACGCCCAGTTCCGCCGCCAGAGCTCGCAGGCCGAGGACGGCGGCGTCCGCCTCCTCGGTCGACAGGGCGGCGTCGCGCAAGGCGCGGCGCTGCTCGAGGAAGTTGGTCCCCTCGGGCGTCAGGATCAGCTGGGCGCCGCCCGCCGCCGCCTGCCGGATCAGCGGCTCGACATGGGCCAGCCCCGCGGCCGCCGTCGCTGGCGTCCGCGTCTGGATCAGCGCGACCTCGAGCCGCTCGACCATCAGGCCGCCAGCAGGGGGTCCAGACCGCCCTTGCGATCCAGAGCGTGGATATCGTCCGAGCCGCCCACGTGCTGACCATTGATGAAGATCTGCGGGAAGGTGGCCTTGCCGCCCGAACGCGCGACCATCTCGGCCTTCTTTTCCGGGTCGTTCGAGGCGACGATCTCGGTGAACTCCACGCCCTTGCGCGTCAGCAGGCCCATGGCGGCGACGCAATAGGGGCAACCGGGCTTGGTGTAGATGACGACTTCGGCCAACTCAGGAACTCCTTGAACTGCAGGCTAGCCCCCTACTTAGGCGGTTCGCGCGCGGTTCGCACCCTCGCGATGACGGCTAGGTCCACCGCGCGGGCGCCGGCCTCCATCAGAACCCGCGCGCAGGCCTCGGCCGTGGCCCCGGTGGTCAGCACGTCGTCGATCAGCAGGATGCGCCGCCCCTTGATCCGGCGACGCCCGGCCTCTGTGACGGCGAAGGCGGATTTGACGTTCAGCCGTCGTCCGCGCGCCGACTTGCCGCCCTGGCTGGCGGTGGGCGTGACTCGGATCAGGGCGTCGGGCAGGTAGTCCAGCGCGGCGGCTCGGGCCAGCGGCCGCGCCACCTCGGCGGCCTGATTGAAGCGCCGCGTCAGCAGACGGGAACGATGCAGGGGCACCGGGACCACCGCATCGGCCTCGGCCACGACGTCGGCGGCCGAGCGGGCGATCCAGCGGGCGAACAGAGGGGCGAACTGCTGCTGGTCGCCGTGCTTGAACTTGAGGATCAGGCCGCGCGACGCCTCGTCATAGACGCAGGCGGCCCGGGCGCGGGCGAAGGCGTAGGGCTGGACCTTACAGGCCAGGCAGCGGTCGGAGGCGAAGTCGCCGCCGTCGTATTCAAAGGCCGCGCCGCAGCCGTCGCAGACGGGGGCCTCCAGAAACACCACCCGGCTCCAGGCGTCGGGCGTCAGACCCGCCGAGGCCGTGGCCTCGCGGCTGTCATGGGCCATGGGCGGCAGCAGAATATCCAGCAGGCCGCGCCCCGCATCGCGCGCGCCGGATGCTATAGGCGCCGCCACGCCTTTTAATCGACCCTTCCAGCCCCCATCCTGAACCGACATGAGCGCCCCCTCCTCCGGTCCCCCGATCATCTTCGACGCCGCCCGTCGCGCCGCGCGCCTGAGCCGCGCCGCCCGACGCTTCCCTGACGCCGACTTCCTGCACCTGCGCGCCGCCGAGAATGCGGTGAACAGCCTGGAGGTGATCCTGCGCGAGTTTCAGGCCCCCGTCGACCTGTCGCCCCATCCGGGCGTCTTCGCCCGCGCCGTCGCCGACAGTTCTGCCCGCGACCGCGTGGCCGAGGTTCGCGCCATAGGCTCGGTTCCCGAGCGCGCCGCGCCGGGCGCCGGACCTCTGGGGCTGGAGGACCAGTCGGCCGACCTGATCGTCAACCTGCTGGGCCTGCACTGGGCCAACGACCTGCCGGGCGCCCTGGCCCAGATCCGCCGCGCGCTGAGGCCCGACGGCCTGTTCGTGGCCAGCCTGTTCGGGGCGGCGACCCTGAAAGAGCTGCGCGGGGTGCTGACCGAGGCCGAGCTGGAGGTCAAAGGCGGGGCCCAGGCGCGGATTTCCCCCTTCGCCGACGGCTTCGACGGGGCGGGCCTGCTGCAACGGGCCGGCTTCGCCCTGCCGGTCAGCGACGTGGACCGGGTGACGGTGCGTTATGCTGATCCCTTCGCCCTGATGCGCGATCTGCGGGCCATGGGCGAGACCAATGTCCTGGCCGGGCCGATCCGCCCCCTGAGCCGGGCTGTGCTGGCCCGCGCGGCGCAGCTCTACGCCGAACGCCACGCCGAGGCGGACGGGCGCATTCCGGCGACCTTCGAAATGGTGCATCTGGCGGGCTGGGCGCCGCACGAGAGTCAGCAGAAGCCGGCCCGGCGCGGCTCGGCCAAGACGCGACTGGCGGATGCGCTCGGGGTCAGGGAGCAGACCGGCGAATAGGTTGATCCTCCCCCGCTGCGCAGGGGAGGATCGAAGTCTTCAGAGCAGGTCGCGCAGCCAGGCGACCAGGGGCTCGTCGGCGGGCGGCATGGGATAGTCCGACAGCTTGTTCGGCTTCACCCAGGCCAGACCGGCGTGCTCTTTCGCCGTGACCACGCCCGACCAGCGCCGGCACAGGTAGAGCGGCATCAGCAGATGGAAGCTCTCATAGGCGTGGCTGGCGAAGACGAAGGGAGCCAGGCAGGCCTCGTTCACGTCGATGCCCAGCTCTTCCTTCAGCTCGCGGATCAAGGCCGCTTCCGGTCGCTCGCCCGGCTCGACCTTGCCGCCCGGAAACTCCCACATGCCCGCCAGCTGCTTGCCCTCGGGCCGCTTGGCGATCAGGACGCGGCCGTCGGGATCGACCAGGGCGACGGCGACGACGAGCACGGTGGGGACGGTCGGGGCCGCAGACTCGCTCACGAGCGATAGTCCCCGTTGATCTCGATGTAGCGCTTGGTCAGATCGCAGGTCCAGACGGTGGCCGAGGCGCGACCCGACCCGACATGGACGGTGATGTCGATCTCGGCGTTCTTCATATAGGCGCTCATCTTCGCCTCGTCGTAGGTCGGCGACGGGGCGCCGTCGACGGCGGCGACATGGGGGCCGAAGTGGATGGCCAGACGATCGCGATCCACGGCCTCCTCGGTCTTGCCCACGGCCATGACGATGCGGCCCCAGTTGGCGTCCTCGCCGGCGATGGCGGTCTTCACCAGGGGGCTGTCGGCGATCGACTTGGCCAGCTTGCGGGCCGAGGCGGGGCTGGCGGCGCCGTCCACGGTGACGCGGACGAACTTGGTCGCCCCTTCGCCGTCCTTGACCAGCTGGTGGGCCAGATCGAGCATGACCTTGTCCAGCGCCGCCGAGAAGTCCTTGAGCCGGCGGTCGCCGACACGGCCGATGCGCGGCGCGCCCGAGGCCCCGGTGGCGAACAGCAGGGCCGTGTCATTGGTCGAGGTGTCGCCGTCCACCGTCACGCTGTTGAAGGTGGTGCGGACGTGCAGGTTCAGCAGGGCCTTCAGCACCGGCGGGGCGATGTTCGCATCGGTGACGATGAAGGCCAGCATGGTCGCCATATCCGGCGCGATCATGCCCGAACCCTTGGCGATCCCGGCGATCTTCACCTTGACGCCTTCAATCTCGCACTCGGCGTAGGAGCCCTTGGGGAAGGTGTCCGTGGTCATGATGCCGAGGCCCGCCTGGGCCCAGGCGTCGGCCTTGAGGCCCGCCTTGATGTCGGGCAGACGGGCGGTGATCTTCTTGTCGTCCAGCACCACGCCGATGACGCCGGTCGAGGCCAGCATGACGTCGCGCTGGCGGCAATCGAAACGCTTGGCCGTTTCCGACGCCGTGCGGCGGGCCGCGTCGGCCCCGGCCTTGCCCGTAAAGGCGTTGGCGCACCCGGCGTTGACGACCAGGGCCTTGACCCCCTCGCCGCCCTTGTCGACGTCCAGATGACGCTTGCACCAGTCGACGGGCGCCGAGCCCACCTTGTGCCGGGTGAAGACCCCGGCGCAGGACGCGCCCTCAGCGAAGTGGAAGACCACCAGATCGTCGCGCTCGTGCTTGTAGAAGCCCGCACGGGCGGTGGCGATCTCGACCCCGCCGATGGGCGGAATGGTCGGGAAGGGCACGGCCAGGGGCGAGACCATCAGGCCGGGCTTGCCGGGCGAGGTCGCCTTGGCGGCCGTCGGCTGGGTGGCGCGCTTCAGGGCCGAGGCCAGGGGGTCCAGAGCCTTTTCGATGGCGGTCTCGATTTTTTGACCGGTCGAACCGGGTTTGGCGGGCGGACGGTTCATGAGGCGACGGTTCCAGCGGGAGGGGCGGCGACGGGAGAGGCGGGCGCGGGCTTGGCGCCCGCTTGCGCCGCGGGTTTGGCGGGATTGAGGAAGACCTCGACCTGGGCCTTGCCGCGCAGTTGCTCCAGCAACTGGCGCACGCCCTCATAGGTCAGATAGCGCACGATCAGGGGACGGGCCTGATCCAGGGTTGGCGGCGTCTCCAGACGGCGATCCTCGACGCGCAGCACGGCCCAGCCGCCCGACGTCTGGACCGGCCCGACCAGGGCGCCGGGAGCCTGACCGCGCACGGCGGCGGCGTAGGCGTCGGGCAGGACGTCCAGCGTCGAATAGCCCAGGTCGCCGCCGGAATAGCGGGTGGCGTCGTCGACCGAGCGCTGGGCGGCCACGGCTTCGAAGGCGGCCCCCTGGCCCAGGACGCCGACCACGGCGTCGGCCTGCTCTTTCGTATGCGACAGGATCAGGCGGACCCGGACCTCCTCGGTCGTCTGCGCCCGGCGCTGCTGTTCCTGATAAAGGCGCTCGACCGCCTGATCGGACACCGCGCCGCTGACGACGGCTTCCACCAGCATGTCGCCGAGGATGCGTTCATGCACCGCTTCCAGCCGACGCTGGGCGGCGGCGCTCTTGTCCAGACCGCGACGGCGAGCCTCGGCGGCCAGAAGCTTCTGGTCCACCACCTCGTCCAGCACGCGACGAAACAGCTCGGACTGGACGTCCAGCGGTTCGCCCTCGCCGATCAATCCCTGGGCCACGGCCTCGCGCCGCACGTCCGAGGCCCAGACGGAGGCGTCCAGCACCCTGGCCACGACCAGGTCATTCTTTTCGGGCGGGGCCTCCGCGTCGCCGCGTCCGCAGGCCGCCGTCAGGCTGAGAGCCAGCAGGACCGACGCCAGCACGGGTTGCAGGGTTTTGATCGAGGGGCGCGAAAGACGCATCAGGCGCTCCGGCCAAAGGCGAAAAAGGGGCAAAAAACAGTAACCGGAGGGCCTGTCGCAGCAAGCCCTTGAAAGCCCCTCGCGTTGACAGGGGTTAGGGCGGTGCTTAAGTCCCGGCTGCGCCCAAGTCGAGGGGTTTTCGATCGTCTGCGCGGCCCCTGCGCACGCC
>Ga0247820_10000821_pt1 | contig 17228 bp, 14 predicted proteins | sample 13C_Glucose_Day1_2_FD_192480 | JGI IMG/M metagenome (GOLD analysis project Ga0247820, IMG submission 192480) | Soil microbial communities from agricultural site in Penn Yan, New York, United States - 13C_Glucose_Day14 | ecosystem: Environmental > Terrestrial > Soil > Agricultural land | place...
GCCCCCACCAGCCGAGGAGATCGACGAGGAGGACGAGGTGCGCTTCGCCCTGACCTCGGAGGCCGGGCTCAACGACGGGCTCGCCTTCCCCTTCGTGTATGCCGCGGTGTTCCTCGCGGGCCACGGCGCGGTCAGCGGCTGGGGCCTGCGCTGGCTGGGCTGGGAGCTGGTCGGCAAGACGGTGATCGGGGTCGCCGTGGGCGTCGCCCTCGGCTGGATGCTGGGGCGGATCGCCTTCCGCTCGAGGGCGCAGTCGCTGAGGGTCGCCGAGACGGGTGAGCCGCTCATGGCGCTCGCGGCGCTGCTGCTCGCCTACGGGACCAGCGAGGTCGCCGGCGGCTACGGCTTCCTGGCGGTCTTCGCGTGCGCCATGACCATCCGGTCGGCCGAGCGCTCTCACGACTACCACGCGCTGATGCACCAGGTGGTCGAACGGCTCGAGCGCCTGCTGACCCTGCTCGTGCTGCTCTTCCTCGGCATCGGCCTCACGCACGGCCTGCTCTCCCACCTCGACTGGCGCGGTGTGGTGGTGGGCTTGGCCCTGGTCTTCGTCATCCGCCCGCTGTCGGGTCTGCTGGCCCTGTCGGTCGGCGGGGACCGGATGGGCCGCAACCGGGACCTCTCGCTGGGGCGCCGGGAGCGTTTCGCCACGGCCTTCTTCGGCGTCCGCGGCGTGGGATCCATCTACTACCTCGCCTACGCCCTGGGCCTGGCGGCCTTCGCCGAGGAGCGCTGGCTCTGGTCGACGGTCGCGTTCACCATCGTGCTCTCGGTCATCGTGCACGGGGTCGCGGTGACGCCGGTCATGCGCGCGCTCGAGCGCAGGCGGGAGACGGCGGGCGCGGCGTAGCGTTGGGGCGTGACCACTCCCCTCGAGCCCGCACCGATCGAGCCCGCACCCATCGAGCCCGACACCAAGGACTGGACCTGGACGCTGCGTGAGACCTGCCCGGACTGTGGGTTCACGGCCAGCGCCGTGGACGGACCCTCGATCGCTGAGCGGGTGCCCGCGCTGACCGAGCCCTGGCAGGAGGTGCTGGCCCGGCCCGACGCCCGCGAGCGCCCCTCACCCTCGACCTGGTCGCCCCTGGAGTACGCCTGCCATGTGCGCGACGTCTGCCGGACCTTCACCGAGCGGGTGGACCTGATGCTGCGCAAGGAGGCGCCGGAGTTCCCGAACTGGGACCAGGACGCCGCAGCCGTGACCGCCCGCTACCACGAGCAGGACCCGGCAGCGGTGGCGCAGGAGCTGCGCGAGGCCGCCGCTGACGCCCGGGACGCCTTCGCCACCGTCGAGGGGGAGCAGTGGCGTCGCACCGGCACGCGCAGTGACGGCTCGGTCTTCACCGTCGAGTCCCTCGGCCAGTACTTCCTCCACGACCTGGCGCACCACCTGGTGGACGTGAGCGCCTAGGACCTACGCCCGCTGCGGACCGCCGGCGAGCACCGCCGCACCTCCGAGGGCGAGGTAGACGGCCCCGCTGAGGTATCGGCTGCGGTGCATGGCCTGGGGGCGCCGGGCCAGCCACCGACCTATCGAGCCTGCCGCGAGGGCGTACATCGAGTCCGAGGTCACGCCGATGGTCACGAAGACGGCGCCGAGGACGAGCACCTGGGGGACGACGGGACCCGAGGCCGGGTGGACGAACTGGGGGAAGAAGGCGAGGAAGAACAGCGCCACCTTGGGGTTGGTGATGCCGACCAGGAAGGCGTCGAGGTAGGCCCGGCCGCTGCTGACGGGCGGGGGCTGCTCGAGGCGGAACCGGCCGCGGGAGCGGAACTCCCGGACGGCGAGGTGGAGGAGGTAGGCCACGCCCGCGTACTTGACGACCGAGAAGGCGATGACCGACGAGGAGATCAGGGCGGTCAGGCCGAACGCCGTCAGCACCACGAACACCGAGGTCGCCGTGGTCACACCGAGGGTGGAGGCGAGCGCAGCCCGGCGCCCCTGGGCGATGCCGCGGCTGACGATGAAGATCAGGTTGGGGCCCGGCAGCAGCACGAGGGCGGTGGCCGCCGCGGCGAAGGCGAGCAGGGTGGGGGTGGAAGGCATCGGTGCTCCGGGGGATCGGCTGGCCCCAGTCTGGCACCGGGCCCCCGCCGCCAGCCACGGATTTCGGGCCGGACGGCCCCGATAGGCTGGTCCGGTGATCGACATCAGACTCCTGCGCGAGGACCCCGACCGGGTCCGCGCCTCCCAGCGTGCCCGCGGCGAGGACGAAGGCGTCGTCGACCAGATCCTCGCCGCCGACGAGCGCCGCCGCTCCTCCCTGACCGAGTTCGAGCGGCTGCGGGCTGAGCAGAAGTCGATGGGCAAGCAGGTCGCCCAGGCCCAGGGCGAGGCCAAGCAGGCGCTGCTCGCGCAGAGCAAGGAGATGGCCGCGCGGGTGAAGAGCCTGCAGGCGGCGGCCGGCGAGGCCGAGGAGCTCCTCGACACCCTCCTGCGCCGGATCGGCAACATCATCGAGCCCGGCGTGCCGGTCGGCGGCGAGGACGACTACGTCGTGCTCGAGACGGTCGGCGAGCCGCGGGACTTCGACTTCGAGCCGAAGGACCACCTCGCCCTCGGCGAGGCGCTCGACGCGATCGACATGGAGCGCGGGGCCCGGGTCGCGGGGTCCCGCTTCTACTTCCTCAAGGGCGTCGGCGCCCGGCTCGAGATCGCGATGATGAACCTCGCCCTCGCGCAGGCCGTCGAGCACGGCTTCATCCCCATGATCACGCCGACGCTGGTGACACCCCAGGTGATGGGGGGCGCCGGCTTCCTCGACGCCCACGCCGACGAGGTCTACCGGCTCGAGGCCGACGACCTCTACCTGACGGGCACCTCCGAGGTCGCGCTCGCGGGCTACCACGCCGAGGAGATCCTCGACCTCTCCGACGGTGCCAAGCGGTATGCCGGGTGGTCCACCTGCTACCGCCGCGAGGCCGGGTCCTACGGCAAGGACACCCGCGGCATCATCCGGGTGCACCAGTTCAACAAGCTCGAGATGTTCGTCTACTGCCGTCCCGAGGACGCCGTGGCCGAGCACGAGCGGCTGCTGGCCATGGAGAAGGAGATGCTGACCAAGATCGAGGTGCCCTACCGCATCATCGACACCGCGGCCGGCGACCTCGGCGGCCCGGCAGCGCGCAAGTACGACTGCGAGGCGTGGGTCCCCACCCAGGGGCGCTACCGCGAGCTGACGTCGACGTCGAACTGCACGACCTACCAGGCCCGCCGACTGAACACCCGGTACCGCGCGGAGAAGGGCACCCAGACAGCCGCCACCCTCAACGGCACCCTGGCCACGACGCGCTGGCTGGTGGCGATCCTGGAGAACCACCAGCAGGCCGACGGCTCCGTGGTGGTGCCGCAGGCCCTGCAGCCGTACCTCGGCCTCGAGGTCCTCAAGCCGGTCTGACCAGCGATCACTGGAGTAGGGGAGACATGACCGAGCGCCTCATCGCCCTCGACCTGGACGGCACGACCATCACGCACGCCGGGGTGCTGCGCCCGGCAGTGCGCGAAGCGGTGCAGGCGGTCGCCGCCACGGGGATGCACATCGTGGTCGCCACCGGGCGCTCCATCGTGGCCACCACACCGATCCTGGACGCCCTCGGCCTGACCACGGGCTACGTCGTGTGCTCCAACGGTGCGGTCACCCTGGCCCTGGACCCGGACGAGCCGCAGGGATACCAGATCCTCGAGACGGTCACGTTCGACCCAGCGCCTGCCCTCGAGCTGCTGCGCGACTCGTGGCCGGACGCCGTCATCGCCGTGGAGGAGCTCGGGGTGGGCTTCAAGGTCAGCGCCCCCTTCCCCGATGGCGAGCTCGACGGCGAGCTGCGGGTCGTGACGTGGGACGAGCTGGTGGCCGACCCCGTCACCCGTGTGACCTTCCGCAGCCCGACGGGCACCAGCGAGGACTTCGAGGAGCTCGCCGAGCGCATCGGCTTGCACGAGGTCAACTACAACATCGGCTTCACCGCGTGGATGGACATCAACCCCGAGGGCGTCTCAAAGGGGTCCGCCCTGGAGCTGCTGCGCCGGCGGCTGGAGGTCGAGCCCATGCACACCGTCGCGGTCGGTGACCAGCGCAACGACCTCGAGATGCTGCAGTGGGCGGCCCGCGGGGTGGCAATGGGCAACGCACCCGAGGAGGTCAAGGCCGTCGCCGACGAGGTCACCGGCCACGTCGACGACGACGGCCTCGTCCCCGTGCTGCTATCGGTTCTGCAGTAGCGGGACAACCCGTATCTGCCGCATCTTGTCCCGCACATTCGGACGAGGTACGGCCGAGGGCGCTGGGTTAGGGTCGCCGGAAGACGTGCGGGAGTCGCACCCCCGGAACGACCGACCGGAGCACCCCGGGCCGGCCGACTTCCCGGCAACCGCGTGCTTCCCGAAGGGGCGCTATGGGGAATGGCAACCGTCCTGAGTTGGTCTCAGTGCCGGTCTCAGGGCCGGAGCAGGGCAATGGCAGAACAGAGCTCCGGGTCCTCATGGAGAACGGTGAGTACTGGCTCAACAACAAAGGCGACCTGGCCATCCTCGACATCACCGTGCGCCGGATCGCCGAGCGGCTGCCGCAGGCCCGGGTCGGGGTGCTCACGTGCGCCCCGGCGCTGTTGAGGGCTTACGAGCCCAGCGTCGACGCGATCTGTTTCCAGCGGGGCGGTGGCTGGCCACGGCGCAGCCGCGGGAGCAGGCCGCTCGGGCTTGTCGGACCCGAGCTCAGCGGCCCGGTGATGAACGGCCGGGACGCGGTGGTCGCGCTGCCGGCGCGCCTCGCTCGGCGGGTACGGGGCGAGCCGGCACGGCGCGGCACGGCCCGTGGCCCGGCTCTGGCCCGCGACGGTGGGAACGTGCCCGACGCCGTGGCCACGGCGTCGGTGGTGGTCGCCATCGGTGGCGGCTACCTGACCGACATAGACCGGTTCCAGACCAGTCGCACCTTGGCGCTCCTGGAGCTCGCCACCGACTGCGGCATCCCCACAGCGATGACGGGGCAGGGGATCGGGCCGCTGCAAGACCCGGACCTTCTCGAACACGCCGCTCGGGTCCTGCCCCGTGTCGACCTGATCGCGTTGCGCGAGGGGGTTCGCGGACCAGATCTGCTGCGCTCGCTGGGCGTGCCCGATGACCGCGTCGTGGTGACCGGCGACGACGCCGTGGAGCTCGGTTACTCCACCCGGCGTGACGTTCTCGGGCACGACATCGGCCTCTGCCTGAGGGTTGCGGAATACTCCCCGGTCGCAACCGCGCGCCAGGCTGCGGTGGGTCGTGTCGTGCGGGAGGTCGGCGCTGAGACACGGGCCCGGCTGGTGCCGCTCATCGTCTCCGAGCACGCCTCGGAGGACCGACGCGCCACCCTGCCCCTGTTGGAGGGCTACCCGGACACGGCGCCGCCGCTGGGGCGATTCGCCAGCGCACGGTCGCTGTGCACCCGGGTCGGCCGGTGCCGGGTCGTCGTCACGGGCGCCTACCACGTGGCCGTGTTCGCGCTGTCTCAGGGGATTCCGGTCGTGGGACTCTCGACCTCCCGCTACTACGACGCCAAGTTCGACGGTCTCGCCGCCATGTTCGGGACTGGCCTCGAGCTGGTCCGGCTCGACGACGACGGGTTAGAGGACCGGCTCCGAGACGCCGTGCGACGGCAGTGGGCCGGTGCGCCGCAGTCGAGGGCACCGCTGCTGGATCGCGCGGTGGCCCAGATCGACGCCGGCCATGCAGTCTTCGACCGCATCCGAGACATGGCTCAGGCCTGCAGGCCCTCCACGCCGCCTCCAGTTGCGGCGCTGCGGACACCCACTGCTCCGCCGGAAGTCACAGCGAAGTCCGAGGGGCCGTGAATCGGCCCAGTGCCGCCCTGGTCCACGAGCGGTTCACCGAGGTCGCGGGATCCGAGCACGTGGTCGAGCAGCTGTCGGCGCAGTGGCCTGACGCGCGAGTGCACGTCCCAATCGCGCGGCCCTCCGGCATACCTTCCTCCCTGCGCGCGGTTACGCAGACGACATGGCTGGACCACCTGTACCGGGCGGCCGGCCAGCGCTCGCACGCCCCGCTGATGCCCCTGATGTCTCGTGCGTTCCGGAGCATGGACCTCGACGGTTCCGCGGTGGTCGTCATCAGCCACCACTCCTTCGCCATGCAGGCGGTGTTCGCCACGAGTTCTCCCACGATTGTCTACGTGCACAGTCCAGCGCGATGGGCGTGGGATGCGGAGTTGCGAGAGGGAGAAGGAGGTGGCCGGGTCGGCGGGCAGGTCCTGGCCATCTTGGCAGCGTCCGCCCGTCGCGCCGAGCTGGCCGCGGCCCCCCGCGTCGATCGAATCGTGGCCAACTCGTCGGCGGTCGCCGGGCGCGTTCGACGCTGGTGGCACCGCGACTCCGTCGTGGTGCACCCGCCCGTCGACACCGAGGCGTTCACCCCCGAGGTCGACCTTCCTCGCGAGGACTTCTTCCTTCTGGCCGGTCGGCTGGTGCCCTACAAGCGGCCGGACCTGGCGATCCGCGCTGCGAACGCCGCCCGGGCCCGCCTCGTCGTCATCGGTGACGGACGGAGCCTGGCGCACTGCCGCAGCATCGCCGGGCCGACGGTGAGCTTCCTCGGTCGGGTGCCCCACCAGCAGCTCGTTGACGCCTACCGGCGCGCACGGGCGGTGCTTATGCCCGGCGTCGAGGACTTCGGGATCGTGCCGGTGGAGGCCATGGCCTGCGGGACGCCGGTGATCGCGCTCGGCGACGGCGGCGCCCTCGACAGCGTGCAGGCCGACGTGACGGGTCTGCTTGTCCCCCCGTGCGCGGAAGATGACCTAGTGGACAGGTTCGCCGACGCCATGGCGCACTTCGACACCAGGGCCTACGACGTCCCCTTGATCCGCAGCCACGCGGAGACCTTCTCCCGCGCTCGGTTCCGCCAGGAGATGCAGCAGGTGGTCGACGAGGTCGTGTCCGGTCAGCCCAACTAGGCCCGCGGGCGCAGGTCGCCCAGTGACGTCGTCCTGAGCTGGCCGTCCGTCGAAACGGTCACCCTCCAGTAGATACCGTTCTCGTCCCTGAGGATCGGGCCCGTGTCGGCTCGCTCCGTCAGCCAGGCGCCGCTCGGGAGGATCGCCGACAGCACGGTGCCATCCCTGCCCTGGGCCTGCAGGAGGTCCTCGCCCTCGAGGGCCCGGGCGACGACGCGGCCGGTGAGCTCCGGCGCCGACATCCTCCTCCTACCCGTCACGTTCCAGCGGTCCGGGAACGCCCGGGAGTCGATCTCGAAGGCGGCGCTTGAGACGAGGTTGACCGCTGTGCCCTCGGGACAGCCCTCGGGGTCGATTCGAAGCTCGGTGGGGTGGGGGTCCGTGTCAGGGTCGAAGCGCACGTTTGCCAGGTAGGGTTGCCGGCAGTGCACGAGGTCGAGGCACAGCCGGCGCGCCGCGATCTTGCAGTTGACCAGCCCGAGCTGCGACGGCCCGCCGTGGTCCCGTCGACCGATGGTCAGGGCGGTGTCGGCGCCCTCGAACCAGACGTTGGTGAGCCACCAGTCATTGGCGGCGCCATCGATGTAGATGTGTCTCTGCGTCGACCTCGGGTCCCGGTCGGAGACGAACTCGACGTTGGTCAGGGACAGGCCGGCGTTGTAGTCGTTCCCCGTGCCCAGCACCCCGGTGTGGTTGTTCGTGAGCTTCGAGGACGTCAGGAAGTTCTGAACGCAGGACGTGACGATGCCAATGCCGAAGTTGTTGATGTCGCAGTTGAGGAAGGCAGTCCCGCCCGTGTTGCCCTCCAGCACGACACCCCGCTGCCCGGTGAATCTGGGGTGGTTGTCCCTGAGGTGGTTCCCGCGGAGCACAACCGTGTCGAAGGAGCAGCGGAAGCAACCCGACAGTCGGACTGCTGTGGCGCCGGGGCCCGAGACGTAGACCCCCAGCCGCTCGAAGGCGACTCGCTGACGGTCGCTGAGGGAGATGAGAGTCCCGTCACCCTCGTACACGATCGTGGTCAAGTCGCCGCCGTCGCCCGTGACCGTCGAGAAGTCGGGCAGCTCGGGCCACTGCGTGACGAGGTAGGTACCGCCGGGGAGGTACAGCACGCCGGGCCCCTCGCCGGCTCGGCACGCCCGGGCGATGGCCTCGGTGTCGTCAGCCCTGCCGTCCCCCACGGCGCCGAAGTCGCGGACGTTGCGGGCCCTGGAGACCTCCGGTCGTGGAAGGTCGGCGGCACCGGTGCGGGCCAGGGCCGTCGGTGGCGAGGACGCCACCAGCGGCAGCGTCGCCGCAGCGCCGAGGGAAGCCGCCAACAGCCGTCGACGGTTCAGCCGCTCGTCGGGCATGGTCACACCTCCAGCGTCAGGGCTACGGTATGTGCACGAGGCCGACCTCGGTCTTCACCGTGGCCGGTCGCCGGAGTTTCATTGGCAGAAGCCGGTGGATGCCGGCCGTGACACCCACCACGCCGACCAGGCCACCTCCCGCACCGCTGTACCACTGCCAGACGTCGTGGATCTGGGTGGTCGAGCTCGTGCCGAGCTCGACCACGGCGACGGTGGCGTCGCAGTGTGTGGACAACACCAGAGCTGCGCCATCCGCCAGAACGGGGGACGCTTCGACCACGATGCAGTCGAAGCCGGCTTCGAGGCGGGCCAGGAGGTCCAGGAACGCCTCGGACCCCAGGAGGTGGGGTGTCGCGCCGTCGACGGCGCCGAGCGGGAGGAGGGTGAAACCCGCGTCGACCCGAGGCAGCTCGTCGAGGGGCGTGTACTCCTCTCGCAGCCACTCCGCGACACCGGGTGAGGAGTGGCTGCCCGGGCGCTGGGAGAGTCCCCCACCGGAGATGTCGGCGTCCACGAGCACCACGCGCCTGCCGCTGCGAGCCAGTGCCTTCGCGACCTGGACGGCCGCACAGGGAGCCGAGCGCTCGGAGAAACTGGTGAACAACACCGTCATCCGGTCCCCTCCGCTGTAAGCAGCGAGGAGACGCGCACGCAGGATCGAGACGTGGCTGCCACGATCGGGGCTGCCCTCCGGAATCGTCGCCAGGACGGGCACGGGCAGCGCCCTGGCGAGCTGCTCCGGAGTCCGAATCGTGCGATCGAGCCGGTCACGGACCAGTGCGGCCAGGCACCCCGCGCCGAAGCCGACCAGGAGGCCTACTGCGAGGAACCGTGTCTTGCCGGGACCGTTCGGCTCGGTCGGAGTCCGGGCTGGGTCGATCACCGTAGTCTTTGCGCGAGGAGCCGCGTTCGCCTCCGTACTCTCCATCTCACCTACCAGCCTGCTGAACTGCACGGCCGCAGCCTCGGCGACTCGTCGTGCCTGCTCCGGTGTCGAGTCGGTGGCCGAGATGTCGAGGAGCATCGTGGCCGGCGGGAAGGTCGCGCTCAGCCGGCCCTGTAGCTCCTTCGCCGACAGGGGCAGGCCTAGCTCGTCGACGACCCGCTGGGCGACGGTCGACCCAGTGGCAACCAGGGCGTAGGAGGCAATGCGCTGCTGCGCCGCTAGGGCACCCTGGAGCGAGTCGTTGACCGAGGTGCCCGTGGCCATCGAGACGTAGAGACGCGCCGTCGAGGTGTAGGTCGGCGAACGAGAGGAGGCGTACGCCGAGGCCAGACCGAGACCGGTCACCGTCATCACTGCGACGACCACCCACCGACGACGCAGTGTGCTGAAGAAATCGCTCAGAGCCATGGGTCAGCCTTTCCCCGTTGCGGCCACGACAGGGCGGTTCCCGGCCGGGGTCAACCCAGCGACGGCCGCACTCTCGGCGGGTCTGCGGTACTCCCGGACCGCCATGTCGATGATCCAGATGGCCACGGCAAGCTGGAGGCCCTTGCCGGTGACCTCCATGCTCCCGAGGATGCCTCTTTCGAAGAGCGCAGGAGATGCGCTCACGGCCAGGCCAAGCGACAGGAAGAAGATGTGCCTGCTCTGCAGCGCCCCTACCACGAGGAGGAGGAGGACGAAGGTGAAGAGGACTCCCACCGCGACCCCGGCGAAGCCCCCGAGGACGTACCCCTCGTTGATGTTGCCCTCTGCGAGCGAGACCGACACCGACGTCATGTCGAGCGAGGCCCCGCGCACCTCTCGGGCCCAGGCGCTGCCGGACTGCAACTTGTCCGCCCCGCTGAGCTGCTCGGGCACCAGGCTCAGCAAGCTGTGCTGCACGACCTGCGTCGGCGTGAGCCAGATGCGGCCGTTCATGTAGTAGCTATCCGTCGCAGCCTCGAGCAGATCGAAACGACGCACGAGGCTGAGGTAGGGCTGGGCCAGCTGCGGATAGTTCGCGTTCGCGACCAAGGCCGAGGACCGCTCCTGGTCGGTCTGCTTGATGCCCTGCAGCCATCCGAACCCGACGATTGCCAGTGACGAGATCGCCACGATGGCCACGACCCGCAGGCGCGACCACCCGAGGATGGCGAAGCGGATCCCGATCGCGAGCGCGGCGCTCATGACCGGCGTCTTGGACTCGACGGCCACAGTCCACAGCAGCTCGACCGTCAAGAGGGCGCCGATGACCGCAACGGTGACAGCGCGCCGTCTCGGTCGCAGGAAGATGATCAACCCGAGTGCGCCGACGGTGGCGAGCTGCGCCACGAAGTTCAGGATCGCGTTGGGGCTGTTGAGGTCACCCGCCGAGCCCGCGGCGCCGGTGACGTACGTGACGATGCGTCCCACCAGGCCCACCGCGTAGACGGTCCACAGGGTCGGGACGGGATCGGTGGCAGTGTCCTGCCGGCGGTGCAATCCCAGCGGGTGGCGGCGCCCCCAGGCCGCACACGCGACGACGGCAGCCGCGTAGACCCAGAGCCCGAAGGCCACCGGTTGCAGAATCACGGCGAGGCCGTGGTCGTAGCCCAGGACCGCGAGCCGCGGATCGGCGACGTTGTCGGCGTACTGGGGTCGAGGCTGGACCCACAGGAGGAGTGCAGGCCGGGCCAGATAGGAAAGGCCCCAGTAGGCCGCCTGGGCGATGAGGAACACCCTGGCGATGCCTCGGACGTGCACCGCGGCGATGGTGATGGTGACGAGCGCGGCGGCCACCAGGGCGAGCTCGAGCCCACTAGCGCTCACGGTGTGCCACCCGGCCCGTGAGGTGGCAGCCGTCGCCCGCCCACCGTCGGAGGACCGATGCCCTTCGAGTCCACCTCGAACCCCCTTACCGCCCGATCCAGCGCCGCGGTGATCTCGCGCGCCCTGTCCACGTAGCGATGGTTGCCCCCCACGATCCGCTGGTGCCCCGACCGCGCTATCGCCATTGCCCGGTCAGGGTTGTCCCTGCACCATTTCAGGACCTGGTGCAGTTCGTCCTCGTGCGAAAAGAGCAGGCATTCCCTTCCCTCGGTCAGCAGTGCTGCGTGCTCGTCGGTCCGCTCTCCCACGAACAGGCCCCCAGCTGCGGGCACCTCGAAGGAACGGCACGTGTGGGTGTCACGGTTGTCCGAGTTGAGGAGGACCAGATTGGCCGACACCGAGGCCACGGCAGTGGAGAAGTGCTCGCCGTACACGGGTCCCCCGACGGTGGCCCGGGTGAGGCGCAGTTGCGGCACGCGCCACCACCCCGGCCCACGCACGACGAGCTGGTCGCCGAAGCGGCGCGCCAGGGTGAGCACCTCGTCTCGGCGGTCGGGCCGACACGTCCCGATGAAGCCGACTAGGTACCGGCGCGTGGAGCGGTGCGCCGACAGGTGGTGCCACGCCGGGTCGTAGGCGCTCTGCACGAACGTGACCGCCTGGGCGCCCCGGGCGAGAAGCTCGGCGACATTGTGTCGCTTGGTGGTCACCAGGAGGTCCCACTCGCGCTCCAGCGCGAGGTAATCGGGCGAGGTGTTGTCCGGGTTGGAGGCGTCGTCGGCACTGTAGTGGACGTGCCATCGCGCCGGGATGTCGAGAAGGCGTTTCTGGTTGAGGTGGATGGTTTTGAAGCAGAACAGCAGGTCTGGCCGGAGTTCCGAGGCAACGTGCTCGAGGCGCCGGTGCACCGCCTCGACGTCCCACGGTGCTCGCCTCCCCCTGGCCTTGGCGTACATCCACGGCGGGGACAGCCGCGAGGGGAGGGAGACGCCGGTGGAGTCCACGACGATGACCTCGTGGCCGGCCTGCCGGAAGCCGTCGGCCAGCGAGCGCGCGTTGCTGCCCACCCAGTCGTCGCCGACGTAGAGGATCTTCATGCGCGCGCGACCCCCGCGAATCGCACCGCTCGCTCCTCCCGCGCCAGCCTTCGAATCCTGATGATGAACCAGAGCGCTACCGCGAACTCGCAGACCACGGTGCCGCCGACAAGGGTCCACACCGAGTGGGTGTGGAAGGTGAGGAACAGGGTGGTTGCCGCGACGCAGGTGCCAAGGACCGAGCCGATCAGCACTCCGGCGGTGTCGCCTCGAACCGGCAGGACCGCCGTGGTGACGAACGAGCTGAGCGCGGCGGCGGGCAGGAGCAGCGCCTCCAGACGCAGCAGCGGGATGGCCTGCGTGAACTCGCTGCCGAAGATGAGGTTCACCAGGGGCGGCGCGGTGGCCCAAAGTGTCGCAGCAGCCCCGAGGCCCACACCGGTGCAGGCCAGAAGGGCTGCCGTGGTTCGTCGCCAGAAGTGCTCGTCGGCAGCGCTGTTCGCCATTCGAGGGAGCATGGCGAACCCGATGGGGTCAAGCAGCGACTGCACAGCTCGCACGAGCCGGTCGCCGGCCGAAAAGACGCCCAACGTCGCAGCGTTGAGTACGGCGGAGTAGATGGCGGCAGAGCCCTGGCCGTAGCTCATAACCAGCAGCCGGGAGGTGAAGAGGGGCAAGGCCATGCGCAGGGTCGCGCGGATGTGGCGTGGCGGCGAGGGGCGGCCGAAGCTGCGAAGGGAAGCGCGCCAGGTGAGTACCACGGTGAGTGCAGAGGACATGAGCAGGCAGAGGAGCGCGGCGGAAGCGGTCGGGAACCTTCGGAGCGTCGGCAGCAGCAGAACCAGGTAGGCAACGCGTCCCGCGGCTTGGTATGCCGTCGATGCGCCGAACCTGCCTTGGCCGATCAGGACCCAGTCCTCGGATGTTGACGCGAACCCACCGATGAACAGCCCTAGCAGGATGATGTGGACGTGCGACTCGACGTCGTCCACGAGACCGGCCGTGAGGGCGGCCCCGAGAGCCGCGAGTATGGACAGGCGGATGGCGACGTAGTCCCCACGGAGCTGGTTGACGTCCGCCGTAGGTAGCTTCGCGGCCAGGAACTGGGCGATGCCGAGGTCGACGAGGAGCGTGCCGACGAAGAAGGCGGACATCCCGATCGAGAGCAGTCCCAACCCTTCGGTGCCGAGCGTTCGGGCGAGGAGGGGCAGCGTCACGGCGGTGACGACGTACTGTCCGTACTTGCCGAAGCTGACGTAGCCGATGTCGCGCACGATCGCGGCCAGCCGGTGGGTGTTTGTGCTGGGCACAGGCTCAGCCCTCGAACCGGATCGTGGGTGACGACAGGGTGGGTGACGACATCGACTCGAGGAAGGCCGCGGCTCTGTCCGCTGACTCCTCGAGGTCGAAGGCCACCGCACGCCGCTGGGCCTGCGCCGAGAGCCGCTCACGCAGAGCGCGATCTCCGATCACGGTGTCCAGTGCGGCCGTGAGCTGCTCCTGGTTCCCGCCGTCGACCAGCAGGCCGCTCACGCCGGCCTCGACGATCTCCGCCGGCCCCCCTGGCCGTGAGGCGATCACCGCGCACCCGGCCTGCATGCCCTCGAGGACGACCTGCCCGAACGGCTCGGCTATCACCGAGCAGTGCACGAGGATGTCGGCTCGGCGCATGAAGGATTGCGGGTCGTCCACGTGCCCGGTGAAGGTAACCGGGAGGTCGAGCGCGCAGGCGAGGTGCTCGAGCTCGTCGCGAAAGGCGTTCTCGTCAAAGAGGGTCCCCCCGACCAGGTAGATCCGGCGGGGGCGCACCCTCGCCTGCGCGACGGCACGGAGGAACACGTCCTGGCCCTTCCACCGCGTAAGCCGGCCGACGACGGCGATGACCGTCTCTGAGGGATCTCGCTGACCCTCCCGCTGCTCCGTGGCGGCCACGTCGATGCCCGGGTAGACGACGACCGCAGGCCTGCCCCTAAGGAACAGCGTCTCCATGGTCGACTGGCTGTTCGCGATGTATCCGCGGCTCACCAACCACCCCACGCTTCGGATGAGAGTTGACATGGCCCAGCCGAAGTATTCCGGCGTGACGCGGTCGTGGACATGCCAGACGAGCGGCAGCCCCGCGCGGCGGGCCGCCACGGCGCCGATCACCAGCGCCTTAGTGCTGTGGGCAACCACGACCGACGTCTCCGATCCCGCCACGGCGTCGCCCAGCTCCCGCCCCAGGCGCACCAGCCGGGCAAGCCCGACCAAGAGGTGCTGCGGCCGCCAGTCGCCGATGGTCATCGCTCGGCTGTCGAAGACGCTGCTCAGCACGGCTGTCCGCACGCCGCCCCTGCGCAGGTGCTTCACCATCGGTCCGTCCTGCGCGAACGTGACCGCCACGTCGACGCCGCGGCGCCGCAGGGTGAGGGCAAGACGGGCCATGCACAGCTCTGCCCCCGAGGGCGCGGCCGTGTGGGTGACGAAGAGCGGTCTCGTCATGACACCAGCTCGCGGTACATCGCCACATGCCGCGAGGCCGCTGCCTCCCACGAGAACAGCTCAGCGTGCGCCCGGCACGTGCGTGTCCCCGGCACCTGGCCCTCCAGAGCGCGGACGATGCGGTCGGCGAGCGCCTCGGCGTCGCCGGAGGGCACGATGAGGGAGGCGTCGAACTGGCGCACCGAGTCCGGCAGCCCTCCGCAGTCGGTGACTATCGGTGCCCGCCCGGCAGCCAGTGACTCCAACGCGATCAGACCGAAGCCCTCCAGGGCGACCGAAGGTACGACGGTGAAAGCGGCTCGCTGGTACAGCACCGTCAGCTGGCGGTCATCGGTGCGGCCCACGAACGTCACCGCGCGACCCAGGCCGGAGTCGGCGGCTTGCGCCAGTAACGCCCTCGACTGGCTGCCGGTACCAACCACCACGAGGTGGGCATCCGGGCGGACTGCGAGGACGGCCCGCCAGGACCGCAACAGCACGTCAATGCCCATGCGCCGCTCGAGCCGCCGGACGCACAGGACCATCGACGATGACTGCGCCGCCGAGTCCGACAACTGGAACCGGCTGAGGTGGACACCGGGCGGGATCACGCGGACCAGTTTCTCCGGCACGTGGTACCGGTCCATCAGGACGTCGCGAAAGTGACGCGAGAGCACCACGAACCGATCAGCGCCGGCATAGCGCAACCGCTCCAGCAGATACTTGGCCCGCGCCACCCCCTCGCTGGCGCCCATCATCCTGCTCTCGTCGGCCCACGGTCCGTGGAAGTGCACCACGAGGGGGTGCCTGCCGTGACGGCTGGTCCGGGCTCGCCCGTAAAGGCTGAAGTGGCGGTCGATGACCGCCGCCGACGGCAGCGCCACGTCGTCGCGGAGGGAGGCACAGGCGCGCCGAAGCGTGGACCCGCCGCCGGGCCCCCAGGTGTGGCCTCCAGCCTCAGGACGGCCGAAGGCGACCCCCGAAACCTCGACGTCGGGCCAGGCCCGCAGTGCGTTGTAGAGGTCGGTGAAGTACCGATTCAGGCCGCCCGGGGTCGTGGCGAACCATGCCGACCCCGTCATGTGAACGCGCACAGGGCCAACAGCGACAGGTAGGTCTCGACCGGAGGCCGTGCGGTTCATGGGCGCCCACCGTTGGGTGTGAGGTCATGTCCGTCCAGCGCGCTCCAAGGCCGGCGCTGCCGGTGCCTCGAGCCCCAGCGCCGGACGGCCGGGATCGGTGCCACGCTACGCGGGCCCCCTGGGACGCGGCATCGTGCGAAAGACGGCCCCTGCGCGACCTTCCGTGATGAGTGCTGTCCACCAAAAAGACGAGGAAGACCACCCCGCGAACCCGTCGATCGCGTGTGTCTTTTTTTCGCGACGCGTCATACGGTTGCTCAGCATTGTTCGCCGGTGAAATGCCAAGACCGCCGCCTGCCGTCATGCGCGAGGACCCGGCGTGGCTGCACTGCCGTAGTGAGGAGACGCTGCGATGACTGCGCCTGTTTCCATATGCGTTCCTGCGTTGAACGCAGCGTGCACCCTCGACGCGACCATGCAGTCCATCCTGAGCCAGGACATCGACGTCGAAGTGCTGGTCCTCGACAATGCCAGCACGGATGCAACGAGCGAGATCGCCAGTTCCTTTGACGACCCCCGCGTCCGCGTGGCGAGGAACGACGAGGTCATGACCATCGGCGACAACTGGAACAAGGCCATTGCGTTGTCCACCGGGTGCCTCGTGAAGGTGGTGTGTGCCGACGACCTCTTGGCGCCGGGTTCCATCCGGGCGCAGGTGGACGTGATGGAGGACCCGGGCATTGCTCTCTCGTCCGGCAAGTTCGAGGTCATCGATGAGGCAGGCGCGTTGCGGGAAACAGGACTGGGCATCCCCGGGCTCGAGGGCCTGCACACTTCCCGTGCCCTGATGCGGACGATCGTTCGGCTGGGCCCGGCGGCCTTCGGCCCCACCGCAGGGTCGATGTTCCGGCGCGACCACTTTGATCGCGTGGGTGGGTTCCGCGGCGACCTGGTGTTCCCGATGGACATGGACATCTTCGCGCGCGTGTGCGCCTTCGGCATGTTCTTCGGCATGCCCGAGCTCGTTGCCGCTTGGCGTAGCTCGTCGTTCAACCTGTGCAGCCGGACGTCGTCGTGGAGCAAGCTGGCGGACATGCTTCGTTTCCACCACCGCATCGCCAAGGACTACCCGCACCTCGTGTCCGTCGCAGACGTGGTCGCGGGCGACGCACGGCTCGTGGGAGCCGCCTTCGAACGGTTGTCGGTGCGCTCACGGTCGGTGGTGAGGAGCACACTGGGCGTCCGCAGTGAGGACACCGCTCGCTGTAGGTCCGGGTTGCCCCTTGGGTGACTTGTGTGCAGCTTGGGCTCGACCTAACGGGACTGCAGGACGTCGGGAGCGAGGCCATCGCGAGGGCCATCCGCCAGTCCAGCTGTCACCCGTTGCTGGTGAAAATGGCTCGGCAGGTCACGGACAATCGGCAGCACCTCCCAGGCTCGGCGGGCCAGCGCGACGTCCTGGCTGCCCTCGCTTCCCGGCGGCGAGCTCGACGGCGAGCTGCGGGTCGTGACGTGGGACGAGCTGGTGGCCGACCCCGTCACCCGTGTGACCTTCCGCAGCCCGACGGGCACCAGCGAGGACTTCGAGGAGCTCGCCGAGCGCATCG
>Ga0247820_10000825_pt1 | contig 17204 bp, 16 predicted proteins | sample 13C_Glucose_Day1_2_FD_192480 | JGI IMG/M metagenome (GOLD analysis project Ga0247820, IMG submission 192480) | Soil microbial communities from agricultural site in Penn Yan, New York, United States - 13C_Glucose_Day14 | ecosystem: Environmental > Terrestrial > Soil > Agricultural land | place...
CGTGGTAGTCGCCGAACATGACGTGCATCAGCCCGGGGACGGTGCCCGCCGGGTCAGCGTCCTTGTAGTACTCGACTCCCTGCACCAGCGAGCTGGCGCAGTTGCCGACGCCGACGATGGCGACGCGCACGGATCCCATGGGTGTTCTCCTTTATTCCTGTGGTTTCGCGGATGGTGTCTGGATGGCGGTCCCGACCTGCGCGGCGTCGGGGTTGCCGAACGGCTCGCTGGTGCGGGAGGGGAGGTTGCGTTCGGCGGTGATGAGCTCGGTGAGCCAGCGCACTTCGCGCTCGGCAGAGTCGAGGCCGTGGCGCTGGAGCTCGGCGGTGTAGGCGTCGAGGCGCTCGCGGTTCTTGGCGGACGCGGCGCGGATCCTCGCGAGGCGCTCCTCGAGCCGGCTGCGCCTGCCCTCGAGGATGCGCAGCCGCACCTCGGCCTCGGTGCGGGCGAAGAAGGCGAAGTGGACGTCGAAGGTGTCGTCCTCCCACGATGTGGGGCCGGCCTCCTTGGTCAGGTCCTGGAAGCGCTCCTTGCCCTCTGCCGTCAGCTCGTAGACGATCCGCGCGCGCTTGCTCCCGGCGGTGGCCGGGGCTGCCTCGGGATGCTTCGACGGGGCGATCCAGCCCCGTTCGAGAAGAGTGCGCAGGCAGGGGTAGAGGGTGCCGTAGGACAGCGCGCGGAAGGCGCCGAGTGCGGCATTGAGCCGCTTGCGCAGCTCGTAGCCGTGCATGGGGCTCTCGTGCAGCAGGCCGAGGACGGCGAACTCCAAGAGTTCTTGGCGTCTGCTCATGTGTCCCCCTCCCCACTGCGTACGCGCCGGCCGGGCGTGCGCGGCATACGGCCTGCGGGGCCCCGGCGCCCCGTCATCCGCAGAGTAGCACCAGATATATCGTGGCGATATATCCCAAACGCGCTGACGTGCTGCCGGGCCACCCCCCGGAGCAGGCCTTGGACGCAGTGTTTCCTGTCGCTGATGGTGAGGTCGGGAGGATGAGGTGTCCACCTGCAGAGGGATGAGGTGGGGACGTGCAAAATGACCATTCTCAGGAAAGCGGGCCATACTGATCGCCGGACCGTCGGCGACCGACGGTCCGCCCGTATGCCGATCGAGAAGGTTTCATGAGCTCCCCACGACCCAAGACCCGCGCCCAGGCCAAGGCCAACCAGGCCAGCGCCCGGAAGCAGAACTCCTCGGGCGGCGCCAAGCTCTGGGGCAAGCGGCTCGGCCTGGCCGCCCTCGGTGCCGGTCTCCTCGGCGTGCTCGGGTTCTTCGTCGCGTACGCCATGACCGACGTGCCCGAGCCGAACGACCTCGCCGATGCGCAGGCGTCGATCATCTACTACGCCGACGGCAAGACCGAGATGGACCGCATCAGCGAGGTGAACCGCGAGTCGGTGCCGCTGTCCCGGATCCCGAAGGCCGTCCAGCAGGCGCACCTCGCCGCCGAGGACCGCAACTTCTACGACAACTCCGGCATCTCGCCGACGGGCATCGGGCGGGCCGTGTGGGTCGGCCTGCGCGGTGGGCAGACCCAGGGTGGCTCGACCATCACGCAGCAGTACGTCAAGAACTACTTCCTCACCCAGGACCAGACGTTCAGCCGCAAGGCCAAGGAGATCCTGATCTCGATCAAGATCGCCAAGCAGCAGTCCAAGGACCAGATCCTCGAGAACTACCTCAACACCATCTACTACGGCCGGGGCGCCTACGGGGTCCAGACCGCCGCCAAGGCCTACTTCGGCAAGGACGTCTCCAAGCTGACCGCCTCCGAGGGGGCCCTGCTGGCCTCGGTCATCCGCGGGCCGCAGTACTACGACCCCGGCCTCGGGGCCGAGCAGCAGAAGAGCGCCCAGGGCCGGGTCGAGTACGTCCTCGACGGCATGCAGGGCCAGGGCTGGCTGACCGCCGAGCAGCGCAGCAAGGCAACCTTCCCCAAGGTCGTGAAGTACCGGCCCGGCCGGGGGGCGAGCGGGCCGACCGGCTACCTCGTCGCCCAGGTCAAGGCCGAGCTGCGCAGCAAGGTGAAGCTCACCGACGCCGACATCGACCGGGGCGGCTACAAGATCGTCTCGACCATCGACAAGAAGTCGCAGGACGCCGCCGTCAAGGCCGTCCGGGAGCGGATGCCCGAGGGCGAGGCCGGCAAGGACCTCCACGTCGGGCTCACCAGCATCAAGCCCGGCGACGGTGCCGTCGTCGCGATGTACGGCGGCGCCGACTACGGCAAGGTGCAGTTCAACGCCGCCACCGACGCCACGATGCAGGCCGGCTCGACCTTCAAGGTCTTCACCCTGATCGCCGCGCTGTCCCAGGACGAGCCGATCAGCACGAAGACCAAGTACGACGGCAGGAGCCCGCAGTACTTCAAGGAGTTCGAGGACTCCGCCGGGGGCACCGAGGAGGAGCGCACCGGCCAGGTCGAGAACTTCGCCGACGAGCAGTTCGGCCGCATCGACCTGCGCACGGCCACCGGCCACTCGGTCAACACCGTCTACGCCAAGCTCAACATCGACGTCGACCCCAAGAAGACCAAGGCTGCGGCGATCACTGCCGGCCTGCCCGACGACGCGACCGCCGAGGCCCGCAAGATGACGCCCCTGCGCGCCAACTACGCGAACGTGTTCGGCACCGACGTCGTGACGGTGCGTGACATGGCCAACGCCTACGCGACCATCGCCGCCCAGGGCGTGCGGGCCACGCCGTACTTCATCAAGACCGTCAAGGGCGGCCCGGGCGACCTGGACTACAAGGTCAAGGTCAGCAAGAAGCCCGTCTTCGACAAGGACGTCATGGCCGACACCATCGACGCCATGCAGGAGCCCATCGAGGACGGCACCGCCGAGTACGCCCAGGGCCTGGGGCGCCCCGCCGCCGGCAAGACCGGCACGACCTCCGGGAACTACGCGGCGTGGTTCGACGGCTACACCCCGCAGCTGGCCACGGCAGTGGGCATCTACAAGGGCTCGGGGGCCAAGGCAGGCACGGTCTCGATGTCGGACCTGCCAGGGTTCGGCGAGCTCACCGGCGGCACCGTCCCGGTGCGGATCTGGACCGACTACATGAAGGCGGCGCTCGCCGGCGCGAAGGTGCTCGAGTTCCCGGAGCGTGCCGGCGTGGGCGACGACAAGGTCCCGACGCCGACACCGACCCGGACCAGCACCACGACGACCAAGACCACCACCACCACGACGACGACCACGACGTCGAAGACGACGACGCGCGTGCCCAAGCCGACCCTCACGACGAAGACGGACAAGCCGCCCAAGCCGACGGAGACGACGCTCGAGCCCTCGCCGTCGACCACGATCTTCGGTGGAGGGTCCACCGCCGGACCATGACGGGCCGGCAGCCAGCGCTGACGGCCGTGGGCGGGCCGCTCGGTCGGCACGCCTCGGCCCGCGCGCGGTCCTGGCCGGCCACGGTCGGACCGATGCTGGTCGTGACCGCGGCGCTCGTCTCCCTCGGTGCGCTCCAGCGATCGCACTGCGTCACCGAGGGCTGGAACGGCTCGGACCAGTTCTGGCACGGCTGCTTCTCCGACCTGCCGGCCCTCTACCGGATCGGCAACCTCCAGTCCGGGCTGGGTGGTTACCTCGACACCGGCGCCGGTGCGGCCACCCTCGACCAGCCGGTCCTCACCGGCGCCGTCATGTCGCTCCTCGGTGGCTTCGTGCCCGACGGCAACGTCCTGGACCAGACCCGCTGGTACTTCGGGCTCTGGGCCCTGTTGGCCGCTGCCCTGCTGCTGCTCACCGTCTACCTCACCGCGGCGAGCCGCCCGCGTCACGTCGCCGACGCCTGGCTGCTCGCGGCGAGCCCGTTGCTCGTCCTCGTGCCCCTCGTCTCGGCCGACACCGTCGGCGTCGCCCTCGTCGCAGCCGGGCTGTGGTCCTGGGGCAGGCGGCAGCCGCTGCTTGCCGGTCTGCTGCTCGGCCTGGGCGTCGCGGCCCGCACCTACCCGCTCCTCGTGCTCCTGGCACTGGTGCTGCTCGGGGTGCGGACCGGGAGGCAGCGCGCGGTCATCCGCACGCTCCTCGGCGCCCTCGCCGGTGTGGCGGCGGTGCTGCTGCTCTTCCTGGTCGCGCAGCCCGGCGCCATCACCCGCGCGTATGCCGCGTGGTGGCGCACCGAGGCCGGGCTGGGCTCGGTGTGGATGGTTCCTCAGCTGCTGGGCAAGGCGCTGCCCGCCGGCGCTGTGACACTGCTGGCCGTGGTCGGCATCGCGGCCGCTTGCGCCGCTGGTGCGGTGTTCGCCCTGGGGACCACCCGCCGGCCGACGGTGGCCGAGGTGGCGCTCGTGATGGTCGCGGTGGCGCTCGTGACGGGCAAGAGCTTCCCCGTGCAGGCCTCGCTGTGGCTGCTGCCCCTCGCCGCGCTCTGCGGCGTGCGCTGGCGGGACCACCTGGTCTGGGTGGGCGCGGAGGCCGTGCACTTCGCGATGGTGTGGCTCTACCTCGGCGGCATGAGCAAGGCCGACCGCGGCCTGCCGCCGTCGTGGTACGCCGCCTTCCTGCTCCTTCGGGTGGCCGCCGTGCTGTACCTCGCCTGGCGGGTGTGGCACACCGCGGCGCAGCGACCGGGGGCCCCTGAGCCGGGACTCCACGCTCCTGGGGCGGGTGCGTCGGCGCGCAGCGAACCGGTGCCCGCTGGGACCGAGCCCCTGGCGGTGGCCCATGGTCTGGGACCGGACCCCGACAGCGACGCGGTCGTCGACGAGCTCGCCGGCGACTTCACGGACGCCCCAGACCGGCTGCTCGTCCGCCTCGGCTGAGCGCTCGTTCGCGGGCTGTCGGTGGCTGGGGACAGGATTTAGGCGGTCAGGCAGGGAGCCGGTACCCTTGTGCGGTTCCCCCCGGCACCGGGCACACGCCTGAGCCACGGGGGATCGCACTGCAACCCTCCTGTCACGGAAAGACCGTGACCGCCAAAGACCAAAGGAGGCGGGTTACAAGCATGCGTCAGTACGAACTCATGGTCATCCTCGACCCGGAGCTCGACGACCGGACGGTCGCTCCGTCGCTCGACAAGTTCCTCACCGTCGTCACCAAGGACGGCGGCAGCGTCGACAACGTCGACATCTGGGGCCGTCGCCGTCTGGCCTACGACATCAAGAAGAAGTCCGAGGGCATCTACGCCGTCGTCAACTTCACCAGCGAGCCGGCCACGGCCAAGGAGCTCGACCGCCAGCTCGGCCTCAACGAGTCGGTCATGCGCACCAAGCTGCTGCGCCCCGGCGCCTGACACGTCCACCGACACCGAAACGAACCGAGGGGAACTGCTTCATGGCTGGCGACACCGTCATCACCATCATCGGCAACATCACCGGCGACCCGGAGCTGCGCTTCACCCCCTCCGGTGCTGCCGTCGCGAACTTCACCGTGGCCTCCACGCCGCGGGCGTTCGACCGGCAGAGCAATGAGTGGAAGGACGGCGAGACGCTGTTCATGCGCTGCTCCGTGTGGCGCGACGCAGCCGAGAACGTCGCCGAGTCCCTGCAGCGCGGCACCCGCGTGATCGTCTCCGGCCGCCTGAAGTCTCGCTCGTACGAGACCAAGGAGGGCGAGAAGCGCACGGTCATCGAGATGGAGGTCGACGAGGTCGGCCCCTCGCTGCGCTACGCGACCGCCAAGGTCAACAAGACCCAGCGGGGCGGCGGTGGCGGCGGCTTCGGCGGTCCCGGCGGCGGCCAGCAGGGCGGCGGCTTCGGCGGTCCCGGCGGCGGCCAGCAGCAGGACGACCCGTGGGCGACCGGTCCTTCCGGTGGCCAGGGCGCCTCGCAGCAGGGCGGCGGCCAGCAGCAGGGTGGCTGGGGCGGCGGCGCGCCGTCCTACGACGAGCCCCCCTTCTGATCCCACCAGGTTCGAAACTCCGGTAGGCCGCGTGCGCGAGCGGGCGGCATACCAACGAAGTGATTGACAGACACCATCCCGAGGCGTCAGACCCTCGGGCTCTCAACAGAATGGAGAGCACCACGATGGCCAAGCCCGTTGTGCGCAAGCCCAAGAAGAAGGCCAACCCGCTGAAGGCGGCGAAGGTCGAGAACATCGACTACAAGGACACTGCGCTGCTGCGCAAGTTCATCTCCGACCGCGGCAAGATCCGCGCTCGCCGGGTGACCGGTGTGTCCGTCCAGGAGCAGCGGCTCATCGCCACCGCGGTCAAGAACGCCCGCGAGATGGCGCTGCTGCCCTACTCCAGCAGCGCCCGCTGAGCCGGCCTAGGAGGAACTGACAGATGAAGGTCATTCTCACTCACGACGTGTCGAACCTCGGCGCCGTCGGGGATGTCGTGGACGTCAAGGACGGCTACGCCCGCAACTTCCTGTTCCGCCGTGGCCTGGCCACCGCGTGGACCAAGGGCGGGCAGAAGCAGGTCGACGCGATCGCCAAGGGCCGTGAGGTCCGTTCGGTCAAGACCCTCGAGGAGGCGAAGTCGATCAAGGGCAACCTCGAGGCCAAGCCCGTCAAGGTCGAGGCACACGCCGGCCAGTCCGGCCGGCTCTTCGGCGCGGTGTCGACCGCCGACATCGCCGCCGCCGTGAAGGCCGCCGGTGGCCCGGAGCTCGACCGCCGCAAGATCGAGATCCGCACCCCCATCAAGACGGTCGGCGCCGGCGAGGCGCTCGTGCGACTGCACCCAGAGGTGCTGGCCACGGTCAAGCTCGACGTCGTCGCGGGCTGACCCAGCCGCCGGTCGACAGCGAAGGCCCGGACCCCCTGAGGGGCCCGGGCCTTCGTCATGCCGGTGAGCGGTAGGCCGCCGGGGTTCAGCTGCCGTAGAGGGCACGCACCCCGTTGCCGTCGCTGCTGGTGAAGCTCAGGTCGTTCGAGGTCCCGTTGCACTGCGGGTAGTGCATGATCGACGCGCTGTCGTAGGGGGTCAGCGGCCGCCAGTTGTTGTCCTCGAAGCAGGTGCCGGCCTCCGGCCGGGTGTGCTCGTGCCGGAAGCCCAGGGTGTGGCCGAGCTCGTGGCCCAGGATGTTGGCGGGCGTCCACGACCCGCTGGTCCAGATGGAGTCGTCGACCAGGACGTTCCGCGAGCGCTTGGGGGTGCTCGGGAAGAAGGCGCGGGCGATGTACTGCGTCGTCGCGACCGGCTCCACGGAGAACACCACGTTGTTGTTGCGGGTGTTGCAGTTCGAGTTCTGGCTCGCGACGTAGACGAAGTTCACCTTGGAGGACGCGGCCTCCCACAGGCCGGCGCCGCTCGCCATGGCCGAGACGATGGCCGCGTGGTCGGTGCCGAACTTGGTGCTCACGCAGTACGTCAGGTTCGCCACCTGCGAGGCGCTCCACTTGTCGTCCGCGCCGCCCACCGTGTTGACGATGAGGGAGTCGTCGTCGGTGCGCGGCTCCTTCGGGCTGACCATCCGGTCGTAGAAGATCCGCATCCCCCCGTTGCTGGCCTCAGGCTCGTCGCCGTTGACGACGTACTGCCCGTCGACGTCCTGGTAGCTGCTGGCGAGGAACTCCTGGAACGACGGGGTCTCACCCGACGTCGAGCCGGAGGGTGCTGCGGCGGCTACGCCGAGGGTGGCGCAGGTGAGTGCGGCCACGCCGGAGGCGGCGAGGGCGATGCGTGTGGATGCGCGCTTCATGGGTCTCCTTGGGTGACGGGACCGGTGTGTCCCTGGTCTGCGCCGGAGCGCGGAAGTGCGGATCACCCTAGGAAGAACTCGGCCAGTGGAAGCGGAAGGGACCCTCTGGAGTACCCCCGGATTTGACACGAACTGGTCAAGAGTCAGCCAACCTCGTCAAGGGCAGGCGGGTTGCCGCGCCGGCAGGGGGGTTGCCGCGCGAGGTGGTCGCAGGGGCGCTGGCACGGGGTGCGGGGTGAGGAGGCGGGTCCTCAGCGCTCGTCGATCATGACCTCGATCGTGTAGTCCTGCGCCCGGTAGCAGTGGTCGCCGTACTCGACGGCGTTGCCCACCGCGTCGAAGGCGCTGCGGGTCATCGTCAGCACCGGCTGCGAGGGAGTCAGGTCCAGGTGGCGCCGCTCGGCCGCAGTCGGGGTCCGGGCCCCGATGCTCTGGTGTGCGACCACCGGCCGCACCCCGCGATCGCGCAGCAGCGCGTAGAGGCCGTCCTTCTCCAGCTCCTCGCGCGTGATGTCGCTGTACGTCGGTGGCAGCCAGTTGTGCATCACGGCCAGCGGCAGGTCGCCGGCCTTCCGCAGGCGCACGATCGAGAGCAGGGGGGTGTCGGCCGGCAGACCCATGGCGGTGGCGGCCCGTTCGTCCTGCACGATCTCGTGCGCCAGGACGGTGGTGCTCGGCGCAGACGCACCTTCGCGCTTGAGGTCGTCGAACAGGCTGGTCAACTCGGCCCGCCGGTGGATCTGGCGGTTGGCCACGGTCGTGCCCAGGCCGCGTCGTCGCAGCAGCAGTCCCTGTGAGACGAGCTCGTGGATCGCCCGGCGCACGGTGGGCCGAGACAGGCCCAGGCGGTCGGCGAGGGCGATCTCGTTCTCGAAGGGGTCACCCGGCTGCAGTGCTCCTGTGGCGATGGCCTGGCTGAGCTGCTCGGCGAGCTGGTGGTAGAGCGGGATGGGCGAACCGCGGTCGATGCGGACATCCAGCTGCTTTGCCATGCCCGAAGCGTAGCGGCACGAAAGGCTGATGGATAGAACGTGAGAATGTTAGGACAAAGGGTTGACAGCATCTGCGCTCGCTTGCCACGCTGATCGGCAGAACAGCACGGCACCTCGAGCCTCTGCGGCGCCTGTCGGCGGGGGTGACGGTGGGACACAACGACGTGAGCGGAGCGGGAATGCGCATTGGGCTAGCAGGCGTAGGACGTATCGGCGCCTTCCACGCCGAGACCCTCAAGGGTCTGGACTTCGTCGAGGAGCTGGTCCTCACCGATGCCGACGCCGAGGCAGCGCGGTCCGTCGCAGAGCGGCTTGGCGTCGACTGGGCGCCGGACCCCGCCAGCCTGCTCGCCTCGGGCGTCGACGGTTTCGTGATCGCGGCCGCGACGCCTGCCCACGCCGGGCTGCTGCGCCGGGGTGTCGAGGCCGGCGTCCCGACCTTCTGCGAGAAGCCGGTTGCCGGGACCCTCGAGGAGACCATCGGCCTCGCCAAGCTGGCGGCCGGCACCGACGTCCCGGTGCACATCGGCTTCCAGCGGCGCTTCGACACCGGCTACCAGCGCCTGGCGCAGGCCGTGCAGGGTGGCGAGCTGGGTTTCATCCACTCCATCCGTGCCGCCACGCACGACCAGTCCCCGCCGCATGCGTCGTACATCCCCACGAGTGGGGGTCTCTTCCGCGACTGCAGCGTCCACGACTTCGACATCCTGCGCTTCGTGACCGGTCGGGAGGTGGTCTCGGTCTACGCCACGGGAGCCAACAAGGGCGAGCCCTTCTTCAGTGAGGCCGGCGACGTCGACACCGCAGCCGCACTGCTGACCCTCGACGACGACACGATCGTCCTGGTCTCGGCGACCCGCTACAACGGTGGAGGCCACGACGTGCGCATGGAGGCACTGGGCAGCAAGGGCGCGATGGCGGTCGGTCTCGACCACTCGTTGGCACTGCGCTCGGCCGAGCAGGGCGTCGACTTCCCGACCGGCCCCCAGCACTGGTCCTTCATGGAGCGCTTCCTCCCGGCCTACCGGGCCGAGCTGGTGGCGTTCGCGGACGTCGCCCGGGGCAGCCGTCCGTCTCCCTGCACCGTCGAGGACGCGCTGCAGGCCTTCCGCACCGCCGAGGCGTGCGAGCTGTCCCGTCGCGAGGGGCGCGTCGTGCGCCTGGAGGAGATTGAGACCCTGTGAGCACCACGATCCTGCCTCTCGAGCAGCGCATTGCCGGCGCCCCCATCTCGTGGGGTGTCTGCGAGGTACCCGGCTGGGGCTGGCAGTACGACGTCGAGACCGTGCTGTCAGAGATGAGCGACCTCGGCCTGGCCGCGACCGAGTTCGGCCCCGAGGACTTCCTTCCCGCCGACCCGCAGGCCAAGGCCGACACCCTGGCAGCCCACGGACTGCAGGCAGTGGGCCAGTTCGTGCCGGTCGTCCTGCACGAACCGGGCCACGACCCGCTTCCCGAGGTCGAGCGCGCGATGGACGGGCTCGTCGCAGCCCGGGCCTCGACGGTGGTGCTGGCCGCAGCCACGGGCCGGGAGGGGTACGACGACCGCCCCGTGCTCGACGACACCGGCTGGGAGACCCTGCTGGGCAACCTCGACCGGCTACGGGAGGCCGCAGCAGGCCGTGGTCTCACCGCCACCCTCCACCCGCACGTCGGCACCATGGTCGAGAGCGGCGAGGAGACCGACCGGGTCATCGCGGGCAGCCGCATCGGGCTCTGCCTCGACACCGGGCACCTCCTCATCGGCGGCGGTGACCCCGTGGCCGTCGCGAAGTCCCACCCGGACCGCATCGCCCACGTGCACCTCAAGGACGTCCGCCTCGACTGGGCACGGCGCGTGCAGTCCGGGGAGGCGACCTACACCGAGGCCGTGGCGGGGGGCATGTACGTGCCGCTGGGGGAGGGCGATGTGGACATCGCCGCGATCGTCAACGCCGTGGAGGACGACGGGTATGCGGGGTGGTACGTCCTCGAGCAGGACACCATCCTGAACGCGGACCCCCGCACCGCCGGCGACGCGGGCGGCCCTGCCGAGGGACCGCTGGAGAGCGTGCGCACCAGCCTGTACTTCCTGCTCGGCCTCGCCGGCCAGCGCTCCGGGGTGGGGATCTGACGTGGGCGCGCAGGCGGGCACCGCGGCATACGACCTGGTCGCCATGGGGCGCACCGGGGTGGACATCTATCCCCTCCAGCACGGCGTCGGGCTCGAGGACGTCTCGACCTTCCAGAAGTTCCTCGGCGGCAGCGCCACCAACGTCGCGGTCGCGGCCGCGCGCTATGGCCGGCGGTCCGCGCTCATCACCCGTACGGGGAAGGACGCCTTCGGCCGGTACGTGCGCGAGGAGGCGGCCCGCCTCGGGGTCGACCCGGCCTTCATCTCCGAGGTCGACGGCCCTCCCACGCCGGTGACGTTCTGCGAGGTCTTCCCGCCCGACGACTTCCCGCTGTACTTCTACCGCTACCCGATCGCGCCCGACCTGATGATCGAGGCCGACGAGCTGCCGCGCGCCGCCATCGAGGCGGCCGGCATCTTCTGGACCACCGTCACCGGCCTGTCGCAGGAGCCCAGCCGCGGCGCCCATTTCGCTGCCTGGCAGATCCGCGGACGGCGCCAGCACACGATCCTCGACCTCGACTACCGGCCGATGTTCTGGCCGCACCCGGACGAGGCGGGCGCCCAGGTCGGCAAGGCGCTCGAGCACGTCACCGTCGCCGTCGGCAACCGCGAGGAGTGCGAGGTCGCGGTGGGCGAGACCGACCCGCAGCGGGCGGCCGACGCCCTGCTCGAGCGGGGCGTGGAGCTCGCGATCGTCAAGCAGGGGCCGAAGGGCGTCCTTGCCGCGACCCGTGACGAGCGGGTCGAGGTGCCGCCGTTCCCCGTCGAGGTCGTCAACGGCCTCGGTGCGGGGGACGCGTTCGGCGGCGCGCTGTGCCACGGCCTGCTGAGCGGCTGGGACCTGCGCCGCATCCTCGAGTTCGCCAACGTCGCCGGCGCCATCGTCGCCTCGAGGCTGGAGTGCTCCACCGCCATGCCCACGGAGGCCGAGGTCGAGGAGCACCTCGCCAGCCGGGAACCCATCGCGGCTCAGCGTGCCGCAGCCGTCAAGGAGTGACGATGACCACGAGCCCGACCGTGTCCGTGGCGGACCTGACCGAGATCCGGGTCCGCGAGCCACAGCGCATCGAGCAGGCCTGGGCCGCGCGGGCCCGCCGGCCGGTGGTCGGCGACGACGGGCGCCTGCTCCTCGTCGCTGCCGACCACCCGGCGCGGGGGGCGCTGGGGGTGCGCGGCGACACGGGGGCGATGGCCAGCCGCAGCGACCTGCTCGGGCGGCTCGTCACCGCGATCTCCCGTCCCGGCGTGGACGGGGTGCTCGGCACGCCCGACATCCTCGACGACCTGCTGCTCCTCGGTGCGCTCGAGGGCAAGGTGGTCATCGGGTCGATGAACCGCGGCGGCCTCCAGGGTTCGGTGTTCGAGCTCGACGACCGCTTCACCGCCTACCGGGCCGAGGACATCGCGGCCTGCGGCCTGGACGGCGGCAAGATGCTCACCCGCATCGCCATGGGCGACCCCGGCACCGTGGCGACGCTCGAGGCCAGCGCGCGGGCCGTCACCGAGCTCGCGGAGCGCGGCCTGATGGCGATGGTCGAGCCGTTCCTGTCCGAGCGACGCGAGGGCCGCGTGGTCAACCTGCTCGACCCCGAGTCGACCATCAAGTCCATCCACATCGCCGCCGGGCTCGGCGCCTCGAGCGCGCACACCTGGCTCAAGCTCCCGGTGGTGGACGACCTGGAGCGCGTCATGGACGCCACGACCCTGCCGACGCTGCTCCTCGGCGGCGACCCCCACGGCGACCCGCGGGACACCTACGCGTCGTGGGGCAAGGCCCTCGACCTGCCGGCCGTCCGCGGCCTGGTGGTCGGCCGGGCGCTGTTGTACCCGCCCGACGGCGACGTCGCCGCAGCCGTCGACATCGCCGGCGAGCTCGTCCACGGGGGCCAGGCATGAGCGAGAACGCGCGCTGGGTGCGCCCCCTGGGCTCCGCGGCTGGGGACGGCTGGGACGTCGTCATCGACCAGACCGTCGACGGCTGGCAGCACACCGGCCTGTATGCCGGCGGGCTGGGCGAGGGCGAGACCCGCGAGATCCCGGCCGGCGAGTGGGAGCACGTGGTGGTCCCGCTGTCCGGCTCCGTGACCGTCGCGGCGCAGCAGTGGCCGGTTCTTGGCGACGCGACTGACGGTTCGGCCGCGAGCCCCGGAACCGAACACTCGTCGTGGAAGGCCGAGCTGGCGGGGCGGGAGTCGGTGTTCGCCGGCCCGACCGACGTCGCCTACGTCGCCCGCGACTGCAGCCTCACCGTGACGGCCGTCGGGGGCCCCGCGCGGGTGGCGGTGTGCGCCGCGAAGGCGCGCGCCCGGAGGGCCCCTGCATTCCGCCACGTCGCGGCCGCGGAGGTCCCGGTCGAGCTGCGGGGCGCCGGCATCGCGAGCCGGGAGGTCCGCAACTTCGGGATCCCGGGCGTCCTCGACGCCGACTCGATCATCGCCTGCGAGGTGATCACCCCGGCGGGCAACTGGAGCTCCTACCCGCCGCACAAGCACGACGAGGAGCGCCCGGGCGTCGAGACCGAGCTCGAGGAGATCTACTACTTCGAGACCCAGGTGGAGTCCGGCTCGCCTGCCCCCGAGGGTGCGGACCCCGTCGGCTACCAGCGGGTCTACGGCACCGACGAACGGCCCATCGACGTGCTCGCCGAGGTCCGCAGCGGTGACGTCGTGCTGGTGCCCCATGGCTGGCACGGCCCGGCCATGGCGCCCCCCGGGTACGACCTCTACTACCTCAACGTGATGGCCGGCCCCGGTCAGGAGCGGGCCTGGCTCATCTGTGACGACCCGGCCCACGGCTGGGTCCGCGAGACCTGGGCGTCCCAGGACGTCGACCCCCGACTCCCGCTTGGAGGGACCCGATGACGACGCAGCAGACCGTCCGCCTCACCGTCGCGCAGGCCGTGGTCCGGTTCCTGGCGAACCAGTGGAGCGAGCGCGACGGCCAGCGGCAGAAGCTGTTCGCCGGGTGCTTCGGCATCTTCGGCCACGGCAACGTCGCCGGCCTCGGCCAGGCGCTGCTGCAGAACGAGCTCGCCGACGGCCAGGAGCACCTGCCCTACGTGCTCGCCCGCAACGAGCAGGCCATGGTGCACACCTCCGTCGCCTACGCCCGCCAGAAGGACCGGCTCCAGACCTGGGCCTGCACGGCGTCGGTCGGCCCCGGCTCGACCAACATGCTCACGGGTGCGGCACTGGCGACGATCAACCGGATCCCGGTGCTGCTGCTTCCGTCGGGCACCTTCGCCACCCGTGTGTCCGGGCCCGTGCTGCAGGAGCTCGAGCAGCCGTATGCCGCGGACGTCACCGTCAACGATGCCTTCCGTCCGCTCTCGAGGTTCTTCGACCGGGTCAACCGGCCGGAGCAGCTGCCCTCCGCGCTGCTGGGCGCGATGCGCGTGCTCACCGACCCCGTCGAGACCGGGGCCGTCACCATCGCCCTGCCGCAGGACGTGCAGGCCGAGGCCCACGACTGGCCGGTCGAGCTGTTCGCCGAGCGGGTCTGGCGGGTCGCCCGGCCGCTGCCCGAGCAGGTCGACATCCAGGACGCCGCCGCCCTCGCCCGGGCCGCGAAGCGGCCACTCATCGTGGCCGGGGGCGGCGTGCACTACTCCGGCGCGGAGGACGCGTTGCGCGCGCTCTGCGAGCAGACCGGCATCCCCGTCGGTGAGTCCCAGGCGGGCAAGGGCTCGCTGCCGCACGGGCACCCACAGGAGATGGGGGCCATCGGCTCCACCGGGACGACGGCCGCCAACGCGCTCGCTGCCGACGCCGACCTGGTCATCGGCGTCGGCACGCGGTGGAGCGACTTCACCACAGCATCGCGAACGGCCTTCCAGAACGAGGATGTCCGCTTCGTCAACATCAACATCGCGCGGTTCGACGCGGGCAAGCACGCCGGCCTCTCCGTCGTGGCCGACGCCCGCGAGGCCCTCACCGCCCTCGCCTCCGAGCTCGAGGGGTATGCCGTGGAGCCGGCCTACCGCGAGCGGCAGGCCGCGCTGTGGGCCGAGTGGGACGCCGAGGTGGAGGCGGCCTACCACCCCTCGGCCGAGGTGACCGACGCCCTGGCCGAGGGCCTGCTGACCCAGGGCGAGGTGCTGGGGGCGGTCAACGAGCTCACCGACCCGCGGGACGTCGTGCTCTGCGCCGCGGGGTCCATGCCGGGCGACCTGCACAAGCTGTGGCGGGTGCGCGACCGCAAGGCGTACCACGTCGAGTACGGCTACTCCTGCATGGGCTACGAGGTGCCGGCGTCGATCGGCATCCGGCTGGCCGACGAGAGCCGCGACGTGTTCGCGATGGTCGGCGACGGCGGCTACCTCATGATGCCGACCGAGCTGGTCACCGCCGTGCAGGAGCGCGTGAAGGTCATCGTCGTCCTCGTGCAGAACCACGGCTTCCACTCCATCGGCTCGCTCTCGGAGTCGCTCGGCTCGCAGCGCTTCGGCACGAAGTACCGCTACCGCGACGAGCGGAGTGGCCGGCTCGAGGGGGCCAAGCTCCCCATCGACCTCGCTGCCAACGCCCGCAGCCTCGGCGCCCACGTCATCGACGTGCACTCGCGGGCCGGGCTCGAGCAGGCCATCAAAGAGGCCAAGGCGGCGCCGGCCGACGGCGGACCGGTCGTCATCCACGTCGAGACCGACCCCACGGTCTACGCCCCCGACAGCAACGCGTGGTGGGACGTGCCGGTCAGCTCGGTCTCCGAGCTCGACAGCACTCGGGCCGCCTACGCCGAGTACACCGACCACAAGGCCCGCCAGCGCCCGCTGCTGGCGCCCCCCACGACCCCCGACCTCGGCGAGAGGACCCTCCCGTGACGAACGCACCACGACCCGTGAAGCTGGGCAGCGCCCCTGACTCGTGGGGTGTCTGGTTCCCGGACGACCCGCAGCAGACGCCGTGGGAGCGGTTCCTCGACGAGGTCGCCGCCGCGGGCTACACCCGCATCGAGCTCGGTCCGTACGGCTACCTGCCAACCGACCCGGCGCGGCTGCAGGACGAGCTCGCCCAGCGCGGGCTCACCATGACCGCGGGCACGATCTTCGAACACCTCCACCGGCCGGACTCCTGGGACTCCACCTGGGCGGGCGTCTCCGCAGCGGCCTCGCTGACCGCCGCCATGGGCGCCAGGCACCTCGTGGTCATCCCGGACTTCTGGCGCGACTCGGTCACCGGCGAAGTCCTCGAGGACGCCCACCTCACCGACGAGCAGTGGGTCACCTACGCCGGGCGCATCAACAGGCTCGCTGGGCAGATCCGCGACGAGTTCGGCCTGCAGATCCAGTTCCACCCGCACGCCGACACCCACGTCGACACACACGAGAACGTCGAGCGGTTCCTCGCGGCCACCGACCCCTCCCTGGTCACCCTGTGCCTCGACACCGGCCACATCTCCTACTGCGGCGGCGACAACCTGAGGCTGATCCAGGACTACCCGGACCGCATCGGCTACGTGCACCTCAAGCAGGTCGACCCGGCCGTGGTCGAGAAGGTCCACGCGGAAGGGATCGGTTTCGGTGAGGCCGTGCGGATGGGCGCCATGTGCGAGCCGCCCCTCGGGATCCCCGAGATGCCGCCCATCCTCGACGCGCTGTCGGGCCTCGACGTCGAGCTCTTCGCCATCGTCGAGCAGGACATGTACCCCTGCCCGCCCGACCAGCCGTCCCCGATCGCCAAACGGACCTACGACTACCTCACGACGTGCGGCGGAGGCCGGCTCGTCTGACCCCACCAGGCGGCATACCGCCGCACCCCCAGACCCCGTCTCAACGAGGAGACGGCGCTTGAAAGGCAGGACCACCACCATGATCCGTATCACCTCCTCCCGCACGGCCGTCGTGGCCGCAGCGGCGACGACAGCCCTCGCGCTTGCGGCCTGCTCTTCTGGCGGCGGGAAGCAGGAAACCGAAGGAGGCGCCGCCCAGGGCGCCAAGGCCACGACGATGACGGTGGCCATGATCACCCACCAGGCTCCCGGTGACACCTTCTGGGACATCATCCGCAAGGGCGCCGAGGCCGCGTCGGCGAACGACGGCGTCAAGCTCGAGTACACCAACGACCCCGATGCGACGAAGCAGGCACAGCTCATCCAGGCCGCGATCGACAAGAAGGTCGACGGCATCGCGGTGACGAGTCCCAACACCGGCGCCCTTGGCGGCGCGATCAAGAAGGCGGTCGCTGCGGGCATCCCCGTCACGATGTTCAACGCCGGCGAGGCGGACTTCGCGAGCCTGGGGGCGATCGGCTACTTCGGCCAGGGTGAGAAGCCGGCCGGTGTGGCCGTGGGAGAGCGGGTCACCAAGGACGGCGGCAAGAACATCCTCTGCGTCATCCAGGAGCAGGGTCAGCAGCAGCTCGAGGACCGCTGCGCGGGCGTCCTGCAGGGTGCCGGTGGAGCGAAGGTCGAGCGACTGTATGTCAACGGCCGCGACGACGCCGCCGTCACGACCTCGATCCAGGCCAAGCTGACCCAGGACAAGACCGTCGACTGGGTGGT
>Ga0247820_10000828_pt1 | contig 17156 bp, 17 predicted proteins | sample 13C_Glucose_Day1_2_FD_192480 | JGI IMG/M metagenome (GOLD analysis project Ga0247820, IMG submission 192480) | Soil microbial communities from agricultural site in Penn Yan, New York, United States - 13C_Glucose_Day14 | ecosystem: Environmental > Terrestrial > Soil > Agricultural land | place...
GGCGTGAGCTTGTTGGCGGTCATCGTGCTACTGGCGGCGAGTTTCTGGAACGCCGTCAACGGCGAGCATGCCGACAGCCTGCACCTGGCTCTGCTCGGTGGCCTGTCCGGCTTCGGCGCCACCGCCTTGGGCGCGGTACTGGCCGTTGTGCTGCGCGATGTCAGTGCCCGCAGCCAGGACGTGATGCTGGGCTTTGCGGCCGGCATGATGCTGGCCGCCAGTTCGTTTTCATTGATATTGCCCGGCCTTGAAGCTGCCCGCGAAATTACCGGCAACGGCCCGGCCGCCGCTTTTACCGTAGTGCTGGGCATGGGCCTGGGTGTGCTGCTGATGCTCGGGCTCGACCGCTTCACCCCGCACGAACACGAAAGCACCGGCCCCTGCGGCCCTGAGGCCGAGCGCATCAGCCGGGTATGGCTGTTCGTGCTGGCGATCACCCTGCACAACCTGCCCGAGGGCATGGCTATTGGCGTGAGCTTTGCCAATGGCGACATGAATGTCGGCCTGCCGCTGACCAGCGCCATCGCCATTCAGGACATCCCCGAGGGCCTGGCCGTAGCGCTGGCCTTGCGCGCAACCGGGTTGTCCAACTTCAAGGCCGCGCTGGTGGCGATTGGCTCGGGCCTGATGGAGCCCTTGGGCGCGGTGATCGGGTTGGGGATTTCCACAGGTTTCGCCCTCGCCTACCCCATCAGCATGGGGCTGGCGGCGGGGGCGATGCTGTTCGTGGTGTCCCACGAGGTGATACCCGAAACCCACCGCAATGGGCATCAGACCGCAGCGACGCTGGGGTTGATGGGCGGGTTTGCGGTGATGATGTTTCTGGATACGGCACTGGGTTGAAACGACTTACCGACGCCGCTCTTGTAAGAGCGGCCTCGTGTCGCGAAAGGGCTGCGCAGCAGACCCAGCAATTTGTGTTGCGCTGCTGAATCTTGGGGCCGCTTTGCGGCCCTTCGCGACACAAGGCCGCTCCTACAGGCGTGTGAGCTGCCTTGAGCGCTTTCAGTGCCATTATCACCTGGCTTTGTTCAGCGCGGCCAGCTGCACCTTGCTGCAGGTAGGAGCGGCCTCGTGTCGCGAAAGGGCTGCGCAGCAGACCCAGCAATTTGTGTTGCGCTGCTGAACCTTGGGGCCGCTTTGCGGCCCTTCGCGACACAAGGCCGCTCCTACATCCGATTCAGCTGTGAACAGCCACCTTGAGCGCCTCCAAGGCCGGCTCTACCTTGATACCCAGTTCAGCACCCAGCTCCAGCACCCGCGCCAGGTCGTTCTGGCCGACCATCACCACTTGCAACTCATCATCAAGCAACTGGCTGAAGTTGAGCAGCACATAACCACCGGCCTCTTTGTTCAGCGCGGCCATTTGCACCTGGATGCGGTTGAGCGCCGTCAACGGCTCGGTACGCGCCAGTTGCTTGGGCTTGAGGGTGAACGGCACGCTCTTGTCGAACGAATCGCTGATGTGCTGGAACAGCTCCTGATAGCTGTCGGCCTGGAACACAACGGTGTCGGGCAGGCTACCAAGCACCACCCACTCGCCCAGCGGGATGGGGAAGCTGTCGTCGTAGTTGATGTCCGGGTTGGCGGCGAGGAAGGCAGCCGGGTCGGCGTAGGCCTGCGCGGCCTCGTCGGCGATGCGCTCGATGTCTTCATCGCGCATGCAGCCGGCGCCGATGAGGCTGATGAATTCGAGCAACTGGTTTTTCATGAAGGGGGCCTGCGACGGGTGAAAAGTCGCCAAGGATAGCCGCAAACGCCCCCGGGCGGTTAGCCTGCAAGCGCCTGCAGGCGCGCTGCGGTATCGGCTGCGCCCATGGTGTGCGCCGCCATCAGCGCGGTGGCGCCGCGCGCATCCTGGTGTGCCGGGTCGGCGCCTTGGGCCAGCAGGTAGTCAAGAATCTCTACACGGTTGAACATGGCCGCCAGCATCAGTGCAGTACGCCCGTCCTGCGCAGCGGCGTCGACCGGCACGCCGTTTTCCAGCAACAGCCGGATCATCGCCAGGTCACCCTTGAACGCCGCACCAGCGATCGGAAGTTGGCCGTTGTCGTTGGCAACAAGCGGGTCGGCACCATGGCTCAGCAATACGCGAACCGCTTCATGGTGGCCATGGTAGCTGGCCAGCATCAGCAGCGTGTCGCCTTTGTGGTTGCGCAGATTGGCTGGCAAGCCACTGGCCAGAAGACGCTCGAGCATCTCGGCATCCCCCTGGCGGGCACGCTCGAAGACCTGCTCGGCGAATGCCGCGGTCTCGTCATCGGTCATGGCGGCGGGTGCTTGTTGTTCAGACATCTGGAACCTCCTGTCAGAAAAGATTGCCCAAGTGTTTGTCAGGCAAGCCCAGCAGGTCAAAGGTTCAGAATCTATAGCGCCGATAGGCATTGGCCGGCTCGTGCAAATTGCACTGTGCAAAATGCACGACCATGCAGCCTGCACGGCACCACCCTCCAGGAAACAATGCTAAGGCATTGAAAATAAAGGATTTTTATAAGAACCGAGTTCTGGCACGTTCACTGCAACTATCAACTCACGTCTGCCCACACATCAGTCAGGAGTTGATATGGACCTCATTCAGGAAAAGTTCGTCTCGGTGTTCTCGGCCTATCAGGTCACCACCCAGCCTCGCCCCGACGGCGGCATCCTGCTGACGCTGCGTGCCACCGATGGCAGGGTTACCCGCCGTGTGCTGACCTACGGGCAACTGCACAGCGCCGAACAGCTGTCTTGGGCAATCAGCGCCATTCGCCGCGACCTGGCCGAGCAAGCCAGTGAACTGCCGGTGATTTCGATGCTGCAGAGCCAGCAGCGCTTCGCGTTGCCGACCTACCGTTGAGTTTTGTCTGCACCGGCCGCTTCGCGGGTAAACCTGCGCCCACAGGTACTGCATTGCCCATAGGGATGGCGGGGTACCTGCAGGCACAGGCTTGCCCGCGAGGGGCCGGAGCGGACACTAGAACTCGTCGATCCCGGCGTACGCACGCGCCGTATCATCCCCGGTAAAGCGCGCCTGCATGCCCTGTTCGCTGGCGTACAGCCGCAGCGCCAGGCAGAACGGGTTGTCCCCCAGCTCCACCCAGCGCCGGCTCCCTGCCGGAATCACCAGTTGGTCGCCTTTCTCACACACCAGCGCATACACATAGTCACCCAGGCGAAGCCCGATCTGGGCACGACCTGTGACTACGGCAAATACTTCATCAACCTCATGCACATGCTCATCGCGCAGGTCGACCTGTGCCGGGTCGGCACCGTCGCGGTTGAGCACACTGAACGCTGCGCAGCCCTGGGCAGTCATCAACCGGTCAAGGTGTTCGCGGCAGGCGCTCATTACTTCATCCTGGCTGCTGCCTGGCCGTATGCGCAGCTCCAGCGCAGCGTGGTCAAAACGCACGCCCTGCTCTGCCAGCGTTGCGGTGATGTCGTCGTGGTGGGTCAGTACCTTGTTCGGCAAGGCCGGGCTGGACGGGTGGAATACACAGAGGATACTCATCAGCGGCTGGTCCTGGTCGATTTCAAACGAGTGGCAATGATAACGGCTGCCGCGAGCGCTGCGGCGCTGGCCATACCAAAGGTGAAGGCGGGGCCCAGCAGCTTCCAGCTGTAGCCCGAATACAACGCCCCCAGCGCACCGCCGGTGCCAGACAGCGCGGCATACAATGCCTGGCCCTGGCCTTGCTGACGTGCGCCGAAACTGGCCTGGACGAAGGCGATGGAGGCAGCGTGGAAGCAGCCGAACGTGGCTGCGTGCAGCACCTGGGCGAAGATCAGCACACCCGGCTCGCCCGCCAGGTTGCCCAGCAGCAGCCAGCGCAGGGCGGCCAACAGGAAGCTGGCCAGCAGCACCTGCTGCACGCTGAAGCGCGTGAAGATGCGGCTCATGACCATGAAGATCAGCACTTCGGCCACCACCCCCAGCGCCCACAGCAGGCCGATGGCGCCGCGGCTGTAGCCCAGGTGTTCCAGGTGCAACGTGAGGAAGGTGTAGTAAGGCCCGTGGCTGAGCTGCATCAAGGCCACGCACAGGTAGAAGCCAACCACCCCAGGCGCCCGCAACTGGCGCAGAAAGCCGCCCGCGTCGCGCCGCTCGCCCTGCTCCACCGGTTGGGCATTGGGCACCCACAGGCTGGCCGCGACAATGCCCGCCATGATGGTCACCAGGGCGACCGGGTAGATATCCAGGCTCAGCCATTCGAACAACCGCCCAAGGCCGACCACGGTGAGGATGAAACCGATCGAGCCCCACAGGCGCACCTGGCTGTAGCGCGCCGTCTGCCCGTGCAGGTGGGCCAGGGTGATGACCTCGAACTGCGGCAGCACCGCGTGCCAGAAGAACGCGTGCAGGGCCATCACCAGCGCCAGCCAGGCGTAGCTCTTGCCGAAGAAGATCAGCGAAAAGGTGGCCAGGGTACACAGCGCGCCGAGGCGAACGATCAGCAGCCGCTGGCCGCTGCGATCACCCAGCCAGCCCCACAGGTTGGGGGCGATGCAGCGCATCAGCATGGGGATGGCTACCAGCTCGCCGATACGCGCCGGGGGGAAGCCGAGGTGGTCGAAGTACAGGGCCAGGAACGGGGCTGTCGAACCCAGCAGAGCGAAGTAGAAAAGGTAGAAGCTGGACAGGCGCCAGTAGGGGATCGGATTCATCAGGGCTCAGCCGGAATGGGGTATTGCCTGTACCGGCCCTATCGCCGGCAAGCCGGCTCCTACACTGCACCTGTGGAGCCGGTTCAAGCCGGCGCCCATGCTGCCCGTGTGGGAGCCGGCTTGCCGGCGATAGGGCCGGTACTTGCGAATCAGAGCTGGCCCAGAACCGGAGTTGCGACCTTCACCTCGGCATTCTGCGCCCGGTGACGCAACAGGTGATCCATCAGCACGATGGCCATCATCGCTTCGGCGATCGGCGTTGCGCGGATGCCAACGCACGGGTCGTGACGGCCCTTGGTGATGACATCGACCGGATTGCCGTCCACGTCGATGGAGCGGCCCGGCACGGTGATGCTTGAGGTCGGTTTGAGCGCCAGGTGGGCGACGATCGGCTGGCCAGAGCTGATACCGCCCAGAATCCCGCCCGCGTTATTGCTGAGGAAGCCTTCGGGGGTCAGCTCGTCACGGTGCTCGGTGCCGCGCTGGGCGATGCTGGCGAAGCCGGCACCGATTTCAACACCCTTGACCGCGTTGATGCTCATCAGCGCATGGGCCAGCTCCGCGTCCAGGCGGTCGAAGATCGGCTCGCCCAGGCCTGGCATCACGCCTTCGGCCACCACGGTGATTTTTGCCCCGACCGAGTCCTGATCACGGCGCAGCTGGTCCATGTAGGCCTCAAGCTCCGGCACCTTGTCCGGGTCGGGGCTGAAGAAGGCGTTGTCCTGCACCGAATCCCAGGTCTTGAAGGGGATTTCGATCGGCCCCAGCTGGCTCATGTAGCCGCGCACCTGAATGCCCTGGGTGGCCAGGTACTTCTTGGCGATGGCACCGGCCGCCACGCGCATGGCGGTCTCGCGGGCCGAGCTGCGGCCACCGCCGCGGTAGTCGCGGATGCCATACTTGTGGTGGTAGGTGTAGTCGGCATGGGCCGGGCGGAACAGGTCTTTTATCGCCGAGTAGTCCTTGGACTTCTGGTCGGTGTTGCGAATCAGCAGCCCGATCGAGCAGCCGGTGGTACGGCCTTCGAACACGCCGGAGAGGATCTCCACTTCGTCGGGTTCCTGGCGCTGGGTGGTGTGCCGGCTGGTGCCGGGCTTGCGCCGGTCGAGGTCGTGTTGCAGGTCGGCGAGGGAGATTTCCAGGCCCGGAGGGCAGCCATCGACAATGGCGACCAACGCCGGGCCATGGCTTTCGCCAGCGGTGGTGACAGTGAACAGCTTGCCGTAGGTATTGCCGGACATGGACGCTCCGCGAGTCTGCCTGAGATTGACGAAAGCAGCAGTATACAGATGGAATGGTGGTCTGTGAGCGCCCTGTAACCGGCTTGCCGGCGATAGGCGATCATGGCCAGGCCACCTGCCGAACCTTCCCATGAACGGTGGGTCAAACGCTCATCTCCCCATGTAGTACCGCATGATGCCGCGCTTCGTCGCCTTCTTCCTCCTGCTGTGCACCGGCCTTGCCCAGGCAGCCTCACCCACCGTCCTGCAACGCCCTATCGACCTGGACACCGGGCAAGGTGTGCTGCATGGCAGCCTGCTGTTGCCGCAACAGGCCACCCCGCCCCCTGTGGTGTTGATCATCGCCGGCTCCGGCCCTACCGACCGCGATGGCAACAACCCGGCCTCTGGGCGTATCGACAACCTCAAACGCCTGGCGCTGTTGCTGGCCAACGAGCACATTGCCAGCGTGCGCTACGACAAGCGCGGTGTGGCCGCCAGCCTGCCGGCCACGCCCGATGAGCGCAACCTCAGTGTCGAGCGCTACGTCGCTGATGTGGTGGCCTGGAGCCGCAAGCTCAAGGCCGACCCGCGCTTCGGCCCCCTGATACTGGTCGGCCACAGCGAAGGCGCCCTGATCGCCAGCCTGGCCGCCGAGCAGGCCGGCGCCAGCGCCGTCATCACCCTGGCCGGCAGCGGCCGGCCCATCGCCGATGTGCTGCGCGAACAACTGGCGCAACGCATGCCGCCCGCGCAACTGGCCCGCAGCAGCGCCCTGCTCGAACGCCTGCAGGCCGGGCAGACCAGCCTGGATGTCCCCGCCCCCCTGCGCCAGGTATTCCGCCCCAGCGTGCAGCCCTACCTGATCTCACTGTTCCGGCAAGACCCGGCCAAGGCCTTCGCCCGCCTGCCCATGCCCGCGCTGATCATCCAGGGCCGCAACGACGTGCAGGTCGATGTGGCCGACGCCGAGCGCCTGAAGGCGGCCAAACCCGATGCCCAACTGGTACTGATCGACGGCATGAACCACATGCTGCGCATCAGCCCCAAGGCCATGAGCGAGCAGCGCGACAGCTACCTGAACCCTGAACTGCCGCTGGCCCGTGAGTTGGGTGAGCGGGTGGTGACGTTCATTCATCAATTGCCCTCAGCCTGAGGAGATCGCCGCACAATGGCCTCAGGTCCTGGGCGATACGGCCGATAAGCTCGGTATTGGCTTGCATGTGAGAACGCCCTGATGACCGATGCCCCCGCCGCCGTAGAGCCGGCCGAAGAGTCGCAAGCCCCGGAAAGCCCAGTGCTGCCCTGGGCTGACCTGGCAGTAGAACACTTTCAGTTGCTGCGCCTGGCGCCGCTGCCTACCGACCGCAACAGCGGCGCACGGCCGCTGCGTTTCGTCGAGTTCGGCCATGCCGAGCGCCACGACAAGGCGCACAGCCTGCTGCGCATGGAAATCCGCCTGCCCGGGCAGAAGGTGCGCAAGGAGCAGAACCAGCTGGATGTGCGGGTCGACCACCTTGAGCGGCGGGTGAGCATCGGCAGCGACAGCGGCCTGCAGCTGGAGCCACTGAACCGCGGCTTGGGGCGTTTCATGCTGGCCCAGGCCGTGCAATGGCTGCAGCGCAAGTGGTCGCACTACCACATCGAAGGCATGGCGCTACCGAACAAGGATGCCCTGAACGAAGACACGCGCCTGCGCCGTGACCGCTTCCTGAGCGCGACCGGCATCGAGGTGGAGTACGCCGACGGGCAGCACCTCAAAGGCCGTACTGTCGAAGCCACGGTGGGCCAGCTCAAGGGCGGCTGGAACAGTGAGAAGGTGCAGCGGGTGGCCATGCTCGAGGCGGCCGGGATGCTGCAGCAGGCCGAGCAGAACCTTCTGGAGAAGGAGGCGCAACTGCGCGAGCGCGATGAGCGGGTGGCCAAGTACCAGCGCGAGGACAGCGGGCTGCGCTTTACCATTACCTGCCTGGTGGCGTTTGCGGTGTTCCAGGCCGGGTTGTTGATCTGGATTGCCACCCGCTAGAGCAAGTGGGCGCATGCCATGGGTGTTACAGCGGTTTTGAGACCGTGCAACCAAGGCATGCCCCCGCCCCATTAAGCCCCTATCAAACGCGGGCCTTGAACAGCTCCTGATGCTGCCGGCACTGCTCCGCCGTCAGCATGAACACCCCATGCCCACCGCGCTCGAAGTCCAGCCAGGCGAAGTCGACCTCCGGGTACAGCGCCTCGACATGCACCTGGCTATTGCCCACCTCGACAATCAGCAGGCCCTTCTCGGTCAGGTGCTCGGCTGCCTCGGCCAGCATGCGCCGCACCAGGTCCAGGCCATCGTTGCCGCAGGCCAGGCCCATCTCCGGCTCATGGTGATACTCGGCCGGCATGTCGCCGAAGTCCTCGGCATCGACATACGGCGGGTTGGACAGGATCAGGTCGAAGCGCTGCCCCGGCAGGCCCGCGAAACCGTCGCCCTGCACCGTGTACACACGCTCGTCCAGGCCATGGCGCTCGATGTTCTGGTTGGCCACTTCAAGCGCTTCGAAGGACAGGTCGGCCAATACCACCTCGGCCTCGGGGAACACCTCGGCAGCCACGATCCCGATGCAACCGGAGCCCGTGCACAGGTCGAGAATGCGCGCAGGCTCGTTGGCCAGCCATGGCTCGAAGCGTTTTTCGATCAGCTCACCGATTGGCGAACGCGGTACCAGCACACGCTCGTCAACGATGAACGACATGCCGCAGAACCACGCCTCACCCAGCAGGTAGGCAGTGGGTACACGGTCTTCGATACGGCGCTTGAGCAGGTGCTGCAGGCGTACACGCTCGTCGTCCTCGAGCTGGCAATCCAGGTAGCTGTCGGCGATTTCCCACGGCAGGTGCACGGCGCCCAGCACCAGCAGGCGGGCTTCATCCCAGGCGTTGTCGGCACCGTGGCCGAAGAACAGCTCGTGCTCGTGGAAGCGGCTGACCGCCCAGCGGATATGGTCGCGCAAGGTGCGCAGACGAGATGTGATCACGGGGTACTCCTATTCAGATCTGGACAAAAGTCTAACAGCCCGCACCACACAAATGTTCCTGCGGATCGCCCAGCGGGTAGCCACAGGCCAGTAACTGCGCCGGTTTCGATGTCAACCATTCCCATTGGCGCCAAGGCAAGGGAGAATAGGTATACAAAAGCCCTTCCAAGGAGCCCTTGATGTCCGTTCCAACCACGATGTTCCGCCTCACTGGCCGCGATTACCCGCCGGCCAAGCTGAGCCAAGCCAGCCTGATCGTCATCGATGCGCAAAAAGAGTACCTCAGTGGTCCCCTCGCGCTGTCGGGCATGGACGAGGCCGTGGCCAACATCGCCAGGTTGCTCGACGCCGCCCGCAAGGCCGGCCGTCCGATCATCCACGTCCGCCACCTCGGTACCGTCGGCGGTCGCTTCGACCCGCAAGGCCCCGCTGGTGAATTCATCCCGGGGCTGGAGCCACGCGACGGTGAAATAATCATCGAAAAGCGCATGCCCAACGCGTTCAAGAACACCAAGCTGCACGAAACCCTGCAGGAGCTGGGGCACCTGGACCTGATCGTCTGCGGTTTCATGAGCCATTCCAGCGTCAGCACCACCGTGCGCCGGGCCAAGGACTATGGTTATCGTTGCACCCTGGTGCAAGACGCTTCGGCGACCCGCGACCTGGCCTTGAAAGACCGCGTGATTCCCGCTGCGCAGATTCACGAGTGCGAAATGGCCGTAATGGCCGACAACTTCGCCTGCGTCGCCCCCACCGCCAGCCTGATCTGAGCCTGGCGAGCTGACCACCGCCCGGCTGCCGGGCGGAACCCGGGGGCCGGTTGCGGGTCGAATTCCGGATATCCACAGAGGAAATCGGAATGAAGCTCAAAGGCAGTTTCGACGCCAAACGCCTGCGCCAGCGCGAGCCAAGCAACTGGGGCGCACGCTTGGCCGCAGGCCTGTCGGCGCTGCTGGCCACGTTCGGTGTGCTGCTGGCCATGGCCGGCATCGCCGGTTTGCTCGGCAATTACCCGGCCTTTGCCGAGCTCAATGCCAACCGCCCGCTTTCGATAACCCTGAGCGTGGTCGGGCTGTTGCTCCTGTACCTGGGCGTGCGCTTCTGGCGGCGCAGCCGCATTCGCCTGCGCCGCGGTCGGGAGCTGAATATGTCGCCGCACCTGATGAAGAAGCACGACTGAAGGCTTTGCTGAAGCCTCCTGGCCCTGCCGGCGACAGGGCCATTGCTGACGCCACAGGGTTGATCGCGTAAACTACGCCGCCCACGTGGAGGCCCCATGCAAGACGACGATTTTTCCCTGTTCAGCGCCGAGGTGCGCGGCGTCAAGCCGATCAAGCACGACCGTGCCGAGGTCGGCAAACCCAAGGCTGACCGCAAGCAGCTGGCCGGCCTGCGCCAGGCGGCGACCGTGCGCAGTGACCAGCCGTTGGTGATTGACGGCCTGTCCGACCAGTTCGTCATCGACGTGGGTGCCGAAGACGAGTTGATGTGGCGCCGCGACGGCGTGCAGGAAACCCAGCTGCGCAAGCTCAAGCTCGGCCAGATCGCCTTCGAGGGCAGCCTCGACCTGCACGGCATGACTGTCGAGAAGGCCCGCGAAACCCTGTGGGCTTTCATAGCCGAGGCCACCAAGCTGGAAGTACGCTGCGTACGCGTGACCCACGGCAAGGCCGCGCGCCTGGATGGCAAGCGCCCGATGATCAAGAGCCACGTCAACACCTGGCTGCGCCAGCACCCGCAGGTGCTCGGTTTCGCCTCCTGCCAGGCCCGCCACGGCGGCACCGGTGCCGTGTACGTAATGCTCAAACGAACCATGATGGAAGGCCGCGACGAGTAACGCCGCGCTTGCAGCGCAGGCTTTGCCGCCGTAACCTTCGTTTTTGCGATTTTTTCCCACAGGTAGATACATGTCCCTGGAACAGAACTACACCGAGATCCTCAGCCAGATCGGCGAGGACGTCTCCCGTGAGGGCCTGCTCGACACGCCCAAGCGGGCTGCAAAGGCCATGAAGTACCTTTGCCGCGGTTATGAGCAGACGCTGGAAGAAGTGACCAACGGCGCACTGTTCACCTCCGACAACAGCGAGATGGTGCTGGTCCGGGACATCGAGCTGTATTCGATGTGTGAACACCACATGCTGCCGTTCATCGGCAAGGCGCACGTGGCCTACCTGCCCAAAGGCAAGGTACTGGGCCTGTCCAAGGTCGCACGGATCGTCGACATGTTCGCCCGCCGCCTGCAGATCCAGGAAAACCTCAGCCGCCAGATCGCCGAGGCCGTGCAGCAGGTGACCGGCGCTGCGGGTGTGGCGGTGGTTATCGAAGCCAAGCACATGTGCATGATGATGCGCGGTGTGGAGAAGCAGAACTCGACCATGCTCACCTCGGTGATGCTCGGCGAATTCCGCGACAACCCGGCCACGCGCATGGAGTTCCTCGGCCTGATCAAATGATCGGCGCGTGACCCGAGCCGGCCCTGTGGGTCGGCTTTTTATTTTCAGGAGTTGCAGATGATCGTCAAAGCCTTGCGGGTTGGCCTCGGCCAGCTCATCGTGTTCGGCGACCTGATCAGCCGCCCGGCCAAGCGCAAGCGTGATGCCGCGGCCCAGGCGCATGTCGAGCAACAGGCCAAGGGCCTTGCGCTGTACCAGTTCCATGCGTGCCCGTTCTGCGTGAAAACCCGTCGCACCCTGCACCGCCTGAACGTGCCAGTGGCATTGCGCGATGCCAAGAACGACCCAGAGCACCGCCAGGCGCTGCTCGAAGGTGGCGGCCGGGTGAAGGTGCCGTGCTTGCGCATCGAAGAGCAAGGCAACGTGACCTGGATGTATGAGTCCAAGGCAATCATTGCCTACCTGGACAAACGCTTCGCGAGTATCTGAGGCGGTTTTTTGTAGGAGCGGCCTTGTGTCGCGAAGGGCTGCGAAGCGGCCCCAGGATATCAGCGGCGCCACAGATATCCTGGGGCTGCTGCGCAGCCCTTTCGCGACACAAGGCCGCTCCTACGGAACCTGTGAGGCCTGCTCAGCCCACCATCGGCACATGCCGAGGATGCGCGGCCACCCGGTCCAGCCAGGCTCGCACCCCCGGGTACTCGGCCAGGTCGAACCCACCCTGATGCGCCACATGGGTGTAGGCATACAACGCCACATCGGCAATCGAATATTGCTCACCCACCAGATACGGCGTCATCTGCAACTGCCGCTCCATCACCCTCAATGCCTTGTAGCCGCCCTTGTGCAGCTTGCGGTATTCGTCCACGCGCTCGTCAGGCAAACCCAGGTAAAACTGGATGAACCGCGCCACGGCGATGTACGGCTCATGGCTGTACTGCTCGAAAAACTGCCACTGCAGCACCTGGGTACGCAAACGCGGCTCGCTGGGCAGGTACTCGCTGCCATCGGCCAGGAAATTGAGAATGGCGTTGGACTCCCACAGGCAGGTGCCGTCCTCGAGCTGCAGCACCGGCACCTTGCCATTGGGGTTCATCGCCAGAAATTCGGGCGTTTCGGTCCCCCCCTTGAGGATATCCACCGGATGCCATTCATAAGGGCTGTCCAGCAGGCTGAGCATCAGCTTGACCTTGTAACAGTTGCCCGACTGGTAGTCGCCATAGACTTTGTACATCGCCCCTCCCTCCCATGCAGTTGCGCATTCGTGCCCAATAGTTGGCGACTGTACGGCTAAAAGCAATGCCCGCTGTATGGCAAGAATCAACCCGGCGCGCGTTAGTCTGAAAAAACTGCTTACACATGGACAAGGACTTACCCCATGACCGATGCCACCTCCGCACGCCTGCGGCCCCTGGCAGACAGCTCAACGTCGGCCGTAGTCGCCGGTTTCATCGCCATGCTCACCGGCTACACCAGCTCGCTGGTGCTGATGTTCCAGGCTGGCCAGGCTGCAGGCCTTTCCACGGCGCAGATCTCGTCGTGGATCTGGGCCTTGTCCATCGGCATGGCGGTCTGCAGCATCGGCCTGTCGCTGCGCTACCGCACGCCGATCACCGTGGCCTGGTCGACGCCCGGGGCTGCGCTGTTGATCACCAGCCTGGGCGGGGTCAGCTACGGCGAAGCCATCGGTGCCTACATCACCTGTGCCGTGCTGGTGCTCATCTGCGGCCTGACCGGCAGCTTCGAACGCCTGGTCAAACGCATCCCGGCATCACTGGCCTCGGCATTGCTGGCCGGCATCCTGTTCAAGATCGGCAGCGAAATCTTCGTCGCAGCGCAGCACCGTACGCTGCTGGTGCTGGGCATGTTCTTCAGCTACCTGCTAGTCAAACGCCTGTCGCCGCGCTACTGCGTGCTGGCAGCGTTACTGGTGGGCACAGCGCTGTCCGGCGCACTGGGCTTGCTGGACTTCAGCGGCTTCAGGCTGGAAGTGGCCACACCGGTGTGGACCATGCCCAGCTTCTCGCTGGCCGCGACCATCAGCATCGGCATTCCACTGTTCGTGGTGGCCATGACCTCGCAAAACATGCCCGGTGTTGCCGTGCTGCGCGCCGACGGTTATCAGGTCCCGGCTTCGCCATTGATCTCAACCACCGGCTTTGCCTCACTGCTGCTGGCCCCGTTCGGCTCGCACGGCGTCAACCTGGCGGCCATCAGCGCAGCGATCTGCACCGGGCCGCATGCCCATGAAGACCCAAGCAAACGCTATACAGCGGCAGTGTGGTGCGGGATTTTCTACGGCATTGCCGGGGTCTTCGGCGCCACCCTGGCGGCGTTATTCGCTGCGTTGCCCAAGGAGCTGGTGTTGTCTATCGCGGCATTGGCGCTGTTCGGCTCGATCATGAACGGCCTGACGGTGGCCATGAGTGAGGCGCGCGAGCGGGAGGCAGCGCTGATTACCTTCATGGTGACGGCGTCGGGGTTGACCCTGTTTTCGATCGGGTCTGCATTCTGGGGGATTGTGGCGGGGGTGGTGACCCTGCTGATTCTCAACCCGCGCAGGGCCTGACCGAAGGGGTGCCGTACCGGCCCCATCGCCGGCAAGCCGGCTCCTACAGGCACCCCACTGACTTCACGGCATGTGGTGTAACTGTGGGAGCCGGCTTGCCGGCGATAGGGCCGGTACAGACGTTCACAAACGGAAATGCCCCACCATCCCCTTAAGGTCACTGCCCAACTGCGCCAGCTCGATACTTGACTGCGCATTACCCTGCATTGCCAATGCCGCCTGATCGGCACTGCCCCGAATCTGCGTGACACTGCGGCTGATCTCTTCAGCCACCGAACTCTGCTGCTCTGCCGCCGCGGCAATCTGCTGGTTCATCTGCTGAATCAACGACACCGCCGCCGCAATACTGCCCAGGGCGCTTTCGGTTTGCAGCGCATCGGCCACCGCCAGGCGTACCAGGTCGGTACTGCCACGGATCTGCACCACCGACTGCTGGGCATTGCCGCGCAGGCTGGCAACCAACCGCTCGATCTCCTCGGTGGACTGGCGGGTACGCCGGGCCAGCGCCCGCACTTCATCGGCCACCACGGCAAAACCACGCCCCTGCTCGCCCGCCCGCGCCGCTTCGATGGCGGCATTGAGCGCCAGCAGGTTGGTCTGCTCGGCGACGCTCTTGATCACTTCCAGCACATCGCCAATGGTGTGGATCTCGGCGCTCAGGCTGTCGATACCCGCGCTGGCAGCATCCGCCGCCGCCGCCAGTTGCTCGATACGCTGCATGCTCTGGCGCACCACCACCTGGCCGGAATCGACCTTCTCGTCAGCGGCCTGGGCCGCCAGTGCCGCCTCTTCGGCATTGCGCGCCACATCGTGCACGGTGGCGGTCATCTGCTGCATGGCGGTCGCCACCTGCTCGGTCTCTTCCTTCTGGCTGCCCACTTCGCGGTTGGTCTGCTCGGTGACCGCAGACAGGGCCTGGGCACTGCCAGCCAATTGCTCGATGCCCTGCTGCAGGCCGCTGACGATGCCTGACAGCCCGGCAGCCATCTGCTGCATGGCCTGCATCAATTGGCCCACTTCATCGTTGCGCGCAGCTTCCACGTCCAGGCTCAACTCCCCGGCAGCGATGCGCTGGGCACGGCCAATCACCCGTTTAAGCGGACCGACCACCGCCCGCGTGATCAGCCATCCCGCCAGCACGCCCACCAGCAGCGCCAGGCCGGTAGCCAGGGCGATGGCCACGGCATTGCGCGTCAGCTCAGCCTGCATCGCCTGCTCGTCCGCCGCATAGGCCTGATCGACCCGCTGCGTAGCCTGCTCGGCACGCGCCTGCAGTTGCGCCTTGATACCGTGCTCTTTGCCGAGCAGGTCGGTGTATTCGTTGAGTTTGTCGGAGAAGCTGGTGATATGCCCCTGCACCTCGCCCAGCACGCTCTGGTACCCCGCATCGCCGACCGCCGCCTTGAGCTGCTCGACCAGCCCTGCCGCTTCAACTGTCTGGGCGATGCGCCCTGCGCCTGCACCTTCCTCACCCTTGCGGCTCTGGTCCAGGCGCACGCGTGCCTCGTCCATGGCCTGCAGCATCAAGCGTGATACCTGGGCCACCTGCGCGGCCTGCTCCAAAAACTCCCCGCCTTGCTGGCCTTGTGACTGCTTGAGCGTGTAGGTGCCGTCATCGGCCAGGCCAGCCTGCAATACATCAAGGTTGTTGGCCACGCTGGAGACCGACCAACTGGCCATGTCCAGCGCCAGCTCCTTGGCCTGCACCGCTTCGACAAAGGCTTCGAAGGCCTGGCCATACGCCGCCAGGTCCGCTTCGGCCGCCGCCAGTGCCGGCAGGCTACGGGCGCGGTCGCTGAGGTTGTGCAGGCCGCTGCGCAAGGCGTCGGCCTCCTTGATATCGGAGCGCAGGGCAAAGGCCTGTTCGTGCTGGCGCAACTTGAGCAGGTCGGTATTGAACTGGCCCAGCTGGCGCAGGCCACCGAAATGCTGGCCGACGCTGTAAAGCGCGGCAATGCCAATAGCGGCCACCGCCAGGGTCAGCAGCAATACCAAGGCAAAGCCCAGGCCCAGCTTGCGGGCCATGCCTAGGTTGGCCATAAAACCCTGCCTGCCCGTCTCCATACGCCACCCCTTGCTCTCAGGATTTGCCAAAGGCCAAGCGTGGCAACGATTGCGTTGAACTCACAAGGGCTTGAGGACGCGATGGTGTCAAATAGCTATGATCGTGTCGTAATCAGCTTGCTGAAGGTCGCCACGCATGTGAAACAAAGGCCACAGCGCGGCAACCCTGCCCATGAGCGACATCGATGTACAAAATGCAGGTCAGATAGCCGTGGCCCCTCCATCCACCGTCAGGCTGTGCCCGGTAGTGAACGCAGCCCCGTCACTGCACAGGTACAACACCGCACTGGCGATTTCCTCGACCTTGCCGACGCGCCCGACCGGGTGCATTGCGGCAGCGAACTCGGCCTTGCGCGGGTCGGCCTCGTAGGCGCGGCGGAACATGTCGGTATCGATCACCGCCGGGCACACCGCATTCACCCGGATGCGCTTCTTGGCATATTCGATGGCGGCCGATTTGGTCAGGCCGATCACCGCGTGCTTGGACGCGCTGTAGATGCTCATCTTCGGCGCCGCGCCCAACCCCGCCACCGAGGCAGTGTTGACGATCGCCCCGCCGCCCTGGGCCAGCAACAGCGGCAGCTGGTACTTCATGCACAGCCACACCCCTTTGACGTTGACGCCCATGATAGCGTCGAACTCTGCCTCGCTACCCTCGGCCAGGCGGCCCTGCTCGATTTCGATACCGGCATTGTTGTAGGCATAGTCCAAGCGGCCGTAGGCCTGAATGACCTGCTCATGCAGCCGGCGCACATCAGCGTCACGGGTCACGTCGCAGGCCACGAAAAGTGCCTGGCCACCGGCCTCGTTGATCAACGCCGCGGTGCCCTCACCGCCGACCGGATCGAGATCGGCCACCACCACTTTGAGGCCCTCACGGGCAAACGCCAGTGCCGTCGCCCGGCCGATACCCGCCGCACCGCCAGTGACCAGTGCTACCTGGCCGGAAAAGGTCATGCTCATCGAATGCTCCAATCATGAGTGCGGGAAAGCGCGGCTACCACAAGGGGGTGCAGCAGCCTTTGGCTTCTGCGCTCAGAGTCTAGTCAGCCTGCCAAGCCACTGGGCAGCATCATCAAGCCAGCGGTTGGGCTATCATGCCTACCAGTGATTTTGCAGACCTGTTGTCATCACCACGTTAAATTGACCCTTCTGCTTCCTGCCCACAAGGACCCCGCCATGACCCAGACCAACCGCCGCTTCCTGCTGGCCAAACGCCCGACCGGCGCCGTGCGCCGCGACGACTTCA
>Ga0247820_10000829_pt1 | contig 17155 bp, 16 predicted proteins | sample 13C_Glucose_Day1_2_FD_192480 | JGI IMG/M metagenome (GOLD analysis project Ga0247820, IMG submission 192480) | Soil microbial communities from agricultural site in Penn Yan, New York, United States - 13C_Glucose_Day14 | ecosystem: Environmental > Terrestrial > Soil > Agricultural land | place...
ATGCGGGCGGCGACTTCCTCGTTGCCCACCTTTTCCAGCGCGCCGACGATGGCTTCCGCCGAGCCCTGCACGTCGGCCCGGACCACGAGCGGGAATTCCTTGCGGCCCGCTCCGGCCTTGAGGTCGCGCATCATGTCGGCCAGCGTGCGGCCGGCCGAGCCCATGCGGGCCGCCTGACGCTCGCGCTTCTGGCGGGTGCGGTACTCGGTGACCTCGCGGGCACGGGCCTCCGACTCGACGACCGCGACGCGGTCGCCGGCTTCCGGAGTGCCGTTGAAGCCGAGGATCTCCACCGGGACGGAGGGCGCGGCCTCCTTCACGTTGGCGCCGAGATCGTTGATGAGGGCTCGCACGCGACCCCATTCCGCGCCGGCGACGACGATGTCCCCGGTGTGGAGGGTGCCGCGTTGGACCAGGACCGTGGCAACCGGACCACGGCCGCGATCGAGCTTGGCCTCGATGACGGTGCCTTCCGCCGACCGCTCCGGATTGGCCTTGAGATCGAGGATCTCGGCCTGGAGCTGGAGGCCTTCGAGCAGGGTGTCGAGGCCCTGGCCGGTCTTGGCCGAAACCTCGAATTCCAGCGTCTCGCCGCCCATGGACTCGACGACGATCGAGTGCTGGAGCAGCTCGGTGCGAACCCGCTGCGGGTTGGCGTCGGGCTTGTCGACCTTGTTGATCGCCACGATCAGCGGCACGCCGGCCGCCTGGGCGTGGTTGATGGCCTCCACCGTCTGGGGCATGACGCCGTCATCCGCCGCCACCACCAGCACGACGATGTCCGTCACCTTGGCGCCGCGGGCGCGCATGGCCGTGAAGGCCGCGTGACCGGGCGTGTCGATGAAGGTGATCTTGCCGCCGAGCGGCGAGGTCACCTGGTAGGCGCCGATATGCTGCGTGATGCCGCCGGCCTCGCCGGAGACCACGTTGGTCTTGCGGATCGCATCGAGCAGCGAGGTCTTGCCGTGGTCGACGTGGCCCATGATGGTCACGACCGGCGGGCGCGAGATGAGGTTCTCGTCCACGTCCGGGGTGTCGAACAGGCCTTCCTCGACGTCCGATTCCGCGACGCGCTTCACCGTGTGGCCCAGCTCCTCCGCGACGAGCTGCGCCGTGTCGGCGTCGATCACGTCCGTGATCTTGTGCATCTGGCCCTGCTTCATCAGGAACTTGATCACGTCCACGGCGCGCTCCGACATGCGGTTGGCGAGCTCCTGGATGGTGATCGTCTCCGGAACGACCACCTCGCGGGCGATCTTTTCCTTCTGCTCCATCTGACGATGGCCCATGAGGCGCTGATTGCGGCGCCGGAAGGCCGCGAGCGAACGCGTGCGTTCGTCTTCGCCTTCGAGAGCCTTGGTCAGGGTCAGGCGGCCGCGGCGCTTCTCCTCGCCGGGAGCGGCCTTGGGGGTCTTCGGCGCGACGGCGGGCTTGGCCGGAACGCCGGGACGGCGAACCGTACGGGCGCTCTCCTCCTCCTCCGCCTCGACGGCACGAGCCGCGACTTGGGGAGTCGTCCGGGTGGTGGGCTTCGCGGTGGTCGCGTCGGGCACGACCGGCGCAGCCGGGCGGGCCATGTGGTTGAGGCTCGGCGGACGGCGCGCGTCGGTGCCGCCCGTGCTGCGGGGGCTGCTGAAGCCGCCGGCGCGGGGACCGCTTGGGCCGCCGGTGCGCGGGCCGGAGCCCGGTCCGCGACCGGCCGGGGCGCCGGTGCCCTGACGGGGCTGGCGCTCGGCGGGGGCAGCTGCCGGAGCCGGACGAGCCTCCTCGCCGAGACGGCGGCGGGCCTCGTCCTCGGAGCGACGCTTGCGCTCCTCTTCCTGGCGGCGGCGCTCGTCTTCCTCGCGCTTGCGGGCTTCGGCCGCCTCACGCTCCTTGGCCTCGGCGGCTTCCCGCTCGGTCCGGCGACGGGCGTCCTCTTCCTGCTGCTTGCGGTCTTCTTCCTCGCGGCGGCGGGCATCGGCGAGCGCATTGGCGCGGGCATCGCGCTCCTGGTCGGAGAGCGTGCGCAGCACGACGCCGGAGCGGGGCGCATTGGAGGAGGGGCCGCCGGAACGCGGCGGACGTCCCTGGGGGGCGGGCGCTGCGGGCTTGGGCGCAGGCGCGGCCGCCTGCTGCGGCACGGGTCGCTCGTCCTTGCCTCCGCCCTGGCCGACTGGACGACGCTTCACCGTCTCGACCACGACCGCCTTGGAGCGGCCATGGGAGAAGCTCTGGCGCACCACGCCTTGCTCGACGGGCCGCTTCAGAGATAGCGTCTTGGACGACACATGCAGCGTCTTGTCGCCCGGATTTTTCGTATCATTCATTCCGCTCAGATCCGTCGGGTTCCATAATCGTGTGTGCGCCGGCCCCGGTTTCGGGGACAGCCTGATCGGCATCGCTTCCGCAATAGATACGATAACGGTGCCATCGGTTCAGAAAGCCGTCGCTTCCAGCGCCCGCGACGAGGGCAGCATGTATCACATGTGACCGGCCTAATGCCAAACTCAATTCGTCGTTTGACAAGTCGAGAACGACCGGAAAGCTTGATATTGCGTCGCCGAGGCGTTTTCGCAACTGGCTCTGGAGCTTTCTTCGCCCATCTTCGGCCGCTTCTGCGGCATGAATAAGGGCGGCGAGAGGCTTTTCGGCGATGGCGGACTCGACTTTCTCGAATCCGGTGATCACCGCGCCGGCCTTGTTGGCCAGCGACAGGCTCTGGCGCAGGTCCGCGCGCAGGATCTCGCCGATATCGTCGGCAAGTGTCTCCGGCGCCGTGACCTCCGCCTTGAAGGCGCGGGCGAAGAGGCGGCGCTTCGCCGCCTCCCTGACCAGGTCGGAGCGGGCGGTCACCCACACGCCCCGGCCGGGCAGCTTGTGCTTCAGGTCGGGGACGACCCTGCGGTCAGGACCGAGGACGAACCGGATCAGCCCCGCGGCGGGTTGTGCCGCGCGGGTGACGATGCAGGTGCGTTCCGGTTCATGCCGCCCCAAGGGTGGTGTCCTCGCCAGCATCGAACCCAGAAGTGGACTTCCACTTTTGGGATTATTCGATGCGTCCTCCTCAATGAGCGCATCGTTCGGAGCGGAAAACCGGATCCGCTTTTCCGCACGATGCGCTTGTCATGGCCGTCTAGGACGGCTGGGCCTCGGTTTCGGCCTCTTCGGCCGAACCTTCGGTTTCCACCGGTTCCTCGGAAGCCTCGATCCAGCCGGCCTTGACGCGGGCCGTCATGATCATGGACTCCGCCTCGGCGCGGGAGATGTCGAAGCCGTCGAGCGCGCCCTTGTAGCGGGTCGCGTCCTGGCCTCGGCCTTCCGTCCAGCCGGCGAGATCGTCGGTGGCGCAGCCGGCCAGATCCTCGACCGTCTTGATGTCGTTCTCGCCGAAGGCCACCAGCATGGCGGTGGTGACGCCGTCGATCTCCTTCAGCTCGTCGGCCACACCGAGCTCCTTTCGGCGCTCCTCGTTCTCGGACTCGATGCGCGTCAGGTATTCCTGGGCGCGCTCCTGGATCTCGCGGGCCGTGTCCTCGTCGAAGCCCTCGATGGAGGCGACTTCCGCCGGATCCACGTAGGCGAGTTCCTCGACCGACCGGAAGCCTTCCGCCGCGAGGAGCTGACCCACGACCTCGTCCACGTCCAGCGCGTTCATGAACAGCTCGGTGCGCTCCGCGAATTCCTTCTGACGGCGCTCGGATTCCTCGGCCTCGGTCAGGATGTCGATGTCCCAGCCGGTGAGCTGCGAGGCGAGGCGCACGTTCTGGCCGCGGCGGCCGATGGCGAGCGACAGCTGGTCGTCGGGCACCACCACCTCGATGCGGTCGGCCTCCTCGTCGAGCACTACCTTAACCACTTCCGCGGGCTGGAGCGCGTTGACGATGAAGGTCGCCTGGTCCGGGGACCACGGGATGATGTCGATCTTCTCGCCCTGGAGCTCGCCCACCACCGCCTGGACGCGGGAGCCGCGCATGCCGACGCAGGCGCCGACCGGATCGATGGAGGAATCGCGCGACGTCACGGCGATCTTGGCGCGGGAGCCGGGATCGCGGGCCACCGCCTGGACGGTGACGATGCCGTCGTAGATCTCGGGCACTTCCTGGGTGAAGAGCTTGGCCATGAACTGCGGATGGGTGCGCGACAGGAAGATCTGGGGACCTCTGGCCTCGCGGCGCACGTCGAACAGATAGGCGCGGATGCGGTCGCCGGGGCGGAACGTCTCGCGCGGGATGAGCTCGTCGCGGCGCACGATGGCTTCGCCGCGCCCGAGATCGGCGATCACGTTGCCGTACTCGACGCGCTTGACCACGCCGTTGACCACCTCGCCGATGCGGTCCTTGTATTCCTGGTACTGGCGGTCGCGCTCGGCGTCGCGCACCTTCTGGACGATCACCTGCTTGGCGGATTGCGCCGCGATGCGGCCGAAATCGAACGGGGGCAGGGTTTCGGAGATGGCGTCGCCCACCTGGGCGGCCGGGTTGCGCTTGCGCGCCTCGGAGAGGGCGATCTCGCGCGAGTCGTTCTCGAGCTCGGCATCGTCCACCACGAGGAGGTGCCGGGACAGGCGCAGCTCGCCGGTCTTCGGGTTGATCTCCGCATGGATGTCGGTTTCGGCGCCGTAACGCGACCGCGCCGCCTTGGCGATGGCGTCCGCCATGGCATCCAGCACGATCTGCTTATCGATCACCTTCTCGCGCGCGACCGCATCGGCGATCTGCAAGAGCTCAAGCCTGTTGGCGCTGACAGCCATCGAGGTCACTCCTTCCTGGGCGTGTTGTCTTGCGGGATGTCCGTCTCGGACTCCGCATCGAATTCTTCTTCCGTCTCGTCATCCGCCACCGGGGCCGTTCCACGGCGCAGCGACTCGCGGATCAGCTCGTCGGTCAGGACCAGGCGCGCCTCGCCGAGATCGGTCAGGGGCAGGCGCGCCAAGCGCTCCTCGCCTTCCTTCACGTCCGGCAGCTCGATCAGGGCGGCGCCGCCCTCCACGCCCCGGACGAAGCCCCGGAAGCGCTTGCGGCCCGCCAGCGGCACGGCCATCTCGACCTTGGCCTCGTAGCCGCTCCAGCGCTCGAAGTCGCTGGCGCGCACGAGGGGCCGGTCGATGCCCGGCGACGAGATCTCGAGATGATAGGCCTGCGGGATCGGATCCTCGAGATCGAGAACCGGCGAGATCGCCCGGCTCACGGTCTCGCAATCGCTCACCGACATGGTGCCGTCCGGCCGCTCGGCCATGATCTGCACCGTGCAGCCGTTGGTGCTCGAGACCTTGACCCGCACCAGATTGAAGCCGAGATCCTCGATCACCGGCTCGACGATGGCCGCCACCCGGGCCGCCACCCCGTTTTCCGTGATCAGACGCTTGTCGCGTTGGTTCGCCATGGTGTCTGTTAAAACTCGTTTCGCCGTCGTTCGTCCCACGCCCCGGCCTTGAAGCAATAAAAAAGAGCGGACCCGGCGGGGCCCACTCTCATGAGCAGCTGACGCTGCAACCAGAGCTGACAACGGGAAATATATCGATTCAAGTCCGGAAAGGCAAGGAGCGTGTCGTTCCCGGCCGGCGCGAAGTGGAGGGGAAGCGGAGGCGGCGGGCCGCGTCACACCCGCGCGAAGGTGAGATACGAGGGCACGCGGCCCTCGCGGATGGCCTTGGCCTCGTAGCGGGTGCCGGGCCAGCCCTCGTAGGGCCTGCGCCAGTCGTCGGCGCGCTCGGCGGTCCAGCGGAAGTCGGGGGAGCGCAGGGCGCGCGCCAGAACCCAGCCGATATAATTGTCGATGTCGCTGGCGAAGCGCAGCTCCGCGCCCTTGCGCATCACCCTCGCGAGCTCGGCCAGCGTCTCGTCGGAGACGAGGCGGCGCTTGCGCTGGCGCCGCTTGGGCCAGGGATCGGGATAGAGGATGTAGACCCGGTCGAGGCAGGCATCCGGAAGGGTGGGCAGAAGGTCGGTCACGTCCTCGTCCCACACACGGATATTGCCGAGGCCTTCCTGGTCGACCACGGCGAGGAGCTTCGCCATGCCGTTCACGAACGGCTCGCAGCCGATGAAGTTCACGTCCGGGTTGGCGCGCGCCTGGGCGGCGAGATGCTCGCCGCCGCCGAAGCCGATCTCGAGCCAGGTCTCGCGGGATTCGCCGTCCGCGGAGGCGAACATCGCGGCGGGCGACCGGCCGGGCGTCACCCGCAAGGACGGCAGAAGGGTCTGGACGAGCTCGTCCTGACCGGCGCGCAGCCTCTTTCCCCTCCGGCGCCCGAAGAAGGCGCCGGCCCGTTCGGAGGCTGCATTCATGGCGATCAGGCCAGGGCGGACTTCAGGGTGTCGGCGAGATCCGTCCGCTCCCAGGAGAAGCCGCCGTCGGCGTCCGGCTTGCGGCCGAAATGGCCATAGGCCGAGGTGCGGGCGTAGATCGGCCGGTTGAGGCCGAGATGGGTGCGGATGCCACGGGGCGACAGGTCCATGGCGTCCATGAGGAACGCCTCGAGCTTGCCCTCGTCCACCTTGCCGGTGTCGTGCAGGTCCACGTAGATCGACAGGGGCTTGGCCACACCGATCGCATAGGAGAGCTGGAGCGTGCAGCGGTCGGCGAGGCCGGCCGCCACCACGTTCTTGGCAAGGTAGCGCGCCGCGTAGGCGGCCGAGCGGTCGACCTTCGTCGGGTCCTTGCCGGAGAACGCGCCGCCGCCATGGGGGGCCGCGCCACCATAGGTGTCGACGATGATCTTGCGGCCGGTCAGGCCGCAATCGCCGTCAGGGCCGCCGATCACGAACTTGCCGGTGGGGTTCACGTGCCAGATGGTCTCAGGGGAAACCCAGCCTTCCGGAAGGGTCTGGCGGATATAGGGCTCGACGATCCCGCGCACGTCGTCCGAGGTGAGGTTCTCGTCCAGGTGCTGGGTCGAGAGCACGATCTGGGTCGCGGCGACCGGCTTGCCGTTCTGGTAGCGGACGGTGACCTGGCTCTTGGCGTCCGGGCCGAGGACGGCCGCGCCGTTGGCCTTGGCCTTGCGGGCCTGAGTGAGGTTCTCGAGGATCTTGTGGGCGTAGTAGATCGGCGCCGGCATCAGCTCGGGCGTCTCGTTGCAGGCATAGCCGAACATGATGCCCTGGTCGCCCGCGCCCTCGTCCTTGTTGCCGGCGGCATCGACGCCCTGGGCGATGTGAGCCGACTGGGCGTGGAGATAGACGTCGACCTCGGCGGTCTTCCAGTGGAAGCCTTCCTGCTCGTAGCCGATGTCCTTGATGGCCTCGCGGGCAAGCTCGATCACCCGGTCCTTGGTGATCGAATCGGGGCCGCGCACCTCGCCGGCGATGACGACGCGGTTGGTGGTGGCGAGCGTCTCGCAGGCCACGCGGGCTTCCGGCTCTGCCGCAAGGTAAGCGTCCACCACCGCGTCCGAGATGCGGTCGCAGACCTTGTCCGGATGGCCTTCGGAGACCGATTCGCTCGTGAAAAGATAGCTCGAACGGCGCACGACAGAGTTCCTTCAAAGAAGACGATCAGAGGCTTTGCCTACAGCCGTAGGCCTTTTCGGCCCTGCTCATGCCGCAGGCCCGAGGAAAGGTCAAGCGAACGCGTTCGTTATGCCGAACGTTCTTCTTCATCCTGCGACGCCAGAGCCGAGACGAGCTGGACGATGCTCTTGCGAACCCTGGAGTTCTTGATGCTGGTGAAGGTCCTGATCAGCTGAAGACCTTCCGGCGTCGACATCACCTCCGAGATATAGGGAGGCGTCTCCTCCTCGGAAAAGCCGGCATCGTTCTTGATGCTCTTGATGCCGTTGAAGAAAAAGTGGATGTCGACTCCCAGGATCTTGGCGATGTCGACGAGGCGCGAGACGCTGATCCGGTTGGTGCCCTTCTCGTATTTCTGCACCTGCTGGAACGTCAGGCCCAGCATGTCGCCCAGCTTCTCCTGGCTCATGCCGATCGAAATGCGACGCATGCGCACCCTGCTACCGATTTCCTTGTCGATGGAGCCGGTCGACTTCTTCATCAGTGCGAAATTCCTTGGCAAGTCTATCGTAGCGTAAGAACCAGCTTCGTTCAGACGGACATGCGCCGGCTGCGGCGCGAGATCGCAGCCATTAAGCAGATCACAAGCGTGGCCGTCAAAACAAACCTACCATGCCGGTTGTAAAGAGTGGGCGAAACAGCGGTCGGCAGGGAGGCGTCGAGCACGCCTTCAACCCCGAGTGGCAGGCTGTCCACGATCCTGCCGAAGGGGTCGACCACGGCCGAGATTCCCGTATTGGCCGCCCGCACCAGGGGCAGCCCCTCCTCGACGGCCCGCAGACGCGCCTGCGCGAAATGCTGGTACGGGCCCGGCGTCTGGCCGAACCAGGCATCGTTCGTCACGTTCAGGATCAGGTGGGGTCGGGGACCCTCCGGCAGCACCTCGCCCGGGAAGATCGCCTCGTAGCAGATCGTCGCAGCCACGGGAGGCAGGCCGGGGACGGCGAGCGTGGCACGCCGCCCGCTCGGCTCGAACCCGCCCGGAATCTGGACGAACTGGCGCAGGCCCGCGGCGCGGATCAGGGCGTCGAGGAAGCGGGGCACGTATTCCCCGAAGGGCACCAGATGCACCTTGTCGTAGGCGCCGAGGATCGTGCCTCTCTCGTCGATCACCTGGATGGCGTTGAAGAATTTTCCGACCGCCTCGCCCGGCAGGGGGGCGTCCATGCGGGCCGCGCCGGTGATCAGCACGGAGCCCGGCCCGAGCAGGGTGGCGATCTGGGCGAGCGAGGCCGGGTCGCGGTGGAGAAGGAACGGGAAGGCCGATTCCGGCCAGACGATGTGGGTCGCCTTAGCGTGGTCCTGCCCGTCCCGGCCCGGGGCGGCGCTGATCCGCAGATAGCGCAGCATGATGATGTCGCGGTTGCGCGGGTTGAACTTGGCATCCTGCGGCAGGTTCGGCTGCATCAGGCGGAGCCGCACGCCCTCGACGGCGGCGACCGGGCCGGACGGCACCCGGAGCATCCCGAAGACCGCGAGCCCCGCGAGGGCGGCCGCCGCGAGGCCGGGCCCGGCCCAGCGGGCGCGGGCGGTCGGACCCGTCCCCAGGAGGGCCGGGGCGGCCGCGATCGCCGCGGCCAGGAGCGTAAGGCCGTAGAGGCCCGTCACCGACCCGATCTGCATGAGCCAGAGATTCTGGCCGAGCGCCATGCCGGGGCTGTTCCAGGGAAAGCCCGTGAACAGGTGGCCGCGCAGGATCTCGCTCACCGTCAGGGCGAACGCGAAGGCAAGGATCCGGGAGGCGTCGCGGGTCCAGAGCGCTTGCGCCAGGGCGAAGCCGAAGGCCGGGAAGAAGCCGAGGAGCGCCGGCAGGCCCAGCACCCCGAAGGGCAGGGCCCAGGCGAACTGGTCCGCCTCCACCAGGAAGGCGGCTCCGAGCCACCAGAGGCCGGCCACGAAATAGCCGAAGCCCCAGATCCAGCCGGCGAGGGCGGCGGATCGCAGGCGCGGCTGCCAGCCCGGGCCGGCCTTGGCCGAACCGTCGAGCAGCCAGATCGCGGGGGTCAGGGAGAGGGCGAGCGCCGGCAGGAAGCCGAAGGGCGGCAGGGCCAATGCGCCCACGGCCCCGGCCGCGAAGGCCAAAAGCCCGCGCCGCCAACCCCGCGCGAGGATCACCTGGTCGGCAAGGGGCCTCATTCGGCGGCGGTGCTCTCGGGCGGCAGGAGCCGCTTGTCGACCTCGATGGTGGTGTCGGGCGGGGCGACGGTGCGGCGGTAGATGCGCAAGCGCTTCACCCGACGCGGATCCGCGTCCAGGACCTCGAATTCCAGGTTGCCCGGCCCCATGATGAGCTCGTTGCGGGACGGCACGCGTCCGGCGAGCGTCACGATGAAGCCGCCCAGCGTGTCGATATCCTCGGCGCTGTCCTCGTCCGTCAGGTCGACGCCGAGGCTTTCCTTGACCTCGTCGAGGCTTGCCCGGGCATCGGCGATGAAGGTGTCGTCGGAGCCCTTCACGATGGTCAGCGCCGTGTCGTCGTCGTGCTCGTCCTCGATGTCGCCCACCACCATCTCGACCAGATCCTCGATGGACACGAGGCCGTCGGTGCCGCCGTATTCGTCGATCACCAGGGCCATGTGGGTGCGTGTCGCCTGCATGCGCACCAGCAGGTCGATCGCCGGCATGGAGCGCGGCACGAACAGGACCGGCCGCAGGATGTTGGCGGAGGCCAGCGACATGGACAGGTCGACCTGGCCCAGGCTCGGCACCGGGGTGTCGGGGCTCACCGACGCGCCCGCGCTCATGGCGATGAAGTCCAGGAAGTCCCGGATGTGGATCATGCCCTTCGGGTCGTCGAGGGTCTCGCCGTAGACCGGCAGGCGCGAATGGCCGGCGGTGCGGAACAGTTTGAGCAGGTCGCCCAGGGTCGTGTCGGCGGCCACGGCCACGATGTCGGCCCGCGGCACCATGGCGTCCTCCACGCGGATGCGGTGGAAGCCGAGCACGTTCTTGAGCATCGCCCGCTCCTGGGGCGAGAAATCCGCGTCCTCGACGGCTTCCGCGAGCGCATCCTCGAGATCGTCGCGGATGGAGTCGCGGGCCTTGAGGCCCAAGCGGGTCAGAACCCGGTCATACCAGTGGTCGCGTAGGCCCTCGGGGTCCGGTGAGGGCCGAACAGGATAGTCGGTGGGACTTCGATCTTCGTTCATCGGTGTTGAGTATCAGCCCGAACGTCGGCCGTTCAAGCTGCCATATCGCGATAGGGATCGGCGATGCCAAGGGTGGCGAGTGCTTTCACCTCGAGAGCCTCCATGGTCTCCGCCTCCGCCTCGTCCTCGTGGTCATAACCGAGGAGGTGGAGGATCCCATGAACGATCAGATGGGCGTAATGGTCCGCGAGAGCCTTGGATTCCTCCTCGGATTCGCGCACCAGGGTTTCGTACGCTAGTGCAATATCGCCCAGATGGCGAGGGCCCTCGGCTCCCGGCTGCTCGGGCGCCGGGAAGGAGAGCACGTTGGTGGGCTTGTCCTTGTCCCGCCAGGTGCGGTTCAGCTCCCGGATCCGGGCGTCGTCGGTGAGCATCACGCTCACCTCGAAATCCTCGTCCGTTTCTTCCGCGACCGCCACGGCGGCATCCGCCGCGCGCCGGGCCAGCGCCTCCGCTCCCGCGAGGCGGGACCAGTCGCCCGCCTCGATCATGATGTCGAGCTCGATCACGCCCTGCGACCTTGTTCCAGCGGCGGCTCCTGCCGGGAGGCCGCGTCATAGGCGGTGACGATGCGCCGCACGAGGTCGTGGCGCACCACGTCCTGCTCCTTGAAGGTGACGCGCCCGATGCCCTCGACGCCGTCGAGGATGCGCACCGCCTCCACGAGACCCGATTTCTGGCCCGGCGGCAGGTCGATCTGGGTCGGATCGCCCGTGATGATCATCCGCGAGCCCTCGCCGAGGCGGGTCAGGAACATCTTCATCTGCATGGTGGTGGTGTTCTGCGCCTCGTCGAGGAGCACCACCGCGTTGGTCAGCGTGCGCCCGCGCATGAAGGCGAGCGGCGCGATCTCGATCATGCCGGTCTGCAAGCCCCGGTCCACGTGCCGCGCCTCCATGAAGTCGTAGAGGGCGTCGTAGATCGGCCGCAGGTAGGGATCGACCTTCTCGCGCATGTCGCCCGGCAGGAAGCCGAGGCGCTCGCCGGCCTCGACGGCCGGACGCGAGAGGATCAGGCGGTCCGCCTGGCCCTGCTCCAGCAGGGAGACCGCGTAGCCTACGGCGAGCCAGGTCTTGCCGGTGCCGGCAGGACCTTCGGCGAAGACCATCTCGTGCTGCTTGAGGGCCTTGATATAGGTGTTCTGCGCCGCGTTGCGGGCGCGCACGGCGCCACGCTTGCGGGTGGCGATCTGGTCGAAGGTGGTGAGGCCCGGGACCGGGGCCTCCTCGGCCTGCGGGAAGAGGGTGCCCTGCAGGGTGCTCTCCTGGATGGCGCCGTCCACGTCGCCGGGCGCCAGCGTCACGCCCTGGCGGGCGCGCTCGTAGAGGCCCTCGAGGACCCGGCGCGCCAGCTCGGAGGCTTCGGGCGTGCCTTTCACGGTGACGCGGTTGCCGTTGGCGATGGCGGCGATGTTCAGCCGCCGCTCCAGATGGGCGAGGTTCTGGTCGTATTGGCCGAAAACAAGGCTTGCGAGGCGATTGTCGTCGAAGGTGAGGATGATTTCGGCCTCTTCCACGACGCCGGGATGTAAGCCCGAAGGGCCGCGGCCCTTCGCACGTGCGGTCACGTTGTCCGCTGGCCTCAAATGCCTCTCCTTCGTTTAAGCCGCGGCCTTGTCGCCCGGCTTGACCCATTCCCCGAACAGGCTGTTGGAGCCCGCCCGCACGATTCGCACCGTCACGATCTCGCCGATCCGGTGCGCGTCGCTCTCGAACTGCACGGGTTGCAGATAGGGCGACTTGCCTGCGATCTGGCCTGGATGACGACCCGGTTTCTCCAAGAGAACGTCAAGAGTCTGGCCAACGGTTCCGCGATTGAAAGCCTGCCTTTGCGTTTCCAACAGGTTTTGCAGGCGGGCCAGGCGCTCGGCCTTCACGGCCTCGGGCACTTGGGCATCCATCTCGGCCGCGGGGGTGCCGGGACGAGGGCTGTACTTGAACGAGAACGAACTGGTGAAGCCGATATCGGCCACGAGCCGCATGGTGTCGTCGAAATCCGCATCCGTCTCGCCGGGGAAGCCCACGATGAAGTCGGACGAGAGGGCAAGGTCGGGCTGGACCCTCCGGATCCGCTCGATCAGGCGGCGGTATTCGTCGCCCGTATGCTTGCGGTTCATGGCGTCGAGGATGCGGTCGGAGCCGGACTGCACCGGCAGGTGCAGATACGGCATGAGAGCGGGAAGATCGCCATGCGCCGAGATAAGCTCGTCGTCCATGTCGCGCGGATGGCTGGTGGTGTAGCGAAGCCGCGCGATGCCCGGCACCTCGGCGAGCCGGCGCAGCAGGCGGCCGAGCGACCAGATGGCGCCGTCCGGCCCCTCGCCGTGATAGGCGTTCACGTTCTGGCCGATGAGGGTCAGCTCGCGCACGCCGGCTTCCGCGAGGCGGTGCGCCTCGTCCAGGATCCTCGAGACCGGGCGCGAGACCTCGGCGCCGCGGGTATAGGGCACCACGCAGAAGGTGCAGAACTTGTCGCAGCCCTCCTGGATGGTGAGGAAGGCCGAGACGCCCCGGCTGATGGTCTTGGCCCGCGAGGGTGCCGGCAGGTGGTCGAACTTGTCCTCGATGGGGAATTCGGTGTCGACGAGGCGCTCGGAGCGGGACTTCCTCAGGAGGTCGGGCAGGCGATGGTAGTTCTGCGGGCCCACCACCACGTCCACGGCCGGCTGGCGGCGCAGGATCTCCTTGCCCTCCGCCTGGGCGACGCAGCCCGCCACCACGATCCGGGTCTCCTGGCCCGAGGCCTCGCGCTCCTGCTTGAGCTCGCGCACGCGGCCGAGCTCGGAATAGACCTTCTCGGCGGCCTTTTCGCGGATGTGGCAGGTGTTGAGGATGACGAGGTCCGCCTCCTCCATGGCCTTGGTTTCGCTGTAGCCTTCGGTCGCCAGCATGTCCGCCATGCGCTCGGCGTCATAGACGTTCATCTGGCAGCCATAGGATTTGACGAAGACTTTTTTCACGGAAGACGGCCTGTCTCTAGAATATCGGAGTCGCGATCGTGCGCCCTTTTAAGCCCTTTGGGGCCGCAAGAGAATAGCGGGGTTCTGCGGCGCGGCGCTCCCTTTTGTCATCCCCGGCGAGCGAAGCGACGGAAGGGGATCCATGCACCAGTCCAGATCCGCTTCTCCGACGACCGGGGCCGGCCACGCCATCACCCCGCCCTCAGCGCCTTGCGCACCTCGGCCTCGGCCAGCGCCGTCGCGCCCTTGCGGCTGCCGTTGAAGGGGATCGGCTCGCCCCAGGTCACCACCACGTCGAGGGGAATGCCCCGGATGAAGAGCTTGAGATGCGGGCCCAGGTCCATGTCGCCGTACCAGGCGATGAAGGGACGGTCGCGGCGGGTGACGGGAAGGCCGTGGCGGCGCGTATAGGTGATGGCGAGCGGCTGCAGGAAGACGCGCTCGACGCTGTCGTGCATCAGCGCCGTCTGCGCCGCGCCGACGAGGGACGAGCGGAAGGGCAGGAGTCTGTTGCCGTCGCTGGTGGTGCCCTCCGCGAACAGCACGATGACCTCGCCCTTCACCAGCCGGTGGGCGAGAGCGTCGTTCACCTCGGCGGTGGCCTTGCGCCGCTGGCGGTCGATGAAGACGGAGCGCTGGAGCCTGGCGAAGAGGCCCACGACCGGCCAGCCCTCGATCTCGGACTTGGCGATGAAGGAGAGCGGGTGGAGCGAGCCTATGACCGGGATGTCGAGCCACGAGACGTGGTTCGCCACCACGAGGGTCGCGGCGTCCCCGGGCGGCTTCCCCCGCTCGATGACGCGCACGTTGAAGAGGCGCATCAGGACCCGGTGAAACCACATCGGGGCCACGTGCAGGACGGACCAGCCGAAGCGCAGGGCGAGCATCTGCAGCAGGATCAGGACCAGGGTCACGACGGCGAGGAGCGCGAGCCGCGCGCCGGAGAGGATCCGCGTCACGCCTCGTCCTTGTCGATGGGGACCGCATAGAGCTCGAGCCGATGGTACACGACCTTGTAGCCGAGCCGCCGCGCGATCTCGTCCTGCAGCGCCTCGATCTCGTCCGAGTGGAACTCGATCACGGCGCCGGTCTCGAGGTTGATGAGATGGTCGTGGTGCTCCCGCGCCGCCTGTTCGTAGCGGGAACGCCCGTCGCGGAAATCGAGCCGCTCGATGATGCCTTGGGTCTCGAACAGCTTCACGGTCCGGTAGACGGTGGAGAGGGAGATGCGGTCGTCCACCGCCGCCGCGCGCCGGTGCAGCTCCACCACGTCCGGATGGTCGGCCGCATCGTCGAGAATGCGCGCGATGATGCGGCGCTGGCCGGTCATGCGCAGGCCCTTGGCGCGGCAGGCGCGCTCGATTGCGTCCGACCGGCGTGTTTTGACCGATGGGGTGTTGCGTGCAGCCAAAGCAGTCCTACTCCTCGCGCATGCTTATAGGAGAGCCTTCGGGCCGGGGCTATAGGTCAAGCGCCATCATCAGGGCCGAGACCCGGCTCCCGTCGGGCTTGCGGTAATAGCCCGGCCGGCGGCCGGTTTCCCTGAAGCCGAGGCGGCGGTAGAGGGCGATGGCCGGGGCGTTGCCCACCTCCACCTCCAGGTGGACCTGGCCCACCCCGCGGCGCGAGAGCTCGTCCAGGTGACGGGACAGGAGGGATCGCGAATAGCCCCGGCCGCGGCAATCGGGGCGGATGGCGACCGTCAGGATCTCGGCCTCGTCCAGCACGATCCGGGACAGGATGAAGCCCACCGGCTGCGCCGTCCGGCCCAGGATTCCCTCGCGGCCGACGAAGAGCCCATCCGCCATCACCCCGCGCTCGGCGAGCAGGCTCTGGAACTCGAGGGGGCTCCAGGCCCGTGCGAAGGCGGTGGCGTGGATCGCCGCCAGGGATGCGGCGGATTCGCTCCCGACCGGTTCGATCCGGGCCGACGGGGAAGGGTAGAACCGGTCCAGAAAACTCATTGGCGTGCGATTCGGGCTCCGTCCTGCGGCTTGGCGTCGGGCTCGCGCAGATAAAGCGGCTTCGGCAGGGCCTGGGTCGGGTCGGCGATGGCCCCGAGGCGGGCCACCCACGCGATGTCCGGCGAGAGGGCGGCCTCGTCGACCTGGATGTCGACGCCCTGCATCCGGGCCTCCGCGGCGAGGATCGGGGCGGCCGATCCGGTCACCAGGATCGGGCCGGAGCCGAGAAGCCTGATGGCGTCGCGCAGGCCCATCAGGCTCGGCGGGATGATGACCCGACCGCCGGTGGCGACCGCCTGGATGTAGATCTGCCCATGCTTGGCGTCGATGGCCGCCGTGTGGAGGCCACGCTTGTCGCCCGCCATCAGCGGCGCCAGGAAGGCCGAGAGCGTGGCGACGCCGATCACCGGGATGTCGGCCGCGATGCCGATGCCGCGGGCGGCCGCGATCCCGACCCTGAGCCCCGTATAGCTGCCGGGACCCACCGTGACGGCGACCCGGTCCAGGCTCTCGAAGCCGCCTTCGACCTGCGAGGCGACCCGGTCGAGCATCGGCAGCAGGGCCTCGGCATGGCCGCGTTCCATGGGGATGCTCTCGCGGGCCAGCGGCGCAGCCGCGCCGTCCTCGAGGATGCAGGCCGAGCAGGCGCCGAGGGCGGTGTCGATGGCAAGGACGCGCAAGATTCGTCTCCGTCTGTCTCCGGCTCTCTTTAGCGCATCGTGCGGAAAAGTGGATCCGGTTTTCCGCATGGAACGATGCGCTGCCTCAGGAGTGGGGCATCGTGCGGAAAACCTGCGGTGGCCTGCGCCGCCTCCGGCCGGGATGACACGGCGGGTCAGGCGATCGTGCAGAACTCCTCGAAGGCGAAGCGCGGCTGGCGCGGGTGCAGCTTCTCGGGCAGGCCGTAGCCGAGATTGATCAGGAAGTTCGACTTGGTCTTGCGGTCGGGGAAGAAGGCGGCGTCCACGCCCTCGCGGTCGAAGCCGCCCATGGGGCCGCAATCGAGGCCCAGAGCGCGGGCGGCCATGATGAGATAGGCGCCCTGGAGGCTGGAGCCCTGCAAGGCCGTCCTCTCGATGACGTCGGGCTTGCCGGCGAACCAGCTGCGCGCGTCCTTGCTGTGGGGCGCGAGGAATCCGAGCTTCTCGTAGAACTCGGTGTCGTAGGCCACGATGGCGGTGGCCGGCGCGCTCATGGTCTGGCGCACGTTGCCCTCGTCGAGATGCGGCCGAAGCCGCTCCTTCGCTTCCGGCGAGACCACGAAGACGAAACGCCCCGGCGAGGAATTGGCGCTGGTCGGGCCCATCTTGGCGAGATCCGCGATGGCCCGCAGGGTGTCCTCGCCGATCGGGCGTCCATCCCACCAGCGGTGGGTGCGGGCGTTGCGGAAGAGCTGGTCGAGGGCGGCGTCGGTCAGGGACGGCAAGGAAGACCTCCAAAAGGAAAGCGCGGCCGGGGCCGCGCTTTGAACGAGGGCGTCGGGCCTGCGATCAAACCGCCTGGACCTCGCGCACGTCCGGCAGGAAGTGGCGCAGCAGGTTCTGGATGCCGTGGCGCAGCGTCGCCGTCGAGGACGGCACTGTCTATCTC
>Ga0247820_10000830_pt1 | contig 17145 bp, 19 predicted proteins | sample 13C_Glucose_Day1_2_FD_192480 | JGI IMG/M metagenome (GOLD analysis project Ga0247820, IMG submission 192480) | Soil microbial communities from agricultural site in Penn Yan, New York, United States - 13C_Glucose_Day14 | ecosystem: Environmental > Terrestrial > Soil > Agricultural land | place...
GCCATCCGAGAGCACCGCGCCGACCACTACTGCGCCGCGCCCATCGTGCACAACCTGCTGATCGCCGCGCCCGCGGAACTGCGCGCCGGCATCGACCATCCGGTGCGCGGCATGGTGGCCGGCGCGGCGCCGCCCGCCGCGATGATCGAGGGCATGGCGCGCATCGGCTTCGACATCACGCACGTCTACGGGCTCACCGAGGTCTACGGCCCCGCGGCCGTCGCCGTCAAGCGCCCGTCGTGGGCCGACGCCGACCTGTTCGAGCAGGCGCGCCTGAACGGGCGCCAGGGCGTGCGCTACGCGCTGCAGGAGGGCATGACCGTCCTCGACCCGCAGACGATGAAGCACGTCCCCGCCGACGGCGCGGCCATGGGCGAGATCATGTTCCGCGGCAACATCGTGATGAACGGCTACCTGAAGAACCCGGCGGCCACCGCCAAGGCGTTCGAGGGCGGCTGGTTCCACACCGGCGACCTCGCCGTGCTGGAGCCCGACCGCTACGTGAAGATCCGCGATCGCAGCAAGGACGTGATCATCTCCGGCGGCGAGAACATCAGCTCGCTGGAGGTCGAGGATGCGCTGTACCGCCATCCGGCCGTGATGGCCTGCGCCGTGGTGGCGCGGCCCGATCCGAAGTGGGGCGAGACGCCCGTGGCCTATGTCGAGCTGAAGCCCGGCGCCACGGCCACGGCGAAGGAACTCGTGGCCCACTGCAAGGGCCTGCTCGCGAGGTACAAGGTGCCGCGCGAGATCCGCTTCGAGGAGATTCCCAAGACCTCCACCGGCAAGATCCAGAAGTTCCAGCTGCGCGAGCGCGCGAAGTCGTCGACCGCCATCGAATGAAAGAGGCCCCATGCTGACCACCCAGGAACCGCTGCTGCAAGTCAGCCGCGACGAGCGCGGCGTCGTCACGCTCATGCTCAACCGCCCGCAGCAGTTCAACTCGCTGTCCGAGGCCATGCTCGAGGCGCTGCAGTGCGAGCTGGACGCGCTCGCGAACGACGAGAGCGCCCGCGTGCTGGTGATCGGCGGCGCCGGGCGTGCCTTCTGTGCCGGGCACGACCTGAAGGAGATGCGCGCTGCGCCGTCGCAGGCCTACTACGAGCGCCTGTTCGAGCAATGCGGACGGATGATGATGAGCATCCAGCGGCTGCCCATTCCCGTCATCGCGCGTGTCCACGGCATTGCCACCGCGGCCGGCTGCCAGCTCGTGGCGATGTGCGATCTCGCGGTCGCCTCCACGACGGCGAAGTTCGCGGTCAGCGGCGTCACGCTCGGCTTGTTCTGCTCCACGCCCGGCGTCGCGCTGTCGCGCAACGTCGCGCGCAAGGCGGCGTTCGAGATGCTGGTCACCGGCGAATTCGTCGACGCCCACGAGGCGAGGGCGCGCGGCCTCGTCAATCGTGTCGCGGAGCCCGACGCGCTCGATGCCGAGATCGAGAAGCTGGCCGCCAGCATCGTCGCCAAGCCGCGGGTGGCGGTGTCGCTGGGCAAGCAGCTCTTCTATCGGCAACTCGAGAAGGGCATTGCCGCCGCGTACGACGATGCCTCGCGCACGATGGCGTGCAACATGATGGACGACAGTGCGCTCGAGGGCGTGCAGGCCTTCATCGACAAGCGCGCGCCGTCCTGGGCGTCGAACGACCGCTAGGGCTAATCGAACACCTCGATGGCGCCGAGCTCGACGTAGCGCTGGAAGTCCGCCTGGGGGATGGCCGCCGAGCTTCTCGTGTTGCCGTCCACCCAGGCGATCGTGACGTCCTGCGGCGTCTCCACGATCTCGATCGGGCCGGGACGGATCGGCATCTGCGGTCCATCGCCCTCGCGATAGTGGACCTCGCCCCGTATGCGTGCTCTCTTGTTCATGCCCGCAGTCTCGCGGCCGCCGGCGCGCCGCGTCTGTCGGCATCGGACAGCGTGTCCTGTAGGGCGGGGACGACGTTCGCGTCCGTCAACGGCGGTAGTCGCAGAAGGACGTGCCTTGCTGGTCGGTCTGGACGCATGCTGCGGTAGGCGTCCAGCCCCGCTTGCCCATGCATTCGTCGATGAAGCGGATGCGCGGACCGAGGGAGTCGAACGGCGCGCGATCGGCCTCGACGCGGCAGGCGGAGAAATCGGCGGCCTGGGCCGGGGCGAACGCGCCTTTGGGCGCGCCGCAGGCGGCAAGCACGAGGGACGCGAAGAGCGCGAACATGAGGCGTTTCATGCGCCGATGCTAGCGCTGCCCGGGTAGAGCCGGTCGAGCACCTGGCCCGTCACCCGGCCCAGCAGCGCCTCGAGCTCCTGCTCGAGCGACGTCTCGTGGCGCCGCTCCCACAGCGCATTCATCGCCTCACGATGCGGATCCAGCGTCGCGTCCAGCGCGTCGGCCCAGTGCGCGGGGTGCTCCGAAGCCGCCCAGTCGCCCCGGCCGCGCCCATAGTGGGCCACTGCCAGGTAGCCGAGCACGCCGGCGCGCACCAGTTCGTCCAGCACGGTGTCGCTCCACGCGAGCATGGGCCGTTCGACCCCGCGCACGAGGTTGTAGCCGCGCGCCAGGCCCACCGCGCCGAGCGCCCCGAGAACGCCGCCCACGAGCAGGCCGGCGCCGAGCGTCATGCCGCCGGTCGCGAGGTCGGCCTTCAGGCCGGCCAGGGCGCCCGCAGCGACGCCGCCGACCACTGCCGCCTTGCCTTCGGACAGCGGCGTTCGAACCGCGTAGTGCTCGGCCAGCCGCGTGAGCACGGTGGCGGCGGCATGGCCCGAGAGGCCATGCAGCTCGATGAGCCGGTCGGTCGTGCGCCGAACGTCCGCATCCAGGCGCAGTGCGAGCTCGTGCATCGCCCGCTCGCGCGGCGTGCGGCCGCCGTCGCGCCTCAGGCCGAGCGCAGCACCGATCTCCTGCAGCCGGCTGCCGAGCCCGCTGTCGGCCACGTCCTCGCGGTCTCGGGCCGCGCGCGCCACCCGCTCGGCCAGCACCGCCATCGACGCTCGCCACGTCGCTTCCCCGCGCGCGCGCCAGGCGGCGCGCAGGCGCTCGAACGCGCCGGCCTTCGCCGGGTCCAGCGCGCGTGCCACCGCGTCGAGCAGCGCATCTTCCTGGACCCACGCGCGCGCGAAGGCGTCGAGCGCGAGCACTTGTCGCACGCACTTGAAGCCGGCCGTGCGCTCGCGCCACCGCGCCACCTCCGCGGCCTCCTCGCTGCGCGGGCGGGGCGCGCCGAGCTGGTTGAGCAGCACGATCACCGGCTTGCCGATGAGGTCGAGAATGCTCAGCTCGGCATCCAGGTACGCCGCATCCTGCGGGGCCTCCGCCGCGTTGACCAGGTACAGCACCACGTCGGCGTCGTCCAGGATGTGGCGCACCGCGCGCTGGCTCGACCAGAACGCGCGGTCGCGCCAGCGGTCCCACACCTCGAGCAGGAACCACCCGATCGGATTGCGCGCCTGCGACAGCCGGCGTGCCAGGCGAACGCTGTCGCCGAAGCCCGGCGTATCCCAGAGCTCCAGCCGGTCTTCGCCCGCATCGATCAGCAGGTGGCGCTCGGCCTCCAGCGTCACGTGCGCCTCGTCGCGCACCTCGCCGATGTCGCGCCTCAGCAGCGTGCGCGCGAGAGTCGTCTTGCCGACGTTGGTGTGGGAGACGAGGCTGAGCGCGACTTGCATGCACAACGCGTCACGTGGAAAGGTCTGCAAACACCGGCGCGTGGCCCACCTCGCCGAGCATGCGCTGCCAGGCCTCGCGCCGCTCGGCCAGGCGCGACGAGCCGAAGCGCAGCCGGAAGCTCGACTCGTCCACCAGCACGGTCAGCCGCTTGCCGCCGCCCCCGTCGAAGTTGCCGAGCGCTCGCACGAACCGCCCGTGCGTCTCGCGCTCCGGCGTGGCCGTGAGCGCCAGGAGTGCGACGACCACGGTGTCGGACGGCGGCGCGGCGACGCGATCTTCCTCGCCTTGCCGCACGGGGACGGCCAGCGACGGCACCACCGCCGTGGCCAGATGGCGCTCCAGCGCCCGCTGCAGCCCCGGCCGCAGTTCGGCGGGCAGCTCGTAGCTGTACGGCACCACGTGCACCGGCGTGGCCCGCCCCGAGCGCGCGTTCAGGAGGCGCTGGAAATACGGGTCGCCAAGCGGCAGCGGCAGGTCGGCGCCCATGCGCCTCGCGCGCCAAGCCGACGCCAGGGCGAGCAGCGACCGCGGCACCACCACCACGAGCCCGGCCGTCACTGCCTGCAGGTGGATCCATCGCGCCGCGTTCTCGCCGCCGGGCGCCCGCAGCGCCTCGAGATGAGCCGCGTCCGGCAGCGCGATGCCCGTGAGCCGCGACGCCGGCCCGAGCACGACGGACAGCAGCGCATGCACGTGTTCCGCGCCGAAGAACGTGCTCTCCCAGCCGGCGCGGTACTCCAGGGCCAGCCCGCGCAGGTAGATCGATGCGAGCATGCCCAGCGCGAGCGCGGCCGCGGCGGCATGCAGCATCGACGCCGCGCGAGCGAGGTGTAGCGGCTGCGCGGCACGCGCCCAGTCGGCACCGAAGCGCCCGAGGGCCCCGCCGGCGCTGCGCGCGCGCTGCAGCGCGCGCGACAGGGCCGTTCGCATCGTGCCGGCCGCGCGCGGCTGCAGCACGAGGCCCACGTAGACGAGTACGTTCCACGCCATCACGGCCAGCAGCGGGGGCGCCAGGATGTTGATGCGCTTGGGCGTGCCGATCGCGTCGCCCGCCACGCCGAGCGCGAAGGCTGCAAGCACGATCGCCGCGCCCACCCACGCGCGGCCCGCCGGGGCCAGCATGCGGGCCACGCCCGTCTCGCGCTCGGCGAGCCGGGCGGCCGCGATGCGGGCACGAGCGGCGAGGAATCGGTCGTCCGAGGCCTGGGCGCCCTGCTCGCGGGAGGCCTCGCGCGTGGCGGCATCGGCATCCCGTTCGGTCCACGGCGGCGTCGGCGGCGCCTCGAAGGCGCGCACGAGCAGCACGTGGCGGGCGTCGGTCTCGTTCATGCGACGCCGCAGGCCGGCAGGTCACATGCCCACGTAGTTCGGGCCGCCGCCGCCTTCGGGCGTCACCCAGACGATGTTCTGCTTCGGATCCTTGATGTCGCAGGTCTTGCAGTGCACGCAGTTCGCGGCGTTGATCTGCAGCCGGTCGCCGCCGTCGGGCGTCTTCACGAACTCGTAGACGGCAGCCGGGCAGTAGCGGCTCTCCGGGCCGGCGTAGGTGCGCAGGTTCACGTCCACCGGGATCGACGCGTCGCGCAGCGTGAGGTGCGCCGGCTGGTGCTCGTCGTGGCTGGTGTTGCTCACGAACACCGAGCTGAGCCGGTCGAACGTGAGCTTACCGTCGGGCTTGGGATAGGCGATGGGCGTGTACTGGTCGGCCGGCTTCAGGCGCGCATGGTCGGGCGTGCGGTTGTGCAGCGTCCAGGGCGGCTTGCGAATGCCCAGCTTGGGCAGCAGCCACTGCTCGATGCCCGTCATGAGGTTGCCCACGAGCCGGCCGCGCTTGAACCAGACCTTGAAGTTGCGCGTCTGCTGCAGCTCCTCGTTCAGCCAGCTGCGCTCGAAAGCCTCGGGATAGGCCGCGAGCTCGTCGTGCGAGCGGCCCGCCTGGACCGCCTCGAACGCCGCTTCCGCGCACAGCGTGCCGCTCTTCAACGCCGCATGGCTGCCCTTGATGCGAGCGGCGTTCATGTAGCCGGCGTCGCAGCCGACGAGCGCGCCGCCCGGGAACACCGTCTTCGGCAGGCATTGCGGGCTGCCATTGTTGATGGCGCGCGCGCCGTAGCCCAGGCGCTTGGCGCCCTCCAGATGCGCGCGGATGGCCGGGTGCGTCTTCCAGCGCTGGAACTCCTCGAACGGGCTCAACCACGGGTTCTGGTAGTCCAGCCCCACCACCAGGCCGAGCGTCACCTTGTTGTCCTCGAGGTGGTAGAGGAAGCCGCCGCCGAAGGTTTCCGCGTCCATCGGCCAGCCGGCGGTGTGCACGACGAGCCCGGGCTTGGCCTTCGCCGGGTCGACCTCCCACAGCTCCTTCAGGCCGATGGCATAGCTCGCGGGGTCGCGCCCGTCGGCGAGCTTGAAGCGGTCGATGAGCTGGCGGCCCAGGTGGCCGCGCGCGCCCTCGGCGAACACGGTGTACTTGCCCAGCAGTTCCATGCCGAGCTGGAACGCATCGGTGGGATTGCCGTCCTTGCCGACGCCCAGGTTCCCCGTGGCCACGCCGCGGACTCGCCCCTGCTCGTCGTACAGCACCTCGGCGGCGGGAAACCCGGCGAAGATCTCGACGCCGAGCGCCTCGGCCTGCTGCGCCAGCCACTTGACGACGTTGCTCAGGCTCACGACGTAGTTGCCGTCGTTGTGGAAGCACTCGGGCACCAGGAAGTCCGGCGTGCGCCGCGCGCCCGTCTCGCTGAGGAACAGCACGTCGTCCCCGGTCACGGGCTGGTTCAGCGGCGCGCCGAGCTCCTTCCAGTTGGGCAGCAGCTCGTTCATGCCGCGCGGGTCCATCACCGCGCCGGAGAGGATGTGCGCACCGGGCTCGCTGCCTTTCTCGAGCACCACGACGGAGACCTCCTTGCCCGCCTCCTGCGCCAGCTGCTTCAGGCGGATCGCGGTGGCGAGCCCCGCCGGGCCGGCGCCGACCACGACCACGTCGTATTCCATCGATTCGCGCGGGCCGAACTGTTCGAGGATTTCGGCGGGTGTCATCACGGTCTCCAGGCATGGACATCGACGGCCATTCTACGAGCCGGCATTGCAGAATCGAACGATCGTGCTTTTACTTGCGTGCTATCGTCCTCGGCCCCAAGACCAGAGGAGTGCGCATGAGCTACTGCATCGACCTGGCCGGGCGCGTCGCGCTGGTCACCGGTGCGTCCAGCGGCCTCGGTGCGCAGTTCGCGCGCACGCTCGCGTCTGCCGGGGCGGCCGTGGTCCTGGCGGCGCGCCGCGTCGAGCGGCTGAAGACCCTGCGCGCCGAGATCGAGGCCGCCGGCGGCGATGCCCACGTCGTGGGCCTGGACGTGTGCAACACCGACGGCATCCGCGCCGCCGTGGCGCACGCCGAGACCGAGGTCGGCGCGATCGACATCCTCGTGAACAACTCCGGCGTGAGCACCACGCAGAAGCTCACGGACGTGACGCCGGACGACTACGACTACGTGATGGACACCAACACCAAGGGCGCGTTCTTCGTGGCCCAGGAGGTGGCCAAGCGCATGATCGCGCGCGCCATGGGCGCGGCGCCGGGCACCTACACGGGCGGCCGCATCATCAACATCGCCTCGATGGCCGGCCTGCGCGTGCTGGGCCAGATCGGCGTCTACGCGATGAGCAAGGCGGCGGTGGTGCACATGACGCGCGCCATGGCTTTGGAGTGGGGCCGCTACGACATCAACGTGAACGCGATCTGCCCCGGCTACATCGACACCGAGATCAACCATCATCACTGGCAGAGCGAGAGCGGCCGCAAGCTGGTTTCCATGATGCCGCGCAAGCGCATCGGCAAGCCGGAAGATCTCGATGCCGTGCTGATGATGCTCTGCGCGAAGGAAAGCCACTTCGTGAATGGCGCCGTCGTCGCCGCCGACGACGGCTTCGGAGTCTGACGGAGCCCACGCCATGAGGGCGCTCTCGCCGCTGGAGGCCCGCGTGCTGGGCGTGCTCGTCGAGAAGCAGGCCACGGTGCCCGACACCTACCCGTTGTCGCTGAATTCGCTCGTGGCCGGCTGCAACCAGAAGACCGCGCGCGACCCGTCGATGAACGCCAGCGAGGCCGATGTCCTCGAGGCCATCGAGGGGCTGCGCGGGCTCACGCTGCTCAACGAGGTGAGCGGGTCGCGCGTCACGCGCTACGAACACAACGCCGGCCGCGGCCTCGGCGTGCCGAGCCAGGCCGTTGCGCTGCTGGCCACGCTGATGCTGCGCGGCCCGCAGACGGCAGCGGAGCTGCGCGCGAACGCCGAGCGGCTGCACCGTTTCGCCGACACGTCGTCGGTCGAGGCGTTCCTCGACGAGTTGGCCGCCAAGGTGCCGCCGCGCGTGCTGCGGCTGGCCCGTGCGCCGGGCGCGCGCGAGGCACGCTGGGCGCACCTGCTGTGCGGTGACGTCGCCGTGGCGCCCGTGGCCGCCGAGTCCGCGCCGCCGGCCGTCGGCGAGCTGGCCGCGCTGCGCGAAGAAGTGGCGCAGCTGCGCGCGCTCGTCACGCGGGTTGCCCGGCACGTCGGCATCGACCCTGAGGCATGACCATGCGCTTCGAAGTGCCCGAGCAGAAGAAGCTCGTCTACGAGACGGTCATGCCCATCCGCTGGGGCGACATGGACGCCATGGGCCATGTCAACAACACGGTGTACTTCCGCTATTTCGAGACCGTGCGCATCGACTGGATGAACGAGATCGGCGGCACGCCGAACCCGAGCGGCAACGGGCCGGTGATCGTCAATGCGTTCTGCACGTTCATCAAGCAGCTCGAATACCCCGGCGACATCCGGCTGCGCCACTACGTCGCGAATCCGGGCCGCACGAGCTTCGACACCTACCTCACCATCGAGCGCACCGGCCAGCCCGGCATCACCTATGCCGAGGGCGGCGCGACGATGGTCTGGGTGAACTTCAAGCAGCAGAAGTCGGTTCCGCTGCCCGACTGGCTGCGCGCGCTGATCTGAGCGGCCGCGTCAGTGGCCGACCTTGAAGGGCCCGCCTCGTTCGAGGGCGCGCTGGTAGGCCGGGCGCGCGTGGATGCGCTTCAGGAAGTCGTTGATGCGGGGGTACTTGTCGAGCGGCAGCCCCACGCGGCCCTGGGCCACCTCCAGCGGAAAGCTCATCTGGATGTCCGCCGCGCTGAACGCGGGGCCGGCGAGCCAGGGACGCACGGCAAGCTCCGACTCGATGTAGGCCAGCTGGCGGTCGATGTTGGGCTGCACGAAGCTGCCCATCACCTGGTTCGCGATCGCGTTGGCGATCGGCCGCACCAGCAGCGGCGCCTTGCGCACGCGGTCGAAGATCAGCTTCATCAGCAGCGGAGACATCGCGCTGCCCTCGGCGAAGTGCATCCAGTAGGTGTAGCGGCGCTGGTTCTCCGCATCGCGCGGCAGCAGCGCCTCGCGCCCGTAGGTCTGCACGAAGTACTCGATCACCGCGCCCGACTCGGCGAGCGTGATGTCGCCGTCCGTCACGACCGGCGACTTGCCCAGCGGATGAACCTGCCGCAACTCCGGCGGCGCGAGCATCGTCTTGCGATCCCGCTTGTAGTGCTTGATCTCGTACGGCAGGCCGAGCTCTTCGAGCAGCCACAGCACGCGCTGCGAGCGGGAGTTGTCGAGGTGGTGGACCGTGATCATGGAGGCTCCCGTGTGTCATGCCGAGAGCAGCTTGTGGACCAGCTCGGGCGTGGTGGATGCGCCGTACTTGCGCATGAGGCGCGCGCGGTAGACGTCCACCGTGCGCGGGCTGATGTCCAGGCGCTTGCCGATCAGCTTGCTGGTGAGGCCCTCGATCAGCAGCGCGGCGATCTCGCGCTCGCGCGCGGTGAGGTCGGCCTTGAGCTGCCGCAAGGCCGAAAGATCCTCGAAGCTCCAGATGCCGGCGGCGTGGGGCTCCTTCGGATCGAGCGCGCGGCCGCTCACGTGGCACCAGAACAGCTCACCGTTGCGCCGCTTCATCACGCGCTCGTCGGCATAGAAGCCACGCGCATCCAGGCTGGCGACGATGCGCGCGCCGGTGCGCTCGAACTCGTCCGGCGACGGGTAGAGCACCGCGAACGATTGCCCGACGAGCTCGTCGCGGTGGGCGGCGAACATCGACAGCAACTGCTGGTTGCAGTCCACCATCAGGCGGTTGCGCGACAGCACGAGGCCGATCGGCGCGAGCTCGAATGCGGTCTTGTAGTCCACGCCGGGCGCTTCAGAGCAGGGCGTAGGTGGTCGTCGCGTGTGCGACGAGCTTGCCCGCGGCGTCGGCGATCTCGATCTCGCCGAACACGATCGACCGGCCCATCCGAAGCACCCGCGCCGTCATGCGGGCGTCGGCACTGCCGCCGGCGATCGGGCGCAGGAAGCTCGTCTGCATCTGCACGGTGGTCATGGGCTTGAACTCGCCCAGGTGCGTCATGATCGCCAGCACCATCGCGGTGTCGGCGGCGGCCATCATGGTCTGGCCGCACATCACGCCCCCGCCGTGGACATGGCGCGGATGGACGGGCAGCGCGAACACCACCTCGCCCTCGCGCGCCTCCAGCACGCGCAGCTGGAGCTGTTGCACCCAGGGCGCGAACAACGTTGCCAGCGCAGCCTGCAGCTTGTCGATGTCCGTCATCGAAACCTCCTTAGGCAATTTTACGTAACGACTACGTAAAGCGTTACGTAGTACGCTGTCGGGTGTTGCTTCCAGCATCGCCGACAGGAGACACATCGCGATGAACAAGGTCTATCCGAGCGCCGCCGAAGCGCTCCAGGGCATCGTCCACGACGGCCAGCTGCTCGCCGTCGGCGGCTTCGGCCTCTGCGGCATCCCGGAGGCGCTGATCGATGCGCTGAAAGACAGCGGCGTCAAGAACCTCACCGTCATCTCCAACAACGCCGGCGTCGACGGCTTCGGCCTCGGCAAGCTGCTCGAGACGCGCCAGATCCGGCGCATGATCTCCAGCTACGTCGGCGAGAACAAGGAGTTCGAGCGCCAATACCTGGCCGGCGAGCTCGAGCTGGAGTTCACCCCGCAGGGCACGCTGGCCGAGAAGCTGCGCGCGGGCGGCGCCGGCATCCCCGCGTTCTTCACGCGCACGGGCGTGGGCACCCTCGTCGCCGAGCACAAGGAGACGCGCGAGTTCGACGGCCACATGCACGTGATGGAGCACGCCCTGAACCCCGACGTGTCGCTCGTGAAGGCGCATGTCGCCGACAAGAGCGGCAACCTCGTGTTCCGGCGCACCGCGCGCAACTTCAACCCCGCCTGCGCGATGGCCGGCAAGACCACGATCGTCGAGGTCGAGCGTGTCGTGGAGGTGGGCGAGATCGATCCGGACGACGTGCACCTGCCCGGCATCTACGTGCAGCGCATCGTCGTCAACGCACACCCCGAGAAGCGCATCGAGAAGCGCACCATCCGCACCGCCTGAGCAAAGGAGACTTTCATGCCCTGGACCCAGGACCAGATGGCCGCCAAGGCCGCGCAGGAACTGAAGGACGGCTACTACGTCAACCTCGGGATCGGCATCCCGACGCTGGTGGCCAACTTCGTGCCGAAGAACATCGAGGTGTGGCTGCAGAGCGAGAACGGCATGCTCGGCATCGGCCCGTTCCCCACCGAAGACGAGGTCGATGCCGACCTCATCAACGCCGGCAAGCAGACCGTCACCACCATCCCCGGCTCGAGCATCTTCGGCTCGCACGAGTCGTTCGCGATGATCCGCGGCGGCAAGATCAACTTGTCGATCCTCGGCGCCATGCAGGTGAGCGAGAAGGGCGACCTCGCGAACTGGATGATCCCCGGCAAGATGGTGAAGGGCATGGGCGGTGCAATGGACCTCGTCGCCGGCGTGCCGCGCGTCATCGTCGTGATGGAGCACGTGGCGCGCAAGAAGGACGGCGGCACCGATCTCAAGATCCTGCCGCAGTGCACGCTGCCCCTCACCGGCGTGGGCGTGGTCAACCGCATCATCACCGACCTTGCCGTGCTCGACGTCACGCCCGAAGGCCTGAAGGTCATCGAGCTCGCGCCCGGCGTCACCAGGGACGAGCTGCAGGGCAAGACCGGCGCGCAGCTGCACTGAAGAAGCTGAGCGGCTCAGCCGCGCCGCCGCGCCCGGGCCTCGAGCACGAAGAACGTCGCGCCGGCGACGGCGAGCGGCAGCAGGTAGTACATCGCGCGGAACGCCAGCAGCGCTGCCAGCAGCGTGTGCGGCGCCACCCGGTCGCCGAGCGCGTACAGGAACACGCCTTCGAGCACGCCCAGTCCGCCCGGGATGTGCGCGGCCAGCGCCACCACGGACGCGCTGAGGAACGTGGCCAGCACCGTGCCGTAGGGCACCTGTGCCGGCAGCAGCGCCCAGATGACGCCGGCGATGACGGCCCAGTTGGTGCAGGCGCAAGCCACCTGCAGCGCCGCGGTGCCCGCCGCCGGTAGCCGGAAGTGATGGCCGCGCACATGCCACTCGCGCCGCTTGGAACGCGCACAGGCCACCACGTAGGCGACGGGCAGCGCCATCATGAGCACGCCCAGCACCTGCAGCGCGCCGGTGCCGATCGACATCGACGGCGGCAGCTCGACCTGGCGCAGCGCGAGCACCGCGCCGCCGAGCAGCAGGTAGCCGGACCAGTTCGTCACGAAGCTCAGGCCCACGATGCGAGCCACCTGCGCGGCTCGCACGCCATAGCGCGTGTACAGCCGCAGCCGCAGGCCCACCGCGCCGACGATCGGCCCGAGGTTGAGGTTGCACGCGTAGGCCACGAACGCGATGGATGCCGTCGTCCGTCGCGAGAGCGTATGGTGCGTGTAGTGGCGCCCGAGCAGGTCGTAGGCGCCGTAAAGCAGGTAGCTGCAGGCGACCAGAACCACGGCGCCGACGAGCGTGATCATCGGGTAGGCGGCCAGCGTGGCCAGAACCTCGTTCCAGTCGACGTCGCGCAGCAGGCGCAGCAGCAGCCAGGCCGCCAGCGCGACGATCACCGTGATGAAGGCCCGCCCCAGCCACTTCCAGAGCGGGCGATGGCGCCGGTGCGATGGCCGGTGCGCGTCCGCCTGGGTTGCCGGCAGCGCGTGCGGGTTCATCGCGTCCGGCCGACGTGCTCGTGCTCCGCGCGCTCCGACCACTCCGGCGCCGGGACGGTCTCCAGGGTGGTGAGCGTCGGCGTGTGCGCCGGCAGCCAGCCGGCCCACGACGGGAAGTGGCGGGTGAAGTGATAGGCCAGTGTGTCCAGCAGCACGCGCCAGCGCGTGCGCTGATCGACCGCACCGGGCTCGATCACACGGCAGTGGTGGTCGATGAGCTTCTGAAGGCGCCCGCGCAGTTCCGAGTTGAACGTCGCATCGCGGATCATCACGTTCGCCTCGAGGTTGAACGACAGGCTCAGCGGGTCGAGGTTGCTCGAGCCCACCGTGGCCCAGTGGTCGTCCACGAGCGCAACCTTGGTGTGCATGGGCCGCTCGCAGTATTCGTGGATGCGCACGCCCTCGCGCACGAGCTGCGCGTAGAGCAGGTCGGTGGCGCGCTTCACCAGCGGCATGTCGGGCTCGCCCTGCAGGATCAGGTCCACGCGCACGCCGCGCCGCGCCGCCTGCCGCAGCGCCTTCAGCAGCCGGTAGCCGGGGAAGAAGTAGGCATTGGCGATCAGCACCTCGCGCCGCGCGCTGCGGATGGCGGCGCGGTACTGGCGCTCGATGTCGTTGCGGTGGTGCTGGTTGTCGCGTGTCACGAGCATGCCGAGCGAGCGGCCCGCCGGCGGCTGCGGCGCGGAAGGCACGGGGCGGCGGCCGGGCAGTTGCTCCAGCGCAAAGCGGTGGATCTGCGTCACGAGCGGCCCGCGTACACGCACCGCGTGGTCGTGCTTGGCCAGCGGGCCGAAGTCGCGCAGGTGGTCGTGCGAGAAGTTGATGCCGCCCACGAAGGCCAGCTCGCCGTCTACCACCACGATCTTCCGGTGCAGGCGCCTGAAAATGTTCGTGCGCAGTCCCATCAGGCGCGGCCGAGGGTCGTAGATGTGCAGCCGGATGCCGGCGCCGGTCATGCGCGCGATGAACTCCTCGGAGAGGTCGGGAGAGCCGTAGCCGTCGACCGTAACGTCCACGTTCACGCCGCGCCCGGCTGCGGCTACCAGGCGCTCCTGCAGCGCGAGGCCCACCTTGTCCTCGAACAGGATGAACGTCTCCACGAGGACCTCGCGGCGCGCCTGCTCCACGGCCTCGAACACGGCCGGGAAGTACGTTTCGCCGTCCTCCAGCAGTTCGACGCGGTTGCCGTCCACCCAGTCGCGCTGGGGGCGCACGCGGCGGATGTGAAAGGGGTTCATACGTGGATCTCTGCCGCCAGCGGGGCGTGGTCCGACAGGTGCGACCACGGCTGGCGCGGCAGCGCGATGGGCCGGTGCGAGCGCGCGTTGCGCACGTAGATGCGGTCGAGCCTCAGGAGCGGCCAGCGCGCGGGAAACGTGCGCGCCGCCTGCCCGTGGGCGGACGCGTAGATCTCGCGCAGCCCGGCGCAAGTCAGCAGCAGCTCGTGCGCCGCCATGCGCCAGTCGTTGAAGTCGCCGGCCACCACGAGCGGCGCGTCCGGCGGCACCTCGCGGTCGATCAGACGGCACAGCTGCGCGAGCTGGCGCTCCCGATGCGATTCGCGCAGGCCCAGGTGGACGCAGATCGCGTGCACGCGCGTGCCGTCGCCGGCCGCGTCGAGCACGCAGTGCAGCAGGCCGCGCTCCTCGTCGCCGCGGTGCGAGGCGTCATGGTTGGCGTGGTAGCTGATCGGGTAGCGCGAGAGCAGGGCGTTGCCATGGTCGCCGTGCGGGTACACCGAGTTGCGCCCGTAGGCGTGGTCCGTCCACATCGTGTCGGCCAGGAACTCGTACTGCGGCTGGTCGGGCCAGTCGGTGTAGCGCTTGGCATGCAGCGCGTGCGTGCCCAGCACTTCCTGCAGGAAGACGATGTCTGCCGAGACCGTGCGCACGGCATCGCGCAGCTCCCTCAGGATGAAGCGGCGATTGAAGAATCCAAAGCCCTTGTGGGCATTGACGGTCAGCACTCGAAAGCTCAGGGCCATCACTTCTCGAGGGTGGGCACCTGGCATGCCCGGACCGTCACGGGGTGTAGCGGCCGCGCGTCAGCCGCGCAAGGCGCGGGCGGCGGCATGCACCAGCGTGGGTCCTCGGTAGATGAGCCCGGTGTAGATCTGCACGAGGTCGGCGCCTGCGGCACGCTTTGCGACGGCGTCTTTGCTGCTCAGCACGCCGCCCACGCCGATGATCGGATAGCCGCGCCCCAGCGCGTCGCGCAGCTGCGCGATGACGCGGTTGCTGGCCGCCAGCAGCGGAGCGCCCGAGAGCCCGCCGGCTTCGTCGGCATGCGGCTGGCCCTGCACGGCGTCGCGCGCCAATGTGGTGTTGGTGGCAATGACGCCGTCCACGCCATGGCGGCGCAGCGCGAGCGCGATCACGCGCACCTGGGCGCGGTCGAGGTCGGGCGCGATCTTCACGAAGATCGGCACGCGCCGGCCGTGCTCGGCTTCGAGCGTCGTCCGGCACGACTGAAGCGCGCCGAGCAGTGCGTCCAGCGCGTCGTCGGCCTGCAGGGTGCGCAAATCCTTGGTGTTCGGGCTGGAGATGTTGACCGTCACGTAGTCGGCGTGCGGATAGACGCCCCGCAGCGCTTCGGCGTAGTCGTCGACGGCGCGGTCGATCGGCGTGGAGGCGTTCTTGCCGATGTTCAGCCCCAGGATGCCGCCGCGGGCCCGGAACGTGCGCGCGCGGCGCACATTGGCGACGAACGCCGCGAGCCCGTCGTTGTTGAAGCCGAGCCGGTTGACGAGCGCCTGCGCCTGCGTCAGGCGGAACAGGCGCGGCTTCGGGTTGCCGGGCTGCGCCCGCGGCGTCACCGTGCCGACCTCGATGAAGCCGAAGCCCATGGCGCCGAAGCCGTCGATGCAGCGCCCGTTCTTGTCCAGCCCGGCGGCCAAGCCGATGCGATTCGGGAAGCGCAGGCCGGCCAGCGTCACCGGGTCGTCGACCACGGGCTGGGACCACAGGCGTTGCGCGCCGGTGTTCTGCAGCGTGGCGATCGAGCGCAGCGTGAGCTCGTGGGCCTGCTCGGCGTCCAGGCCGAAGAGAAACGGGCGGGTGAGGGCGTACGGCACGAGGGACATCACGCCATTGTCGGGGCATCCGCGGCGTCGATAATCACCCCCATGACGCAGGACGAACTGAAGGCGCTCGTGGGGCGCGCGGCGCTCGAGTACGTGGAAGACGGCGCGGTCGTGGGCGTGGGCACCGGCTCCACCGTGAACCACTTCATCGATGCCCTGGCCACGCAGCGCGAGCGCATCGCCGGCGCGGTGTCGAGCTCGCTCAAGAGCAGCGAGCGGCTGCTCGCGCACGGCATCCGGGTGATCGACTGCAACGACGTGGAAAGCCTGCCCGTCTACATCGACGGCGCCGACGAGATCGACGGCCGCGGCCACATGATCAAGGGCGGCGGCGCCGCTCTCACGCGCGAAAAGATCGTCGCCGACCTGGCGCGGCGCTTCGTCTGCATCGCCGACGAATCGAAGCTCGTCGACACGCTCGGGGCCTTTGCGCTGCCGGTCGAGGTGATCCCGATGGCGGCCGCGCAGGTGGCCCGGCGCTTCGGGCGGCTCGGCGGCGAGGCCCGGGTGCGCGACGGCGTAGTCACCGACAACGGCAATCGCATCCTCGACGTGCGCGGCCTGTCGATCCGCGACCCGATGGCCATGGAGACCGAGGTCAATCAGTGGCCGGGCGTCGTCACGGTCGGCATCTTCGCGCGCCACAAGGCGAGCGTCTGCCTGCTCGGCACCGCCACCGGCGTCAGGACGCTGACCTTCTGACCGCGCGCGCGTCGAAGCGCGCCGGATCGATGGCGTCCAGCAGGCTGCTTTCCAGCGGAGACGGCACGCCGGCAATGGCCGCGGCCAGCGACTGCGCATTCAGCGCCGCCCAGGTGAGCCCGCGCGAGCCGAGCGCCGCATGCACGAACAGCCCCGGCTCGCGGGGCATGAGGCGCGGCTGGTCGTGGCGCGCGCCGCCGGGCGCCGCCTGCATTGCGCCGACGAGGGGCAGCCGGTCTTGCGCAGTGAGGCGCCAGCCCACGCGGCCGTCCAGCGGCGCGGCCACCGGCGGCAGGTTCGCCAGGCCGGCCAGCCGCTCCAGGTTGTGCAGGTGGTCCGCTTCGAGCAGATCGGGTTGCCCGTCGCCGGCCCGGGACGTCGCGCCGCACAACACCGCGCCGCCCGGCAGGGGGATGGCGTAGCCGGCCCCGGCGATGGGGACTTTCGGCGACGGCACGACACCCGGCGGCACCCGGGTCACTTGCCCTCGCGCGGCTTCCAGCGGCCAGGCCGCATCCCCCGCCAGGCGCGCCGTGTCCAGCGCCGCGGCCAGCACCACCACGTCGGCCTCGGCCAGCACCCGGCCGGCCGCATCCAATGCCTGCCAGCGACCTGGCGTGCGGCC
>Ga0247820_10000833_pt1 | contig 17107 bp, 18 predicted proteins | sample 13C_Glucose_Day1_2_FD_192480 | JGI IMG/M metagenome (GOLD analysis project Ga0247820, IMG submission 192480) | Soil microbial communities from agricultural site in Penn Yan, New York, United States - 13C_Glucose_Day14 | ecosystem: Environmental > Terrestrial > Soil > Agricultural land | place...
GTGCTGGCCATCGGCGTTGCTGCCGAAGCCGACGATCTCGGCGTGGATCCGCGCGCCACGGGCCAGGGCGTGTTCCAGCTCCTCGAGCACCAGCATGCCGCCGCCTTCGCCGATCACCAGGCCATCACGGTCGAGGTCGTAGGGGCGCGGGCTCAGGTGCGGGGTGTCGTTCTTCAGGCTGGTGGCGTAGAGCGCGTCGAACACCATGGCCTCGGTGGGGCACAGTTCTTCGGCGCCGCCGGCGAGCATCATCGGCAGGCGCCCGTACTTGATCGCCTCGTAGGCGTAGCCGATGCCCTGGCTGCCGCTGGTGCAGGCGCTGGAGGTGGGGATCAGGCGCCCGGTGAGGCCGAAGAAGATGCTGATGTTGGCCGCCGTGGTGTGGGGCATCATGCGCACGTAGGAGTTGGCATTGAGGCCGTCGGCCACCGAGTTGAGCAGCATGTTGCCGAAGGCCTTGATCTCGTCGGTGCTGCCGGTGGACGAGCCGCAGGCCACGCCCATGCGCCCGTCGCGGATGCTCGGGTCGTCGAGCAGGCCGGCGTCGGCCAGGGCGCGCTCGGCGGCGGCAACCGCCAGGCGCGACACCCGGCCCATGCTGCGCAGCTGCTTGCGGGTCCAGTGGCCGGGCACCTTGAAGTCATCGATGGGACCGGCCAGGCGGGTGTTGAGCTCCTCGTAGCGATCCCACTCGTCCATGCGCCGGATGCCGCTGCGTTGCTGGGCGAAATGCCCGGCGATGCTGGCCCAGTCGTTGCCCAGGGCGGTGATGCCGGCCATGCCGGTGACGACGACGCGGCGCATCAGCACAGCCCTCCGTTGACCGCCAGCACCTGGCGGGTGATGTAGGCCGCCTCGGGCGACATCAGGAAGTTCACCGCGCCGGCCACTTCCTCCGGCGTGCCCATGCGCCCGGCGGGGATCATCTTCAGCAGCTCGTCCACCGGCACGTGTTCGTCGAGCATGGCGGTGTCGATCAGCCCGGGGGCCACGCAGTTGACCGTGATGCGGCGCTTGCCCAGCTCGATCGCCAGGGCCTTGGCGGCACCGATCAGGCCGGCCTTGGAGGCGCTGTAGTTGACCTGGCCACGGTTACCGATCAGGCCGGACACCGAAGTGACGCAGACGATGCGGCCCGGCGCGCGGCGGCGGATCATCGGCATCGTCAGCGGGTGCAGGACGTTGTAGAAACCATCAAGGTTGGTGCGCATGACCTGGTCCCAATCGTCCTCGGTCAAGGCCGGGAAGGCGCCGTCACGGGTCAGGCCGGCATTGCATACCACACCGTAGTAGGCGCCATGGGTCTCAACGTCGGCTTCCAGGACGGCCTTGCAGGCTTCGCGGTCGGCGACATCGAACTGCAGCACCCGCGCCTGCCGGCCCAGGGCCTGGACCTCGGCGGCGACGGTGTCGGCCTCGGCGCGGCCGCTGCGGCAGTGCAGGACCAGGTCGTAACCGGCACGCGCCAGGCGCAGGGCGATGGCCCGGCCGATGCCCCGGCTGGAGCCGGTGACCAGGATGGTGTCAGTCATGGGGTGACTCCTCAGGGCCCGCCTCGGCCAGGTAGCTGGCCACTTGCGGCGGGCGGTAGACATTCAGGCGGGCGCTGGCGTTGATGCCGGGGCCGCGCAGGTGACATTCGAACACACCCATGCCGTTGTCGTCCTCCAGCGAGCGCAGCGCGTGGATGCGCAGCTCTGCGCCGGCGGGGAAGTGTTCGACATCGCATTCGAACTTGCGGGTGCCGAGCAGGAAGCCCAGCTCCACCGGCTGGTCCAGGCGGCGTGCGCGGCAGCCAGCGTAGGCGGCCACGCTCTGGGCCATCAGCTCCAGGCCCAGCCAGGCCGGCAGGCTGCCGTCCTCGCGGTTGAACAGCCCGCCGGGGCGGACGGTCACGCGGGTGTGGATCTGCTCATCGTCGCAGCTGTCGACCTGATCGATCAGGATCATGTCGCCGGCATGCGGCAGCAGTTCGGCCAATGGCCAGGCAATCATGGGGTGTCTCCGAGAATCAGGCTCACGTTGTTGCCGCCGAAGGCGAACGAATTGCTCATCAGTCGACGCGGGCGGCCCTGGGGCAGCTGCTGGCCAGCATCTGCCAGGGCCAGCTCCGCCAGTTGCGGATCGCGCTGGCCGTCCCAGACATGGGGTGGCAGCCGCCCGTGCGGGTTGTGTTCGCTCAGGGCCAGCCAGCAGAAGGCCGCCTCCAGCGCCCCGGCCGCGCCCAGGGTGTGGCCGGTCATCGGCTTGCTGGATGAGCACGCCGTGCTGGCGCCGAACAGGGCATGCACGGCCAGGCTTTCCATGGCGTCGTTGTGCTGGGTGGCGGTGCCGTGCAGGTTCAGGTAGTCGATCTGCGCCGCGGCCAGGCCGGCATTGTCCAGGGCCTTGGCCATGGCTTGCAAGGCGCCGTTGCCGGTGGGGTCGGGTGCCGAGATGTGATGAGCGTCGGAACTGGCGCCGGCGCCAAGCAGGGCGATGGCAGGCCCCTGTGCCGGGCGAGTTCGGCTCATGACGAACAGCGCGGCGGCTTCGCCGATGTTGATGCCGTTGCGGTTCACCGAGAACGGGTTGCAGCGTTGTTCGCTGACCGCCTCCAGGGCGCTGAAACCGTTGAGGGTCAGCCCGCACAGACTGTCGACGCCCCCGCACAGCACGGCGTCGCACAGGCCCAGGTCGAGCAGGCGACGCGCGCTCAGCAGCGCCCGGCCGCTGGAGGTGCAGGCGGTGGAGATCACGTAGGCCGGGCCGCTCAGTTGCAGCCAGTCGGCGAGGAACTCGGCGGGAGCGCTCAGTGCCTGCTGGTCGTAGCGGTAGCTGCCTGGCAGCACACCTTCGTGCAGGTAGTGGGCAATGTCGGCGCTGGCCTCGGCAATTCCCGAGGTGCTGGTGCCCAGCACCACGCCCACCCGTTGCGGGCCGAAATCGGCAATCGCCTGGCGGATCGCCGGTTCGATCTGCAAGGCCGCGCAGTAGAGCAGCTGGTTGTTGCGGCTGTGCTGTTCAGGCAGCGGCACGGCGGGTAGTTCGCCACTGACCGCACCCACCGCAGGACGTCGGTCCGGCACCCAGCCCTCCTGGGGCAGCATGCCGGAGCAGTCACCGGCGAACAGGCGAGCGGCCACCTCGGCCTGGCCGCGGCCAAGGGCGCAGACCAGGCCCAGGGCGTTGAGATAGGCGGTCATGGTGTGTTCTCGCTGGGCAATGGGCTGACTTCATAACGCAGGCCCTGGCCCAGGTTCAAGGTGAAATGCTCGCTGGCCCGATAGCTGACCTGCCAGCGGTCGCCCAGCCAGCGTCGTTGATCCTGCTGGCGCGCCTGTGGATAGAGACGCTGCAGTTGCCCGGACGGCGTCAGGGCGAACAGCACGGCGGCGAACAGTTCGCGCGCCGCCGGGTTGGGCGGCAGCAGGCCGTCGGCCTGCCATTGCCTGCCATCGAGCAACTGGCGCGCCTGGGGGATGCCCAGCAGGTCGAGCAGCGACCAGCGCAGACGGTGGTCTTCGTCCTGGATCACCAGCAGCCAGTCCTGGCGTTGGCCGTCCTGCTCGCGCTGCACGTGCAACTGGCGCGGCAGTGTCAGCGTGGGCAGCGTCTCGGGCAGGGGCGGGCGCGCGGCGCAGGCGCCGAGCAGCAGGCACAGGCACAGCGCCAGCAGGTGTTTCATGGTTGCTCCAGGGGCTTGCGCGCCACTACGTTGACCAGGGTTTCCTCGCGCTGGCCAACCGGTGGCGGCTTGCGCAGTCCCAGGCGTTCGAGCAGGCCGAAGTCCTTTGAGCGGCTCCACCACAGATAAGGGTAGGACACGTTGCGTGCGGCAAACTCGAAGCCCTGGTCACGCAGCATCTGCTGGTAGCCTTCGGCGCTCTTCTGCACGTGCATGGGGTGGCGGAACAGCCAGCGGATCACCCAGGTGTCGATGTAGGCCTCGGTGGACTCGGCGAACAGCAGGTAGCCACCGGGTTTGAGCACTCGATGGAACTCGGCCAGGGCTTTCTCCTGCTCCACCAGGTGGTGGAAGGTCTGGTGGCAGAACAGGATGTCAACGCTGGCGTCGGGGAACTGCAGCGCCGCGCAATCGCTGCCGCGCAGTTCCACCTCGACACCCAGCCGCTGCGCCTCGGCGGCGCTCAGCGCCAGGCTGTGCGGGTCGGCGTCGGTGCCCAGCAGGCGCGACGGGGCGAACACCTGCAGCAGGTGCTTGAACGATTTGCCCTGGCCGCAGCCGGCATCGAGCAGCACCGGCGCCTGGGGTGGCTCGCCGTCGAACAGCCGGCGCAGGTCATTGATGGCCACGCGCAGCACATGGTGCTGCCAGGTGTGGCTGCGCAGGAACCAGAAGCCGATGCGGGTCTCTTCGACGTAGGTGTCGCTCAGGTAAGGTTGCTGGCTCATGCCGGCGTCCTCGCGCACAGCTCGGCCAGGGTGCGCAGGCGGCGCTTGGGTTCCGCGACGAACGGATTGCGCAGGTCCCAGGCATAGCCGGCGAGGATCGAGCTGATCATGGCGCGGATCTCCGGCGAGCTGCCGGGGTAGTAGATCACGTCCTGGAAGCTGCCGTCGTACCAGCCTTCGACATAGGCGCGGAAGGTGTCGACGCCGCGCTTGAGCGGCGTGGCGAACTCGGCCTGCCAGTCCACCGCCTCGCCCGCCAGCTGACGGTGCAGCAGGTTGGCGGCCATGCTCGCCGAGCGCATTGCAATGGTCACCCCCGAGGAGAATACCGGATCGAGGAATTCGGCGGCATTGCCCAGCAGGGCGAAACCCGGGCCGTGCAGGGTGCTGACGTTGGCCGAGTAGCCACCGATGGTGCGGGCCGGGGTATCCCAAACGGCATTGGCCAGCACCTTGGACAGGCTCGGGGTCTGCGCCACGAAGTACTTGAGGCAGGCGTCCAGGTCGGCCGGCGCCTCGGCGAAGCGCTCGGCGGCGGCGACCACGCCCAGGGAGGTGCGGCCGTTGCTGAACGGGATGGTCCAGAACCAGATGTCACGGTGTTCGGGGTGGGTGGTGATGAGGATCTTGTCGCGGTCGAAGCCGGGGTGGTCGATGCGGTCCTCGATGTGGGTGAACACCGCCTGGCGCACCGGGAAGTTCGACGGTGCTTCCAGCTCCAGCAGGCGCGGCAGCACGCGGCCGTAGCCGCTGGCGTCGAGCACGAAGGCACTTTCCACCTCGTATTCGTCACCCTCGGGGCGGCGCACCCGCACGCGCGGGCAGTCACCGCCCATGTCGACGCTGACGATCTCGTGCTCATAGCGGATCTCCACGCCCTGGGCCTGGGCCTGGTCGGCAAGCAACTGGTCGAACTGCGCACGTTGCACCTGGAAGGTATTTGGCTTGCCCTGGGAGAAGGTGAGGCCGAAGTCGAACGCGCTGTATTCCTCGCCCCAGGCGAAGGCGGCACCGTTCTTGTGCTGGAAGCCCGCGGCCTCGACGGCTTCGAGCATCCCGGCCTCCTCGACGAAGTCCAGGCAGTGGGACAGCAGGCTCTCGCCGATGGAGAAGCGCGGGAAACGCTGGCGCTCGATTACCAGCACATCGTGGCCCTTGCGCTTGAGCAGGGCGGCGGCGATGGCGCCGGAAGGCCCTGCGCCGATCACCAGCACCTGGCGTTGTTGCAGTTCACAGTTCGGCATGAGGCCTCCTTGGCGTCGGGACAGTATTCAGGGGAATCCGGTGCAGGCCGGCCATCGCCGGCATCAGGGTGGCGACCAGGCTCATCAGCATCAGGGCGAAGTACAGCGCCGGGTCGATCAGCCCCTGTTGCAGCAACAGGTTGAGAAAGACGATTTCGCTCAGGCCGCGGATGTTCAGCAGCAGGCTCTCGCGCCATTTGCTCGCGCCGGGGAACGATGGCGCGGCCCAGCACAGGCCCAGCCAGTTGCCCAGCAGCTTGCTGGCGATCGGCAGGGCCAGCAGGGCGGCCAGCTGCAGCGCATCGAAGCCTTGCAGGGCATGGTGCACGTCGATCTGCACCACGCCGTACGTGAGGATCAGCGGCACTGCCAAGCCTTGCTGCAGGCGGCGGCTCCAGGCCTCGGACAGCAGCATGCGCACTGGGACCTTGAGCCAGGCCAGGCAAGCCAGGTAGCCGATGCCGAAGACCAGGGCATTGAGCCGGTAGTGCTCGGCGACAAACAGCAGCGCCAGGAACAGCGCGCCATACACCCTGGGCGCTCGCAGGCCGGCGAAGTGCAGCGGCACGGGCAGGATCGCCGCCAGCAGCGGCCAGGCCAGGCTGCCCGGTTGCAGGCTGCCCTGGCCGAGGCCCAGCAGCAGCCAGCAGGCCAGGTCGATGAGGATCGCCGCCTGCAGCAGGCGGCGGCTGGCCGCAGCTGGATAGTTGATGGCGCGCAGGTACAGGTACAGCACCGGGATCGCGGTGATGGCGAACACCAGGCCCAGGGCCAGCGCGGTAAGGCCGCCCTGGTCCAGCAGCCATAGCGCGCAGGCCAGGCCGCAGGCGAAGGGCACCAGGAAGCTGGGCACGGCCAGCTTCAGTGCCTGGCGGTCGATGCGCAGCTCGGCCACGTCGCTGAGGATATGCCCCAGCAGCAAGGCGAAGCTACAGCCGTAGAGGGTCTTCAACCAGCTCGGCGCGACCAGCGCGGCGCCGTCGAGCTGCCAGTGCGGCTCGACCCACAGCAGCATCAGCAGCGGCAGTGCCAGGGTCGCCAGCAGCAGCTGGCTGACGATCGGGATCAGCCCCACGCGTTTGCCCAGCGCACAGGCCAGGGCGAACAGCAGCAGGGCCATGGCCCAGAACAACAACACGCTCATGATCAGCTGTGCGCTCCTTGGCGCGGCGCGGCCCAGGGGGCCAGGATGAAGCTCATTGCCAGGCCCAGGCTCACCGCCAGGCCGAAATTGCTCACCGCCGGGGTGCTCGACAGCGCCAGCAGGCCGAACGACAGCCAGGTGGTCAGCGCCGCCAGCAGGGTGCCCAGCAGGCTCACCGCCTCACCGCCGACGCGCTCGTGCATGAGGATCGCGTAATCGACGCCGATGGCAGTCACCAGCAGCAGGCCGAACAGGCTGAACAGCGTGAGCGGCTGCCCGAGCCAGCCCAGCAGGGCCAGGCTGCACAGCGCGGCGAGCAGCGGCAGGGCGACGATGCGCAAGGCACCGCGCAGGCCGAACGGCAGCACCAGCAACACCAGGATCAACACGCACGACAGCAGCTTGAGCTCGGCGGCGCTGACCTGGGTGGCGGCAAACAGTTGGTTCAGCTCACCCAGCCGGTCCACCAGCTGCACGCCAGGCAGACCCTCGGACTGCAGGCGCAGCAAGGCGGTGTCGTTCAGCCCCTGAAGGCTGACGATGGCGGCCACGCCCTGGTCCACCTGGCCCAGCCACAAGGGGCGCCAGGCTTCGCCCAGGGGGCCGGCGAGGACATCGTCGATGGACTGGATAGGCAACTGGTGCAATTGCTTGAGTTCGGCCAGCAGCGCGGTTTCCGGCACGCCCTGGGCCAGCAGCGGTTGCCAGTGTCCGGGCAGGCGATCCAGCGCCTGCAGCGTGCGCGTCTGCTCGGCGGGGCTGGCGACCAGCCGATCGAGGGACATGTAACCCTTGAGCTTGCCCAGGTCGACCAGCTCGTCGAGTTTTTCCGACAGCGCCGCCAGGCGTTCCAGCAATTGCTGTGGGTCGGCGCCACGTACCAGGTAGAACTGGCTGGTGGGCTGGTAGCCGGTGATGCGTGCCACCGCTTGGGCTTCCTCCAGCAGTTGCGGCGGGCTGCCGACCCACTGGCGCACGTCGTTGCGGCTGTCCAGGCGCCACAGCCCGGCGGCGCAGAACAGCACCAGCAGGGCCAGCAGCGCAGCGCTGGGGACTCGGCGCAGCAGGCCGGCGCGCAGTTCGGTCAGCCATTGCGCGACGCGCAGTGGCCACTGGGCCGGGCGCAGCTCGACACCGCCGAGCAACGCCGGCAGCAGGCACACGGCGCTGAGATAGGCGCCGACCAGGCCGGCGGCCGAGAACGCGGCGATCTGGGTCAGCGCGGGGAACGGCGTGAAGGCCAGGGCCAGGTAGCCGATGCAACTGGTCGCCAGGCTCAGGCTCAGCCCCGGCAGGGTCAGGCGCACGGCCGGCCAGCTGCGCCAGGGGTGCAGGCTCCAGCTCTTGGACAGGTAGTGCAGCGGGTAGTCGACGGCCACGCCGATCAGGCTGGAGCCGAGCACCAACGTCATTACGTGCATCTGCCCGAACAGCGCCACGCACACCACCGAGCCGAACAGCATGCCGACCAGCACCGGCACGAAGGCCAGCAGCACGCGCCAGCGGCGGAAAGCCAGCAGCAACAGCAGCAGGATACCCACGGTGGCGCCGCCGCCGACCCAGGTGATCTCGCGGCTGGCCTGTTGCTGGCCGGCCGCGGCATACAGCAGGCCGCTGGCCGCCAGCAGTCGGGCGCCTTGCTGGCTGGCCTCGACGCGGGCGCGGGCCAGCAGGTCGGCCACCTGCAAGGGCAGGTGCATGTCGAAGGCGTTGCCCAGGGTGCGGGCGCGCAGCAGCACCCACTGCTGGCCGTCGGCTTCGGCCACCAGCGCGCCGCTGGCGGTGTCCAGTTGCACGTTGACCGGCTTGGGCTGGCTCTGCTGGATGCGGCCGCTCAAGCCGAGCCAGTCATCCTGGCTGGCCACCAGGCTGAAGCCGGCGAAGGGGTCGAACAGGCTTTGCAGGCGTTGCTCGACAAAGGTGTCGGGCTGCTCGGCCAGCAATTGCCGGTCGTGGGTCGAGAGCATGGCCACGCGGCCCTGCAGCAACTGGCTGCGTAGCGCTTGCAGGTCGGTCTGCAGGCTCCATTGCACCTTCTCGAACAGGCCGCTGGCCTGCCATTGACCGGCCAGGCGTTGGGCCAGGGCGACGGCCTGCTCGCGCTGGGAATGGCCGACCAGCACCAGCAGCTCGCGGTTGAGCGGCTCCTGCATGCGTTGCTCGGCTTGCTTGACCAGTGGGTCCTGGGTGGCGCCGGGCACCAGGGTCATCAGGTCGGCCGACAGCGGCGCACCGCGATGCCATTGCCAGCCGGCCACGGCAAGCATGATCAGCAGCAGGCCCGCGAACAGGCGCGGCAGCAGGCGTTCAGTCGGCAAAATCGCTGCGCTCCGCGTCGCTGAGGGCGCTGGCACCACGGCTTTCGGGCATGCGCAGCACGGTGCTGTCGCCCTGGGTTTCGCTCAGTTCGATGCGCTCGACATAGCGACCGCCGGCGATGTCGATGCGGGTGAAGATTTGCTTGAGCAGCAGCGAGCGTGGGGTCAGGCGCAATTGCCAGTGCGCGGCGTCGCCTGAAAGCGCCAGTTCGAAATCGCGTTGCAGGCCGCTGCTGTCGCCTTGCAGCACGGCGAAGAACAGGCGGTTCTGTTCGGCGCCGGCACTGCGTGCGGGTAACGTTTGCCAGCCACTCGGGTCGCGGCGGGCGATGCCCTTTGCGTCGATGCGGTAGTCCTGACTCAGCGGGGTCTGTAGCAGCCAGAGCAGACCGTGGTCGCGGGCCAGGACGAAGCGGCCCTTGCTGGTCAGTGGCTGGGGCAGGGCGCGCAGGTGTTTTTCCTGGATGAACGGGCCGCTGACCACGGCAGGTTCGCTGAGCTGCTTTTGCAGGTCGTCGAGGGTGAAGGCCAGGGTCAGGGGGCTGATGAACAGCAGCAACAGGGCGAGCAGTGTCGGGACCTTCGCGGGTAAACCCGCTCCCACAGGTTTCGCGGTGCCTGTGGGAGCGGGTTTACCCGCGAAGAGGCTGGCAATGCCAGTGCACAGCGCGGCGCTCATGGCAGCACCTTGGCAACGGCATCGAGCATCGCCTGGGGCGAGGCCAGTTGCATTTCGCCGCTTTCGATATGCACCGCCACCTGCACGGTGCTGGCGCGGGTCATGCGTTCGCCGCTGGCGGCGTCGCTGATCAGGTAGTGGATTTTCAGACGGTTTTCCCATTCCACCAGGCTGGCGCGCACGGTCAGGCGCTGGCCAAAGGTGGCGCCGCGGATGTAGCGCAGCTGCAGGTCGATCACCGGCCACGCATAGCCGCTGGCCTGCATGCGCAGGTAGTCGTGCTCCAGGCGGTCGAGCAGCGCGCAGCGGGCGACTTCCAGGTATTTGACGTAGTGGCCGTGCCAGACGATGTGCATGCTGTCGACGTCGAAGAATGGCACGACGATCTCGCTGTCGACGTGGAACACCCCGGGATTACGCATGCAGCCTCCAGTGGCGCTGGCCGATACGGGCCAGGCACAGGCGCAGGTCTTGCTCCAGGGCGCGGTCCTCGATGACCGGGGCGAAGTCCTCCAGCAAGGCCGCGTGCATCTGCGCCAGGGCCGGCGGCAGGGCGTGCGCGTCGGCCAGGCGCTGGCGCAGCCAGACCCCCTGGTTGGCGGCCAGCAGGGTGGCGGCGGCAACCTGTTCGGTCAGTTCCAGCACGCGCAGGGCGTCGCGGGCGGCAATGGTGCCCATGCTTACCTTGTCCTGGTTGTGGCACTCGGTGGAGCGAGAGAACACGCTGGCCGGCATGGTCTGCTTGAGTGCCTCGGCGGTCCAGGCACTGGCGCCGATCTGCACGGCCTTGAAACCGTGGTTGAGCATGGCGCGCTCGGCCTCGGCGCCCGAAAGATTACTCGGCAGGCCGTGGTTGTAGCGCACGTCCACCAGCAGGGCGAGCTGGCGGTCGAGCAGGTCGGCGACGTTGGCCACCAGGTTCTTCAGGCTGTCCATGGCGAAGGCGATGTGCCCGCCATAGAAGTGCCCGCCGTGCAGCACGCGCTCGGCATCACCGTCGATGATCGGGTTGTCGTTGGCGCTGTTGAGTTCGGTTTCGATGAAACTGCGCAGCCAGCCCAGGCTGTCGGCCAGTACGCCCAGCACATGGGGCGCGCAGCGCAGCGAGTAGCGGTCCTGCAGGCGATGCAGCGGTGGCAGCGGGGCCTCGATGGCCAGGTCCTGGCGCAGCCAGGCGGCGACCTGGGTCTGGCCGGGGTGCGGCTTGGCGGCGAACAGGCGCTCGTCGAAGTGCTCGGGGTTGCCCTGCAGGGCGACGACATTGAGCGCGGTGATGCGCGTGGCCAGCTTGAGCAGGTAGTCGGCGCGGGCGAAGGCCAGGCAGGCCAGGCCAGTCATCACCGCAGTACCGTTCATCAGCGCCAGCGCTTCCTTGGGGCGCAGCACCAGGGGCTGCCAGCCGAGTTCGCGGTGCACGTCGGCGCTGCTGCGGCGCTCGCCCTCGTACATGACTTCGCGCTCGCCCGACAGGGCCGCGGCCACGTAGGACAGCGGTGTCAGGTCGCCGCTGGCGCCAACCGAGCCTTCCTCGGGGATCAGCGGCAGGATGTCGTGCTCGATGAACGCTTGCAGGCGTTCCAGCAGCTCCAGGCGCACGCCGGACACGCCATGGCTCAGCGAGCGCAGGCGCGCCGCCAGCACGGCGCGGGTGGCCGGCGCGTCGAGCAGCCGGCCCAGGCCGCAGCCGTGGAAGGTGTAGAGGTGCCGGGGCAGGGCCTCGACGTGCTCCAGCGGCACGGCCACCACGCAGGAGTCGCCGTAGCCGGTGGTTACGCCGTAGATCACCCCTTCCTTGTCCAGCAAGGTGTCGAGGAAGCGCGCGCCACGGGCAATACGCTCGCGGTAGGCGGCGTCAGCCTGCAGGCGCGACGGCGCGCGGCGCTCGGCCAGGGCCAGGACGTCTTCGATCGCCAGCGGCGCTGCGCCGAAGGTTACAGGCTCATGCGGATGCATCGTCATCGGTCTTCCAGAAGGGGTAGAAATTGAACCATTGCAGCGGTGCCTGGGCGCAGTAGTGGCCCAGGCGTTCGGCGTAGCGGGCGGCCCATTCGGCGATCACCGCGTCGCGTTGGCCACGGCGCCATTGCAGGCGCTCGACGAACGGCTCGAGGGTGACCTGGTAGCGGCCCTGAAGCTTGAGGCAGAACAGCAGGTTGAGCGGGCAGCCGAGCAGCCCGGCCAGCAGCCACGGCCCCTGGGGGAACGCCGCTGGGTGGCCGAGGAAGTCCACTTCTACGGTGCGACCGCCATGCAGCGGCACGCGGTCGCCGGCGATCGCCAGCCACTCGCCGCGCTCCAGACGCTCCGACAGCTGTAGCATCACCGCCGGGTCCAGCTCGCTGACCTGGATCAGCCGCAGGTGGCTGGCGCCGGCTTCACCCAGCAGGCGGTTGAAGTGTTCGGCATGGCGGGTATGCACCAGCACGTTCATGGTCACTTTTTCGCCGATCTCGGCCAGGGCCCGGCATACTTCCAGGTTGCCCAGGTGTGCGCCCACCAGCATTTGCCCGCGTTCGCCGCGCAACTGCTGGCGCAGGTTGGCCGGGTCGATGATGTCGATCTGCGACAGGGCCAGTCGGCCATTCCACACGTCGAGCTTGTCCAGCAGGGCTTCGGCAAATGACATGAACTGGCGGAACACGCGCCACTGGCCGGGGGCCTGGACCTGGCCGGCGCTCCAGAGGTGCAGGCGCTGCTGGTACTGCCAGGCGCTGCGCCGGGCGCGGCCGCCGAAGACGAAGAAGTAGGCGACGATCACATGGATCAGCGGGCTGAGCACGCGCCGCCCGAGCAGGCGGGCCAGGGTGGCGGTGAGCTTCATCAGCCAGAAGCTGCCGCGTTCCTGGTGCTCGGCCCAGTGTTGCGGACGCTCGCTCATGCGTGCCACCTGTGCCAGAGGATCAGCGGGGCGCGCAGGAGCATGCCGAAGAACAGCTTGGCGTGCATCTTCGAGATCAGTGCGTTGTCGTGGAACAGACGGAAGTGCGACAGGCCGTCCTGAGGATAATGGACCTTGGTCGGCAACCAGCGCATCGGCTGGTTGCGCCACGCCAGGCGCACCAGGATCTCCGGGTCGAAATCCATGCGCCGACCAAGGCTGACGCTGTCGATCAGCGCCAGGGTCGCGGGTAGCGGGTAGACGCGAAAACCGCACATCGAATCGGGGATGCGCAGCGACAGGCTGTTGATCCACACCCACACGTGGGTCAGGTAGCGGGCATACAGGCGGCCCTTGGGCACGCTGGCATCGTACTGTGGATAACCGCACACCAGCGCCTGTGGATAAGCCTGCGACTGGGTCAGGAAGTGGCTGACATCGGTCAGGTCGTGCTGGCCGTCGGCATCCACCTGCAGGGCGTGGCTGAAGCCCAGCCGCGCGGCTTCGCGCAAGCCGGCCATCACCGCGCCGCCCTTGCCCTGGTTGACCGCCAGGGTGACCAGGTGAACGTCGTCGCGCTCGGCCAGCTGGCCCAGTACCCGGGCGCAGGCCGCGTGGCTGGCGTCGTCGACCAGCACGCAAGGCAGGCCGGCGCGCAGCAGGTCGTCGACCACCTTGGGCACCGCCTGTTCGTGGTTGTACACCGGGATTACCGCGCAAGGCTTATGCACAGGCGGCCTCCAGCACGATGCGACCGCTGGAGCAGGGCTGCCCGGCGCAGGCGTAGGCGAAGTACAGCTTGCCGCGCTCGGCATCAAAACGCAGGGTCAACAGCAGCTCGTCGCCGGGGCGCACCAGTTGCTGGAACTTGAGCACTTCCATGCCGGCAAAGCGCTGGGCCAGGTGCAAGTGCGACGTGGCCAGGGCGAGCGCCCAGTCGACCTGGACCACGCCCGGCAGCACGGGCGTCTGCGGGAAGTGACCGGGGAAGCAGGCAAGATCCACGGGCACCGCCAGGCGCAGGTACAGCTCTTCGCCTTGTCGACTGTGCTCCAGCACCTCCGGCGCCATGCTGCGCGAGGCCAGCAGCAGCGCCTGCAGATCGGCCTGGGGCAGCTTGCCCTGGGTATTGAGAGGCAACTGGCGCACCAGGCGCCAGCGGCGTGGCAGGGCCAGCGCCTCGCAATGGCCGGCCAGGTGCTGGCGCAGGCCGTCGATCACGGCGCGGCGGCCCTGGTTGCGCAGGGCGTGCAGCCCGGCCGGGGTCAGGGCTACCAGGGCGCCGAGGTAGGCGCGGCCTTCCTCGATCACCCCCAGGCGTGCTTCGGCGACCCAGGCATTGGCGCACAGGGCCTGTTCGAGCATGGGCAGCGAGATGCGTTTCTCTTCGAGCTTGACGATGCGGTCCAGCCGGCCGAGCAGGCGGAAGCGCCCGTCGTCGCTGAACTCGGCGGCGTCGGCGCTCTGTTCGACATGACCGGCGGGCAGGTAGGGCGAGGCGATGCGCAGGGCGCCCCGTTCATCCTGGCTCAACTGCACGTCGGCAAAGGGTTGCCACAGCGGTTCGCCCTGACGCCAGGCGATACCGCCGGTCTCGGAGCTGCCGAGGATCTCGGTGGGCCATTGTCCCAGGCGTTGTTGCAGGCTTTCGGCGGCGGCTGGCGGCAGTTCACCGCCGGAGGAGAATACCCTGCGCACCGGGCTCAGGGCCGGCCAGTCGAGGTTGTCGCCCATGCGCTTGAGCAGTGCCGGGCTGGCCACCCAGGCGAACGCCGGGTGCTCGCGGCTGGCGCGTTGCAGGTCTTCGGGAAATGGCAGTTGGCGGCGCTCGAAGCCGCGCCCGGCACACAGTGGCCAGAGTACGCGCAGCAGCAGGCCGTAGATGTGCTGGGTGGCGACACTGCCGATGATCCAGGCCGTGCCGAGGTCCTTGCCCCAGAGCTGCTCCAGGGCATTGACCTCGTTGGCCAGCTGGCGCAGCTGCTTGTCGATGCGCTTGGGCTCACCGCTGGAGCCGGAGGTGCACAGGCTGACGCGGCAGGTGTCGAGGTCGAGGTCGGCAGGCGCGAGGGCCTCATCCAGCAGGTCGTCTAGCTGCTCGTCGGTGGTCAGCCACAGGTCGACCTGGGCCTGCCAGCGCTCACGGGTGGCGGGTTGCAGGTCGGCGGGCAGCAGCACCCCGGCGCCAGCGCGCCAGGCGCCGAGCAGGGCGATGGCCAGCGACGCGGCGTCTTCCAGGTGCACGGCCAGGCGGCGGATCCCGCGCTCACGCAGGCCGCCGGCCAGGCGCAGGGCCTGCAGGCTGAGCTGGGCGTGGTCCAGGGATGGTGCGTGGGTCACCTGGCGCGGGGCGTCCAGCGGGCGCAGCAGGTGTTCGAGGTTGATCCAGTTCATGAGCGTCCTCGCACACGTTGTCTTATCAGCCATTCGACGGCGAACAGCAGGCCCATCGCGGCATAGGCGATCAGCCCGTTGTACAGGGTCCACCAGGCCAGCGGCGCCCACAGGGTCAGGCCCGCGGCGACCAGTCCATTGGCCAGGAAGAACAGGCACCACACCTGCGTCACCCGCCGCGTGTAGCGCACCGCATGGGGCGGCAGATCGGGCTCGCGCAGGCGCGCCAGGCGTTCGGCCACTGGCATGCCGCGCAGCAGGCTGGCGCCGAACAGGGCCAGCATGAAGGCGCTGATCAGCACCGGGTACCAGCGCAGCAGATGCGGACTGTCGGACAGCCCCAGCAGGGCGCAGAACGCCAGCGCCGCCAGCGCCATCCACAGGCTGCCCGGGCGGCGCGGCGTGCTCAGGGCACGGGCCAGCCACAGGCCGCCGAGCAGCAGGCCGAATTGCCAGGGGGCGAAATGGGCCATGCCGAAGTGCACCGCGAAGGGGTACAGCAGCCCGGCCAGCAGCAGGCCGAGGCCGATCAGGCGTTTCATGCCGCCGGGTTGACCAGGCGGTGCACCGCCTCGACCACGTCACCCACGGTGCGTACCGACTTGAAGTCGTCGGCGGCGATCTTCTTGCCGGTCTGGCGCTTGATGTGGTCGATCAGGTCGACGGCGTCGATGCTGTCGATTTCCAGGTCCTGGTACAGGTTGGACTCCAGGGAAATGCTGGTCGGTTGCAGTTCGAACAGCTCGACCAGGGCGTCGCGCAGGATGTTGAAGATGTCTTCACGGGTTTGCATGGTGCGGTCTCAGGCTGCCTGACGAGCGGTGACGAACGCCGCGAGGGTGGCGACGTTGCTGAAATGGTTGCGGGTGTCCTTGGCGTCGGCGTCGATCTTGATGCCGTAGCGCTTCTGGATCGCCAGGCCGAGCTCGAGGGCGTCCACCGAGTCCAGGCCCAGACCTTCGCCGAACAGGGTCTGCTGGTCGTCGATGTCCTGCACGCTGATGTCTTCCAGGCCCAGGGCGTCGATGATCAGTTGCTTGAGGTCACGGTTCAGGTCTTGCTGTGGATCGCTCATCGGCGGCGAGCTCCTTTGTATAGTGCTGGTGCAGGAAATCGTTGAGTCGGCGCGACGCGATCGGCGCCGGGCCCATGGCGGCGAAGGCCTGGAGGTCGATGTCGGCGCCGACGCTGAGGCAGAAGTGCACACGGCGCCAGGGAATGCGATACCAGGGCTCGTTCTTGGTCAGGGTGGTGGGGCTGACCCGGATGGTCACGGGTGCGAAGATCATCACACCCCGCAGGGCGATGGCCGCGGCGCCGCGATGAAAGGCGGGGACATGGCCGGGCGCGGTGCGCGTGCCTTCGGGGAAGATGATCAGCGGCTGGCCTTGCTGCAAGGCGGCGACGGCGCTGTCGAGCATGTCCATGCTGCCGTCGTTGCCGATGTACTGGGCCTCGCGCACCGGGCCGCGGGTGAACGGGTTGGCGAACAGACTGTGCTTGACCACGCAGTTGGCCTGGCGCACCAGGCCGATGAGGAACACCACGTCGATCAGCGAGGGGTGGTTGGCAATGATCATCTGCCCGGGGCTGCCCAGGCGCTCGGCACCCTTGATCTCATAAGTGAGCACGCCGGTCACCTGCATGAAGCGGATGAAGCGCCAGAACAGCCAGCCGATGGTACGCCGGGCGCGCTGGCGGTGGCGCGTGGCGTCACCCGGCAGGCAGGCGAGCAGGGGGAACACCAGCAGACGCAGGCACAGACCACCCAGGCCGAACAGGCCAAAGCTCAGGGCGGTTGCCAGCAGGCGCCACAGGTAGGCGTCCCGGGGGCGCTCTATGGCTGTCGTTGCCAGTTCCATGTGCGGCGGTTCCAGGTGTGGGAAAGGGATCGGGCACCGCCCAGCGTGGCTTGCAGCCAGCTCAAGGCGTGGGGCAGCGCGGGGCGGGGAGCATCGGGCGATGAGGGGTGGCCTAGTGCCAGTTGCCATTGTCGCCCAGGCGTGAGGCGCAATGCCAGCGCGTAGCCAAATGGCACATCGTCGATCCAGGAGC
>Ga0247820_10000834_pt1 | contig 17099 bp, 15 predicted proteins | sample 13C_Glucose_Day1_2_FD_192480 | JGI IMG/M metagenome (GOLD analysis project Ga0247820, IMG submission 192480) | Soil microbial communities from agricultural site in Penn Yan, New York, United States - 13C_Glucose_Day14 | ecosystem: Environmental > Terrestrial > Soil > Agricultural land | place...
CCGTCGTGTCGCCGAGGCCGTCGGAGTTGCTGTTGAGGAGGGCCACGATCTCGGCGATCAGGTCCTCGTCGGCGTTGAGGCCCTGCATCACCGTGGTCACGAGTCCTACGTCGGCAGCGGTCAGCATGCGTCCCCCATTCCCGCCGCCCCGCGCGGCGAAACCACTTGTCGGCGGCCATTTTCACAGAGGCCGTCGCGACGACGCCAGCCGCGATGGCCGCTCCCCGGTCCGATACGGTCGGCGCGTGCGACGACTCGGGGGTACGACGACAGGCCGGCGCGGACGCGCGGTGGCGACGCTCGTGGCGGCCGCGGCGCTGGCGTTCAGCGGCTGCGGGAGCGACGAGGCGGCCGGCGGGGACGACCCGTCCAGCGCCCAGACGCCCACGGAGGCACCGTCCGAGACCCCGTCCGAGGCTCCGGAGCCCGCGGTCGAGCCCGCGGTCGAGCCCGCGTCGGGGCCCGAGCTGGAGGTCAGCGGCTTCCGCGTGAGCGCGCCGAAGGGGTGGAAGCAGACCTTCTCGTCCGTCTTCGTCGACACCGCCCTCGGCCGGGTCGACCACCAGAGCGGCGGGTTGGTGCTGAGCGTGGCATCCCTCGGCGGGGACGTCCTGACGCCCCAGCAGGCCGAGCGCTACTTCTGGACTCCCGGCGAGAAGCCGCCGAACTACGAGCGCCAGGACCCGATCGTGGTGGGTGCCGACGTCAGGGCCGGCTACTACACCTCGCGCGACCGGTTCGACGACCTCCACTCCGTCACGCTCCAGGACGGCAACCACGTCGTGAAGGTCGAGGTGTCGTTCGGCCAGAAGGTCACCGAGGACAGGCAGCAGGAGCTGCTCCAGTCCGTGCTCGCGAGCTACTCCGCCCCGCAGGACTGACCGCCGCCCGTCCGGATGCTCACTGCTGGACGACGCTCGGGGCCGCGAGCTTGAGCGACACGTCGCCCGGCTCGACCTCCACCGCCTCACCGCCGACCCGCTCGACGGTGCCGTCGAGCCCGAGCCGTACGACGTACTGCCGGTCGCCGGTCACGAGCGTGGCCACCACCGTCTCGTCGTCCTCCCACCCGACCTCCGGCTGGATGCCGACCACGCTGGTTCGGCTGCCGACCAGCTCGAAGTCGAGCACGCGCTCGCCGGTCGCGGCGTCGAGGACCGCCAGGGTCGGGGAGCCCTCCGGGGTGAGGTAGTCGGTGAAGCCGAGCAGGTGCCGGCCGTCGGGGCTGAAGCCCAGCAACGAGTAGTCGCACGTCTGCCAGGCCACGGCGCCGCCCGCGCCGGCGTCCCGCACCTCCCAGCAGGATCCGTCGGCCGTGACGCTGGTCTTCATCGAGACGAGACCGGTGACATCCGACGCCGAGCCCAGCGCCAGCGTGTCGGGCAGTGGCGAGGTGGTGCCGTCGGGTCCGACGACGATTGCGGACTCGAGCTGGCCGGAGGGATCCGTCCGGGCGACGAGGAGCGCGTCGCCGGGGAGGAAGCCCACCGGCCGGACACGGGCGTCCTGCGGACCCGGGGCGAGCGGGGTCTGCCGCTCCTCGCGGGACCCGTCGCGGTCCCGGTCGACGACCACCCAGCGGCTGCCGTCGTAGCTCGCCCACGCGATGCGCGAGCCGTCGGCCGACACCACCATGCCGCTGGCCGGGGCGGCCTCGTCCAGGACGCGGAAGTCCGGGTCGAGCACCTGCACGGCCCGCCCGCCCCCGTCGTCGGTGAAGGCGATGCCGATCCACCCCTCGACGTACGGCGTCAGCTGGTCGTAGCGGCGTGGGAGGTCGACGGTCTCGCCGTCGACGGTGAGGCTCGGCTCGTCGACGTTGATGAGGGGCACCGTGGTCGCGGCGCCGACCGACGCACTGAGCGGGTCGATGCGGACGGTCCCGGTGATGCGGGGCGCCGGAGGCTGCGTCGCGGGCGGGACGTCGCTGCGCGGACCCGGCCCGACCATTCCGGCACCGACCGGGATCGCGATCGCCAGGACCGCGGCGACCGCGGCTCCGGCGACCGCGGTGCGGCGCCGCTGGATCCGCCGGGCGCGCGCACGGACGTCGGTGACGGTGAACGGCGCGCGCTGGAGGGGCTCGGCGGTGCGGTGCAGCGCGTCGTGCACCTGGTCCTCGAGGGGAGTGGGGCTCATCGTGCATCGTCTCCGGACTCGTGGGGGTTGAGTGAGTGCGGGGCCCGAGCCCTGAGCGCGGCCAGCGCCCGGCTGGCCTGTGACTTGACGGTCCCGACGGAGATGCCGAGGACGTCGGCGATCTCGGCCTCGCTCAGCTGCTCGTAGTAGCGCAGCACGACGACCGAGCGCTGCTTGGGTGGCAGGGTCTGGACGAAGGACCACAGCGCCCCGCCCATGCCGTCGTCGTAGGTGTCGACCGCGCCCGTCTCGGGGATGGTGTCGGTCGTGTGCTCGCGCCGCTTCCACGCGCGGCGCCACAGCGAGTTGTTCTCGTTGACCATGATCCGGCGGACGTAGCCGTCGAGCGCCTCGCGGTCGCGGATCCGGTCCCAGGACAGGTAGAGCTTGGCGAAGGCCGTCTGGAGCAGGTCCTCGGCGCCGGCATGGTCGCCGGCGAGGAGGTACGCCGTCCGGTACAGGGCAGCCTGTCGCGCGGACATGTACGCCGAGAAGTCGGCGTCCTTGTCCGACCGGCGGTCCCGCGCACCCATGTCGACGAGTGTCGTGCTCACCCTTCACCCCCGTTCGCTTTTCGTGCGGTGTGTCCGTGTCGTGCTGCCGTGAGGACGCAGTCCGCCGGCCGGTGGTTGCATCTGTTTGGCTGGCGTTGCAAGGCTCTCGCCGATCCCACTCTCAGGAGGCACACCCATGCAGCAGGTCCAGGCCGTGGTCGCGCTCGCGAAGGGCGAGCCGGTTCAGCTCGCCACGATCAACGTCCCCGATCCCGGGCCGGGGGAGGCGGTGGTGGAGGTCCAGGCGTGCGGGGTGTGCCACACCGACCTGCACTACCGCGAGGGCGGCATCAACGACGACTTCCCGTTCCTGCTGGGCCATGAGGCGGCCGGGGTGGTGGAGTCGGTCGGGCCGGACGTGACCGGCCTCGAGCCGGGCGACTTCGTGGTGCTCAACTGGCGTGCCGTGTGCGGCGACTGCCGCGCGTGCAACCGCGGCGAGCCGTGGTACTGCTTCGCCACCCACAACGCCACCCAGAAGATGACGCTCGCCGAGGGCGACCTGGCCGGCACCGAGCTGTCCCCGGCACTGGGCATCGGCGCCTTCGCGGAGAAGACACTGGTCGCGGCGGGGCAGTGCACGAAGGTCGACCCGTCCGCGCGAGCAGCGGCGGTGGGGCTGCTGGGCTGCGGGGTGATGGCTGGCCTCGGTGCCGCGATCAACACCGGCAACGTCGGTCGGGGGAGCACCGTGGCCGTCATCGGCTGCGGCGGCGTCGGCGCCGCCGCGATCGCCGGAGCCGCCCTGGCCGGGGCGGCCCGGATCATCGCCGTCGACATCGACGACCGCAAGCTCGAGACGGCGAAGAGGATGGGCGCCACCCACACGGTGAACTCGACCGAGGTGGACCCGGTCGAGGCGATCAGGTCGCTGACGCCCCCGCCGGACGGCACGGGCCACGAGGGTGGCGCCGACGTGGTGATCGACGCCGTCGGCCGCCCCGAGACGTGGAAGCAGGCGTTCTACGCCCGCGACCTCGCCGGGACGGTGGTGCTGGTCGGCGTGCCGACGCCGGACATGACGGTGCCGGAGATCCCGCTCATCGACGTCTTCGGCCGCGGCGGGTCGCTCAAGTCGTCCTGGTACGGCGACTGCCTGCCCTCGCGCGACTTCCCGATGCTCGTCGACCTCTACCAGCAGGGCCGCCTCGACCTCGACGCCTTCGTGACCGAGGAGATCGGCATCGGCGACGTCGAGGCCGCGTTCGAGAAGATGCACGGGGGCACTGGCTCCGAGGCGGTCCTGCGCTCGGTGGTGGTGCTGCGATGACCGCCCGCGTGGACCACGCCGTCGTGTCGGGCACCTTCAGCCTCGACGGCGAGACGCACCAGGTCGACAACAACGTGTGGGTCATCGGCGACGACGAGCAGTGCCTGGTCATCGACGCCCCGCACGACGTCGACGCCATCCTGCGGGTCGTGGCCGGCCGGGCCGTGAAGGCGATCGTGTGCACCCACGCCCACGACGACCACGTCCGCGTCGCGCCGGCTCTGCGGGTCGCCACGGGCGCCCCGATCCTGCTGCACCCCGACGACCGCCCGCTGTGGGAGCTGACCCACGGCGGCGACGAGCCGGGAGCCGAGCTGTGGGACGTCGACCTCTCCGACGGGATGACGCTCACCGTCGGTGGCGCGGCCGTGCAGGTCATCCACACGCCCGGCCACGCGCCCGGGGCGGTGTCGCTCTACGTCCACGACCTCGGGTGCGTCTTCACCGGCGACACCCTCTTCGAGGGCGGGCCGGGTGCCACCGGACGGTCGTACTCCGACGAGGACCTGATCAAGGAGTCGATCCGCGCCCGCCTCCTCGACCTCCCCGACGACACGGTCGTGCACACCGGCCACGGACCGGACACGACGATCGGAGCCGAGAGGGCGAACGTCTGACGGTCGTCAGCCGACCGGCAGGACCCCGAGGTGGGCGAGCAGCGCCCGGAGGGGCGCGGGCTCGCTGCCTCGGGGCATCGCCTCGACGAGCAGCCGGGCGTACCGCTCCTTCCGCCCGCTCCGCGACGTCATGAACCTCGCGAGCAGGTCCTCGCGCGTCCAGCCCGCCTGGGCCGGCATCTGTGCCAGCCGCTCCAGGGAGCGGGTCTCGCCGGCCTCCGCGATGACCCGCTCGACGCGCGCGGCGCCGAGAGCTCGACGGAGCTCGTCCTCGAGGTCGCGGACGCAGCAGAAGAAGCCGCTCGCCTCCAGGTCGGCGTCCTCGGACGAGGTGACCCCGGCCGCCGCGAGCCCGCGCCGGACGAACCGCACCTCGGGGGCGTCGTACAGCCCGGCGAGGCGCTGACCGCCGGCGTGCAGCCGGGTGGCCGCGGCCCGGAGGTTGGTGATCCCGCCCATCGCCAGGACCGCGACGCCGTGGTCGTCGAGGTCGCGGCCGTAGGACTGCGCCAGCGCGCGCAGCGCCGCTTCGTCGCTGTGACCCTCGACGAGGACGGTGGTGTGCACCCGCCCAGTGAACCCTCCGACCGGTGCCGGGCGAATGGGACCTGCCGCTGCGCCGTGCCACCATGGCCGGATGCGCGCGCGGCCGACCTCCCTGCTGGCGACCGTCGCGCTGGTCGCCTCCCTGGCTGCGTGCGACGCGGACGGGGGAGCGGAGAAGGGGGAGCCTCGGGCTGAGAGCGCGGCCGCCTCGAGCACGCCGACCCTCCCACCGACGCCGTCGGAGCAGCTCGGTCTCGCCGAGGGGTGGGGTCCCACCCGGGGCGAGCTGGACCGGGCCGCGCGGATCGTCCACCGGATGAGGCTGCCCGACCTCGCCGGCCAGGTCATCGTCGCCGACTGGCAGGGGACGGCCGCACCGGTGCGGATGGTCCGTGACCTGCACCTCGGCGGGGTGATCGCCTTCAGCGCCAACGTCGCGTCGGCCGGGCAGGTGCGGGCCGTCAACCGGGCGCTGGCCCGGCAGGTCCACCGGAGGTGGCCGCTCTTCCTCGGCGTCGACCAGGAGGGCGGGGTGGTCGAGCGGCTGCGGGGCGCGGCGACCCGCTTCCCGGCCTTCATGAGCACCGGTGCCGCGGACGACCCGGGGCTGACGCGGCAGGCGTACGCCGCCGGGGCCGCGGAGCTGCGCGGCCTGGGCTTCACCGTCGACTTCGCCCCCGACGCTGACGTCACGTCGGGACCCGGCGACCCGACGATCGGGTCGCGGTCCGCCTCGTCGCGGCCCGCGGTGGTCGCCGAGCACGTCGTCGCAGCAGCCACCGGCTTCGGCGCGGCCGGTGTCCTGCCGGTCATCAAGCACTTCCCGGGCCACGGGTCGGTGCCGGCCGACAGCCACCTGACCCTCCCGGTGCAGGGCAAGACGCTTGCGCAGCTCGAGGCCTCCGACCTGGTGCCCTTCGCCCGCGGCGTCGAGGCGGGGCTGCCGGCCGTGATGGTCGGCCACCTCGACGTGCGCGCGGTCGACCCGCGCGTGCCCTCGTCGTTGTCGCGCAAGGTCGTCAGCGGCCTGCTCCGCGAGGAGCTCGGCTTCGGGGGCCTGGTCGTGACACCGGCCGCGCCGAAGGCTGGAGCAGGCCGCCGCCCGGCAGATCGCCCTGCTCACCCACCTCGACGCGCGTCGGGCGCAGCGAGGCGACGCCGCAGCCGCGTCCCGACGCCTCTCCGCGGCGGCGGTCACGGTCACGGACGGCGCGTGCTCGGGTCGGCTGGTCGACGACGTGGTCCACGCCTACGGCGACCCGGGCGCGGTCGCGACGTTCACCCCGGCGGCCCGGGCGGCCGGGATCACGGTCCTGGCGCGCCGCTCGCCGCCGGCGGCCCTCACGACCGCGGCCCCCCGGCCCGAGCGCAGGAAGAAGGAGCGCAAGCCCGCCTTCCAGAAGCGGGTCCGCGGGTGGCAGAAGACCGAGATGCGCCGCGAGCGGCGCCTCGACGCGTGGGAGGCGGCCGAGGACGCGCGGCTCGCCGCCGGCACGCAGGTCGGGTTCACCGGGTTCCGGGACGCCCCCGTCGACGGCGAGGTCGCGGTCGCCACCGACTCCCCGTGGGCGCTGGGCCGGGTGGCTGCCCCGACCCGGATCGCCACCTACGGCGACACACCCGCCGCGATGCAGGTGCTGGTCGAGGTCCTCGCCGGCCGGGCCCCGGCGCCGGGTACGCTCCCCGTCGACGTCCCGGGCGTCGCGCGCCGGGGCTGCTGACCCAGCCGCTCAGAAGGGCTCGACGAGCAGTGCCGTGCCCTGGCCGGACACCCGGGTGAGCACCAGCGTCGCCTCGCCGTCACCGCGCAGCGCCAGCCGCTTGCGGAGCTCGTCGGGCACGACCTGCACCCCGCGCTTCTTGATGGTCAGCCTCCCGATCCCGCGCTCGTGCAGGGCCGCGCGCAGCTGCTTCTCGCGGTAGGGCAGGTGCTCGATGACGCGGTAGCCGCGCGCGAACGGCGTACGGAACGACGCGTCGCCGGTGACGTAGGCGATGTGCGGGTCGACGAGCCCGCCACCGACGCCGGCAGCGACCGCGGTGACGAGGCCCGCACGGATCACGGCGCCGTCGGGCTCGTAGAGGAAGGCGCCCACCTCGCGCACGTCCGTCCCGGGCTCCCCGTCGGCGGGGGAGTCCTCGTCGGTGAGGGTGGCCAGCCCGTGCTCGCCGATCACGGTGGCGCGGCGGTCGGTGGTGGCGAGGGCCGGTGACCACAGCACCGCCTCCTTCACCTCCCCGCCGTCGCTTACCCACTCGGCCTCGACGCCCGAGGGCACCAGGTCGTGCCCGATGCCGGGGGCGACCTTGACCAGCGAGCGGCGGGCCAGCAGCTCCAGCACCCATGGCCACGGGGGTGTCCACCCCTCGACGTCGAACACCCGTCCGCGGCCACCGCGACGGGCCGGGTCGGCGAAGGCGACGTCGAACGCGGCCGGGTCGATCGTGGTCGCGTCGCCCACCTGCACGGCGCCAGGGAGTCCCAGCGCCGCGAGGTTGGCGCGCGCCATCGCCACCCGCAGGGGGTCGACGTCGACGCCCGCTGCGACGAGGCCGGCCCGCGCGAAGGCGACGAGGTCGCCGCCGATGCCGCAGCCGAGGTCGATCACGCTGCCGCCGGGGAAGGCAGCGGCCACCCGGGCCGCGCGGTGGTCGGCGACGCGCATGCGCGTCGACTGCTCGAGCGCGTCGGGGGTGAAGAACATGTGGCGCGCCGCGTCGCCGAACTTCGCGACGGCCCGGCCGCGCAGCTGGGCGAGGGTGGTCGCCGCAGCGGCCTTCTCCGCGTCCGGCTGGAGACGTCGTACGACGCTTGCAACCCGCACCGGGTCGCCGGGGTGCTCCGCCCAGGCGGCGGCCGCGTCGTCCACGAGGCGGGCGCCCTCGCTCGTGCACAGCCACTCCAGGGTCCGGATCTCCACGGCGTCATCCTGTCAGCGGGGACTCCGGCTAGCACTCCCTCAGGCAGAGTGCTAGCGTCTGCTCTGGCACTCTCACCCCGAGAATGCCAACGCTCGCGAGCCTGGCACGACCCCCGCGACGGCGTGCCGCCGGACCGCGAGCCCACGTCCTGGGAGCCCCGGACCGATCTGATCCGGGCTCCTGAAGATCTCTTGTTCGAGAAAGTGGAGGTTGATCCGAAGTGTCGGTCAACATCAAGCCCCTCGAGGACCGCATCGTCGTCCAGACCCTCGAAGCCGAGCAGACCACCGCCTCCGGCCTGGTCATCCCGGACACCGCCAAGGAGAAGCCCCAGGAGGGCGAGGTCGTGGCGATCGGTCCCGGTCGCATCGACGACAACGGCAACCGCGTCCCGCTGGACGTCGCCGTGGGTGACAAGGTCATCTACAGCAAGTACGGCGGCACCGAGGTCAAGTACGCCGGCCAGGAGTACCTCATCCTGTCGGCGCGCGACATCCTCGCCGTCGTCTCCTGATTCCCTTCGCCCGGAACGTCATGGTCGCGGGTCGCTCGCGCGACCTCCGGCCATGACGTCCGGGCGAACCCCTTTTCCTTTCTTCCTAGGAGCACCTCGATGCCCAAGATCCTGGAGTTCGACGAGAACGCCCGCCGCGCGCTCGAGCGCGGCGTGGACGCCCTCGCCAACGCCGTCAAGGTGACGCTCGGCCCCAAGGGCCGCTACGTCGTCCTCGACAAGAAGTGGGGCGCCCCCACGATCACCAACGACGGTGTGACCGTCGCTCGCGAGATCGAGCTCGACGACCCGTTCGAGAACCTCGGTGCCCAGCTCACCAAGGAGGTGGCCACCAAGACCAACGACATCGCCGGTGACGGCACCACCACCGCCACCGTCCTGGCCCAGGCCATGGTCCACGAGGGCCTGCGCGCCGTCGCGGCCGGCGCGAACCCGATGGGTCTCAAGCGCGGCATGGACACGGCGGCCGAGGCCGTCGGCGACGCGCTGCGCGAGGCGGCCCGCGAAGTGGAGTCGCGCGAGGACATGGCGTCCGTGGCGACGATCTCGAGCCGTGACAGCCACATCGGCGACCTGCTCGCCGAGGCCTTCGACAAGGTCGGCAAGGACGGCGTGATCACGGTCGAGGAGTCCAACACCATGGGCACCGAGCTCGAGTTCACCGAGGGCATGCAGTTCGACAAGGGCTACATCTCGGCCTACTTCGTCACCGACGCGGAGTCGATGGAGACGGTCCTCGACGACCCCTACATCCTGCTCCACCAGGGCAAGATCTCCTCGATCCAGGACCTGCTCCCGGTGCTGGAGAAGGTCATCGGCACCGGCAAGCCGCTCTTCATCCTCGCCGAGGACGTCGACGGCGAGGCGCTGTCGACCCTGGTCGTCAACAAGATCCGCGGCACCTTCAACGTTGCCGCGGTGAAGAGCCCCGCCTTCGGTGACCGCCGCAAGGCGATGATGCAGGACATCGCGATCCTGACCGGCGGACAGGTCGTCGCCCCCGAGGTCGGCCTCAAGCTCGACCAGGTGGGCCTCGAGGTGCTCGGCCAGGCGCGTCGCGTGGTCATCACCAAGGACAACACCACGATCGTCGACGGTGCGGGCGACCGCACGGCCGTCGACGGCCGTGTCAACCAGATCAAGGCCGAGATCGAGAACACCGACTCCGACTGGGACCGCGAGAAGCTCCAGGAGCGCCTCGCCAAGCTCGCCGGCGGTGTCTGCGTGATCAAGGTCGGCGCCGCCACCGAGGTGGAGCTGAAGGAGAAGAAGCACCGCATCGAGGACGCCGTCTCCGCGACGCGCGCCGCGATCGAGGAGGGCATCGTCCCCGGCGGTGGCTCCGCGCTCATCCACGCCGTCTCGGTGCTCGAGGACAACCTCGGCCTCACCGGTGACGAGGCGGCCGGCGTCCGCGTGGTCCGGAAGGCGGCCGACGAGCCGCTGCGCTGGATCGCCGAGAACGGTGGCGAGAACGGCTACGTCGTGACCGCCAAGGTGCGCGACCTCGGCGTCGGCCACGGCTACAACGCCGCGACCGGCGAGTACGGCGACCTGGTGGCCCAGGGCGTCCTCGACCCGGTGAAGGTCACCCGCTCGGCGCTGGTCAACGCGACCTCGATCGCCGCGATGCTGCTCACGACCGAGACGCTGATCGTGGACAAGCCCGAGGACGAGGACCAGGCGGCCGCCGCCGGCCACGGTCACGGCCACGGCCACTGATCCAACGCTCTCCCAGCAACACCCGCCGGCCCGGCAGACGACGTCTGCTGGGCCGGCGGCGTCTCCGGGCGCGGAGGGTCGGACACCGTCCGGGAGAGGTCTGGGCCGCCCGTAGAATGGCGGCGTGGAGATCCCGGAGAAGTTCGCTGCGCTCGGCCTCACCTACGACGACGTGCTGCTGCTGCCGGGGGAGTCGGACCTCGCGCCCAGCGACATCGACACGACCACCCGCCTCACCCGCGAGATCTCGATCCGCGTCCCTCTGGTGAGCGCGGCGATGGACACCGTCACCGAGGCGCGGATGGCGATCGCGATGGCCCGCGAGGGCGGCATCGGCGTCCTCCACCGCAACCTGTCCATCGAGGACCAGGCGCGCCAGGTCGACCTGGTCAAGCGGACCCAGACCGGGATCATCTCCAACCCCGTCACCATCGGCCCCGACGCGACCCTCGAGGAGCTCGACCGGCTCTGCGGCGAGTACCGCGTCTCCGGCCTTCCGGTCGTCGACCTCGACGACCACCTGCTCGGCATCATCACCAACCGCGACCTGCGCTTCACCCCCGTCGCGGAGTGGGCGACCACCAAGGTCGACGAGGTGATGACCCGCGAGGGCCTGATCACGGGCCACGTCGGCATCTCCCGCGACGAGGCCACCACGCTCCTGCGCGCCCACAAGCGGGAGCGGCTGCCGCTCGTCGACGGCGAGGGCCGGCTGGGCGGCCTGATCACGGTCAAGGACTTCGTCAAGGGCGAGCAGTTCCCCCACGCGTCGTACGACACCGACGGCCGGCTCCTCGTCGGTGCCGCCATCGGCTACTTCGGCGACGCCTGGGAGCGCGCCACGACCCTGGTCGAGGCCGGGGTCGACGTGCTCGTGGCCGACACCGCCCACGGGCACGTCCACCTGCTGCTCGACATGGTCCGCCGGCTCAAGACCGACCCGGCGACGAAGCACGTCCAGGTCATCGGCGGCAACGTCGCGACCCGTGAGGGAGCGCAGGCGTTCGTCGACGCCGGCGCCGACGCGGTCAAGGTCGGCGTCGGGCCGGGATCGATCTGCACCACCCGCGTGGTCACCGGCGTCGGTGTCCCGCAGGTGACCGCCGTCTACGAGGCGTCGCTGGCCACCAAGCCGGCCGGCGTGCCGCTGATCGCCGACGGCGGGATGAAGCACTCGGGCGAGATCGCCAAGGCCCTCGTCGCAGGTGCGGACGCCGTGATGGTGGGCTCGATGCTCGCCGGCTGCGAGGAGTCGCCGGGCGAGGTCGTCTTCGTCAACGGCAAGCAGTTCAAGTCCTACCGCGGCATGGGCTCGCTCGGCGCGATGAGCAGCCGCGGCAAGAAGTCCTACTCCAAGGACCGCTACTTCCAGGCCGAGGTCGCCAGCGACGACAAGATCGTGCCGGAGGGCATCGAGGGCCAGGTCGCCTACCGCGGCCCGCTGTCCGCGGTCGCGCACCAGCTCGTCGGCGGCCTGAACCAGTCGATGTTCTACGTCGGTGCGCGCACCATCCCCGAGCTGCAGGACAAGGGCCGGTTCGTCCGCATCACCTCGGCCTCGCTCAAGGAGAGCCACCCGCACGGCGTCCAGATGACAGTCGAGGCGCCCAACTACAGCGGGAGCTGAGCCGGCTCAGGGGCCGAGCCGAGGCTCAGGGCCGGAAGCCCGGCCGCGACGGGCGGAGCTCCTCGAGCCGCGGGGAGACCGGGCGGGCGACCAGGCGGGTGCCGGCGCGCGCGACGACGACGAGTCCCGGCCCACGCCGGGTCAGGAGTCCCGGTGACCGGGTGAGGTCGCGGCCCGCGGCGATGCGGCGTACCCCCCGTCCCGGCACGGCGCTCCGGACGACGACAGCGCCGGTGCGGTCGGTGGCAGCCACGTGCAGGCCGCCGGCGACCTCCCCGACGGCGGGGGAGGCGTACGGCGACCACGTGCCGGCCAGCAGTGCGGGTCGGCCCCACCGGCGACCGGCGAGCGTGCGCACACCGAGCCGCCCGGCCGCGTCGACCTGGTGGAGCCGGGTCGTGCCGTCGGCGTCGGTGGTCAGTGCGGGCGTCGACGTGAGTGAGGCGGCCGGACCGCGCAGCGGCAGCAGACGGCCTCGCTCGAGGGACTGCGCGTAGGTCGTCCCGTCCGCCCCGACGGCGACCAGCCAGGTGCGACCGGTCGCGTCGTTCCCGAGCACCGGGGCGGTGTGGGTGGACCAGGAGGCCGGCCGCCCGACACGGTCGGGCACGGTCCAGCGCCCTTCCCGGGTCAGGCGGCGGGTGGTCAGCGTGCCGTCGGCGGAGACGGTCGCCAGCACCGGGCGCAGGGTTCGGGAGCGGGCGAGCGCCGGGCTCGCGGTCGGGGCTGACGTGCCGATCGGGCGCAGCACGAGGCGTCCCCGGCGCGGTGTGCCGACGAGGACCCGGCCGTCGCGCGCGGTGGCGGCCACCCACGGCCGCCCGTGGTCGAGCACCAGGGCCGGCGCCACGACCGGGGTGAAGGCGCCCGCGTGACCGACCACCCGGGCCGGACGCCGGGGACCGGCCAGGAGCAGGGTGCCCCGGTCGTCGACGCGTGCGGTCCACGACCCGCCGAGGCCGTCGGCCGCCGACACGACCGGCCGGTCCGAGCCGACGAACGGGGACGGGGCGACGTCGGCGAGGTGCAGGTAGCGGAAGTCGCCGACCGGGACCGTGCGGGTGCCGTAGCCGCCGGCGGTCCCGTAGTTGTACTCCTCGATGGTCACGGTGCCCGGACCGATGTCGCTCACCCACGCCACGTGGCCGACGCGACCCGCGTCGGTCTGGGCCACCGCGCCGATGGCCGGCACGGCGTCGACCCGGTAGCCCAGCCGCCGTGCCACGTCGTCCCAGTTGGCGGCGTTGCCCCAGTGCTGGCTGCGGAAGTGGTTGCCGAAGCCCGCCAGGTCGTTGCGCTCGTGCAGCCGCCAGGAGACGAAGCTCGTGCAGTTGCGGAGCGCGAAGCCCCAGGAGTCGCCGATCGAGCCGTTGACGGACCACACGTGGCGGGCGCACGTCGGACGCGGGCCCCGCGGGTCGTAGAGGTGCCCGGACACCGGGTCGAGGACCGGTGGCGGCGGCGGAGGCGGCGGTGGCGGAGTGGGCGGAAGCTCCGCGGCGGGTGCCTGCGGCTCACCCGGCTCGGGCGCCGGCGTCGGCTGGCCTGGCTCGGGTGCGGGCGGCGGTGCCGGCGCGGCCTCCGGTTCCGGCTCCGGCTCCTCGATCGGGACCTGCGGCAGGATCGGGCACTGGCCCTGCCATGCCCACGGGTAGTCGTCGGCCGCGTTCGCTGCCGTGGCTCCCACACCCAGCACCCCACTTGCCAGGCAGGTCGCCACGACAGCGCGCGCGATCCTTCTGCTCCCTCGTTCCCCCACCTGCTCGACGGTAGGCAGCATGGCCGGCGCGCGTGCGGGATTTGCCGAGCTGTGCACGAGCCGTTGACATGCGCGCACGCGCCGGCCGCCACCGGCGTACGACGACTCTCGCCCTGTCGCCGGACGGCTCCGGGTGCCACGATGAGGCGTGACCTCCGCGAAGATCGCCGTCGTCGGAGCCGGCGCCGTCGGCTCGACACTCGCCTACGCATGTCTGCTCCGCGGCCTCGCGACCACGGTGGCGCTGCACGACATCGACGCCGCCAAGGTGCGGGCCGAGGAGCTCGACCTGAGGCAGGGCCTGCAGTTCCTGCCCACGGCGCGCGTCGAGGCGTCCGCCGACCCTGCCGTGTGCGAGGGAGCCCGCGTGGTCGCGGTGACCGCCGGGGCCAAGCAGCAGCCGGGCCAGACCCGGCTCGACCTCGCCGCCTCGACCACGCGCATGCTGCGCAACCTCATGCCGGCGCTCGTCGAGGTCGCTCCCGACGCACGCTTCATCATGGTGACCAACCCCGTCGACGTGGTGACCTACGCGGCGCAGAAGCTCACCGGGCTCGGCACCGAGCAGCTCTTCGGGTCCGGCACGGTCCTGGACTCGGCGCGGCTGCGCGGCCTGGTGGCCGAGCGCTGCGGCGTCGCCGTCCAGAACGTCCACGCCTACGTCGTCGGCGAGCACGGCGACAGCGAGATCCCGCTGTGGAGCAGCGCGAGCATCGGCGGCGTACCGGTCACCGACCTGGTGCCGGCCGACGAGCGTGACGCGATGGCCGCCGAGGTCGTGGGTGCGGCCTACGAGATCATCAAGGGCAAGGGCGCGACCAACTACGCCATCGGCATCTCCGGCAGCCAGATCATCGAGGCCGTGCTCCGCGACGAGAAGCGGGTGCTGCCGGTGTCCACGCTGCTGGACGACTACCACGGCATCGACGACGTCTGCCTGTCCGTGCCGACCGTCGTGGGTGCGGGGGGTGCCGAGCGCCGGCTCGAGGTGCCGATGAGCGACGCCGAGGTCGAGGGGCTCCGCGCCAGCGCCGACCGCATCCGGGCCACCGCCCGCGACCTCGGCTTCTGACCCGTCGCCGATAGGCTCCCGCCCATGACCGAGATCGAGATCGGCCGTGCCAAGCGCGGTCGCCGCGCCTACTCCTTCGACGACATCGCGATCGTGCCGTCACGGCGCACCCGCGACCCCGAGGAGGTCAGCACGGCCTGGCAGATCGACGCCTACCGCTTCGACATCCCGGTCCTGGCTGCACCGATGGACTCGGTCATGTCGCCCTCCACCGCGATCGCGCTGGGGCAGATGGGCGGGCTCGGGGTGCTCAACCTGGAGGGTCTCTGGACGCGCTACGACGACCCCTCCGACCTGCTCGAGGAGGTCGCCGGCCTGTCCGGGCACGAGGCGACCCGCCGCATGCAGGAGATCTACACCGAGCCGATCAAGCCCGAGCTGATCACCGAACGCCTGAAGGAGGTGCGCGCGGCCGGCGTCACCGTCGCAGGCTCCCTCTCGCCGCAGCGCACGAAGGACCACGTCAAGGCCGTCGTCGACGCCGGCGTGGACATGTTCGTCATCCGCGGCACGACCGTCTCCGCGGAGCACGTGAGCAGCCAGGCCGAGCCGCTCAACCTCAAGGAGTTCATCTACGAGCTCGACGTGCCGGTGATCGTGGGCGGGTGCGCGACCTACCAGGCCGCGCTCCACCTGATGCGCACCGGCGCCGCGGGTGTGCTCGTCGGCTTCGGCGGCGGCGCCGCCCACACCACCCGCACCGTCCTCGGCGTCGCCGTCCCGATGGCGAGCGCCCTCGCCGACGTCGCCGCCGCCCGGCGCGACTACCTCGACGAGTCCGGCGGCCGCTACGTCCACGTGATCGCCGACGGCTCGATCGGCAGCTCCGGCGACATCGCCAAGGCCGTCGCCTGTGGCGCCGACGCCGTGATGATCGGCTCGCCCCTCGCCCGCGCGGTCGAGGCCCCCGGCCGCGGCTTCCACTGGGGCAGCGAGGCGACGCACGCCCAGCTGCCCCGCGGGGAGCGGGTCGGCTTCGAGGCGGTCGGGTCGCTCGAGGAGATCATGTTCGGCCCCTCCCGTGTCGCCGACGGCACCATGAACCTCATCGGCGCCCTGCGCCGCGCGATGGCCACCACCGGCTACACCGAGCTCAAGGAGTTCCAGCGCATCGAGGTCGTCGTCCAGCACTGATCGCGGAGCCGTGAGGTCATCTACTGACCTCATGACTCCACCATCCGCCTCTCCACAGATCGTGGGATGCGTCTGGTCGCGCTCCAGCCGGGGCCAGCAGTCTGGAGCGATGCGCGACGACCCGGCCCTCCTCCGACTTGCCGGCCACCTCGATGGCCAGTGCGGTGTGGTGTCGCGCAGGCAGGCGCTGACGTGCGGTCTGGGCCCCGCTGACCTCCGCCGGCTCGAGCGACGTCGCGACCTGGTCCGCGTCCTGCCTCGCGTCTACCTCTCCCACACCGGGGAGCCGACGTGGCCGCAGCGAGCGTGGGCGGCGGTGCTCTACGCCTGGCCGGCCGCGCTCATCGGAGAGTCGGCACTCCGCGCCGCCGACGGCCCTGGTCGCCCCGGAGCCGATCGGACGGCGATCCACGTCGGCATCGCCACCGAGCGCCGGATCCTGCAGGTGCCCGGCGTCGTCGTCGTACGCACTGCCGGGCTCGAGGCCCGCGACCGTTGGAATCTCGGCCCGCCCCGACTGCCGTACGACGACGCAGCGCTCGACGTGGCGCTGGGGGCACGCACCGAGATGGAGGCGATCGCTGCGGTCGCCCGTGCGGTGCAGAGCCAGCGCACGACGGCCGTCCGCATGAGTGGCCTGCTCGCTGAGCGGGCGCGTGCTCCACGACGCACGTTCCTCGAGGGGGTCCTCGACGACGTCGGCTCCGGCACGTGCTCGGTGCTCGAGCACGCCTACCTGGTCAGGGTCGTGCGGCCGCACGGCCTCCCCATCGCGATGCGGCAGGTGCGGGAGGTGACACCCAGCGGCGTCGTCTACCGCGACGGGTTGCTCCTCGACCTGCCGATCGAGCTGGACGGTCGACTCGTGCACAACACGGTCGAGCAGCGGGACCGCGACTTCGAGCGCGACCTCGACGCGGCGGTGTCCGGACGCGGAACCGTCCGGCTCTCCTGGGGCCAGGTGGTCGGGCGCCCGTGCCAGACGGCCGCCAAGCTCGCCGTGCTGGTCGTCCAACGAGGTGGGCCTCCGGCACACGCGTGTGGGCCGGGCTGCGCCGTCCGGTCGGCTGCGTGGGGAGGAGCGCGGAGTCGTGGGGTCACGCGGTGACCTCCCGGCTCCACTGAGCTGTTCGACCGCCCCTGCGACACTGGCGGCATGAGCATTGCCAAGGCCCTCGATGCCGACCAGCGCGCCGACGCGCTCCAGCAGCTCGGCTCCGGTG
>Ga0247820_10000835_pt1 | contig 17070 bp, 15 predicted proteins | sample 13C_Glucose_Day1_2_FD_192480 | JGI IMG/M metagenome (GOLD analysis project Ga0247820, IMG submission 192480) | Soil microbial communities from agricultural site in Penn Yan, New York, United States - 13C_Glucose_Day14 | ecosystem: Environmental > Terrestrial > Soil > Agricultural land | place...
GAGGAACCGATCGACGTGGTGCTGCTGGCCACCGGATATCGACCGGACTTGGCCTACCTGACCGGCCTCGGGGCATTGGACGAGCTAGGACGGCCGATGCACTGCCGCGGGGTGAGCACCACGGTGTCGGGACTGGGGTACGTCGGGCTGCCGGGGCAGACCGGGTTCGCCTCGGCTACTGTCCGCGGTGTGGGCCCCGACGCCCGGCGGGTGATCAGCCGGCTCCGCCGGCAGCTGGCCGGTCCGCTTCCCACATCGGTGGCGTGCCGGATGCCCGCGCTCGCTCAGCCGTGATCGACTCGACCGCAACGCGAATCGGCAGGGTCAGCCGCCGCTGGTGAGGGCGCCGGCGATGGCTTCCAACGCGCCTGGTACCAGCGAGTAGTACGCCCACTTCCCGCGTTGCTCCCGCTCGATCAGGCCGGCGTCGGTCAGGACCTTCAGGTGGTGGGACACGGTCGGCTGACTCAGCCCTACCGGTGCGGTCAGGTCGCACACGCACGCCTGACCGGCGGCGCCGTGGGCGGCGATCAACGAGATCAGCCGCAGCCGGGTGGGTTCGGCCAGTGCCTTGAGCACCGCCGCGAGCCGCTCGGCGGAGGCCGCGTCGATCACCGTTCCGGTGCTCGGACTGCAGCACCTCGCGAGGTCGGACAGCGGCAGACTCTGCCCGGTCGCGGTGGTCATGGGCGCCACCCTACCCAATGCATTGACAATCGTCGATGGGTGGTGTCAAGCGATGCCGAATCGATGGAGGTCTATGCATTGAAGGTCGGGAGATCGGCGGTGGACGAGGGTCTGCGGGACCAGGTGCGGGACCGGTGTGCGCGGGCGGCGCTGGCGGTGACCGAACCGGGGGGCCACAGCGGACTGCTGCTGCGGCGGGGGCTGCGGACCGACGGTGTTGGCGAGGCGGGTCAGGCGTTCGGCGCCGCCCTGTACGAGCCGGACCAGACCTCCGGACTTCCGCAGGAGGCGGTGCTGCCCGCCCGGTCTGCGGCACCCGCTCGCGGTGGCCGAGCTGCGGGAGGGTGGTCCGGAACCTGGGCTCGGGTGGTGGGATGACGTGATGTCAGCGAGCGGTTCGGCGCCAAGGGCTTCCGCTCCGGGTTGGACATGACCGACGAGATGCTGCAGCTGGCCCGGGGCAACGCGGCCAAGGCGGGCGCGAGCAACGTGGACCTTGCGCGCCAACACGGTTGAAGCCCGGGTAGGGACGAGAGATCCGTTCGGTTCCTGACCCGCCCAGGGCGCTCGCACGGGTGTCTCGTTGGGCGCGACCACGAGATCTGCCCACCGGGGCAAGGCATGACGGCGTCTGATGACATCGGAGGTCGGGGTGACATCCGCAGACGGATCGAGGCTCTCGTCGGTTTGGCTCCGTCCACCTGGCCAGCATTCCAGCCGACTGGGTGGAGCTCGACCGGTTATTCGCGGAAGGGAGCGCGGCCGCGCTCAGCGGTGGGGCCGATGGACCGGCATAGTCCATCACCGCGCCCCGCGCCGAGAGCTGGATGGTGCGTCAGTAGCCGGCACAGAGGGGGCTGTCAGCGGTGCAGGACGGTGGACCGGCATAGTCCATCGCCGCGGCCCCGCTCGCGGGGACCTCGATGGTGCATCGGTCAGCGGGCGCAGGTGCTGTCGGCGGTGCAGGACGGTGGACCGGCATAGTCCATCACTGCGCCGCTTGCGGAGACCTCGATGGTGCAGCAGTCCATCAGCAGGTCCCGCAGCTGACGGCGACCGCGCTGCACCCTGGACTTCATCCCGGACACGCTCACACCAGCCGCCGCGGACACCGCGGTCTGCGTGGCCCCGTCCAGATCGACCGACCGGACCGCGGACCGGTACGGCTCGGGTAGGTGGTCGACCAGCGACCGCAGGCACCGGGACAACTCGAGGCGGGCACCGTCCGGGTCGTCGGCGAACGGGTCGACGACGCCGTCCGCACCGGGCATTGTCGGGTCGGCCGGCTGCGGGCGGCGACCCCGGTAGTGATCGATGATCACGTTGCGGGCGACCCGGTACAGCCAGGCAGTCGGGTCGTCCACCGCGGTTCCGGCGCGGATCAGGCGCAGCAGCACCTCCTGCGTCAGATCCTCCGCCGTCTCCGGGTTCTCGACCCGGGCGGCGATGAACGCCCGCAACCGGGACCGCATTTGCCGGTAGGCCTGGTCCAGGTCGGCGTCGGAGGGTCCGGCCACCGTGGTGGGTGCGCTCATCATCGCCTCGGGTCACTCGTCTCGGTCATTCGCCTCGGGTCATTCGCTTCCCGTCAAGCCTGGCACCCGCACGTCCCGGACGCCACGGGCGCACCGCAGCACCCGGCCTTGTCCTCGGCGGCGCAACAGTCCACCTGGATGGTCGGCGCGCAACAGGCCGCCACCGACCCGGCATCGGCGGATGCCGCATTGCCAGGGTGTTGCGCCGCGACGGATGTGGCCACGGGATGCGTGCTGGTCCCGGACATGGGGTCCTCCCTCTGTTGAACGGATTCACACGCGTAGACGACGCCGATGCCCGATGGACGCAAACCCGCAGCGATCAGAAGCCGCGTTTTGGTCCCGCGCTTCCCGATGCGTCCTACGGGCTTGTCCTTCGTCAGCGAGGTCAGCCGAACAACGGAGGATCACGATGCCCATCCCCGCCGCCACCGCATCCATCACCGCTGGACCCTGGACCGAGCCCGACATCGACCTGTCGGCGCCGATGATCCGGATGCCCGCCCCGCTGTACTCCCAGCTGCTGGGGCGTGCGCAGGACCTCCATTCCGCCGGTCTCAAGGCCTACGGGCTGCTGATCGGCGACCCCCGACACCCCCACTTCCCTTACCATGCGGTCGACGTCGTGCTCTTCGACCCGCACCGCAATCGGCGCAACGAGCCCGCCAACCGGGCCGCCTTCCACGCCCAAGGCAGCTACTTCCGCGCCTACGAGGACGCCGGATTCGTCGCCGACCCGACCGACCTGCTCCGCGAATGGCAGCGCATCGAGCGCCGTGGACTCGAACCCGTCGCCGCGTTCCACGTCCACCGGCGTCAACCGGCCAACTTCTCCACCATCGACTACCGGCTGCACAACCCGGCCTTCACCTGGCACATGATCATCTCGCTACGCAACCCGAGCGCGCCCGACGTCCGACCCTTCCTGGTCCACAAGGACTTCGGGGACCTCGGCATCGACGAGTCCGACGGCCTGGAGGGCAGCGAACTGTCCTACCCTGGGCCCGAAGTCACTCCGCTCGGCCTTCAGCTGACCGGCCGCAGCGCCGCCGACAGCCGGGGCCTCCCAGCAATCCCGGCATAACTGATCCAGACCGCGAGGTGCCGATACCACTCCTCGAATCGATAGCACCACTGCCGCTGAATCCGACACACCAATCCACGGCTGCACGCTGGCGCCGACGACCGTACGGCACGGCATGCTCTTCTCGGCGCGTCGGTCCATCTCGGCTCGTCGGGTCTATGAGGCCTCCGGGTCCCCTGATTCGGCGTCAGATGGTTATCGACCGCCGCTACTTTCTGTGATCGCCCCTGGATCGATGATGTGAGCAAGCAGGCCGCAACTTCATGATGCCGCTTGAGCGACCGCTGATCCCCCGCTGCAGCCGGAGCGACCTCTGAACTGCGGTTTTGGACGCGCAGGTCAGCGCTACAGTCTCAGCGGGTGGTGCTGGTGGTGCTGTTCGCCCCGCCGGGACGTGGTGAGCGGGGTCGTCCAAAATCGGGCGCACTTGGCATTTCCGGATTGCGATCGCAGCTGTCAAAGGCAGCTATCAAGATCATTCCGAAGATCCGAGGATCATCTAAAGGTAGTCTGACCTGCAGCTATTGCGCGCCCGGAGGGATTCGAACCCCCAACCTTCTGATCCGTAGGGGTCATACGTTCCATACTATGGCCGCAACCTGCAACTACGGTTGCAGACATCCCATCAGCAATAACCTCGAGCCACACCGCAAACAGCATTTCGCGTCACGAACCGGTCCACATCGACGCCGTGCGACCTGAGGGCGCCGACCCCACCAGCGGTCGTCGAGAGCGCATTCCTCATGCGGTCTCACCGGTACCGAGAGATCAGCCGAGCTCAATATCCATCTGTCGATTCGGCTGTCAGCGAGCAGCGCTACCCGCGGCCACCCGCACGACAAGTGACATGGCCGGTCTGATTCTTGCACGTTCCGGCCGATTGGGGCCGAGGGCTGGGTCGATCGGAGCATCGCCGACCGACCGCGCGGTCCCTGAATCGACCCCGTCCGCACATGCCGCCGTCACCGCCGCCGCCCACACCCGAGTTCCCGAGTGTGTGCGATTTCCGGGACGGTCAGGGTTTCGTGGTCCGGTCGGCCGACGCCGGGCGTCACGAAGCCGCGGCCGCTCCATTGTTCAATTCGAGGGCTTGGCGTGCCAATTCACGCAAGTGATTCAGGTCGACTGGCCATCCGAACACTATAGATGCAAGCCGCAGCAGTTCGATTTGTGCCATCGCCGAGGCGGATGCCACCAGGTCGGAGAGGGGCCCTTCGGGGAGCCGTGTGCTGATGCTGATGCCACCTGGCTGGGTCCGGTCTCCGACGTGCAAGTTTCCATGGACGTAGCTCGCAGCGAGGGTATTCTCGGCGAGCCACATCTCGTGCCTGAGTAGACGGGCCGAGCCATTGAATGGTGGGCCGAACTGGCAGGGGCCCGCTCGGTTCGGACATCCGGTGGCGGTGGGGTGGGTGTCTATGAGCCACCGCACCCGGGGCTCCAGGCCACAGCCGGGCCGCGGGTGGGTGTTGTTCCCCCGGCTGCGTCCGGCGCAGTTCGAGGCGCTGCCCCGACCTGCTCGGCCCGCGGTCCAGGACGCCTACGGAAAGCATCGCCGCGCGCGCAGGCCGAGCCGCCGTCCTCCCCCTCGGTAGCGTCCGGGTGACCCACCAGGAACGACAACGCGCGCCGGGCCGGTCGTGTCGCGGAGGGGGTCCTTCGGGCGTCATGCGGGCCCGCGGGGGAACTCATAGAGCTGAGACCTACTCCTGGGTGTACCGGACGGCACGACTCCCGGTCAGGGTGGGCTCTCGGCTTGGGTGACCGGCCGCACTAGAGGGCGACGCGGCCCCCGAGTGCGGTAGCGGCGGCGGTGTGTGGCAATGGAGGCGCGCTCGTGGACGTTCAGGGTTTCCCCGCGGCAGTGGGCACGGTGGCGGACGCCGTCGGGATGATGCCGTCCGGGACGGTGCGATGCACGGTGATCGACCCGGACCCGGTCGCAGCGTTGGCGCATTCGCCCTTGGCCCGGGCCGGAGCGCGGCCGCTGCGGGTGGCGATGGTCGCGCCGCCATGGATTCCGGTTCCGCCGCCGGGGTACGGGGGGATCGAGTCGGTGGTGGCGCTGCTGTGTGACGGCCTGGTGGAACGGGGTGTGGAGGTAACCCTGTTCGCCGCCCCCGGATCGAGTTCCCGGGCGGAGGTTCGGCCTGTGCTGTCCCGCTGCTACCCGGACCGGATCGAGCGGGCGTTGCACGAGGTCGATCACGTGGCGCGGGTGTGGGAGGCGGTCGATGACGCCCGGCGGTCGGGTCGTCCGTTCGATCTGATCCACGATCACTGCGGTTTCACGGGGTTCGCGATGGCGGACCGCATCGGCACGCCGCTCTTGCACACGTTGCACGGCCCGTTCGACGCCGACACGTTCGAGTTCTATCGGCGCCATGCAGTAAAGGCGGTCGCGGTGGCGATCAGCACCAGCCAGGCGGCGGCCGCACCCGAGCCTCTGCGGATCGTGGCGGTGGTACCCAATCCCACCGATGTGGCTGCGTGGCCGTTTTCCGTCGTCAAGGACGACTATCTGTTGTGGGTGGGGCGGATCGTTCCGGAGAAGGGTCCGCAGCGGGCGATCGCGGCCGCCCAGACGGCCGGAATGCGGCTGGTGCTGGCCGGCCCGGTACAGCCAGGACACGAGGCGTTCTTCCGGGAACAGATCGCGCCGCACGTGGATGACGATAGGGTGCGGTATTTCGGCGAGATCGGCGGCGTCGTCAAGCAGCGCCTGTTCATGTCGGCCCGCGCCCTGTTGATGCCGATACGGTGGCCGGAACCCTTCGGGATGGTGATGGTCGAGGCGCTCAGCGCCGGAACCCCGGTGATCGCGTTCGCGGAGGGCGCCGCCCCTGAGATCGTGGACGACGGCACGACCGGGTTTCTCGTGGCCGATGAGGCAGACATGGCGAAAGCCATCAGCCGAGTGCAGCGCTTGGATCCGCGGATCTGCCGGGAGCAGGCCAGGCGCCGCTTCAGCAAGGAGCGGGTCGCGGCAAGCTATGAGGCCGCCTATCGTGCGGTGATCCGGACGAGCCGCGCGTGGACAACGGTGGCTCGAACCGACGGGTCGGCCCCGGCCGGGGCCGCCGGGGGCACCGCCAACTGAGGCGTCGCCGCGTCGGTTGCCGAGCCCGACGACGTTCTGAAATGCGAGGGGGCCGGTGTCGCGGCGGTTCCGGTGAGCGCGGCCATCCGGCAACGCTTGCCCCGCGGTGGGCGGTGGAGCAGAGTCGCAATCGTCGATGGGGCGCGATCCAGGTCGGGCTTCGATGAGGTACTTGTGGTAGCCCGCATTTTGTCGCTGGGTCACGGTGTGATGGGGCGGCGTGTTCGCGGCCCGCTGGGCCGGCGGTGACGCCGCGGTACGGCGTTGAGGAGGTTGCGGGGTAGTGGGGGCATGGAGTTCCGGGGCCGGACCAGCACAGCTTGGGCCGGCCGTCGTGACCGCGGTCGAGGGCGTCAGCTTCTGCATCAGCGATCGGAGCGGTGACATCCGGCCTGGATCGGGTCAGGGGCTGTTCCACCAGGACACCCGGTTCATCAATGCCTGGAACCTGACGGTCGATGGTCGACCGGTCTCGCCGCTGGCGGTGCACCGTCCGGGACCGTACGCCGCGATCTTCGTCGGGCAAGGGCCGAGCGCTCCTGGGGTGGCCGACAGCACGTTGCTGGTGGTGCGGGAACGGTACGTGTCCGGGGGCATGGTCGAGCGGATCACGGTCGTCAACTTGTCCAACCGGATCGCGCGGGTGCAGATCGGGCTGGCGATCGACGCCGACTTCGCAGGCCTGTTTGAGGTGAAAGAAGGCCGCGGACGGCGCCGCCGGGCGGTGCGCCGGTCGGTGGATCAGGCCACCGTCAGGCTCGCCACGGCCGGGACGAACGGCCGCCGAGCGGTCGTGATCACCGACGGCGACGGAGGAGTCGCAGCCGACGATCGGCTGCTGTGGCACTTGACCATCGCCGCCCGAGCGGAGGCCGTGATCCGCGTCCAGGTCCGTCCGGAGGTGGACGACGTACCGGCCCCGGGCCGACTGGCACTCGACGGGCCGATCGCCGAGCATGCCGCCGCCGACTTGACCGCCTGGCGGCGCCGTTTGCCGCGGATGCGGACCTCGAACGCCGTCGTGCGCTCACTGTTCTGCACGTCGCTGGAGGACTTGGGTGCGCTGCGAATACCCGACGGCCATCGGCCGCCGCGAACCGTGGTGGCGGCCGGCGCGCCGTGGTTCATGACCTTGTTCGGTCGCGACTCATTGCTGACCAGTTGGATGCTCCTGCCGATCGACCGCTCGATCGCCGCGGGGACCCTGCGCGTCCTGGCCGACCTGCAGGGCCGGAACGTGGATACGGTGACGGAGGAGGAGCCGGGCCGCATCCTGCACGAGGTTCGGTCCGGACTCGACGCGCGAGCCGCGCTGGGCGGCGGCACCGTCTACTACGGCTCCATCGACGCGACCCCGTTGTTCGTCATGCTGTTGGACCAGGCCCACCGGTGGGGCATGCCTGACGGTGAGGTGCAGGACCTGATCGGTCACGCCGATCGGGCGATCGACTGGATCCAGCGGTATGGCGACCGCGACAGCGACGGGTACGTCGAATACCAGCGCGCCACCGACCGCGGGCTGGTCAACCAGGGCTGGAAGGACTCGTTCGACGCGATCAGCGGAGCGGACGGGACGCTCGCCGAACCGCCGATCGCCCTCGCCGAGGTCCAGGGGTACGTGTACGCCGCCTACCGGGCTCGGGCCCGGCTGGCGGCCCACTTCGAGGACTCTGCGACCGCGGCCGACCTGGCTGCCCGGGCGGCCGATCTGCGTGGCCGGTTCAACCGGGACTTCTGGCTGCCGGACCAGGGCTTCTACGCACTGGCTCTCGACCGCGACAAGCGTCCGGTCGAAGCGTTGGCCTCGAACATGGCCCACTGCCTGTGGACCGGCATCGTCGATCGGGACAAGGCGCCGTTGGTCGCGGATCACTTGACCAGCCCGGCAATGTTCAGCGGATTCGGGGTGCGCACGCTGGCCGCGACCATGGGTGCCTACAACCCCGTGAGCTACCACAACGGATCGGTTTGGCCGCACGACACCGCCATCGCGGTCGCCGGGCTGATGCGGTACGGCCTGGTTCAACACGCACAGCGAATCGCCCTCGGCCTGATCGACGCGGCCGCCCGCCTGGGAGGTCGGCTGCCGGAACTGCTCTGCGGGTTCGACCGGTCCCAGTTCGCCGATCCCATTCCGTATCCGACCTCGTGCAGCCCGCAAGCGTGGGCGGCCGCCGCGCCGCTGCTGATGCTGCGGTCCCTGCTCCGGTTCGAACCCGACCTGCCGCAACACACGATCACCTGTCAACCCGCCCTGCCGGCCGAGCTGACCCCGATGCGGATCTCCGGCGTCGCCGTCGGACTCGATGCGGTGTCGCTCACGGTGCGACGTAGAGACTGGCGGCTGGATGGTGTCGCCGACGGAGTCCGGCTGGATCGTCCAACGCCCGAATGACGACCCAGGTCGGAGATCTCGCCCGGTTTGTGCGTCCACCCCGGCCGGGGGTCAGGCCCGCCCAAGGTGCAGGTCCCTGGCGGCGCGGGCGCGGCCCGGTGCTCGCGCCAAGTTCGATCAGGATCGCCGAGACTAGGGCCCGCTGGGACCAGAGGCGGCGCGATCAGCTGGGGGACTATGTCGCTCGGTGACCGTCAGCAGAAGTAGGAATCACCGGCAGCGTCAATCCGGGCGGATGGCGGTTATTGGCAGTTCCCAGGGCCCCGAGAGGTGGCGTGTTGAGGAGCTGATCGACCGGCTCGTTGACGCCGACAACGAGTGGTCCACGCCGCTGTGACGACGCCGGTGCCGGCGGCCTTTGCTGCCGGTGCAGGCGTCCCCTTTTCCACGGTGGTGCACCGATTTCGGGAGGTCGGGCGTCGTCCGATGGCACAGCCTCATAGCTCAGGCCACCGGCCCCGGACCTACCGCAAAGGTGAGCCTGGCGCGGGCGTTTGACGGGGCGGGGCCGCGGTGACTTCCGATTCGTGGTGACGCTGCGTTCGGTGCGGACGGACGGTCGGTGGGGTGGGCGACATACCGCTGACCGGCCGTGGAGGGATCATGGCGTGCGCGTTCGGCAGGGTCGGCTTCCGGTCCTCGGTCTGGACGATCACCGTCACCGCGGCGGCGGAGGTGCATGTCAGCACCCCGTCGGCGGCCGTTAACTGGCGGATCAGCCGGCCCGTGGCCGCCGAGCCGGGTACCGACGGCGTCCGCGGCGATGACGAATCCCGACCCCCTCCGCCCCGGAATTCCAGGAGACCGTTGGCAGTGGTTCTTTGATGGGTGGCCACGCTTTCCGGCCGGCGGGGGCGGCGCCGGAGGTCGTGACCGGGCTGTCGAGCGTGGTGGGCCATGAGGATGTGCAGTCCTGGTCGGCGGATGCCACTCGGGTCGGCAGTGTCCGCTGGTTGGAGCCGCCGCCCGCTGGGTGGGCGGCGATGTGCCAGGTGCTGTTCCTTCCGCACATCGGTGGTGGGAGTACGTGCTTACCGATGTGGATGCGGTCGTGCTCGGATCGATCAACCTGTACGCGGCGCAGATCCGGGACTAGGACGACGCGGACGTGGAGGCGGCGCGGGTGATCGCCGGGCACGCGTCGGTGGTGCTGGCCTACGCCCGGACCGACCAGAACCTATGGCGGGCAATCGATACCCGCAACTTCATCGGGCAGGCGCAAGGGATCTTGATGGAGCGGTACAGGCTGACCGCGGCGTCGGCTTTCGAGGTGCTGCGCCGCTGTTCGCAACAGCAAAATACCAAGGTGGCTGTGCTGGCCGAGCAGTTGGCCACGACCGGGCAGATCCCCGGTCTACCGCACAGGGGCTTCCAGGACATCTACCCCCGCCGGATCCGTCGCGGGACCCGCTCGATGAGCTCGACCGGCGCATGAGAAGACGGAGACCGGACCACGGGCAGGTCAGCGCCCGTCAGCGTGCTGCTCGGTTTCCGGCCGGAGGTTTCCTTTCCTGGAGTCGGTTCTCGACCCGCGCGGTGGCGGCGAGGAGGTAGGGCACGCGTTCGACGCGGGCGCGGGCGTTGGGGGAGTCGGGCCCGTGCCGGGCGATCGCCTCGTTGATGCGGTATTCGACGCTCATGCGTTTCCCGTGGGGCCCGATGGTTTGGTCGGCGTAGCACAGGGCGTCCGACAGCGCGGTTTCCTCGAACTTGAACGTGGCCATCTGTTCCGCGAAGCCGCGCTCGACCGGGACGAACCGAGCTCCTGAGTGGTGCGCCACGAGCGCCGTCAACCGCGGGTCCCATTTGCGTTCGCGCAGGTACAGGCCGCCGTCCAGGGGATGAAATCCGGTCCGTCGGAGGGCAGGCGCGTAACCGATGTCGTGTAACCAGGCCGCGGCGAGCAGAAGTCGCCGCTCTCGCGGATCCACGCTGCCGGCTAGTTCCGCCGCCCGGCTGGCGACGCCCTTGGTGTGTTCCCATCGTTCGGCCGATTTGCGGAACAGCTTCTTGGCCAGCCGTCGGGCATGCTTCACCGACACCCCATCTTTGGATTTCGTCACGGTCACCTCCCGGGCCGGGCGTGACGGTTCCGGTTCGACGGTCGGGTTGAAGCATCACACCGAGGATGAACAGGGGTGTCAACCTTCTCCTCGCGCGCGCGGAACCTTTTATGCGAGCGCCGGGCGGGAAAGCTCCCGCGGCAAAGGTTTAAGACCCAATGGGTTAAGGGGTCCAGGCGCGGGCCAGGTCGCGGCTCCGGGCGGCGCGGTGTTGCTCCTGCGCGTACAGCAGCCCGTAGGTGAAGCCGTTCTCGTTGCTGCGTGCGGCGGTGCCGGACGCCAAACCCCGGAGCAGCGCGGCGGCGATCACCCCGTCCTGGTAGTCACCGAGAATGTCCTGCAGCTGTTCGTACCGTTTGATCCGTTTCTTGACCTTCCCACCCAGCACCGGGGAGGCGAGTTCGGCGGCGTACCGGGCCCGTTTGCCGGCCTTGCGGGCCTTGTGCAGTTCCTCGTCGTCGTCGCCGGCCAACGCGGCCTCCAGGTGCTTACCGACCTTCCGTTCGGCCGCCCGTACCGCCTGGCGCAGGGATGTTGCCTTGTCCGCGGCGAATTCGGTGAACGGTGGGGTAGTGGCCCACCGCTGCACCTCGCGGAGCAAGGCCAGGTACCGGCGGCTATTCATCGCCTTGAGCAGCTGCTTGTTCTTGTGCAGTTGTTCGCTGAGTAGCTGCTGCTCGATGGTGGTCGCGACCGGTCCGAGAACCAGCTCGGCCGGCAGGTCGGCGACTGCCTTGGCGAACCGGTCCCGTTGCACCTCCCGGTCACGGACCTGTCCGAGTAGGTCGGCGTACCAGGACAGCTCGGCGTCCAACGCGGCCGCGGCCGGCGGGTCGATGTACCTGGCGAAGATCCGCAACGTGGACCGCAGCCGGCGGGTCGCGACCCGGGTCGGGTGGATGCCACCCAGGCCGCGGCGCACGGTCAGATCGCCGGCCATCAGGGCGTGGTCCTGTTCAGCCACATACGCCCGGATGACCTGGGCCGCGGTCGGTGGGGCCGAGCGGTCCCCGTGATCGGTGTCCGCTGGGGTGGTCAGGGCCCGGGCCACCTTGTTCGTGCTGCCCGACCGGGTCGCGCCCGCCTCGGTCAATCGAGTGTCCACCGCGGCCAGGAGTGTCTCCGGGCCGGCCGGGCCGAGTTCGGCCTCGATCTCCCGCCACGAGCTGAGCGTGGCCGATCCCCGGCCGGGCGCCACCGCGGTGACCTGGTCGTCGGCGATCTCGACCGCGAGTTCCCCGTCCCGGGTCAGGAGCCGAGTGGTGGCCCGGTTCGTCCGCACGGTGACCACATGCTGCAGGGAACGGCCCCGCCGGACGCCCAGGACCAACGCCGCCAGTTCTTTCGGCACAACCGTGTCGTTGTCGGTCAGGTCGACCCGCACCTCGGTGCGGGTGTCCCCGGTGGGAATCTTCAGCTGCCAGCCGCTGTCGGTGCTGCCGGTGCGGCACCGCAACGTCATCCCGCACGCCAACAAGTCCCGGTTCTCGGTGTCGAAGTACACGCTGTCCAACGACTGCTTCCCCCGCTCAACACGACCTTCGGCGACCAGATCACGCACCTCGGGCACCGTGAACCGGTCGCCGACCTCGTACTTCAGCTCCCGTTCCACCAGCTCAGCTGCCATCTGACGTCATCGCCCTTCGACCGTGCCGCTCACCATGGGACAGCCCCGTTAGTACCCACCCGGGTCGCCAGCAACCCGGCGCCCGGCTGCAGCCGCCCGTCCGGTTCGCTCCTGATCTGCCCGGCGCTAACTTGCTGCGCCAGCAGTTATTCAGAACGGGGTTCACCATGCCGCGGGCTGTGGCCAATCCCGGCAGGTAACGACCGGTAGACCTGCGGTGATCGGTCCGCTTGAGCGGCCGCTATCCTGTCGGCCGGGACCGGTGGACCCGCGTCGATGTCAAAAATGGCCGGCTCGATTCAGGAGCCGCTCCGATCGGTTTGTAGGGTTCAGCGTCGGTTGATGGCGAGCACGTCGCGGCCGTGCGCGGTCAGCGCCCAGATCACAAACATGTCGAACGCGATGACCAGGATCGACCACAGGGGGTAGTACGGCAGCCAGGCGAAATTGACCAGGATGCTGACGGCGGCGATCGCGACAGCGACGGTCCGTGCCCATACCGCACCGGAGAACAGGCCGATGCCGGCCAGGACTGTGATCGCGCCGACGATGATGTGGATCCACCCCCAGGTTGTCACGTCGAATTGGAAGACCCAGTGTTGGGTCGTCACGTAGAACTCGTTGGTGGCGATGCCGACAACGCCCTGCATCGCGTGGCAGATGCCGCCGATCATCAGGAAGATCGCTGCCGCGGTGGTGATTCCGACCGCGAGTCTGCCGGGAGCCGGTGCCTGACGTGTGCTCATGGGTGACCTCCGAACTCGGCCTGGACGAGACCCCGAAGCATGAGTTGTTCGCTGTTATCCGGCGCGACGCTCGGGTCGAGGGATTGTCGATCCGCGAGCTCGCCGATCGGCATCACGTGCACCGCAGAACCGTTCGGCAGGCGCTGGCCAGTGCGTTACCGCCACCGCGGAAGACACCGGTGCGGGCCTCCCGGAGGCTCGAACCGTTCAAGGTCACGATCGACGACTAGCTGCGGGCGGACCTGGACGCGCCGAGGAAGTAGTGACACAGCGCGAGCGGGTGCTGTCACCCGCGGCCGCCCCACCGGCCACCCGGTTCGGGTGGAAGGACTTCCTGCGCAACGACACCCCCACCCTGACCCGGCGCAGACGATGACCAAGACCCCCACCCGGCCCTGACCTCCTACGAGTAGGCGCACCCGACCGGCGTCGCCGACCTGACCGGCGGCATCGAACAGACCGGCACGGATCGGTCTGAGTCGGGCCCGGGGTCGGAGGCTTGCGGCGTTGGCCGCGGTCGAGCTGGAAGGGTCGTCGGGCCGGCGCTACGGCGTGACCAACAGATTGTCACCCTGGGCGCGGATCAGGAAGCCGTGCTCCTGCACCTGGATGTCGGTGACCTGCTCGCCGAACGGCAGCGGATCGAGCGGGATCAGGAACGTGAACCGTTCCCCGAGCAGCACCTCGCTGACCGCCGCGAGCGGGCTGTCGGAGACCAGGCGGGTCGGGGTCACGGCGACCGCGTCCCCGGCGGCTGTGATGCGCGCCTGCGCCGTGCCGGTCACGGTCGATGTGCCGAGCTGGACGCTTCCGGTGAGCAGCACCGTGCCCGCGCCGTCGCCGTGCACTGTGACCGGCTGCCCGACCGCCGCCAGGTAGCTGTTGAGGTCGTCGTAGGTCAGGAATGCCTGTTCGTCGGCGTGATCCACGAGGATCGGGTTCTGAGCCTCTGTGAGGATGTCACGGAACGGCACGTGCACCCCGGACAGTGCCGCGTACACGTCGCGCAGTCGCAGCGGCCCGTCGCTCACTTCGGGAAAGGTGATGGCGACCTGGTCGTATCGTCCGCGCAGGACCTGCGGCAGAAACAGTGTCCCCCCGATGGTGACCGTGGGCGGTGTCGAACCGTCTGTGTGCTGCTGGATCTGGTCCGCGAGTTGGTTCTGCGCGGCCGTACGCGCGAGCCAGTCGGCGGCCCCGAGCAGCAGGGCGACGGTGATCAGGAACAGGACGATCATCAGCGTGAGTCGGGGGCGCCGGGCGCGCTGAGCGGACGGTTTCGCGGTCGGACCGGCCGGCGGTGCGGGAGCCTGCGGCGTCGTCATCGCCGGGCTCTTGACGGGAGGTGGCGCGCGTCGACGTCTTCGGCTGCTGAACCCGACCGGAGGGCGGCCCGCTGGGCGACCGTGCGGAGGTCCTGCCGGGAGGTGGCGGTTGTCGTGATGCGCCGACCGGGCCAGCTGGCCCACCGCCCGAGCAGCGTCAGCACGGCCGGTGTCAGCACCGGTCGAACGACGAACGTGTCGAGCAGCAGACCGACCGACATCGTGAAGGCGAGTTGGCGGAAGGTGGCCAACGGAATGATCGCCACCATCGCGAAGGTGGCGGCGAGGATGAGACCGGCGGCGCTGACGGCCCGCGCGGTGGCCGGCATGGCCCGGGCGATGGCGCGGGCGAGTGGGTGCCGGGCGGCCTCCCGCCAGATGGCTCCGACGGTGAAGACGTTGTAGTCCGAACCGAGCGCCAGCAGCAGCACGGAGGTGGCGAACACGACGTAGAAGGTCAGGCCGGTGGCGCCGCCGACGTCCTGGAAGACCAGTACGGTCAACCCGAGAGCGGCGGCGACGCCCAGGGCACTGCAGGCCAGCAGGAGCAGTGGTGCCAGGAACGCGCGCAGGTACACGATCAGGATCAGCAGCTCGATGCCGAACGCCGCGAGCAGAGTAATGAGCAGGTTCTGCCGGGTGATCGCCGCGAGTTCGGCGGCGATGGCGGTCTGTCCGGTCACGCTGATGTTGACGTCGCGCAGGCCGGCCGCGTCGGCGAGCTTGGGCAGGTTGGCGCTGAGGGTTTCCAGGTCCTGGATGGTCTGGCCGCCCAGCGGGTCGCCGGCGAAGACGACGATGTAGCGGGCCGCGGTGCCATCACGGGACAGGACGACGCCGAATTCCTCCGGCAACGGGTTCTGCGCGGGCCCGAGAACGCGGGCCACTCCGGGCTGGTCGCCGATGGCGGCCTGCAAAGCGGCCAGGGCGGCGCGTTGGGTGGTGATGTTCGGCGCTTCGACCAGGATCTCGGTGGGCGCGGTGATCCCGCCGACACCGGACGCGTCGAGCAGATCGGCGCCCTCGCGGACGGGATCGTTCCGGGGCACCGGACCGGTGAAGGACGCGTCCAACCTCATGTTGACGATCGGGGCGGCCGCCGCAACGAGGATGCCCACGGCCAGCAGCGCCGCGATGGCGGCTCCGGCCCGGTTGACGACGATCCGCACGAGCAGGCCCGCCCGGCGGGTGGTCCTGCGGCCCAGCTTGGCCGCCCACCGAGCGGGATCCCAGGGCAGAAACATCCACCGGCCGAGGATGGCCATCAGCGCCGGGGCCAGCGTCACCGATACGGCGAGCCCGACGAGGACGGTGATGGCCATCGCGGGGCCGAACGCCCGGAAGATGGGAAAGGTGGCCGCGAGCAGGGCGGCGGTGCCGCCGGCGACGGTCAGGCCGGCCACCGCCACGATCGGTCCCGTGGCGGCGGCGGCCCGGGCTGCCGCGGTGCGCCGATCGGCTCCCCGGACCAAGCGGTCCCGGAACGCAAACAGGAACAGCACGCAATAGTCGGTGACCACGCCAATCAGCAGCGCGGCGAGCAGCGGTCGCAGCTCGTCCGGGAGCGGAAACCCGAACCGGTCGGCCAGGAGCCGCAGCAGCCGGAGCGAGACGACATAGCCGACGCCGGCCACGGCCAGCACGACCAAGGGCGCTGTGAACGAGCGAAACACGAAGGCCACCACGACAGCGACCAACACGAGCGTCGCGATCTCCACGAAGTCCAGGCGGGAGTACAGGTACACCCGTTGGGCCAGTTGTCCCGGGAGCACACCCGTCACCCACGTCTGGACCGACGCCTGGTTGGCGAAGTGGGCCGCGTACCCGCGGGCGAGCGCGACGGTGTCATCGGGTGTCGTCCCCGGAGAGGTGTACACGTAGGTCACCGCGATGTCGGGCGTGACCCCGGGCACGGGTACCGCCCCGACGACCTGCCCAGGCCCGGGCGGTGTTAGTCCCTCCTGGCTCGCCTTCACGAACGACAGCGCCCACAGGGCCACATCGGCCTGGGTCAGCAGCGTCAACCCGGCCGGATCGTGCACGACGACCGCGACCTGGGAGATCAACGGGACCACGAACTTCTCCAGCGACCGCTGCTGCGCCGCCACCGCGGCGCTGCCCGCCGGCAGCAGCGAGCCGACGTCACTGCCGATCGTGCCCCCAGCCGACGCCGCCGCCGACGGCAGCAACACGGCCAACCCGACCCAACCGACCACGATCAGCCAGCGGCCGGCCACGACGACGGCCCGGTACGCCGAGGTGACCGCGCCCATCATCGGGCCCGACCCGGCAGACCGGCCAGCCCGCCGATACCACGTGTCATGGTGCCCATACGGGGAACTATTCCCCGTCGACCGATGAGTCATCCAGCATCGGCCGGCCCGCCTTCGATGCGAAGGCGAGAAGCCACCGGGCAGTTGGCGCACCTGCCATCCACCGGAGCAGGGTGACAGGCTTGCGCCGGACCCGCTTCGCGAACGAGGCTGTCCGACGACCACCGCGGTTCCG
>Ga0247820_10000837_pt1 | contig 17064 bp, 15 predicted proteins | sample 13C_Glucose_Day1_2_FD_192480 | JGI IMG/M metagenome (GOLD analysis project Ga0247820, IMG submission 192480) | Soil microbial communities from agricultural site in Penn Yan, New York, United States - 13C_Glucose_Day14 | ecosystem: Environmental > Terrestrial > Soil > Agricultural land | place...
GCCGCCACCCGGCCCGACGGCCCGCGCTCGTGCCGGCGATTCGCCGGGGCGCCTGGGCCGTGGCCCGGGTGGCGGCGCTGGCAGCGATGGTAGCGGTGCCGGTGGTCTCGATCCAGGAGCCGAACGGGTCCGCGGTCGCGTTCTCGTACGTGGCGGCGGCGCCGGCACCCTGGGAGGCCCCGCTGGTCGCCCAGGTGTCGTTGCCGCGCGCCGATGACATCAAGACGGTGTCCGCCGGCAAGCGCAAGCCGGTGCGCCGCACGCCGCCGTCGTCGATCTGACGCCTCAGCCGGCCAAGCGAGCCTGAAGACGGATCTCCGGGCCGGCCAAGGCCTTGGAGACCGGGCAGTCCTTCTTCGCCGCCTCGGCCGTGCGGGTGAACTCGGCCTGGTCGATCCCGGGCACTTCACCTACGGTGTCGAGCTCGATGAGCGAAATGGTGGGCCCCTCGCCCAGATGCACGGTTGCCGTGGTCTTGATGCTGCTGGGCGGGTGGCCTTCCTTGCCGAGCAGCGCCGCGAGAAACATCGAGAAGCAGCCGGCGTGCGCCGCGCCGATCAGTTCCTCCGGGTTGGTGCCCTGGCCGGACTCGAAGCGGGACGCGTACGTGTACGGCCCCTCGTAGGCACCATTGCCCACGCGCATGCGGCCCTGCCCCTCCTTGAGGGTGCCAGACCATTCGGCGGTGGATTTGCGGGTGGTCATCGAGCATTCTCCTGATCGTGTGGGGGGCCCATCGTGCCAACGAGCAGCCATCAGGCGCAAGCCCGCGTTCACCGAGCGGTCTTGGTGTAAGGAATGCTTCGACGCATCGACGATGCATCATGAACCGGCTGCTCCCGATGCTCATGCTGGCGCTCACCGGGTCCGTCGCGGCTTGCGAAGTTCGATCGGGCCCGACGGCACCCGTGGTGATCGAGCTCTACACCTCGGAGGGTTGCGACTCCTGTCCTCCCGCCGACCGGTGGCTGTCCAGCCTGAAAGGTCGGGCCGGCGTGGTGCCGCTCGCCTTTCACGTGGACTACTGGGACCGGCTGGGGTGGGTCGACCGCTTCGCCAGCGCGGCGCACACGCAGCGGCAGCAGCAACGCCAGCGCACCTCCGGAGCGCGGTTCATCTACACGCCGCAGGTCCTCGCGAACGGCATGGACTGGCGGCGCTGGCCCGATGCCTTGCCGGTGCCGGACCGGAGCACGGTGAGCCTCGTCCTGTCTCGCCGAGGCCCGCAGGTGCAGGCGCAGGTGACGCCCAGCGCGCAGTCGCCCGCCGAGTTGTCCGGCTACTGGGCGGCGGTGGAGCATGGTCAGGTCAGCCGCATCGTCGCGGGCGAGAACAAAGGCGCGACGCTGCACCATGACCACGTCGTGCGGGCCTACCAGCCGGCAGGCACCTGGCGCGGCCCGCGCGAGCTGGTGTGGGAGGCGGCCCCGGCGGCAGCGCACGGCCGCAGCGTCGTGTTCGTCGTGGAAGATGCCGCCACCGGGCGGCCCTTGCAGGCCGTGTCGCTCGCCTGCTGAGCGCCGGGCGCTCAGCCGCGGCGCAGCGCTGCCTTCAGTTGCTGGCCGAGCTCCGGCTTCTCGAAGAAGGGATCGGTCGGGTTGCGCAGCATCACGATGTCCTCCAGCCGGGTCTGGACGCCCTTGAGCGCCTGCGGATGGCTGAAGACGTAGAAGCGCCGCGCGCGCAGCGCATCGAACACGAAGCCGGCCACCTGGGACGCGGTGACCTTGCCATGGGTGACGGCCTTCTCGGACAAGGCCTTGGCAATCATCTGGCTCTTGGTGGGAGGCGCCGCCGGCACGTCTTTCGGACGGTTGCGCTCGCTCACATGGATGCCCGTGGGCACGAAGTACGGGCACAGCACGGAGGCGGTGACGCGGTCGGTGACGAGGGCCAGGTCTTGATAGAGCGACTCGCTCAGCGCCACCACGGCGTGCTTGCTCACGTTGTAGAGGCCCATGTTGGGCGGGCTCAGCATGCCGGCCATCGAAGCCGTGTTGACGATGTGCCCCTCATAGGAAGCATCCGCGGCGGCTGCCTGCAGCATGAGGGGCGTGAACACGCGCACGCCGTGAGCCACGCCCATCAGGTTGACGCCGATCACCCACTCCCAGTCACGGACGGTGTGTTCCCACACCAGCCCGCCGGCGCCGACGCCGGCGTTGTTGAAGACGAAGTGCGGTGCCCCGAAGCGCTCCATCGTCGCGGCGCCGAGCGCCTCGACGTCGGCGGCCTTCGACACGTCGGTGCGGGCGGGCAGCACCTGTGCGCCGAGGCCGCGGATCTCGCGCGCGGCCAGCTCCAGCGCGTCGGGCTGTACGTCTGCCATGACGACGTTCATGCCCTCCCGGGCGGCGATGCGGCAGGTCTCGAGTCCGAAGCCGGATGCGGCGCCGGTGATGACCGCCGTGCGGCCCTTGAAGGTGTTCATGCAGCGGCTCCTCTTGGGTTGGAAGTGAAGGTCATTGCGTTGCACGGCGGAGGATCGCGTCGACGTCCGTGCCCGCTGGCAGCAGGCCGAAGACGTCGGACGTGCCTTGCAATCGCGAGCGGCAGAAGGCGTCGAAGATGGCATCGTTGGCATGCTGGCGCAACAGCGCAGCCTGCATCACCAGGGCCAGCTCACGCGCGAGGCCCCTGGCCTGCCCCTCGTCGACCGTGCCGTCGAGCCGATGGGCGAGCGTGGCCACGGACGCGTCGAGCGCGGCGTGGGCGCCGCGCACGGGCTCCAGCTCGTGCATCAGCGCGTCGAGCACCGGGCCCTTGCGCAGCACGCGCAGCAGGTCGAGCGCCATGATGTTGCCAGCGCCCTCCCAGATGGAGTTGAGCGGCATCTCGCGGTAGATGCGTGCCATCGTGCCGCGGCCATGCTCCTCGACGTAGCCGTTGCCGCCGAGGCACTCCATGGCTTCCTGGGCGAAATGACTGCCGCGCTTGCAGATCCAGAACTTGGCGACCGGCGTGAGCAGGCGGCGCATCGCGGACTCGTGGTCGTCTGCCTTGTTCTCGCTCGCGTCGACGGCGCGCGCCAGGCGCAGCGCGAGCGCGCAGGCGGCCTCGCTCTCGAGCGCGAGATCCGCCAGCACGTTGCGCATCACCGGTTGGTCCACCAGCGCGCGGCCGAAGGCCTTGCGCTCGCAGGCGTGGTGGAGCGCGAGCGCCAGGGCCTGGCGCATCAGCCCGGCCGTGCCGAGCGCACAGTCGAGCCGCGTGAGCGCGCCCATCGACAGGATCTGCTGCACGCCCCGGCCCTCGTCGCCCACCAGCCAGCCGACCGTGCCTCTGAACTCGACTTCGGAACTGGCGTTGGCGCGGTTGCCGAGCTTGTCCTTCAGGCGCTGGATCAGGATGGGGTTGACCATGCCGTCGGGCAGCAGCCTCGGCACGAAGAAGCATGACAGGCCGGCCTCGGTCTGCGCCAGCACGAGGAAGGCATCGCACATCGGGGCGGAGAAGAACCACTTGTGGCCGGTCAGCCGATAGGCCCGGCCCCAGCGGGTATCGGTCTCCGAGAAGACCGCGCGCGTGGTGTTGGCCCGCACATCCGATCCGCCCTGCTTCTCGGTCATGCCCATGCCCATGGTGAGCGCGGTCTTGCGGTCGAACGGCAGGAAACGCGGATCGTAGGCGGTGGTGCCGAGCTTGGCGACCCAGTCGTTGGCGATGGGCGCGTTCGCGCGCAGGGCGGGCGTGACGGCGTACGTCATGGACACCGGGCACAGCACCGACGGCTCCAGTTCGGTGAAGAGCATGAAGCCCGCGGCCCGCTCGATGTGCGAGCCGGCGCCGAGCCCCCACGGCGTGCCGTGGAGGCCGTGCCGCAACGCAGCAGCGAGCAGCGCGTGGTAGGACGGGTGGAATTCGACCTGGTCGATGCGGCGGCCGTACCGGTCGTGCGTCTCGAGGCGCGGTGCATGGACGTTGGCGAGTCGCGCGTGCTCCTGCATGGCCGCGCTGCCGAACTCTGCGCCCATCTCGACGAAACGGGCGCGGTCGTGCATCGGCGAGTTGAAGGCGAGCGCGTCCTGCAGCGCCCGATTGCTCGTGAACAGGTTGATGTCGGTGAGCGGGGTGCTCTGGTTGAACACCTCGTGGGTGTGCTCGTTCATGGAAAGCTCCGCAGCATTTCGATGTGGGGAATGCCGTCTTCGAGATATTCGGCGCCGACGAGTTCAAACCCGAGCGAGCGATAGAACCGCTCGAGGCGCGCCTGTGCGCTGATGCGGATGCCGCGGCCGGGCCAGGCCGCCCGGCAACGCGCGATGCCCTCCTGCATCAAGGCACGCCCGAGCGCGCGTCCGCGCGCTTCGGGCGCAACGACGACGCGGCCGATCGAGGGCTCCTCGTACCTGCGGCCCGGATCGACCACGCGCAGGTAGGTGATGAGCGCGCCGCCGCTTTCTCGGCCGAGCAGATGCCATGCGTGCGGATCGAGGCCGTCTGCATCCTGGTAAGGCCCCTGCTCGAGCACGAAGACGCGCAAGCGCAGGGCCAGCGCGTCGTAGAGCCCGTGCACGCCGAGGTCCTCGAAGCGGCACCAGTGCCAGTTCACAGCTTCACGAGCTGCTTGCCGAGGTTGCGGCCCTGCAGCAGGCCGAAGAAGGCCGCGGGGGCATTCTCGAGGCCCTCGGCGACGCTCTCGTGGCGAACCAGGCGCCCGGTGGCCACGAGGCTGCCGAGCTCGTCGAGCGCCTCGGGCCAGACGTCGAGGTGTTCGCCGACGATGAAGCCCTGGACGCGCAGCTGTTGCGTGAGGATGCGCTGGGGGTCGGCGAGCGGGATCGGCTCGCCGTTGTAGCCGGCGATCATTCCGCACACGGCGATGCGGCCGAACGGGTTGATGCACCGCATGATGGCGTCGAGCACGCGACCGCCGACATTCTCGAAGTCGCCGTCGATGCCCTCGGGGCACGCGGCTTCCAGCGCCGACGCCAGCGAGGCGGTGTCGGCATGGGCGCGGTGATCGATGCAAGCGTCGAAGCCGAGCGTTTCGACGACATGGCGGCACTTCTCGGCCCCGCCGGCGATGCCCACGGCGCGTGCGCCCCGCAGCCTGGCGACCTGGCCGACGACGCTTCCGACCGCACCGCTGGCCGCGCTCACCACCACCGTCTGGCCGGGCTTGGGATCGATGAGCTTCACGAGCCCGTACCACGCGGTGACGCCGGGCATGCCGACAGCGCCCAGGTACGCCGACAGCGGCACGCGGGTCGCGTCGACACGCCGGACGCCGCGCTGGCTTCCATCGAACAGGGCGTACTGCTGCCAACCGAAGGTGCCGACCACGGTGTCGCCGGGCTGGAAGCCCGGGTGACGGGAATCGACCACCTCGCTGGCGGTGCCGCCGATCATGACCTGGCCGAGCGGCTGCGGCGCGGCATAGCTCTTTTGATCGCTCATGCGTCCGCGCATGTAGGGATCGAGGCTGAGCCACAGGTTGCGCACCAGCACCTGGCCTTCTCCAGGCTCGGGAATGGGCGTCTCGACGAGGCGGAAGTTGTCGTCGCTCGGCTCTCCGACCGGTCGCGAGACGAGGAGGATCTGCTTGTTCATTTCAGTTCTCCACCGCCGCGAAGCGCGACCCCGCCGGCATGAAACAGCTCGTCCAAGGGCCTTGCGCGGTTCCGGCTCCGCCGGTCCGCAGCAAGAGCCCCCTCGGGGGGCAGCGACGGGAGGAGCGTGGGGGTCGTTTTTCATGCCGGGCCTCAATCGGAAGCGTGCGGACGCTGGATCTTGCGGCCGCCGGCCGGAAGGCCCCCCAGGTACTTGAAGGTGCCGGTCGCATGGGCGACGAGCTCGTCGTTCTCGTCGAACACCACTCCGCAGCAGAATGCCATCGAGGCCGTGCGGTGCAGCACTTCGGCCTCGGCCAGCAGGCGGCCGAGGCCCGGGCGCATGAAGGTGGTCTTCATCTCCACGGTGACCACGCCCGGGCGCGATTCGCCGCCGGGCTCGTCGGGGGCCCGCGCGGCGTGTGCCATGACGACGTCGAGCAGCGTCATCGTGACGCCGCCATGGGCGACCTCCCAGGAGTTCAGCAGCTCGGGCCGCAGCGTGAGGCTCATCTCCGCCTCCCCGGCCTCGAAGCGCAGCAGCTCGATGCCGAGCATCTGTACAAAGGGGATGCGGACCTGGAATTCCATTGTTCGACTCCGTCGGGCACCCTTACCCGTGCACGCAGCTTACCCCTCCGTCCACGGCCAGGATCTGGCCGGTGATGTGCTTGCCGGCAGGCGACGCGAACAGCAGCGCGGCGCCCTTCAGGTCGTCGTCGTCGCCCAGGCGCTGCAATGGCGCGTGGCTCGCGAGCTTGTCCGCGCCGAACTGGGCGAGCACACCCTTGGTCATGCGGCTCGGGAAGAAGCCGGGGGCCAGCGCGTTCACCGTGATGCCGTGGCGGCCCCACTCGGCGGCCAGCGCGCGCGTGTAGTTCACGACCGCGCCCTTGCTCGTGTTGTAGGCGATGGTGCTCATGGTGTCGGGCCGGTTGCCGCCCAGGCCGGCGATCGACGCGACGTTGACGATGCGGCCGGCGCGGCGCGGGATCATGCTGGCGCGGGCCACGGCCTGGCTGAAGACGAAGAGGCTGCGCACGTTGAGGTTCATCACCTTGTCCCAGGCCTCGAGCGGATGGTCTTCGGCGGGAGCGCCCCAGGTGGCTCCGGCGTTGTTGACGAGCACGTCGACCTGGCCGAGCGCCTGCATGGCCTCGGCGCACACGCGCTGCACCTGGGTGGCATCGCTCGCATCGGCGGCGGACCAGTGCGCATCGATGCCCCGCTCCTTCAGGTGGGCAGCCGCTTCCTCCAGGTCGCCGGCCTTGCGCGACGTGAGCATGATTCGCGCGCCCGCTTCGCCGAGGGCTTCGGCGATCTGCAGGCCGAGGCCGCGGGAGCCTCCGGTGACGAGGGCCGTCTTGCCCTCGAGGCTGAACAACTGCAGGACGGAAGTGCTCATGGGGTGTTCCTTCAGAACCATTCGTCGCGCATCTCGCGACAGGTGGGATTGCGGGACGACACGACCTGCAGCCAGGCGTCGACCTTGGGCAGCTCGTAGTCGAAGAAGTAGCGCATCGCGGCGCGCTTGCCGAGGCCGAAGGCATCGGAGCGCTCCTCGACCGCGAGCGCCATGTCCAGCCACAGCCACGCCACGACGACATGGCCGAACGCCTGGAGATACGGCGTGGCGTTGGCCAGCGCTTCCTCCGGTACGCCGGTGGCCCACGCCGCGCGGGCAGCGGCGCCGAGGGCCTGCAGCGCGGCGGCCAGCGCGTTGGCCGGCGCGGCGAGACCGGCCACGTGTCCCGCGCGTTCGATCGTGGCGCCGATGCGCCCCGCCAGGAGCTTGAGCCCCGCGCCGCCGTCCATCACCACCTTGCGCCCGAGCAGATCCAGCGCCTGGATGCCGTGCGTGCCTTCGTGGATCATGTTCAGGCGGTTGTCGCGCCAGTACTGCTCCACCGGGAAGTCGCGCGTGTAGCCGTAGCCGCCGAGCACCTGGATGGCCAGGCTGTTGGCCTCCAGGCACCACTCCGACGGCCAGCTCTTGGCGATCGGGGTCAGCATCTCCAGCAGCAGCGAGGCGTCGCGCGCGGCGCCGGCGTCGCCGGTGTGCTGCTCGTCGACGAGGCGCGCGCAATGAAGCTCGAGGGCCAGACCGCCTTCGACGTAGGCCTTCTGGGCCAGCAGCATGCGCTTGACGTCGGCATGCTCGACGATGCGCACCGGCGCACGGGCGGCGTCCTTGCCCGTGGTGCCGACGGGCCGACCCTGCGTGCGCGTGCGGGCGTAGTCGAGGCTCGCCTCGTAGCCGGCAAGCCCAAGCATGACCGCACCGAGCCCCACGCCGATGCGGGCCTCGTTCATCATGTGGAACATGCAGCGCAGGCCGTCGCCGGGCGCGCCCACGCGCCAGCCGACGGCGCCGCCGCGCTCGCCGAAGTTGAGCAGGCAGTTGGTCGTGCCGCGGTTGCCGAGCTTGTGGTTCAGTCCGGCGAGCGAGACGTCGTTGCGCTCGCCGGTGAGCGAGCCGTCGGGCGCCACGAGCATCTTCGGCACGATGAAGAGCGAGATGCCGCGCGTGCCGGGCACCGGCCTGCCGTCCGGGCCGGGAATCTTCGCCAGTACGAGGTGCACGATGTTCTCGGTGAGCTCGTGCTCGCCGCCGGAGATCCACATCTTGTTGCCCGTGAGCCGGTATCGCGGGCCGAGCGGATCGGCTTCGAAATCGGGGCCGTCCGGCACCGCGCGCGTGGCCACGTCGGACAGCGACGAGCCGGCCTGCGGCTCGGACAGGCACATGGTGCCGAACCATTGGCCCTCGAACTCGCGCCTGGCGAAGACATCGCGTTGCGCCGACGTGCCGTGCGCCATCAGCAGGCTCGCGTTGCCGGCGGTGAGCATGGCGTACCCCGCAATGGCGCCGCAGGCCTTGCTGAAAAACGCGCGCGCCGCCATCTCGATCGTGCACGGCAGCTGCATGCCGCCCATCCCGTGGTCTTCGGGCGCGGCCAGCATGCCGGATTCGACGTAGGCCGCCAGCGCCTCGTGCGTCGAGCGCGGCAGCCGCACGCGCCCGCCCTCGATGCGGGGCTCCTCGGTGTCGGCGATGCGATTGGCGGGCGCGAACTTCTCGCGCGCGATGCGCTCGCAGGTGTCGAGCACCGAGGCGAAGGTCTCGCGGGTGTGCTCCGCGAAGCGGGGTCGCGCGAGCAGCGACTCGACGCCGATCCAGTCGTGGAGCAGGAAGTCGATCGTCTCGCGCATCGCCACGCGTCGGCGCTGCTAGATCACTTCGAAGACGCCGGCGGCGCCCATGCCGCCGCCGATGCACATCGTGACGCACACCTTCTTCGCGCCGCGCCGCTTGCCCTCGATCAGCGCATGGCCGGTCAGGCGCTGCCCGCTCACACCGTACGGATGCCCGATGGCGATGGCGCCGCCGTCGACGTTGAGGCGGTCCATCGGGATGCCGAGCTTGTCGGCACAGTACAGCACCTGCACCGCGAACGCCTCGTTGAGCTCCCAGAGGTCGATGTCGGCCACCGTGAGCCCGAGCCGCTTCAGCACCTTCGGCACCGCGAACACCGGGCCGATGCCCATCTCGTCGGGCTCGCAGCCGGCGACGGCGAAGCCCAGGAACCGGCCGATCGGCTTCAGGTTCTTCTGCTGCGCGTAGCGATCGCTGACGATCACGCAGGCCCCCGCGCCATCGCTGAACTGGCTCGCGTTGCCGGCCGCGATCACGCCCCCGGGCAGCGCCGGACGAATGCCGGCCACCGCCTCGTAGGTGGTGCCCGCGCGCAGGCCTTCGTCGGCGCTGATGGTCACCTGCTTCGTGCGCAGGCCCAGGACGGGATCGGCGATGCCGGCCATGACCGTGACCGGCACCATCTCGGCGTTGAAGCGGCCGGCTTCCTGGGCGGCGCATGCCTTCTGCTGGCTTTCGGCGCCGTAGCGGTCCATGCGCTCGCGCGGGATCTCGTAGCGCTTGGCGACCTGCTCGGCCGTCTGCAGCATCGACCAGTAGATCTCGGGCTTGTGCTCCACCAGCCAGCCGTCGGCCAGCATGTGCTTGTTGACCTCGTTCTGGACGCACGAGATGCTTTCGACGCCACCGGCCACGTAAACGTCGGCCTCGCCCGCGACGATGCGCTGCGCGGCCATCGCGATGGTCTGCAGCCCGCTCGAGCAGAACCGGTTGACGGTGGCGCCGCCAACCGTGACGGGCAGGCCCGCGCGAAGCGCGATCTGGCGCGCGATGTTGGCACCGGTCGCGCCCTCGGGGTTGGCGCATCCCATCAGCACGTCTTCGACATCGGCACCGTCGATGCCGGCACGCTCGACCGCGGCACGGACGGCGTGGCCGCCGAGCGTGGCACCGTGGGTCATGTTGAAAGCGCCCTTCCAGCTCTTGGCGAGCGGCGTGCGGGCGGTGGAGACGATGACGGCATTGGTCATGATCGGATCCTCAGGAGAAGGTCTTGCTCTGGGCGGCCAGGCGGGCCAGCAGCGGCGCCGGCTGCCAGAAGCTCGCGTCGTCGCGCGGGTTCTGCGCGAAGCGCTTCATCGCCTGCACGACGTTGAAGAGGCCCTGCGTGTCGGCATAGCACATCGGGCCGCCGCGCCACAGAGGAAAGCCGTAGCCGGTAAGGTAGACCATGTCGATGTCGCTCGCCTTGCTCGCGATGCCTTCGTCCACGATCTTCGCGCCCTCGTTGACGAGGGCGTAGACGAGGCGGTGCACGATCTCCTCGTCGGGAATCTTGCGCGGCGTGATGCCGAGCTCCGCCCGGTGCTTGGCGACCATCTCGTCGACCGCCTTGCTCGGAATGGCGTCTCGGCGCCCGGCCTGGTAGTCGTACCAGCCGGCGCCCGTCTTCTGGCCGAAGCGGCCCATCTCGCACAGCAGGTCCGCCGTCTTGCTGTAGCGCATATTGGGCTTCTCGACGTAGCGGCGCTTGCGGATGGCCCAGCCGATGTCGTTGCCGGCGAGGTCGCCCATCCGGAACGGACCCATCGCGAAGCCGAACTTCTCGATCGCCTTGTCCACCTGCTGCGGCGTGGCGCCCTCCTCCAGCAGGAAGCCGGCCTGGCGGCTGTACTGCTCGATCATGCGGTTGCCGATGAAGCCATCGCACACGCCAGAGACGACGGCCGTCTTCCTGATCTTCTTGGCCAGCGCCATCACGGTGGCCAGCACGTCCTTGGCGGTCTTCTCGCCACGCACGACCTCCAGCAGCTTCATCACGTTGGCGGGGCTGAAGAAATGCATGCCCACGACGTCCTGCGGGCGCTTCGTGAAGCCGGCTATTCTGTTCACGTCGAGCGTGGAAGTGTTGGAGGCCAGGATCGCGCCGGGCTTCATCACCTCGTCGAGCGTCTTGAACACCTTCTCCTTGACGCCCATCTCCTCGAACACGGCCTCGATCACGAGATCGGCATCCTTGATGTCGGCATAGTTGAGCGTGGTGGACAACAGCGCCATGCGCTCGTCGAGCTTGTCCTGCTTGAGCTTGCCCTTCTTGACCTGGGCCTCGTAGTTCTTGCGGATGGTCGCGACGCCGCGGTCGATGGCGTCCTGCTTCATCTCGAGCATGGTCACCGGGATCCCGGCGTTCAGGAAGTTCATCGAGATGCCGCCGCCCATCGTGCCGGCGCCGATCACCGCCACTTTGCGGATCTCGCGCACGGGCGTGTCTTCCGGCACATCGGGAATCTTGCTGGCGGCACGCTCGGCGAAGAATGCGTGGCGCAGCGCCTTGCACTCCGGCGTGAGCATGAGGCCGATGAACAGCTCGCGCTCGTGCGCGAGCCCCTGGTCGAACGGCATGCGCAGCGAGGCCGCGACGGCATCGATGCACTTCAGCGGCGCCGGGAAGTTCTTCGCCATCGCCCCGACGGTGTTGCGCGCGAACTGCAGGTAGCCCTCGGCGTTGGGGTGCCCGACCTTGAGGTTGCGCACCAGCGGCAGCGGCCGCTTGTCGGCCACCTCGCCGGCCAGCGCGATCGCGTCTTCGAGGACGTCGCCCTGCACGATGCGGTCGAACAGCTTCTGCCCGGGCACCTGCGCCAGCATGTCGCTCTTCACCGGCTCGCCGCTGACGATCATGTTCAGCGCCGCTTCCAGGCCGAGCACGCGCGGCAGGCGCTGCGTGCCGCCGGCGCCCGGCACGAGTCCGATCTTCACCTCCGGCAGCGCGATGCCGGCGCCCGACACCGCCACGCGGTAGTGACACCCGAGCGAGAGCTCCAGTCCGCCGCCCATGCACACGCCGTTGATGGCGGCGATGACCGGCTTCTCGCTCAGCTCCACCGCACGGATCACCGACAGCAGGTTCGGTTCGGCGAGCGACTCGGGCGTGCCGAACTCGCGGATGTCCGCGCCGCCGGAGAACATCTTGCCGGCGCCGGTGATCACGATCGCCTTCACCGCTGCATCGGCGTTGGCCCGCTCCAGCGCGTCGGTGACCCCTTTGCGGGTGGCGAAGCTCAGCCCGTTGACGGGCGGGTTGTTCAGCGTGACGACGGCGACGCCGCTGCGCACTTCATAGCTGGCACTCATGGCGCTGGAACTCCTCGGGGAAAAAAAGAACGATCGTGCGATTCTAGGGGTCGAAAAAGGCCGGCAGTGTCCGTCAGGTGACACTCGCCGGCCCGTGCATTGCGGAAGTCATGGAGGGAACGCGGCTAGACTTCGAGCCACTCCTTGCGAATATAGGCGTTCGCCCGCAGGTCGGCCGGCGTGCCCTCGAAGACGATGCGGCCATGGCCCATCACGAGGCAGCGCTGCGAGACCTCGAGCGCGATCGTCAGCTTCTGCTCCACCAGCAGCACCGACACGCCGCGCCGCTCGAGCTCGCGCAAGAACTCGGCCACCTGCTGCACGATCTTCGGCGCCAGCCCTTCGGTGGGCTCGTCGATCATGATCAGGTCGGGGTCGCCCATCAGCGTGCGGCACAGCGTGAGCATCTGCTGCTCGCCGCCCGAGAGCACGCCGGCTTCCGTGTGCTGGCGCTCCTTCAGCCGAGGGAACATGCGGTACATGTCGTCGAAGCTCCAGCGCGGCTGCTTCTTGCCGCGCTTCTCGCCGAGCATCAGGTTCTGGTGCACCGTGAGCTCCGGGAAGATGTCGCGATTCTCAGGCACGTAGCCAATGCCCAGGTGCGCAATCTGGAACGCCTTGCGGCCGAGGATCTGCTCGTCGCGCCACGTGATCGCGCCCTCCCCGTCCACGAGGCCCATGATCGTCTTCACGGTCGTCGAGCGGCCCGAGCCGTTGCGCCCCAGCAGGCTGACGATCTCGCCGGGGCGCACCTCGAAGTCGACGCCGTGCAGCACGTGGCTCTTGCCGTAGAACGCGTGCAGGTGATTGAGCTTGAGCATGCCGGTGACTCAGTGCGCGCCGGCCGCTTCGTGCTCGAGCACCGCGCCGAGGTAGGCCTCCTGCACGCGAGGGTTCGCGCGCACCGCCTCCGGCTCGTCGAACGCGATCACCTCGCCGTACACGAGCACGGCGATGCGGTCGGCCAGCCCGAACACGACGCCCATGTCGTGTTCCACCGTCAGCAGCGTCTTGCCGACGGTCACGTCGCGGATGAGCTGCACGAAGCGGCGCGTCTCGCTGCGGCTCATGCCGGCGGTGGGCTCGTCGAGCAGCACCACGCCGGCACCGCCGGCGATCGTGATGCCGATCTCCAGCGCGCGCTGCTCCGCGTAGGTGAGGTTGGTCGCCAGCACGTCGCGCTTGCGGTCCAGCTTGATCATCTCGAGCACTTCCTCGGTCCGGTCGTTCGCATCGTCGAGGTCGGCCAGGAACTTCCAGAATGCGTAGCGGTAGCCCATGCTCCAGAGCACGGCGCAGCGGATGTTCTCGAACACCGAGAGCCGCGTGAAGAGATTGCTGACCTGGAAGCTGCGCGCGAGGCCCCGCCGGTTGATCTCGTACGGCGCCAGCCCGTCGATGCGCTGGCCGTGCAGCCGCACCTCGCCGCTGGTGCAGCCGAAGCGCCCGCTGATGAGGTTGAACAGCGTGGACTTCCCGGCGCCGTTGGGGCCGATGATGGCCACCCGCTCGCCGGGGCGCACCTGCAGGTTCGCGCCGCGGATGATCTCCGTCTTGCCGAAGCTCTTGCGGACATCGACCAGTTCGACGGCGAAGCTCATACCAGTGCCTCGCGCCGCTTGATCTCGCGCTCGATCTCTTCCTGGATGGTGTCCCACTGGCGCTTGAAGGCGCGGCGCGTGAACTCGAACATCGCGACGCCCGTGAAGAGCACGAAGGCGGCGCCGAACCAGCTGTCCGGGGACTTCGCGTCGAGCGTGGCCCCCAGGAAGCGCAGCTTGGACCCGAGCGCGATGTTCAGTTGAAGGTGGTAGACCATTTCGATCATCGCCGCCGCGCCGAGCAGCATCACGGCGGCCGTGCCGGCGAGTGCGAGGTAGGACGTCCAGACGTGCCGCAGCTTGCCGAACGCGGCCACGCGCAGGTTCATCATGATGAGGCTGGCCACGCCGCCGGGCGCATACATCACCATGAAGAGGAAGGATAGGCCGAGGTAGAGCAGCCAGGCCTGCGTGAGCTCGGACAGCAGCACCAGCGCCACGACCATCAGCACCGCGCCGATGATCGGCCCGAAGAAGAACGTGGCGCCCCCGAGGAAGACGAACAGCAGGTAGGCGCCCGAGCGCCCCGCGCCGACCACCTCCGCCGTGACGAGCTCGAAGTTCACCGCCGCCAGGCCGCCCGCGATGCCGGCGAAGAAGCCGGAGATCATGAAGGCGATGTAGCGCACCCGCTGCGTGGAGTAGCCGATGAACTCGACACGCTCCGGGTTGTCGCGCACCGCATTGAGCATGCGGCCGAGCGGCGTGCGCGTGAACGCGAACATCAGCGCAGTGCAGGCGAAGCAGTACAGCGCCACGAGGTAGTACACCTGCACCTGCGACCCGAAGGTGATGCCGAAGAACGGCTTGCCCACCACGCGGTTGCCCGAGATGCCGCCCTCGCCGCCGAAGAACTCCGGGATCATCAGCGACATCGACCACACCAGCTCGCCGATGCCGAGCGTGATCATCGCGAAGGTGGTTCCGGCTTTCTTCGTCGTCACGTAGCCCAGAAGCGTCGCGAAGAAGAGCCCGCCCAGCCCGCCGACGAGGGGCACTAGGCTCACGGGCAGCCCCAGTCGGCCGGACGCGATGAAGTTCAGCGAGTGGATCGCCAGGAACGATCCCAGCCCGCTGTAGACGGCGTGGCCGAAGCTCAGCATGCCTCCCTGGCCGAGCAGGATGTTGTAGGCCAGGCAGGCGATGATCGCGATGCCCGTCTGGATCAGCATCGTCTGCCCGAAGCTCGATGTCCAGAACAGCGGCGCGACAGCCAGCACGAGGGCGAACAGGCCCCAGACGATCCAGCGCCCGACGTTGTAGGGCCGGAAGTGATAGTTCCGGCGCGCCGCCGCCGGCGTGGCGATTGGCAGCGCGCTCACCGCGGTGTCCATCTTGCTCATCCTTCGCGCGTGCCGAGCAGGCCCTTGGGGCGGAAGATCAGGATCAGCACCAGCAGCAGGTACGGCAGGATCGGCGCCGCCTGCGACAGCGTGATGCGCAGGAATGGCCAGCCGAACGTCTCGGGGCCGACATGCCCGCCCATCGAGTTGAACAGCGTGGCCAGCGAGTCGTCCACGGTCAGCGGCAGGGTCGACAACAGGCCGATGAGCAGCGAGCCGACGAAGGCACCTGCAAGCGACCCCATGCCGCCCACCACCACCACCACGAAGATGATCGAGCCGACCACCGCGGCCATCGCCGGTTCGGTCACGAACGTGATGCCGCCCGCCACGCCGGCCAGTCCGGCGAGCGCGCAGCCGCTGCCGAACACGAGCATGAACACGCGAGGCACGTCGTGCCCGAGCGCCTCCACGGCCTCGGGATGGGTGAGCGCAGCCTGGATCACGAGGCCGATGCGCGTGCGCGTGAGCAGCAGCCACAGCGACACCAGCATCAGCAGCGCCACCACCATCATGAAGAAGCGCGTGGCAGGAAACGTCGAGCAGTGCACGACCCTTCCCGCCACGTCGCCGCAGGTGCCCGCAGGCGCCGCACCCCAGACGAGGCCCAGGCCATCGGTGGACTGCAGGATCGTGAAGGCCGCACCCTGCAGCTGTGGTGGCGGCGTGAAGGACACGGGCGACAGGCCCCACACGAGCTTGACCAGTTCCAGCACCACGTAGGTCAGCCCGAACGTGATGAGCAGCTCGGGCACGTGGCCGAACTTGTGGACACGCCGCAGCGCCAGGCGCTCAAACAGCGCCCCGAGCAGTCCGACGGCGACGGGCGCCAGGAACAGCGCGATCCAGAAGCCGACGATGCCCGTGAGCACGTACGCGAAGTACGCGCCGATCATGTAGAAGCTTGCGTGCGCGAAGTTCAGCACGCCCATCATGCTGAAGATCAGCGTCAGGCCGGAGCTGAGCATGAACAGGAGCAGCCCCGAGCTGATGCCGTTCAGGACGTTGATGAGGAATTGGTCCATCGAGGGGGCGATCGAACTGCGGGCCCGCGGAAGACGAAGCCTCCGGCGGGCCCGATCGTCAGGGATCGCCGGCGATCAGGACGCCGACGGACGCTTCATCTGGCACGACGTCGGCGTGCTGGCGACGTAGGGCTCGTAGCTCTTGATCGGCGCGAACGTGAACCCGGTGTTCTCGACGCTGTAGTCGTTCGGCGCCTTGCCCACCTTCTGCCATTGCGTGATGTACACGCTCTGCTGCAGCTGGTGGTCGCTCTTGCGCATCTCGATCTCGCCATTCAGGCTCTGCACCTTCAGGCCCTCGAGCGCAGCGGCCACCTTCACCGGGTCGGTGCTCTTGGCCTTCGCCATCGCATTGCTCAGCAGCGTGTAGGCGTGCCAGACCTGCGCCGTGTAGAAGTCGTCGTTGAAGCGCTTCTTGTATTCGTCCATCACCTTGCGCGCCTCGGGCCGCACGGTGTCGAGCACGCCCACCTGGAACACGCGGCCCTCGGCAGCGGCGCCCATGGCAGTCGGTGTGCCGGAGACGATGGCGTAGTACGTGTAGAACTTGGCGTTCAGCCCGGCGTCGTTGGCCGCCTTGATGAGCAGCGTGAGGTCGGAAGACCAGTTGCCGGTGAGCACCGTGTCGGCGCCCGAGGCCTTGATCTTGGCGATGTAAGGCGCGAAGTCGCGCACCTGGGCCAGCGGGTGCAGGTCGTCGCCGACGATCTCGATGTCCGGGCGCTTGCGCTTGATCAGTTCCTTGCCGAACTTGGATACCTGTTGCCCGTGCGCGTAGTTCTGGTTGATGAGGTAGACCTTCTTGACGTCCTTCTGGTCCTTCATGAAGGTGGTCAGGGCTTCCATCTTCATCGACGTGTCGGCATCCAGCCGGAAGTGCCAGTAGCTGCACTTGCTGTTCGTGAGGTCGGGGTCGACGGCCGCGTAGTTCAGGAACACGACCTCCTTGCCGGGGTTGCGCTCGTTGTGCTTGTTGAGGAAATCGATGATGGCCGTGGCGGGCCCGGTGCCGGTGCCCTGAAACACGTAGCG
>Ga0247820_10000838_pt1 | contig 17060 bp, 16 predicted proteins | sample 13C_Glucose_Day1_2_FD_192480 | JGI IMG/M metagenome (GOLD analysis project Ga0247820, IMG submission 192480) | Soil microbial communities from agricultural site in Penn Yan, New York, United States - 13C_Glucose_Day14 | ecosystem: Environmental > Terrestrial > Soil > Agricultural land | place...
GGGTGGCGTTCCTGCTGCTGGGCACCGGGTACGGGCTGTGCCTGCGGGCCGGGCTGCTCGATATTGAGCGGTGGGCGCCGGCGGCCGCCCGGGGCACGCTGACCGGGCTGTTCTATCTGGCGACCTACAGCGGCTTCGCCGTGCCGGTGGCGTTGGCGGCGCTCGAGCCGGTTGCCGGTGCGGTGCTGCCGTTGTTGGTGCTCGGCGGGCTGGCCGCGCTGGTCGGGGTGTTGCGGTGGGCGCGGCTCGCCCGGACCCGGGCTTGACGCCCCGAGGTGCAGAAGGTGCCCCTTCCGCCGGCTTCGGCGGCCACACCTCGGTAGAGCCGCAGCTTGTCCGGGGCGACCAGCCCGTCGACGGCGATGGTGCCGACGACGGTGTCACCGCCGAGCCGGGACCGGAACCCCTCGCGATCCGGCCCGTCGAGCAGCTCCGCCAGGGCGGGGACACGACAACTTCGCCCGGTCGCGGGAACGCGCCCACTGTTCTCATCCCGTCTCATCCCGATCGAACGATCCGGTGGACCCGGCGGACGGGTTGACTTCGTGGCGGCCACGGCCGTGCCGATCGGCACGGCTTCATGAGGACGGCCATCCGGAACTCGAAAGGACTCACACATGCCCGAGGAAACCCCCGTGCTCGATGCGTTGGCCGCGATCACCGCGGTGTCGATCGTGGGGAGCGAGCTGCCGGCCCGCGAGCACGTCATCGCCCGCCTGGCCGCGCTGATCGCCGTGGACGCGCCGACCGCGTCGTACCTGCTCAACACCGGAACGGCGGTCGAGGTCGGTATCACGCTCGAGGATGTGCAGAGCCTGCTCGTCGCCGTCGCCCCGATCGTCGGCACCCCGCGGGTGGTGTCGGCCTCGGCCAAGATCGCGCAGGCGCTCGGTCTCGCGGTCGCGCTGGTCGAGGAGGAACTCGAGGAGGAGCTCGAGGACGCCGCCACCGAGGACTGAGCGGTTCCGCCGGAGGGGCGGTCCGGGCGGATCGGCCGGGTCGTCCCCTCCGCCCGCTCGCCGGCAGCGGGATCGTCGCCGGGCGGGGATGATCGCGGGCGACCGCAGTGGTCGTCGGGGAACAGGTAGGCCGATTCGATGACCGTTCATGTGCTGGGCGACCTCGCGATCGACGACCTCGATCAGTTCCTCGCGGTCTTCTCGACGGAGGGGCTGGCCAATCGCCGGGAACACCGATGCCGGGGAACGACGGTGTTCAGCCCCGTCGCCGGGTCCGGGCGGGTCCTGGTCCTGCTGGAGTTTTCCCGACGAGGCGGCATTCGAGGCCTTCCGGACCGACCCGACGGCGCCCCGGCGGGCCCGCAACGGGTCGGGTCCGAGGCGGCCGAGGATGGTCGCCACCTCGTCGTCATCGAGCAGCTCGCAGGCGGTGGCGCCGCGCAGATCGGTCACCGGCCGAGTGTTCCCACCCGTCCGTTCATCCACGCGGATCCGGGTCGGCACCGGCTCCGGCACCGGCACCGCCGTGGCCGGACCAACCGGGCCGCGCCAGTCCCAGGACCCCCGGTGTCGCGACCCCGCCCCGGATGCACGGGGGCACCTCGATGATCGACCCGCAGAACTCGCACCAGTAGGTGCGGTGGCCGGTGTGCCCGTCGGTGCAATGGCAGGGCTCCCAACCGACGATCATGTGACCGGCCACCAGCGGGTGGCCGGTGGGGCAGTGCTCCGGCCTTTGCTCGCTCACCGCCCAAGGCATCACGTATCGAACATACGTTCGATGATGTGGAAAGTCTATCTACGCCTCGGGAGGACCGGCGAGCTCCGCGCTGTGCCGGCCGGGAGCGACGGACTCCCGGATCAACCGGGTGACGACGCGCAGCATGACCGCGTCCGTCTCCGCCGACTCGACCCGGTCGGCGGGCAGCCACTCCCGTAGCTGGTCACGCAGGTAGTCGCGCCAGGCCAGCATGATGGCCTCACCGGCTCGCTCACCGGCCGGCGCGAGTACCAGCGCGTCGCCGTCGCGGGTGAGCAGGCCATCGTCGACCAGGTCGTCGAAGAAGCTGGTCAGCACCCCGCCGGGCACGCCCACCCACTCCTCGATGCCCGCCTGGGTGATCGTCGGCTGCTCCAGGATCCAGCCGCGGATCAGCACCTGGGCCAGGCCCCACGCCTGGGCCTCCGACAGGCCGGTCCCGGCCGCGGCGAGGATGCGCTCGCCGACGTCCGGGCCGCTGCGGGTCAGCACACCGGCGACCAGATCCTCCAGTTGATCGTTCTCGCCGGGCGGTCGGGGCATGGCGAAGCCGGCCCCGGGCCCGCTGTCCAGCTCGGCCGAGACGTCGCGCATGGCGACCTGGGGCATCATCAGCGCGATGACCAGGGCCAGCACGGCGAACGGGACGGCGCCGAGGAACACGTACTGGAACGTCTCGGCGTAGGCGGCGATGATCGGCGCCTGCTGCGCGGCCGGCAGCGCGTGCAGCGCCATCGGATCGCCCGCCGCCTGCGGGTCGGTCAGGCCGGCCGCTACCACCGCCGCGGGCAGCCGGTCCGCCAGATGGTTGGCGTACAGCGTGCCGAAGATCGACGCGCCGAACGAGCCACCCAGGGTCCGGAAGAACGACACCCCGGACGTCGCGGCACCGAGATACTCGAAGGACACGGTGTTCTGCACGATCAGCGTCAGGATCTGCATCATCAGGCCGATGCCGGCCCCCAGCACCACCATGAACAGCGCCTCGAGCCAGAAGGATGTGTCGGCGTCCATGGTGCTGAACAGGTAGAGGCCCAGACCGGTCGCGATCGACCCGGCGATGGGGAACATCCGGTAGCGCCCGGTGCGGCTGACGTAGTTGCCCGACGCGATCGCCGTGGCGAGCAGGCCGAGCACCAACGGCAGCATCCGCAGGCCGGATTCGGTCGCGGACGCCCCGTCGACGAACTGCAGGAACGCCGGCAGGTAGGTGATCGACCCCATCATCGCGAAACCGACGACGAAGCTGAGCACCGACGAGATGGTGAACACCCGGCTGCGGAACAGGTGCAGCGGCAGGATCGGCGCGACCGCCCGGCTCTCCACGAACACGAAGAGTGCGATCGCCACGGCCGACCCGGCGAACAGCCCGATGATCGTCGGTGACGACCATGCGTAGGTGCTGCCGCCCCAGGTGGTGGCCAGGGTCAGGCCGGTCGCACCCAGGCCGACGAACAGGACGCCCAGGTAGTCGACTGGGACCTTGGTGCGTTGGGTCAGGCGGGGGATCGTGGTCGCCGCCATCGCGATAACGATCAGCGCGATCGGCACGTTCACGTAGAAGGCCCACCGCCAGGACAGGTGGTCGGTGAACAGGCCGCCGAGCAGCGGGCCGATCACCGTGGTCACCCCGAACACCGCGCCGAGGGCGCCCTGGTATCGACCGCGCTCCCGCAGCGGAATGACCTCGCCGATCAGCGCGGTGGCGGTCACCGCCAGGCCACCGCCGCCCAGCCCCTGCACCGCGCGACTGGCGATCAGCATCTCCATGTCCTGCGCCAGGCCGCAGAAGAAGGAGCCGATGATGAAGACCGCGACGCTGATCTGGAACATGATCTTGCGACCGAACATGTCGCCGAACTTTCCGGCCAGCACCGTGGAGATGGTCTCCGCCAGCAGGTAGGCGGTGACCACCCAGCTCATGTGTCCGGCGCCGCCCAGGTCACCGACGATCGTCGGCAGCGCGGTCGTGACAATGGTCTGGTCCAGGGCCGACAGCAGCATGCCCAGCATGACGGTGACGAACACCAGGTTCATCCGGGATCGGCTCAGGGTGGTCGGCAGCGCGGCGGACGGCGTGGTCGGGGCAACTGTCTGCGACATCGACACCCTCATTCACTGAATGTGATCGACCGAGAACTCTCAGTGATCTTCGATGCGAAGAGTAAGCGGGCCGGAATTCCCGCGCATCCGGGACCCGGCAGTGGGAGCATCACTGGCTGTGCGGATCCTGTTTGCGGCCATTCCCGCCTACGGCCACCTGTTCCCGTTGCTGCCGCTGGCGACCGCGTGCGCCGCGGCCGGGCACGACGTGACCGTCGCGACGGGCGAGCCATTCGTCGGCCGGCTGTCGCTGAGAACCGTGGCCGGCATCCCCGCGGGCACGGACGTCGGCGGCGCGCTCGCGGAGACCCGCCGGCGTCACCCGGACGCCCACGGCGACGAGCTCACGGTGGCCATGTTTGCCGACACCACGGCCGACTGGGCCGGCGGCGTGCTCGACGCTGTCGTGGCCGAGCTCGGGCCCGACCTCGTCGTCTACGAGGCGATGAACGTCGGGGCGGCGATGGCCGCGGACGTGCACGACGTGCCCGCGGTCGGGTTCTCGATCGGGCTGGCGGCGACGGCGGTCGTCGACCTGATCCACGGCGCGGCCCGCCGGTACCGCGCGGACTTCTGGGCGACGCGCGACCGTCGGCCGCCGCCCGGGAACGGTTTGCTCGGCGTGGCTCTCCTGGATCCCGCGCCCGCGTCCCTGGCATCCGGCGCAGCGGAGCCGGCGGCGGTCCGCCGGCTGCCGATCCGGTCGGTGGCGTTCGCCGACGATGCGGCGACCACCCCGGAATGGTTGACCGGTCCTCGGTCTCGCCCCGCGATCTACCTGACCCTCGGCACCATCTCGTTCGGTGCGGTCGAGGTGATCCGTCGCGCGGTCGACCAGATTGCCGGCCTGGACGTCGATCTGCTCGTGGCAGTCGGCCCGCAGGGTGACCCGGCCGCGCTCGGTCCGGTGCCCGGCAACGTGCACGTCGAACGGTTCGTCGCACAGGCCCGGGTGCTCGAGCGGGTCGACCTCGCCGTCCACCACGGCGGCACCGGCACCGTGCTCGGCGCGGCGGCCGCCGGCGTCCCGCAGCTGATCCTGCCGCAGGGCGCCGACCAGTTCCACAACGCCGAGCTCATCACCGCGGCCGGGGCCGGGCGCGGGCTGACCAACGACCGGCAGGACGGCGGGGCCATCGCCGAGGCGGTCGCCGCGCTGCTCGGTGACGGTCCCGAGCGGGAGCGCGCCGGTCGGCTCCGGGCCGAGATGGCGGCCATGCCGGCACCGGAACTTCTCGTCCCGCAGCTGGTCGCGCTGGCCGGCGGCTGAAGGCCGTGCGACCGGGCCGAGCGATGCGGGCGGGTCCCCCGGGTCGAACGATCAGCCGAGATCGTGCCCGGCGCCGGCGGTCTCGACCCCAGGGGCGGCCGGCTCGTCCGGATGCTGCTGCGCGTAGTCCGCTCGCTCGTCGGTCGAGCAGTTGCACGGCGTCGGCCCGCATCGCTGCACGAACGCCATCGACGCCACTGACGCCACTGAAGGTGCGACCGCCGAATGGTGATGAGGCCCGCCGAGCCGGCCGGCCACCGCGGCGTTGCCCGCCGATCGTTGCAGGCCGAGCAGCACGTCGGACAGGCCGCCCGCACCGGCCGACCCCTCGGCGCGGCGCTGGACGGGGCGCGGCACCGCCCAGCCGGGTTCGTCCGTACCGTGCTGCCTCATTCCCAGCACCCTCCGGGTTGCCGACGAGAATCTGCCGTCCTCATTGTCGGCCTGTCCGGTCCGGCACGGAAGGCGCGGGTCGAACCCTGCCCTTTCGGGCAGTGCGAACCTCCGGAGCGCATCACGGCACCCCGGCCAAGGGCACCGGCGGCCGGTCGATCGGGGCGGCGCGGGGCAGCGGCGGCAGCAGGATCCGCTCGGTCCACCGGGTGATCCGCCCCCGGTCGATGCCCTGCGGCAGGGAGAGTTCCGCGCGAAACTGGTCGGGATCGGGGTAGTAGAGCAGGAACCACGTCTGCAGGTGGCCCGGCCCCACGGACCGCCCGCCGGCGGTCAGCTGCAGGAGCGACCCGAACTCGAAGGTCAACTGCCCGTTCGCGTGAATCGCCTGTTCGGTGGCGTACCCGCGGGTGTGCCGGGGGCCGGCCCCGGAGCTGGGCAGCCCGGTGCCCTCGTCACCGGTGGCCAGGACCACTGCGAAGTCGCCGGACGGATGGATCGTCCGGGCCAGGTTGTTGGGGTTGTCGTAGGTCCAGCCGTGCGGGACGAGCTGCTCGCGCAATGCTCTGGTCGCCCGGCCCCAACGCAGCAAGCCCTCCAGGATCGGCGGATCGAGATCGGAACAGAGCGCGGACTCCCGGTCCGCCGCACCCAGCGCTGCGGCCACGACGTCCACCGTCAGGTCGAGCTCGACAAGTCGCGCCGGACCGGAGATGGTCCCGGACATGAGTGCAGTCACGGGCTGCTCCCTTCGAGAACGGTCATGGTCGGTCACGTGCCGATCATGGCAACGCGGTCTGACACTCCGGTCCCAGCCGCTGTCCGGCGTCCGGCCGCACGCCCACATCGACGCAGAATCCGCCGAAAGAGTGATGACCAAGATGCTGCATTCGGGGGTTATCCTCCGATAGAGTGCGATCTTTCATACTCTGCGTGATGGGGGTGTCGAGTGGACACGGCAATGGTGCCGCGGTCCCGACCGACCGCATCCTGGCCGCTGCAACCCGCGTGGCCATGGGACTGGGAGAACCGACCCGCCAAGGACGAGTGCCCCCACGCGTGGGAGGTCGTCGTCATCGCGCGGCTGTTCAATCCGAACGAGCGGGTGGCCCGGTGTGCCCGCTGCCATACCCCTCGGTGCGGCTATGCCGACGATACGGATCCGTGCGTGCGCCGTCGTCACCATGAAGGGCCGCACTCTCAGCCGTCGGCCTGACCATCCGGCGCTGTGTGACGAGGCCGGCAGCGCCGGCCGTGCCTGCCGATCAGCCTATCGACGCACTTATCGGTCACATTACGAAGCCGTGACCATCGATTCACCCGATCGATTGCTGCATTAGGGTTACGCGAGGCGGGTGGAGCGGACTAGAGTAACCGTCAGTGATGAAGACCCGGGGAGCCGGGGGGCACCGGGTCTTCCATCACGGATGTGCCGCCGATGCGGCGCTCGGGCCGCCGGAGGCGGCGACGAGCCGTTCCTACGCCGGGAACGGGTCGCGCCTCCGGCCCGCCCCGACCGGCTGCCCGCCGGTCCTTCCCATCACGTCCGGCCACCCGTTCCCGGGGTCGGCCGAGCTGGAGGCCTTCATCGCAGTCCACGTGACTTTGGGTTGGTCGGAAATGTCCGCGCGCGTTCACCCGCCCGCGGCGTACGGTCGGGCCGACCACGTTGCCCGGACGGGTCGCGCACAGGGGCGGGTGTGAGTGCTGATGACCGATTCCACGCCGATGTCGCCGGTGGATGAACCGGCGGATGGTCAACTCGAACGGTACGAGGTGGTGCTGGACGCGCCGCCCGCCGAGACGGCCGACCAGCTCGATGCCCGCACGGCCCAGGTCAGTGCGCTCGACCTGGACCGGCTTCCGGACCGCCAGCAGGTCCGGCTGCTGGTCGATGCCGAGCAGCTCGACCGGCTCCGGGCCGCGGGCCTGCAGGTCAGCGTCCAGCGCTCCGTGGCGATCCAGCCGCTGGATCCCACGCTCGTCGCCTCCGAGGACGACGTCACCGGCTGGCTGACCGCCCGGCTCGGGCCGGCTCCCGGCGCCGCCGACGACCGGACCCCGGCCCCGACCGAACGGCCGGGCACCGCGCCGACCGACGAGGAGCGGTGATGTACCGGACCGTCGCCCAGCTGGCCACCGTCGTCGAGCAACTCGTCGCGACCGCCCCCGAGCTGTGCACCCTGCTCCCGCTGCCGCAGTCCTCGACCCAGGGCACCCCGGTGCCCGCGGTGCGCATCGCCGCACCGGACGGCCCGCCGATCGACCGGCGACCGGGCGTGCTGCTGATCGCGGGCACGCATGCCCGCGAGCTGATGAACCCGGACCTGCTCGTCGAGCTCGCCGTCGACCTGGTCGCCGCGTACCGCAACGGCACCGACGTCGTGCTGGGCAACCGGACGTGGCCGGCCGCGCAGCTGCGCACCGTGCTCGAGACGGTGGCGCTGTACGTGCTGCCGTGCGTCAACCCGGACGGCCGCACGTACGTGATGACCGTCGATGACATGTGGCGCAAGAACCGCCGTGACAACCCCGGGACCAGTTGCGACGGGGTCGACCTGAACCGCAACGCCGACATCCTGTGGGGCGTGACCGAGGGGCAGACGTCGTGCGCGCCGTGCACCGACATCTACTGCGGCTCCGGGGCGTTCAGCGAGCCCGAGAACAAGAACGTCAAGCACCTGCTGGACACCCGCCACATCGACCACTTCGTCGACGTGCACTCGTTCTCCGAGCTCGTCATCTACCCGTGGGGTCATGCCGTCAACCAGACCACCGACCCGGCCCAGAACTTCCGGACGCTGCCGACCGGGACCTGCCGGCCGCTGGGCCGTCCGGGTTATCAGGAGTACATCTCGGCGGACGATCTGGCGCAGTTCCGGCAGGTGGCCCAGCGGATCGTCGACGAGATCGCCGCCGTGCGCGGCCGCCGGTACAGCCCCGAACCGGGCATGACGCTCTACCCGACCACCGGCACCCACAGCGACTACGCGTGGAGCCGGCATCTGGCCGACCCGACGCTGGCCAAGACGTACGGGTACACCATCGAGACCGGGCCGTCCGGCAACGACGCCCGGGAGGCCTTCCACCCGCGCGACCCCGAACCGATCAAGCGGGAGGCGGAGTCGGGACTGCTCGCGCTGCTCCAGGTGGCGGCCGGCGGATGAGCCGGCGGCCCATGATCAACGGCGCTGGGCCGGCCGACTTCCTGCGCTCGGTCGAACCCGGCACCCGGGTGGTCGCCCGGCACCGGGTGCCCGGCGGCTTCAGCGACGCGCTGGGCTACCTGCGCACCTGTGACGGCGATGAGTGCGAGATCGACACCCGGCGGGGAACCGTCGTCGTCCCGCTGGCCAACGTCGTTGCCGCCAAGCAGGTCCCGGAACCCCCGGCGCGCCGCACCGGGTGACCCGGCCGCGAATCCGGCCGGGACCGAGTCAGCCGGTCCACCACGGCCGCAGCGGAACGGCCGCGTCACCCTTGTCGCCCGGCTTGACGCCCAGCACCTGGACCAGCTGAATGTTGTTGCGCTCGAAGCTGAGCCGGCAGGCGGCCATGTACAGCCCCCACACCCGTGCGGTGCCCTCGCCGACATCGCCCACGCAGGCAGTCCAGTCCCGCTCGAGGTTCGCGCACCAGTCGCGGAGCGTCATGGCGTAGTGCTCACGCAGGTTCTCGGCGTGCCGCACATCGAAACCGGTGTCCTGCATCGCCATGACGATCCGCCCGGACCCGGTGAGTTCCCCGTCCGGGAAGACGTAGCGGTCGATGAACGGCTCGGGCTTGACCGAGGTCTTGTTCTCCGGCCGGGTGATGCAATGGTTGAGCAGCCGGCCGCCCGGCCGGAGCTGGCCGTACAGCCGGCCGAAGTAGTCGGGGTAGTGCCGGACGCCGATGTGCTCGGTCAGTCCGATCGAGGAGATCGCGTCGAATCCGGTCTCCGGAACGTCCCGGTAGTCCAGGTGCCGGATCTCGGCCAGCTCGCCCAGTCCCCCGTCCCGAATCGCCTGTTGCCCCCAGAGCGCCTGCTGCCGCGACAAGGTCACCCCGAGCACCCGGACACCGCGCCGGGCGGCGTGCCGCACCATGGAGCCCCAGCCGCAGCCGACGTCGAGCAGCCGGTCGCCCGGTTGCAGGCCCAGTTTGTCGAACACCAGCGCGTGCTTGGCCTCCTGCGCCTGCTCCAGGGTGGCGTCGGCCGTGGGATAGACCGCGCAGGTGTAGGTCATCGACGGGCCCAGGACCGACGCGTAGAACTGGTTCGACACGTCGTAGTGCCGGCCGATCGCGGCGGAGTCCCGTTTGCGGGAGTGTCCGATCCCCTGCGCGACCCGCAACCACCGGGGGGTCGCCTCCTGCGGCGGCGGCGCGACCGGGCGCAGGCTGCTCAGGCCCACGCTGCGCACGAGGTCGACGACCTCGCCGGGCGACGGGCGGCGAAGCCGGAGCTGATCGTCCATCAGCCGGAGCAACGGGTAGGGATCGGCTGAATGCACGCCGATCATGTCCATGTCGCCGGCGATGTACGCGCGGGCCAGGCCGAGATCGCCCGGCGCGGTCAGCAGGTAGTTCAGCGCGTGCCGGTTGCGGATGTGCAGCCCGGGAGCGTCCGCCGGGCCGGCCGCGCTGCCGTCGAAGGCGGTCAGCCGGAACGGCAATGGACCATCGGTGACCGCGGAGGCCATCTGGGCGATCGTCATCGACCGGGACGGTCGGCTCGGCCGCGGGGGGTGCAGGTGGGTCGAGGTGATGGAGGAACGGAACGTGGTCATTGTCGGCGCACCGCCTTGTCATAGAGATCCAACAGCCGATGATTCGGGTCGTACCGCTCCTTGAGGCCGGCATAGGCCGCGCCGCCGTACCTGGCCGCGAATTCGTCCCGACCGTAGAAGGAGTCGGAGTACAGCGACTTGTGCCCGCCGAGTTCGCTGACCACGGCCTCGATCCGGCGATTCGTCGCCGCCGGGTCGTCCGGCTGTTGCGGAACCGCCGACCAGAACCCGACGTTGACGTAGGTGCGCGCGGGCTCGAACGGGTGCAGCGGCCAGGTGGGGTCGGCGCTGTCCGGTGCGACGTCGGGCCGGCGGGGGATCCGCAGCGGGCACAGCCAGATCGGTTCGATCGGAACCTCGTCGAGGAACCAGGTCAGGAAGTCCGCGGTCCGTTCGACCGGGATCTCGACGTCCTGGACCACCCGTTCCAGCGGCGGCCGGCCGTGCAGACCCTCCAACCGGTCCGCGATGCCGAACCGGCGGTCCAGGGCGACCAGCTTCCAGTAGACCGAGCTGCGTTTGAGCGGACGCGGCCACAGCCGCCGGATCGTGGGCTGCTGGACGCCGAACGCGCGGGAGCACCAGAACCAATCGGTGTCCCACCGCCACAGGTAGTCGTGGACGGACAACCGATCGCTGGTGCGCTGTTGGATCGAACGGTAGTAGACCTGCTGCCCGGCGTAGTCGCTGGTCGGGCCGGGCTCGTCGGTCATCCGGCCCAGGGTGAGGTACTGCTCGGTGGCGGTGAACACGACCCCGTCCAGGTAGTCCACCGACTCGCCGTCGTACTCCCGCGCCAGACTGATCGTGGCCAGCGCGGACTGCAGGTCGGCGACGTCGTGGAACCCCAGGTGCCGCAGCGCGACGTACGGCTTGACCGGTTCGAGGCGCACCCGCAGCCGGGTCGCATAGCCCAGGCTGCCGTAGGAGTTGGCGAACCCGTAATACAGGTCGGCCTGCGGACCCCCGGGCGCGGCGGTGACGACATCCCCGGCGCCGGTGAGGATGTCCATGACGACGATGGTGTCGTACACGACACCGCTGCGGAACGCGCCGGATTCGATGCCGCCGCCGGCGGCCGCGCCCCCCACGGTGATGGTCTTGAGCTGAGGGACGATCAGGGGGGCCAGGCCGTGCGGCAGGGTCGCCGCGACCAGGTCCTCGTAGGTGCACATGCCGCCGACGTCCGCGGTCATCGCGTCCGGGTCGACCGACAGCACCCCGGACAGCCCGGAGACGTCCAGCCCGGGTGTGCCCGTGCGGCTGCGGGCGCGGAACAGGTTCGACGTCCGCTTGGCCAGCCGGACCCGGCGGTCCGCGGGAATGGACCGGTAACTGGTCAGCAGCCGGCGCAGGCCGTCGGCGTATACGCGATCGGCGCTCGCGGCGGCCCAACCGCCCGCGACGGCGTCCACCGACCCGGCAGGAGCGCTTCCATCGGACACGGCCAACATGGTGCACAAGTTAGTCCTGCTATGCGACAGGCGGTTCATCCGGCGGAGGTGAGTCATGTCGCATTCGGCAGCGCGTCAGCCCTCCTTCTTCCCCTCGGCCTGCAACCGCGTGACGACGTGGTCCGGCGCCGGCGCGTGCCGTAGGTACTGCCGGCTGTAGGTGCCGGTGCCGTGGGCCAACGACCGCAGCTCGATCGCGTAGCGGATGAACTCCAGCTCCGGCACCTCCGCCTGGACCGAGGAGCGGCCGTCACCGGCGGATTCGGTGCCCCGCACGCGTCCGCGCTTGCCGGCCAGGTCGGCCAGGATCGCGCCGACATACTCGTCGTCCACGGTGATCGTCACCGAATCCATCGGTTCCAGCAGTTGCACACCCGCGGCCTGCGACGCCTCGCGCAGGGCCAACGATCCGGCCAGCTGGAACGCCGCGTCGGAGGAGTCGACGCTGTGGGCCTTGCCGCCGACCAGCCGGACCCGCAGGTCGACCATCGGGTGCCCGCTGATGCCCCGGTCCAGCTGGGCGCGGATGCCCTTCTCCACGCTGGGAATGAACTGCCGGGGGACCGCTCCGCCGACGACCTGGTCGACGAACTCGAATCCGCCGCCCACCGGCAGCGGTTCCACCTCGATCTGGGCGACCGCGTACTGGCCGTGCCCGCCGGACTGCTTGACGTGCCGGCCCAACCCCGCGCCCGCCTTCTTGATCGTCTCCCGGATCGCCACCCGCACGGGGGCGACCGCGACCTCGATGCCGGCGCGCGTACGCAGCCGGTCCAGCAGGACCTCGAGCTGCTGCTCGCCCATGGTCCACATGAGCAGCTGGCCGGTCGCCGGATTCACCTCGACCCGGATCGTCGGATCCTCCGCCTGCAGCCGCGCCAGACCCTGCACCAGTTTGTCCTCCTCGCTGGAGGTGCGGGCCGCGATGGCCACCGGCAGCAGCGGCTCGGGCATCGACCAGGGGGCGAGGACGGCCGGGTCGGCCGGATCGGACAGCGTGTCGCCGGTCTCCGCGTGGGCCAGCCGGGCGACCGACACGATGTCCCCGGCAACGGCCTTCGGCACGCCGGACAGGGTGCCGCCCACCGGACGGGAGATCGCGCCGGCCCGCTCGTCCAGGTCGTGCTCGGCGTGCCAGGACTCGTCCGCCGGATGCCCGGAGAAGCGGGCGAAGTGGCCGGACACGTGCACCGGAACGTCCGGCAGCAACGTGCCGGAGAACACCCGGACGATCGAGATCCGGCCGACGTACGGGTCGGTCGTGGTCTTCACCACCTCGGCGACCAGCGGTCCGTCGGGGCTGCCGGTCAGGCGCGCGCGGTCCGCCCCGGCCGGTGTGTAGACCGGCGGCAGCACATGCTCCTCGGGGTGCGGAAGCCCGCGGCCGATCACCTCGATCAGCTCGGCGACGCCCAGACCGGTGGTGGGGACGCAGGGGATGACCGGATGGAAGGTGCCGTGGGCGACCGCCGTCTCCAGGTCGTCGACGACGGTGTCGAAACCGACCTCTTCGCCGCCGAGGTAGCGGTCCAGCAGCCCGTCGTCCTCGGACTCGGTGATCACCGCCTCGATGAGGGATTCTCGGATGCCGGAGATTGCCTTCTGCTCGTCCTGGTCGGCCGGGCGGGCGACGCGGGTACCGGAGGAGATGTCGTAGACGGTCTGCGAGAGCAGGCCGATCAGCGCGGTCGGCGGCTCGCCGATCGCCGAGTCGACCGGCCGGTAGAGCGGGTGCACACCGTCGCCGAACGCGAGCTGGCAGTTCTCCACGGCCGCCGCGAAATCGCCGCGGGGTTGGTCGATGTGGGTGATGACCACGGCCCGGGGCATGCCGACCGCTGCGCACTCCTGCCACAGCATCCGGGTGGCACCGTCGATCACGCCCCCGGCGGCGGCGGTATCGGTGGCCGAGACGACGAACAGGGCGGCGTCCGCGGCCCGCAGGCCGGCGCGCAGCTCCCCGACGAAGTCGGCGTGGCCCGGGGTGTCGACGAGGTTGATCCGAACCGGGCCGGCCACCTCGGGCACGTCCGCGGCGACCACGCTGGCCACCGAGAGGGAGACCGATCGGCTCAGCCGCTTCTCGACGTCCTCGAAATCGCAGACTGTGCTGCCGTTCTCGACCGATCCGAGTCGGCTGATCGCGCCGGTCGCCAGCGCGATCGCATCCACCAGCAGCGTCTTGCCGGCGCCCCCGGGGCCGACGAGTACCACGTTGCGGATCTGTGCGGCGCCGTCCCGGCCGTTCTCGCGCGCACCCTGGGTCATCGCGCGACGCCCCCGTTCGGTGCCCAGCAACCGCCACCGGCACCCGGCACAGCGGGATGGTCGTCACCGGCCCGGTGGCGTGAGGTTTCGTGAATGCTCATGCTTGACCACCTCTGGCTGGGCCCCGGCCACGACCCTGCGCCGCGACGATGTCGGCCTCTCCTTTGGCAGTCTGCCAGCGGCGCGCCCGACCGCAACCGCACGCGCGACGGCACCGGTCGACAACCCACCCGGATCAGGGCGGAACGTGGTTGTCTGGAGGTACGGGCGGTGGTGGTCGGGCCCGGATCGTCGAGAAAGGGAGACGTCATGAAGCATCGCGACGGATCGTCGGAGAGCGTGGCCGGCGACGACGAGCGCGGCCAGGGCGCCGTCGAGCCCGACTTCGCCAGGGAGAACCTGAACCGGGACGGCCGGCTGGCGGACGTCGGCGAGGTCGAGGAGCCGAACTTCGCGACGACGGACATCGACCCGGCCGAGCCCGATCCGATCCCGGCGGGTACCCCGAACTTCGCCACGACCGATATCGACCCCCACGAGGCGGATCCGATCGATCCGGACCGGCCGAACTTCGCGACGAAGGACCAGCAGCTGCCGTAGACCGGCCGTCAGGCCGGTTCGCGGTCAGGTTTCGCGGTCCGGTTCCGCCGGCCACTCCGGGAGCAGCCGGTGGGCCAGTTGCAGCGCCGAACCCAGGGTCAGGTCGGGCACGTCGTAGTGCTGGGCCCCGGCCGCGGTGGCGGCCACGACGGTGGCCACGCCCGCCCGTCGTTGGAACGGCGACTGCCGGATGGTGAGCCCGACGATGCCGTCCGCGGCGAGGACCGTGCGGCGGCGGTGGATCGAGCCCACCTGGACGATCAGCCGGTCGTCGAGCACGGTGTGGCCGAGGTTGCGATAGCGATCGGCGGCCAGCGGCACCGCGGCCAGCACGACGACGGCCCAGACGGGCAGGAATGGCGCGGGTAGCCCGGCCCACCAGCTCAGGGCGGCCAACCCGGCGGCCACCGGCAGGGTGCCGACCAGGGCCCGGGTGTAGCGACGACGCCGCGCGGCCGGACCGTGCACGGTGAGCGGGACGTCGACCGGCGGAGGGACCCCCGCCGCGGGGTCCAGGACGGCGGCCTCCACCCGCCGGACCTCGGTGGTCGGGGCGGGCGGCATGAGCAGGGAGCTGCCGCCACCGTCATTGCCCTCCGCGCCCTCGCGTCGCAGCCCCGTGGCAATCGCGTGCAGCCGGGCGCCGCCGGCCCACCGCAGCACGATCGGCTCACGCCGCTGCACCCCGCGCAGCCGGTGCTCGGCCAGGCTGGTCGACCGGGTGGTCAGCAGCCCGCGGGTCACCTGCAGGGTCCCGCCCGGATGCCGGGTGAGCCGGAAACCGGCGTAGGAGATGACGTACCCGGCCACCGACAGGATTGTCACCCCGATGATGACGGCGGCGGCGGCCACCGCCACGTCGAGCCAGACCGAGTGTCCGCGCAGGTAGCCCAGGACCCGTTCGACCGGCCCGAAGTCGGCCGGGTTGATCCGTGCCTGGTTGACCAGCCGGAACCCGAAGCCGATCAGCACCGCGCCGGTGATCACGCCGGACAGCGTCGCCGGGGCCAGCGCGATCCAACCGCGGTGCAGGCGGGCCAGTTCGACCTCGTCGGTCACCCCGGACGCTCCGGCCGGCCGGACATCCTCGCTCGGGTGGCCCCGGTCGGTCGCTCCGGCCGGCTGCGCCGGGTCGGCCGGGTGCGCCGGGTCGGCCGGGTGCGCCGGGTCGGCCGGGTGCGCCGGGTCGGCAGGGTGCTGAGCCGCCCGGTGCAGCAGCTCGGTTCGCAGCGCCGGCACCGTCGCGGCCGGCAGCCCGTCCAACCGCACCGTCCCGGCGTGGGCGTGCGAGCTGCCGGTGCCGATGTCCACCCGGACGAGGCGGAGCAGTCGTTGCAGCGGGTGGGCGCTGACGTCCAGCGTGCGGATCCGGTCCCGCGGCACCGTCACCTGGGTGCGCCGGACGATGCCGCGCCGCACCTGCACCACGGTCGGCGTGATCCGGTACCGGGTCGACAGATACCGGGCGATCCCGAGGGCGACGACCACGGCCGCTCCGATCAGCCCCCACGGTGGCCCGCCGTCGTTGCGGGCCCCGGCGATCAACAGGATCAGCAGCATCGGAATGAACCGGACGATCTCCCGAACCGGCTCGACCAGCAGCATGCCGGGGGACAGGCGTCGCCAGGGCAGTTCGGGACCGGGCGGATCACCCGCGGCGCCGGGCGGATCACCGGCGGCGCCGAACGGATCGTGGGGGGTGGCGCCCGGGGTCTGCGGCGCGGCCGTCACGTCGCGTCCCCCCGGGAGGCCTGCGCGGCGGCCGTGATCCGCGCCGCGAGGTCGGCCGCCGTGTGCTCATCGAGGCCCTCGACCTCGACCGGGCCGGCGGCGGACGCAGTGGTCACGGTCAGCGTGGTCAGGCCGAACAGCCGGGCCAGCGGCCCGCGGGCGCTGTCCACCGTCTGCACCCGGTTGACCGGCGCGATCCGCCATTCCTGCGTCCACCAGCCCGTGCGGGTGTACACCGCGGCGTCGGTCAGCTCCCACCGGTGCACCCGGTAGCGCCAGCGGGGCATCACCGCGAGATGAATCGCCGCGAGCCCGCCGGTGACGATCAGCAGGGGCACCTTCCAGGGTGGGACCGGCCAGGCGAGCAGCAGGGCGGCCACCTGGACGGCGACGGCCAGGAGCCAGCCGACCAGCGCCCGGACGAGCCAGTACCAGATCGCTCGGTGCGCGACCTGGTGCGCCGGTGTCCGCACAACAGGAGCCGGAGCGGCCGAGTCGGTGGGCATCCCTCCATCGTCCACCGCCCGCGCGCCGATCCTGATCATCGGTCGCCTCGGACGGCCCTGCGCCGGCCTCGGGTCAGCCCATGGCCGGCCCCGGGGAGGCGGCAGGCCCGCGGACCGGCACGGCGTGCGGATCGGCACGCCGTGCCCCCGGGTTGGACTCGCATCAGCACCGGCGCGTTCGAGTTGCCAGGTTCGGCCCCCTTTGGGCGCGGATCGGGTCACAAGGTGGCAAATCGAGCCGAGG
>Ga0247820_10000840_pt1 | contig 17056 bp, 20 predicted proteins | sample 13C_Glucose_Day1_2_FD_192480 | JGI IMG/M metagenome (GOLD analysis project Ga0247820, IMG submission 192480) | Soil microbial communities from agricultural site in Penn Yan, New York, United States - 13C_Glucose_Day14 | ecosystem: Environmental > Terrestrial > Soil > Agricultural land | place...
CTGCAGCGTGAGCGCGACGCAATGCGTGCTGTGCGTGTGGATCACGCAACCCGCTTGCGGCGCGGCGTCGTAGATGCGCCGGTGCAGCACCAGCGTCTTGCTGGCGCGATCGCCGCTCAGTTGCCGACCCTGCGCATCGACCTTGGCGAGCGCTTCGGGTTCCAGGAAGCCGAGGCACGCGTCCGTGGGCGTGATCAGGAAGCCATCGGCCAGCCGCACGCTGACGTTGCCCGCCGTGGCATGCACGTAGCCGCGCTCGAACAGGCTGCGGCCCACGCGGCAGATCTCGCGGCGTGCCAGGTCTTCGTCGTTCATGCCAGCACCTCGAAGGACTTGCTGAAGAAATCGGCGGTGCCGAAGTTGCCCGACTTCAATGCCAGGTGAACGCCCGCGCCGTCGCAGGCCTGCGCTTGCGCGAAGCACCAGGGCACGCCGGGATCGATCTGAGGTCCGATGCGCAACTGCCGCACGCCCAGTGCCTGTACCGCCGCGCCCGAGGTCTCGCCGCCCGCGACCACCAGCTGCCGCACGCCGCGTTGCACCAGGCCCGCGGCGATGGTGGCCAGCGTTCGTTCGACGATCTCGCCCGCGTGCGCGCCACCGAGCGACTGCTGCACCGCCTTCACGGCTTCCGGCGAGGCGGTGGAATAGACCAGCAGCGGCCGATCGTCCAGTTGCGGCTCGGCCCAGCGCAGCGCCTGCTCGGCGACATCCTCGCCGGCCGCGATGCGCATCGCGTCGACCTCGAACGCCGGCAGCCCGCGCGCGATGAAGTCGCGCACCTGCTGCTGGGTGGCGGTGGAACAGCTGCCCGACACCACCGCGCGGGCGCCCTGCGCCGCCGGCAAGCGCGCCGCTTCGGAGGAGGGCCGCAGCCCGTGGTTGGCCGGCAGCGCGATCGCCACGCCGGAGCCGGCGACGACCAGCGGCGCGTCGGCGATGGCGCGGCCCAGCGCCATCAGGTCCTGGTTGTCGACGGCATCGACGATGCCGAAGCGAATGCCTTGCGAGCGCAGGGCGGCGATGCGCTCGCGGATCGCGTCGCCGCCGCGCACCACCACCGAGTGCGGCACCAGCCCCACCCGGCCGCGGGTCTGCGCCTGCATCACGCGCACCAGGTTCGCGTCGGTCATCGGCGTGAGCGGGTGGTGGCGCATGCCGGAATCGCTCAGCAGCACGTCGCCCACGAACAGGTGGCCCTGATAGAGGGTGCGGCCGTTCTCGGGGAAGGCGGGCGTCACGCAGACGAAGTCGGCGCCCAGTTCGTCGGCCAGGGCCTCGGCCACCGGACCGATGTTGCCGGCCGGCGTGGAGTCGAAGGTGGAGCAGACCTTGAAATAGAACTGGCGGCAGCCGCGCTCGCGCAGCCAGCGCAGCGCGTCCAGCGACTGGGCCACCGCGTCGGCCGCGGGGATGGTGCGCGACTTCAGCGCGACCACGACCGCGTCGGCGTCCTCGATGGGGGCCTGCGGCACGCCGATGCTCTGCACCGCGCGCATGCCCGCGCGCACCAGGTTGTTGGCGAGATCGGTCGCGCCGGTGAAGTCGTCGGCGATGCAGCCGAGCAGCAGGGGAGGGGGACTCATGGTGCGCGACTCTAGCGCGCCGCGGCCATCCGGGCCCGCTGCGCGAACAGCGGCGAGGTGCTGCTGGCCATCGCCAGCTCCGACGCCGCCGCGGTGAGCGCCGGGCCCAGCTGCAGCATCCGCTCGGGCGTCAGCCGCTGCAGCGGCCCGGCGATGGTGATCACGCCCACTGCTTCCTGCCCGCGGCGCAGCACCGGCGCGGCCATCGCCGTCATGCCGGGCGAGTACATCTCCACGATGGTGGAAAAGCCGCGTCGCCGGTCTTCGTCCAGCAGCTTCATCAGCGCCTTGAACGTGGTCGGCGCCTTGGGCCCGAACTCCTTGGGCGAGCCGAACCCCTGCAGCGCGACCAGCTCGGTGGCGCGCTCCTCCGACAGCGTCATCAGCCAGGCATGGCCGCCCGCGCTGCACGACAGTCGCACGTCGATGCCCATGTCGGGGTCGTAGCGCAGGCCGGCGCGCGCGCCTTGTGCCTTCGCGACGAAGGTGAGCCGGTCGCCGTCGACGATGGCCAGCCGCACCAGCTCGCCCGAGGCGTCGGCCAGCCGGTCGATGATGGGCTGCGCGATGTCCACGATGCCGGCCGAACCCAGGAAGGCGAGGCCGATCGCGGGAAGCTTGGTGGTCAGCGCGTAATCGCCCTGGGCGCGCAGCTGCCGCACGTAGCCGCAGCGCACCAGCTCGTTCAGCAGCCGGTGCGCCGCGCTGCGGGGCAGGGCCAGCTCGTCCGCCACCGCGGCGAGCGGCATGCCTTCCGGTTCGGCCGCGAGCGTCTCGAGGATGCGCACCACCCGGTGCACGGTGCCTTGCGTGGCGTTGTCGTTTTGCATTGAGGAATGGGATTCCGGGTCGGAACGGTGTTCTGGCGGCTTGGCCATCATGCCACCCGTCGCCGGTCCGCCGGCGGTCCGATCCCTTCACCGACACAGGAGACAAGCCTTGCGAACCTTCTTCCGATCCACCCTCTGCGGCGCCGCGCTGGCGCTGCTCGCCCTGGGCGCCGGCGCCCAGGAAGCGCACGTCATCAAGTTCGGCCACCTGAACAACACCGACCACCCGGTCAGCATGGGCGTGAAGCGCTTCGCCGAAGTGCTGGCGGCCAAGAGCGGCGGCAAGCTGAAGGTGCAGGAGTTCCCGTCCAACCAGCTCGGCAACGAGTTGCAGCAGCAGTCGGCGCTGCAGGGCGGCGTGCAGGAGATGACCGCGCCGGCCACCACCTCGCTGGCCGGCATCGTCAAGGAGTTCGGCCTGGTGGACTTCCCGTTCTCGGTGGCCAACTTCCAGCAGGCCGATGCGCTGCTCGACGGCCCGCTCGGCCAGGCGCTGATCGCCAAGCTGCCGGAGAAGGGCCTGGTCGCCCTGGGCTTCTGGGACCTGGGTTTCCGCAACGCCACCAACAGCAAGCGCGCGATCACCAAGGCCGAGGACTTCGACGGCCTGAAGATGCGCGTCATCCCCAATCCGGTGTTCCTCGACACCTTCAAGGCCTTCAAGGCCAACCCGGTGCCGATGCCGTTCGCCGAGCTGTACGGCGCGCTCGAGTCGAAGGCGGTGGACGGCCAGGAGAACCCCTTCTCGGTGATCCTGTCCAACAAGTTCTTCGAGGTGCAGAAGTTCGTCAGCGCCACCAACCACGTGTACGCCGCCAACATCGTGCTGGTGAGCAAGAAGTTCTGGGACCGGCTCTCGCCCGCGGATCAGCGCATGATGCAGGACGCGTTCAACGAGTCGCGCAGCTACCAGCGCCAGGCCAGCCGCGCCGCCGCGCAGAAGGCCGTGGATGAACTCAAGGCCAAGGGCATGCAGTTCAACGAGGTCGCGCCGGCCGAGCAGGCCCGCATGCGCGAGATCGCCAAGCCCGTCACCGACAAGTTCGCCGCCAGCTACGACCCGGCGATCGTCAAGCTGTACAACGACGAACTCGCGAAGATCCGCAAATGAAGATCCTCGTCCTCCACGGTCCCAACCTGAACCTGTTCGGCCGTCGCGAGCCGCACATCTACGGCACCACCACGCTGGCGCAGATCGACGAGATGCTCGCCAGGCTCGCCGGCGAACTGCAGGTGGAACTGGCCACGATCCAGTCCAACCACGAAGGCGCGCTGATCGACTTCCTGCACCAGCACATCGACACGGCGCAGGGCGCCATCGTCAACCCCGCGGGACTGACGCAGCACGGCGTGCCGCTGCACGACGCGATCAAGGCGATGCCGTTCCCGGTGCTGGAAGTGCACATGTCCAACATCGCGGCGCGCGAGGCGTGGCGCACCCACTCCATCATCTCGCCGGCCGTGAAGGGCACGATCCAGGGGCTGGGCCCCCAGTCGTACCTGCTGGGACTGCGCGGGGTGGTAGGACTGGCACGGGGGTAGGGCGGGAAGCGGACGGCGGTCCGCCTTCCCGTCCTATACTTTCATGAATGAACGAACCAGTCCGTGCTGCAAGGCCCGTGCGAGCGAAGGCCCGCAAGGAGACCGGCCGCACCAACGACCCGGAGCGCACCAAGGCCAACATCCTCGAGGTGGCCGAGGCCGAGTTCGGCGAGAAGGGGCTGGCCGGCGCGCGCATCGACGAGATCGCCGAACTCACCCGCACTTCCAAGCGGATGATCTATTACTACTTCGGCAGCAAGGAGGGCCTGTACCTCGCGGCGCTGGAGGAGGCCTACCGGCGCACGCGCGAAGTGGAAGCCGAACTGCACCTGGAGGACCTGGAGCCGGAGGAGGCCTTGCGCCGCCTCGTGGCCTTCACCTTCGACCACCACCTGGCGCACGAGAGCTACATCCGGCTGGTGATGTCCGAGAACATCCATCGCGGCGAGTACCTCGCCGCCAGCGCGCGCATCCAGGACCTCAACGTGCCCGCCATCGCGGCGCTGCGCCGGCTGTGCGATCGCGGCGTCAAGGCCGGCGTGTTCCGCAGGGGGCTGGACCCAGTGGACATCCATGCGTCCATCTCGGCGTTGAGCTTCTTCAACGTGTCCAACCGGCACACCTTCGGGCTGATCTTCAAGCTCGACATGAAATCACCGGCGTACATCGCCCAGCGCCGCGACAACGTCGTGGAGATGGTCGTGCGCTTCTGCCGCAAGTAGCCTCCGCGCGCCGCGCGGCTGGGCCGGAGTTCGGCCGGCGCCTAGGTGATTCCCCTCGGTTTAAAACTAACCAGTCCGTACAAAATGGCCGGACTTCAAGGAGACGCCCGTGCTCGATGTCCTGATCGACCGGCTGTGCCGTTTGTTTTCTTTCCTGATGGTCGCGGCGCTCGCGCTGATGGTCGTCATGGTCTTCGGCAACGTGGTGCTGCGCTACGGCTTCAACTCCGGCATCACGGTGTCGGAGGAGCTGTCGCGATGGCTGTTCGTCTGGATGACGTTCCTCGGCGCCGTCGTCGCGTTGCGCGCGCACGGCCACCTGGGCACCGACTCGCTGGTGTCGCGCCTGCCGGTGGCGGGCAAGAAGTTCTGCCTAGGCACCACGCACCTGATCATGCTGTACATGTGCTGGCTGATGGGGCGCGGCGCCTGGCAGCAGACCCTCATCAACTACGGCACCACCAGCGCGGTGATGGAAGCGTCGATGGCGTGGTTCTACGCCAGCGGCGTTGTGTTCGCGGTGCTCGCCTTCGCCATCGTCGCCCTGGAGTTCTTCAAGCTCGTGACCGGCAAGCTGGCCGATGACCAGCTGATCGGCATCGTCGAATCCGAGGAAGAGGTGGTCGCCAAGCCCGCGGCCGCCGGGAGCCAGTCATGACCATCGCCGTCTTCCTGGGATCGCTGCTCGGCGCCATGGCGCTGGGCGTGCCCATCGCCTTCGCCCTGCTCGCCTGCGGCGCCGCGCTGATGTGGCACCTGGGCACGTTCGACCCGCAGATCCTCGCGCAGAACACCATCGAGGGCGCCAACAGCTTCCCGCTGCTGGCCGTGCCGTTCTTCATGCTGGCCGGCGAGATCATGAACACGGGTGGCCTGTCGCGCCGCATCGTGAACCTGGCGATGGCGCTGGTGGGCCACGTGCGTGGTGGGCTCGGCTACGTGGCGATCATCGCCGCGGCGCTGCTGTCGGCGCTGTCCGGTTCCGCCGTCGCCGATGCCGCCGCGCTGGCGGCGCTGCTGCTGCCGATGATGAACAAGGCGGGCTACGACCGCGCCCGCTCGGCGGGCCTGCTGTCCTCGGCCGCGGTGATGGGCCCCATCATTCCGCCGAGCATCGGCTTCGTGGTGTTCGGCGTCGCGGCCAACGTGTCGATCTCCAAGCTGTTCATCGCCGGCATCTTCCCCGGCATCCTGCTGGGCGCGGCCCTGTGGCTGACCTGGTGGTGGCTGATTCGCAAGGACAGGATCGAGCCGCCGCCGCGCGCCAGCCGCACCGAGGTGCTGGTCGCGCTCAAGGACGCCACGTTCGCGCTGGGGCTGCCGGTCATCGTCATCGTCGGCCTGAAGTTCGGCGTGTTCACGCCGACCGAGGCGGCCGTCGTCGCCGCGGTGTACGCGCTGTTCGTCTCCACCGTGGTGTACCGCGAGCTGAAGGTCTCGCAGCTGTACGGCCTGTTCCAGGCGGCGGCGCAGACCACCGCGGTGGTGATGTTCCTCGTCGCGGCGGCGATGGTGTCGGCCTGGATGATCACCGTGGCCAACCTGCCCAACGAGATCGTCACGCTGCTCAAGCCGCTGCTGGACAGCCCGACGCTGCTGATGATCGCCATCATGGTCCTGACGATGGTGGTCGGCACCGCGATGGACATGACGCCCACCATCCTGATCCTCACGCCGGTGCTGATGCCGCTGGTGAAGGCGGCGGGCATCGACCCCGTCTACTTCGGCGTGCTGTTCATGATCAACAACTCGATCGGCCTGATCACGCCGCCCGTGGGAACCATCCTCAGCACCGTGGCCGGCGTCGGCAAGATGAGCATGGACGAAGTCACCAAGGGGGTGTGGCCGTTCATGGCCGCGCAGTTCGTGGTGATGTTCCTGATGGTCCTGTTCCCGCAGCTGGTGATGGTGCCGGCGCGCTGGCTGTACGGCTGATCCCCGCCTTCCCATTTCCCTTCGCACCCCAGGAGACAAAGCCATGAAACGACTCTTCGTGAAGACCCTGCTGGCCGCCGTGGCCGTCGCCGCCGTGGGCGTGGCGCAGGCCCAGGTCAAGACGATCAAGTTCGCCAACCAGAACGCCAAGGGCCATCCCATCGTGATGGGCATGGAGAAGTTCGCCGAGCTGGTGGAGCAGAAGTCGGGCGGCAAGATGAAGGTGAATGTCTTCCCGGGCGGCGCGCTGGGCAGCGACCAGGCCAACGTCTCCATGCTGCAGGGCGGCACGCTGGAGATGGCCGCGATGAACTCGGGCATCTTCGCCAGCGTGGTCAAGGACTTCGCGGTGTACGACTTCCCGTTCCTGTTCTCCACGCCGAAGGAGGCCGACGCCGTCACCGACGGGCCGTTCGGTCGCCAGCTGCATGCCAAGCTGGAGGAAAAGGGCATGGTGGGCCTGGCCTACTACGAGCTGGGCTTCCGCCAGCTCACCAACAGCAAGCGCCCGATCGCCAAGGTGGAAGACATCGCGGGCCTGAAGCTGCGCGTGATCCCCAACCCGATCAACGTCGACTGGGTCAGCGCGCTCGGCGCCAACCCCACGCCGCTGCCTTTCCCCGAGCTGTACGCCGCGCTGGAGCAGAAGGCGGTGGACGGCCAGGAGAACCCGGTGGCCACCATCCAGGGCGCCAAGCTCTTCGAGGTGCAGAAGTACATGACGCTGACCAACCACCAGTACAACCCGCAGTCGGTGGTGGTGAGCAAGAAGTACTGGGACTCGCTCTCGGCCGAGGAGAAGAAGGTGCTCCAGGACGCCGCCAACGAATCGTCCAAGTACCAGCGCGAGCAGTCGCGCAGCGCCGCCGCCGGCATCCTCGACGCGCTGAAGAAGGCCGGCATGCAGGTGAACGAGCTGCCCGCCGCCGAAGTGGACAAGCTGCGCGACAAGATGAAGCCGGTGATCGCCAAGCACAGCGCCAGCGTCGGCGATGCCACCGTCAAGGCGGTGCTCGCCGAGGTGGAGAAGGCCCGCAAGTAAGCCTTTCCGCGACCGCGCATGACCGCCCGCCTTCCGAGTCCCATGCAGATCGACGGCCACACCGAGCTGATCGCCCACCTGGGCCATCCGACGCACTCGTTCAAGGCGCCGATGATCTACAACCCCTATTTCGAGTCCATCGGCGTCAATGCCGTCGTGGTCCCGATGGGGTGCCGGCCGGAAAGCTTCCCGCCGGTGCTGCGCGGGCTCTTCACGCTCGACAACGTGCGCGGCGCTCTCATCACCATGCCGCACAAGGTGAGCGTGGTCGCGCTGCTCGACGAGGTGACGCCCACGGTGCGCGTTGCCGGCGCCTGCAACGCGGTCAAGCGCGATGCGGCCGGACGCCTCGTCGGCGACATGTTCGATGGCGAGGGCTTCGTGCGTGGGCTGCGCCGCAAGGGCATGCGCCTGTCGGGCGCCCGCGTGCTGGTGGTGGGTTGCGGCGGCGTGGGCTGCGCCATCGCGGCGTCGCTGGCGGCCGCGGGCGTCGGGGCGATCACGCTGCACGACCTCGACGGTGCCGCCATGGCCGGCCTGGCGAGCCGCCTGCAAGCCCATTACCCCGCCATCCAGGTCATCACCGGCCGCAACGACCCCGAGGGCATGGACCTCGTCGTCAACGCCACGCCGCTGGGCATGAACCCTGGCGATCCTCTTCCGATCGACATCGACCGGCTGCGGCCCGGCACCTTCGTGGGCGAGGTCGTGATGAAGACCGAGATGACCGCCTTCCTCACCGCCGCGCAGGCGAGGGGCTGCCCGGTGCAGGTGGGCACCGACATGCTGTTCGAGATGATCCCCGCGTACCTGGAGTTCTTCGGGTACCCGACCACCGACGCGCAGACGCTGCGCTCGGTCGCGCGCCTGAAGTACTGAAGCCCGTCCGGGCCTTTTCGAAGGAGTTCGAGTTCCATGAGCGACCTTCTCCTCCACCCCGAACACGCGCGCGAGCCGCTGCAGGCCTCGTTCAGCGACGAGGCCAACCCGATCGGCCTCGACGGCGTGGAGTTCATCGAATACGCCACCGCCAAGCCGCAGGCCCTGGGCCAGGTGCTCGAGATGATGGGCTTCCGGCCCGTCGCGCGGCACCGCTCGCGCGAGGTGCTGCTGTACCGGCAGGGCGGCCTCAACGTCGTGGTCAACGCGCACGAGATCGACGCCGCCGTGGCGGGCCAGGCGCCGGTGCTGGCCGCGGTGGCGCTGCGCGTGCGCGATGCCCGCAGCGCCTGGCGCTACGTGCTGGAGCACGGCGGGTGGGAGGTGCCCACGCACCCCGAGGCGATGGAGCTGAACATCCCGGCCATCCACGGCTGCGGCGGCAGCCGCATCTATTTCGTGGACCGCTACAAGGAGTTCTCGATCTACGACGTGGACTTCGTGCCGATCCCGACCGTGGACCCGGAACCGCCGGCCGTCGCGGGCATCCACTTCTTCGGCATCGTCCAGTACATCGGCGCGGCGCGCAGCTACGACTGGATCGAGTTCTACCGCGAGCTGTTCGGCATCGACCTCATCCCCGACGAGCAGCGCTTCGGCATCATGCCGGCGGGCAAGCTGCTGCGCGCACCCGCGGTCGATGGGGACAACCGCTTCATGCTGCAGCTGATCGAGCCCGACCTGGACGTGGACGACGGCCGCGAGCGGCTGCAGCGCATCGGCCTGGGCGTGCCCGACGTGCTGGCGGCGGTGAAGGCCCTGCGCGAGCTGGGCATGGAGTTCGTCGAGACCGAGGCCGCGCACACCGAGCGCCGCGGCGCGCTCACCAAGACCTACCTGGGCAGCGTGGTGTTCGAGCTGGTGCACAGCGAGCGGCAGCCATGAACCTGCATCGCCGCAGCATGGAGCAGGCCATCGCCGGCTTCGGCATGGACACGATCACGCTGGCCGGTCCGCTGGAGGCCAAGCTGGAAGCGATGGCCGAGGCGGGCTTCAGCCAGGTGATGCTCAAGGCCAACGACCTGGTCGGCCATCCGAACGGCTGGAAGGCCGCGGTCGCCGCGGTGCAGGCCAGCGGCCTTCGCGGCACCGGCTTCCAGGTGCTGCGCGATTTCGAAGGGCTGTCTGGCCATCTGCACCAGTACAAGGTGGACATCGCCAAGACCATGCTGGAGATGTGCGCGGCGCTCGGCTGCAAGGTGCTGCTCGCCTGTTCGTCCACCTCCACCCACGCCAGCCAGGACCTGGACCACATCGCGCGCGACCTGCGCAAGCTGGCGATGCTGGCCGTGCCGTTCGGCATCAAGGTCGCGTACGAGGGCCTCTCTTGGGGCCGCACCGTCAACGAATACACGACCGCCTGGGACGTGGTCTGCCGCGCCGACTGTCCGAACCTGGGCATGGGCATCGACTCGTACCACATCCTCGCGGCGCGCACGCCGCTGGACGCGGTGGAGGACCTGGACCCATCGCGCATCTTCCTCGTTCAGCTGTCGGACTTCATGTGGCAGGAGACGCGCACCTTCGAGGAGCGCATGGCCACCGCGCGCACCTACCGCGTGTTTCCGGGCGAGGGCGTGCACACGCCGCAGCTGGTGGAACTGGTCCTCAAGCTGGACGCGCTCGGCTACGCCGGCGACTACAGCTTCGAGGTGTTCAACGACGACTACCTGCAGATGCCGCTGCCGATGGTGGCCGAACGCGGACGCCGATCAGCTTTGTGGCTGGCCGAGGAAGTGCTGCGGCGCTCGGCGCCGTTGCCGGGCCGGCTGAAGCTGCGCGCGCTCCAGCCGACCTGAGCTCAGCGCACCGAGGCGCGGACCTTTTCGATCTCGGCGCGGTACAACTTCACCGTGGCCGCGTCGTAGCTGTTGGCGAACTTGTCGGCGACCGGCTGCGTGAGCTCGCGCATCTTCGCCAGCGTGGCGGGCGGGACGTCGTTGATCTGCATGCCCTTGCCCTCCAGCTCCTTGCGCGCGGTGGCCGCGGCCTGGCGGCTCAGGTTGCGCTGGTAGGCGCCGGCTTCGACCATCGCGTCCTGCACGATCTTCTTCTCCTCGGCCGACAGCTGGTCCCAGGTCTTCTTGCTGATGACGACCGGGTTGGCCGTGTACACGTGGTTGGTGACGCTCAGGTACTTCTGCACCTCGTGGAACTTGCTGGTGAGCACCACGGCGAACGGGTTCTCCTGCGCATCCATCGCCTTGGATTCGAGCGCGCCATAGAGCTCCGGGAAGGCCATCGGCACGGGGTTGGTGCCCAGGGCGCTGAACGCCTCGATGAACATCGGGTTCGGGATCACGCGCAGCTTCAGGCCCTTCAGGTCCTCCACGTTGACCACGGGCTTGCGGCTGTTGGTGAAGTTGCGAAAGCCCGTTTCCCAGAACGCCAGGCCGACCATGTTCTTCTCCGGCAGCCTGGCCATCAGCGCCTGGCCGAACGGGCCGGCCACCAGGGCGTCCACCTGCTCGGCCTTGCTGAACGAGAAGGGGATGTCCAGCAGCGTGAACTCCTTGACCACGGCGCCCATGGTGGTGGCCGAGGGCAGGGTGATGTCCTGGAAGCCGCCTTGCACCGCGCTCAGCTGCTGCGCCTCGCCGCCGACGGCGCCGCCGCCCAGCTCCTGCACCTTGATCTTGCCGCCGCTCTTGCCCGCGACGATCTCGCCGAACTTCTGCACGGCCAGCGAGATGGGATGGCCGGGCTGCACCACGTGCCCGAACTTGAGCGTGCGCTCCTGGATCTGCGCCGAGGCGCCGGTGCACGCGGCGGCCAGCGCCGTCAGCGTGATCAGCTTGCGAAGGTTCATGGATGTCTCCTCAGGTGAATGATTCGGATCAGTCGGCTTCGGCGGGCAGGGCGGAGTACGACAGCGTGTACAGGCCGCGCTCGGCGCCCGGCGCCGCGCCTGCGGTGGCCAGGGCTTCCTCGCCCAGCTCGCCGGCCGAGAGCGCCTTCAAGACGGCGAGGTCGTAGCCGACGGCCACGAACACCCAGTCGGCATAACGGTCGGCGCCGCGCATCTTCTGTTCCGTCGTCTGCGCGATGGCCGGCGCCTCGTGCCGCAGCAGGTGGGCGCCCACGCAACCCGGCCGGTCGGCCAGTTGCGCGGCGAGATTCCTGAGCGAAGCACGCAAGGCTTCGTCGCGGCCGGCGGCGGGCGACAGGCGCACCGTGAGCGCGTGGCGTGCCGTGCCGCTGCCGGCCGACTCGAGCACGCGGCACTGGCTGCGAACCATGTTGCGGTGGTGCGGCATCATCCGCGCCGACCAGGGCGTGGGCGCGTTCAGCCGCGCCAGGTAGTGCGCCGACGACAGGATCTCGTGCGAATCCAGTTCGTACATCTGGAAGATGCCCTCGCCGCCGTCGGCGCTGCTCCAGCGCGTGGCGCGCCGGAAGCCGGGGATGCCCAGCCGCTCCCGGAAATGCTCGTGCGAGTGCCAGTCCTCGAACTCCGCGCGCGCGGCCGCCGCCACGTCCCACCACATCGCGAGAGCCGCCTTGCCCGATAACGCCATGCCCGCCGTCCTGCCTTGATCGTTAGTTCAGGGCCGGATGATGCAGGAAAGTTGAACGTCGTTCAAATTTTCCACGACGTTCAAAATTTGAATGGCTACACTCGAAAACGTCATCAGCCCACGCACCCCCATGAGCGGCGCCCTCGAAAAATCCCTGGCCATCCTGGAATACCTCACCGAGCTGCCCGACGGCGCCCCCCTCGCGCAGATCGCGGGCGACCTGAACCAGCTGCGCAGCGGCTGCCATCGCACGCTGCACGAGTTGATCCGCTACGGCTACGTGCGCCAGCTGCCGCAGCGCGGCGAGTACGCCCTCACCACCAAGATGGCGTCGATGGGCCTGAGCTTCCTCAGCAAGTCCGGCGTGGTGGACATCGCGCAGCCGGTCATCAGCCGGCTGGCGCAGGCCAGCGAGGAACTGGTGCGCCTGGCCATCGTCGATGGCGAGCGCCTCACGCTGGTGGCCAAGGCGCAGGGCGCGCGCTCGGGCCTGCTGTACGACCCCGACATGGGCATCGACCTGCGCCTGTCGTGCAGCGCCGCCGGCCAGGCCTGGCTGATGACGCTGCCGGAGGACCGGGCCATCGAGCTCGTCACGCGGCAGGGCCTGGGCGACCCCAGGCACTTCGGCCCCAACGCACCCACCAGCATCAAGGCGCTGCTGAAGATCCTGGCCGACCACCGCAAGCGCGGCTGGAGCGTCATCCAGGACGCCTACGCGCCGGGCATGAGTTCGATGGCCGCGCCGGTGCGAAGGGGCGACGAGCCCACCACGGGCGTGGTGGTGATCGCCGGTCCCTCGTCGCGGCTCACGCCGGCGCGCATGAAGCAGTTCGGGCCGGCGCTGCTGCGCGCGGCGGAAGAACTCGCGCTGTCGGGCAACGCTTCGCCCCTGCTGAAGTCGGCGAACACGGGCACCTGGGGCAACGTCGCCGAGAAGCCGGCGCGCCGCGCGGGAGCCACGCGATGACTCCGGTGCGCTGCGTGGTGCCGGGCCAGGATGTGCTGGGCGAGACGCCCTTGTGGTGCGAACGGACCGCATCGCTGCTCTGGCTGGACATCGACGGCGGCCGGCTGCAGCGCTTCCATCCTGCGAGCGGGCGTCACGACGTCTTCACCTTCGATGCGCGCTACGCCGGCTCGCTGGCGCTGACGCAGGACACGCGCCGCGTGCTGCTCGCGCTGGACCTCGGCCTGTTCCATTTCGACCTGGGCACCGGCGAGCTGCAGCTGCTGGCGCAGGTGGAGCCCGCCGGTCAGGACGACAACCGCCTCAACGACGGCCGCTGCGACGCGCAAGGGCGCTTCTGGGTGGGCACGATGGACAACCAGCTGCGCCGGCCCAACGGAGGGTTCTACCGCGTCGAACCCGACGGCCACGTCGAGCGCCTGTTCGGCGACGTGATCGTGTCCAACACCGTGGCCCTCTCGCCGCGGCAGGACACGCTGTACTTCTCGGACACACGCCGCTTCATCACCTGGAAGTTCGCGCTGGACCTGGCGAGCGGGCAACTCGGGCCACGCGAGGTCTTCGTGGACCACACGGCGGAGCGCACGCGCCCCGACGGCGCCTGCGTGGACGCCGAGGGCTTCGTCTGGAACGCCATCTTCGCGGCGGGCCGTGTGGTGCGCTATTCGCCGGCCGGACAGGTCGACCGCGTGGTCGAACTGCCGGTGACGAATCCGACCTGTGTCTGCCTGGGCGGCCCCGAGCTGAAGACGCTCTACATCACGACGGCGCGCAAGTTCCTCGACCGGGGGCGTTTGCGTGGTGAGCCGCTCGCAGGCAGCGTCCTGGCGGTCGACGTGGACGTGCCGGGCTTGCCGGAACAGCGCTTCGGCCGAAGCACGCGCTGAGGTCGCGGGCTCAGCCCGCCGCCGTCGCGTGAGGGTGGGCCTTTTCCCAGGCCTCTTCGTGCTTCAGGCAGAACCGGGCCGCCGGCCGCGCCTTGAGGCGCTCGAACGGGATCGGTTCGTCGCATGCCTCGCAGCGGCCGTAGTCGCCGCTGCGCATGCGGTCGCGCGCGTGGCGCACCTCGCGCAACTCGTCCTCCTGCCGCTGCAGCTGCACCAGGTCCACGCTGACGGCCATGCGGGCATCGCCGTCCTCGACCGAGTCGCGCACGTCGGAGGTGCCGCCGGCCGGCGCGGCCAGCGCTTCGCGCAATCGGGCGATCGACGGCTCCAGTTCCTCCTCGCGGCGCGACAGCAACTGCTGCAGCTCGGCGCGCTGGCTGGCATTGAGCTCCGGGGTATCCATCGGGCCATTCTGCGGACGAAGACTTCCGGCGAGCGGCTTCGTCAGGGGCTGTTACGTACGCTTGCCGCCGCTGGCCCGACGCCGCGCCGTTGAGTCGAATGGTTTAAGCCGACACGGTCGGCAGTGCCGTCCGACGGCGTCGCGACCGCTGCCGACGAGCACGTGAGGTCTTGTCCTACACAGACCCCGCTGAGCTTGGCCAAGGATGGGCACCTTTCACCAGGAGCCCACATGACGCAACCCACGGATACCCCTCGCAAGCGCGGTTTTGCCCTCCTCGACCCGGAAAAGATGAAGCAGGTCGCCGCCCTCGGTGGCCGCACCGCCCACGCGGCCGGCCGGGCCCACCAGTTCTCGCGCGAGGAGGCCCGTGCCGCCGCTCGCCGCAGCGTGGAAGTGCGCACCCGCCGTGCCGCCGAATCCCGCCCGGCCGCCTCGGAAGGCTCCGGCCCGACCGCCTGAGTCCGACCTCTCCGGTCTCCCGAACCCCGGCCTTGTGCCGGGGTTTGATTTTTGGGCGATGCGCGGCGAGCGCCAGCGTTCCTACGTCGCCTTCGCCCATGAGATCCAGCGGTGCGGCCTGGCCGACGTGGACGCGAAGGCGCTCAGGCGAGAGCTCTGGCGTCGAATCCTTCAATGCCGTCTGCCGCTACGGCGACGACCATCCGCGCAACCATGGCCTGTTGCACCGGAACGGCCGCTGGGGGCTGTCCCAGGCCTTCGACATCGCCCCGTACATCCCCTTCTCCGGCACCCTGGCGATGGCCATCACGCGTGAGGGCAGCGCCCTGGCGACCACCGTCAACCTGCTCAGGAGTTGCGACAACTTCGGCTACGAGCCAGAGGAAGCCTCCGACTGCATCGAACGATGCAAGGATCTCCTCGCGACGGGCTGGGGCGACGAAGTGGTGGCGTGCGGGCAGCCGCGGGATGCGGTCCCGGCGCCCACGTTCGAGTGGCTCGATCGCGCCTGACTCAGGCCGGAAACACCGCTTCCGGCTGGGCGTCGGTGAGCGGCACGCCGGCGCGCTCGCGCAGCCGGTCGGCCAGCTCGTGCACCGCGGCCCCGTGCTCCCGCCACAGCGCCAGGAAGCGGGCGTCGTGGTCCGATTCCAGCCAGGCGTCGGTGTCGACGTCGCGCAGCGCCTGCTGGCGCCACAGGAAGTCGAGCATGCGCGCGTGCACCAGCAGCAGGGCGACGGTCGGGCCGCACAGCTGCGGGAAGGAGGACCGTTGCAGCGCGCACAGCCGCACGAGTGCCGAGCCCTCGGGCGGCGGCTCGCCCTGGAACACCGCCGCGCGTCGCTGCGCCGCCAGCCATTCGCAGTAGCGCGCCAGCGCCTCGAGCGCCTGCTCGGCCTGCAGGCGCCGCAGTTCCCGCAGCCGCAGCCGGTGGGTGATCACCGCGCTGGCCACGGCGATGCCGGACAGCGCGATGGCGATCCACAGCGCGTGGTACTGCAGCAGGGACATGGCTCAAGCCGCCCGGCGGGTGCGGGTCTTGGCGGACGCGGACTTGGCCGGCGCCGACTTGGCGGCGGCCTTGCGCTTGTCGCCGCCCTTGGCGACGGCTTTTTCTTCGCTCTTGCGCGTCGTGGCGCGGGCGGTCTTGCGCGCCGGCGCCGGCGCGGGCGCCTCGGCCGCCTTGCGACCGCCGCCCTGCAGGCTGCGCTTGAGCAGCTCGGTGAGGTCGATCACGTCGGCGCCGCCTTCGGGCGCCTTCTCCACCGGCGTGACGTGCTCGGTCTCGCCGGCCTCGGCCTTGGCCTCGACCAGCTTCATGATCTCCTCGCGGAAGGAGTCGCGGAACTGGTCGGCGCTCCAGTGCGCGCTCATGCCGTCGATCAGCTGCTTGGCCATGTTGAGCTCGGCTTCCTTCACGCCGGCCGACTTCGCGTCCGACGGCGGCAGCCGCAGGTCTTCCCAGGACCGGATCTCGCCGCCCCAGCGCAGCAGGTTGAGCACCAGCGCCGGGCCGCACGGGATCAGCACTGCCAGGTGCTGTTTGGTCTGGATGATCACGCGCGCGATGCCCACCTTGTGGGTCTGCTTGAGCGCTTCGCGCAGCAGCGCGTAGACCTTGTCGCCCTTGTTGACCGGCCCGACGTAGTAGGGCCGCTCCAGGTAGACGAACGGCACCTCGTCGGCATCGACGAAGGCTTCGATCTCGATGGTCTGCGTGGTGCGTGGGTAGGCGGCCTGGATCTCCTCGGGGCTGAGCACGACGTAGTCGTCGCCGTGCTTCACGCCCTTGACGATGTTCTCCTTGTCGATCTCCTTGCCGGTCTTCTTGTTGACCCGCTTGTAGCCCACCGGGTCCATGGTGCGCTTGTCTAGCCAGTCGAAGTCGACGCCGCTCTCGGCGGTGGCGGAATAGAGCCCGATCGGGATGTGCACCAGCCCGAAGGTGATCGCGCCTTTCCAGAGCGTGCGCGTGGACGTGGGCGCCATGCCCTTGGGCGAGGACGGCTTCGATGCGGCCATGCGGATCTCCGGGCTCAGCCCAGACCGAGCAGCCCGCGCATGCGCTGCAACGGCGACGCGGGCGGCCGGCCTTGCAGCCGGTCGGCCTGCGCATTCCAGCGCGTCCCCAGGCGCTCGAAGCGCCTGCGGCAATCGTCGGAAAAGCACTCCTGGGCGCGCAGCGTCTCGAAGTTGCGAGCGATGCGGCGCGCCATCAGG
>Ga0247820_10000841_pt1 | contig 17040 bp, 13 predicted proteins | sample 13C_Glucose_Day1_2_FD_192480 | JGI IMG/M metagenome (GOLD analysis project Ga0247820, IMG submission 192480) | Soil microbial communities from agricultural site in Penn Yan, New York, United States - 13C_Glucose_Day14 | ecosystem: Environmental > Terrestrial > Soil > Agricultural land | place...
GGACGACCGGGTCGTGCGGGGCCCGCCCCCACGTACCGCCGCCGCCCCCGCACGACCCGGTCGTCCCGCCGCTGCCGTCCATGCCCGCGCCGGTGGGCGCTCCGGTGGGCGCCCCCACCGGCGCCCCCGACGGCCCGGTACGGCTGGCGGGCGCGGCGATGCCCATCGGACCCGGCCCGCGCGTCGCCGACACGCGCGCGGCCGCCGTCAAGGCGCCCCCGCCCGAGGCCGCCCTCGCCGCCGTCTGGTCCAAGCCCCGCCCCGGCGTCAACGGCGCCGACCCGGCCGTGCCGGCGCCCGCGGCGCCGCCGGAGCAGCCCGGCGGCTGGCGCCCGTGGCGCTTCCGCATGTCCAACGACGTCTGGGGCACCCCCGCCGTCGACGGCGACCTCGTCTACGTCACCTCCTTCGAGGTGCACGCCCTCGACGTCGCCACCGGCCGGCGCCGCTTCAAGACCCGTGACGTCGCCTGGTCGATGGCGGTCGCCGACGGCCGTATCCACGCCTCCGACGGACCCACCCTCTTCGCCCTCGACGCCCGCGAGGGCGGCGACCTGTGGCGGCTGTCCACGGACGCCTGGGTGTACTCCCTCAAGGCCGACCGCGGCACCGTCGTCACCGGCACGCGCGGCGGCGGCGTCCAGGGGTGGGAGGCGTCCACCGGGCAGAAGCTGTGGGAGGTCGGCGGCTGCCAGACCGACTTCGAGTCCCCGGAGGCCGGCCCCGCCCTGCACGAGGGCACCGTCTACGTCTGGCAGGACGCCCGGCTGCGCGCGCTGGACGCCCGCACCGGCGACGAGCGCTGGTCGTACCCCATCGGCGACGCCGCCTCCTGCGGCGGGGTGCCGGTCCGGGTCACCCACGCCTCCGACGGCTACGTCTACGTCTGCGCCGGCACCCGCGTCCTCGCCCTGGAGACCGCGTCCGGGCACGTCCGCTGGCACTTCGAGGCCCCGGCGGTCTTCCTCGCCCCGCCCGCCTTCGTCACCGGCCCCGCGGTCACCGGCGGCGGCGTCTACCTCGCCGACTACCTCGGCACGGTCTACGCCCTCGACGCCACCGACGGCCGCGACCGCTGGCGCATCGCCACCGAGTCCCGTGCCTCCACGGAGCCCGTCCTGGTCGCCGCCGGCCATGTCCACGTGGGCAGCGGCAAGGGGCTCTACACGCTGGACGCGGTCACGGGCACGCCCAAGTGGCGCTTCCAGTCGGGCGGCGAGATCGTGGGCGCGCCCGCGGTCGCCGAGGGCCGCATCCACTTCGGCTCCAGCGACCACCTGCTGTACACCCTCAAGGCCGACGACGGCCGGCTGAGGTGGAAGCTGGCGACCGGCGGCGAGATCACCGGCTCCCCGGTGGTCCGGGACGGCGTGGTGTACGCGTGCAGCAAGGACCGCTGCGTGTACGCGCTGGACGCGGAGAAGGGGACGGGGACGGCCCGTACGGCGTAGGCGGGGGTCGCGGGACGGCCGTCGTGCCGGGCTGCACGGAAGGGTTCGTCGGACGGCGGCCGCCGCTGCGGGGGCGGCGCGTTCGCGGCTCCCACGGCCGACGCTACGCCGGGTACGGGACGGTCGCCATGCAGTGACATGTCCGTGACATGGAGATCGCTAGCCTGGCGGCCATGAACTCTCGGGGGAACACACTCAGGCTCACCGCGGTCTCGGCCCTGGTCGTCCTGGCGCTCACCGGCTTCTCGACCGGCCGCGGCCACGGCGGCGGCCACGGCGACGGGGGAGGGGGCGGCTGCAGCAGCTCCAGCCAGAACCACGACTCGTCGAGCTCGGGCGGCGGCACGCACCGCGACTACGACGATGACGACGACTACGGCACCTCGGGCAGCGGCGGGAGCGGCGGCAGCGCGTCGATGTCCCCCCAGGACGCCACGGTGGAGCTGGTCGGCTGTGCGTCGGCGAAGACCCCGTACGCGACCGTGGAGGTCACCAACCCGAACGCGTCCGCCGGCGTCTTCACGGTCACGGTGACCTTCCGGGACTCGACCGGCGCCGAGGTCGTCTCCCGTTCCGAGGAGGTCGACGTACCCGCGAACGCCACGATGACGGCACAGGTGGACGTCGAGGACAACACGAACCTCCCCCGCATCGCCGACTGCGCCCCGGACCCGTACGCCCCGCCGGCCCGCTGACCCACGCGGACGAGGGGGCCGAGGTCTCCCTCGGCCCCCTCGTCGGTCGGGCGACGCGTCAGGGCGCGTGGTTGTCGAGCGGCGCCGCGACACCGTCCTGCGGGCTCACCGGCGCGTGGTTGTCGGCCAGTGCCGGACTCGCGACGGCGCCGGTGATGCCGAGAACCAGGGCGATCGTGGCGAGGACCTTCTTCATGCGGGTCATTCGGACTCCTGTAGCGGGAGAGCGATCTGCGGGTGACAGGTCGTGCACATCACGGACCGATCGAAGACCCGGTCAGCAGCCCTCTGTTGACAGACGTCGGCCGCGACGGCTCCCCCTCCGCGCCGCCGCGGCCGATTCCCCGTGTGGGAAGGACGGCTACTTGCCGCCGTCGAGGTCCAGGGCCGGCGGGGCCGGCATGTGGTTGTCCATGGTCGTGATGGAGCCGTTGGCCGGCTCGCTCGGCATGTGGTTGTCGAGCGTCGTGACCTTCTCCTCCTCCACCGGAGGAGCAGGCATGTGGTTGTCCAGCGGGGTCGCGTCCGCGGCCTTCTTCGTGTCGCTCATGAGCCTTGCTCCTCTGCAGTGGTGGCGTGTGGAGCACCCGCCCGGAAGCTCCCCCGAGGACCGCCGGGCGGGCGCTCGGAGCCGCACACTAACCGGTCGGCTCCCTGGTCAGCCGTCTGCCCCCCGACGCGACGGTGTGACAGGAAAGAGGATGCCTTGCGGAGATAAACGAACGCTGAACGGCGGTACCACCGGGACGGGATGACGGTGATCACACAGCCGTGGCGAGCAGCGCCCGCACCTCGCCGGCCTCGGCGACACCGTCCTGTTCGAAGAGGCACAGAGCCTCACGCCAGCACGCCTTCGCACGGTCGGCCTGTCCCAGAACGGAGAGTGCTCGTCCGAGGAGGGTGAGCACACTGCCGCGCATCCGGTCGCCGCCGATGCATCCCAGCGCGAGGGCCTGTTCGGCGTGCTGCGCGGCTTGCGACGGACGCTCGGCCGCCAGATGCACCTCGGCGATGCGGAAGTTGGTCGCTCCTTCCCAAAGACGCTGTCTGTGGTCGGCGAAGATGTCCGTGGCTTCCGAGAACTGGCCGAGTGCTTCGGCGTGCCGCCCTGCCTTGGCGAGGGCGACGCCCACCGCGAAGTGGCCGTTCGCGAGGCGCATCGTCCGACCCAGCGCCAGGTACACCGCCAGGCCCTGGTGGGCGATCTCCACGGCTTCCGCGGTGTAGCCCATGCCGAGTTGGGCGCGTGACAGGTTCGACAGCGCCGATGCCTCACCCGCGCGGTTGCCGGTCGACCGGAACCCGGTGATGGCCTGGTCGAAGAGGTCCTTGCCGGCCGCGTACCGATGTTGGTGCAGGCAGATGAGCCCGCGATTGTTGGCCACCCAGCTGGAGGCGGTGGAATCCCTCACGGAGTCCGCCAGTTCCATGGCCAGCCGTGCCTCCTCGTCCGCCTGCTGGATCCGGCCCGAGACGAGGAGTACGTCCGTGAGTACCGTCCGTGCCCTCCCCTCGGCACGGGCGTCGGACCCGGCACGGGTCGCCTCGCACATGGCGCGGGCCGTCGTCTCGTACTGGTGGGAATTGGCTCCGGACTCGGTCAGGTCCTTCGCCGCCCAGAGCAGATCCACCCCCCGCCGCAGCCGGTCCGTGCCGGCCGCCTGTCGGACGGTTGCCAGCAGGGGGGATGCCTCGGTGTACAGCCAGTCCAGTGCCGCCGAGCCGTCGGTGAAGCCCAGTCCCGGGTGTGCGGTCGGCTCCAGGCCGTCGACCAACCGGTCCCCCGGCCGCTCGATGGCGTACACCCCCGCCGCCGTCGCCAGATAGAAGTCCAGCACCCGCGACAGCGCCGCCTCCCTTTCGCCGGGGGGCTGTTCGTCGCGTTCCGCGCATGCGCGGGCGTAGAGGCGGACCAGGTCGTGGAAGCGGTAGCGGCCCGGTGCGGCGGACTCCAGGAGCGAGGTGTCGACCAGGGATTCCAGGAGGTCCTCGGTGTCCTCCACCGGGAGGTCCAGGACCGCCGCCGCCGCCGCGAGGGAGATGTCCGGGCCGTCCGCCAGGCCCAGCAGGCGGAACGCCCGCGCCTGGGCGGGTTCCAGCTGGCCGTAGCCCAGCTCGAAGGTGGCCTTGACCGCGAGGTCGCCCGCCTGGAGCTCGTCCAGCCGGCGGCGTTCGTCGGCGAGCTTCGCCGCCAGGACGGAGACCGTCCAGGTGCGGCGGGCCGCCAGGCGGGACGCGGCGATGCGGATGGCCAGCGGGAGGAACCCGCACGCCGCCACCACGTCCAGGGCGGCCTTCCGCTCCGCCCCGACCCGCTCCTCGCCCACGATCCTGGTGAAGAGCGCCAGCGCCTCCTCCGGCGACATCACGTCCAGGTCGACCAGGTGCGCGCCGGCCAGGCCCGTCATCCGGACCCGTGACGTCACCAGCGCCGCGCAGCCCGCCGTCCCCGGCAGCAGGGGCCGCACCTGAGCGGCGTCCCGCGCGTTGTCCAGCAGGACCAGGACCCTGCGGCCGTCCAGCACCGAGCGGTACAGCGCCGCGCGCTCCTCGAGCGAGTCCGGGATCGCCGAGTCCGCCGTGCCGAGGGCGCGGAGGAAGGAGCCGAGGACGGTCTCCGGTTCCGCGGACCGCGCTCCCGCGCCCTGGAGGTCGACGTACAGCTGACCGTCGGGGAAGGCGGAGCGCGCCGCGTGCGCCACGTGGACCGCGAGGGTCGTCTTGCCGACGCCGCCGATGCCGGCCAGCGCCGACACCGCCATCACCTGGGCCTGCGCGCCGGTCGCCGAGGCGAGTACGTCGCTCAGCTCCCGTACGAAGGACGCCCGTCCGGTGAAGTCCGGGACCGTGGCGGGGAGCTGGGCCGGGCGGACGGGGACCGTCACCGGTTCCGCCATGGGGGCCGAGGGCTCGGCCAGGTTCGGGTCGGCCCGCAGGATGCGCTGCTGGAGTTCCTGGAGGCCGGGGCGCGGGTCCACGCCGAGCTCGTCGGAGAGGAGGCGGCGGGTGTCGGCGTACACGGCGAGCGCCTCGGCCTGCCGTCCGCTGCGGTACAGCGCCAGCATCAGCAGCTCGCGCAGGCGTTCGCGCAGGGGGTGGGCGGCCGTCAGCGCGGTCAGCTCCGAGACCGTCTCCGCGTGACAGCCCTGCTCCAGGTCCATGTCCAGGCGGGATTCGAGTAGTTGGAGCCGCCATTCCTCGAGGCGGACCCGCTGGGCCTCCGCGTAGGGGCCGGGGACCCCGGCCAGGGTCTCGCCGTCCCACCGGGACAGGGCCCGGTTGAGCACCTCGCGGGCGTGGCACAGGTCCCCGGTGTTGCGGGCCTTCTCCGCCTCCGCCGCCAGCTCCTGCGCCGCCGCGAGGTCCAGCGCCCCCTCGCCGAGCCCGCGCACCGCGTAGCCGCCGGACTCGCTGACCAGCACCCCGGGGTCCAGCACCTTCCGCAGCCGGGAGGCGTAGGTGCGCACCGCCGCCAGTGCCTGGGAGGGGGGTTCCTCGCCCCACAGGGCGTCGATGAGTTCGGCCGCCGTGGCCGTACGGCCCTCGCGCAGCAACAGGGCCGCGAGCAGCGCCCGTTGCTGCGGGCTGCCGGTGGCGACCGGTTCGTCGTGGCGCCAGGCGCGCACCGGACCGAGCACGCTGAAGCGCAGCGACTCGGGCTCCGTCGAGGAGCCGGGACGCCGCTGCTCCGGTCCTCGCGGCACACCGTCCATGCAGTCCCCCTATGCATCCTGAGCAACTACGCCAGTTTGCCTTGTTCATGGCGGATGCGGCAGCCGTGCGAGACGGCGATCACACGGGGCGCTGCGGGCCACCACCGCGCCCACACAATTCGGTGCTCAGTCGTCCAGATCCACCCGCACCGTCAGCAGCCCCGCCCCGAAGGCCCGTACGGCGGCGCTGTTGAAGCGCGGCAGGGTGCGCAGCCGGGCCACGGGGTCGTCGTCGGGGAGCAGGTGCGCGGTGCCGGTGTGCCAGCGGCCCCGGACGCGCACCCGCACCCGGGGGTCCGCCTTGATGTTGCGGATGTACTGGGACCGTTCGCCGAACTCCGACACCAGCCAGAACGAGGACCCGACCCGACGCCCGCCCACCGGTGTCCGGCGCGGCAGGCCGGAGACCCGGCCGGTGGTCTCCAGCGCCGTCTGGAACGGCAGCCTGCGCAGCACCGGGTTGGCGATCCTGCGCTGGAAGGCGGTGGCGGTCCGGTACTTGCGCTCGGCGTGCGGGGTCCCAGAAGTCATGGTGCGGTGAGCCTACCGGCGGCCGAGGAAGATCGGGTTGGTGAATCCGGCCAGGGCGCCGGGCAGCGGCCCGGCGGCCGTCTCGTGCCGCAACTCGGCGCGTACGTAGGCGGCGTACGACGGCGTGGTCCGCCACTCCAGCACGCCCGACCCGGACACCGGCAGCGGGGCGCCGGTGTGCAGCACCCCCTGGTCGGTCACGAACCGGACGGTGCAGCGCGGGGCGCCTTCGACCTCCAGCCGGACGGTGACCGGGGTGTCGTCGTCCACCCTCAACCGCTCGCCGATACCGGCGTGTTCACCGCGCCCGCCGGACGCGGTGAAGGCGAGGGACACCCCGGCGGACTCGGCGACGTAGGAGCGGCCCGCGCGGATGCCGTCCAGGACGGCCTCCCGGGTCAGGTCGTCGGCGAGGACGACGGTCTGCGGGAGGCCGACGGCGTCCGGGTCGCGGTGGGCGTCGCTGCTGCCCATGGCCGGGATCCAGTCCCGCCCGTCCCGCCCCTCGCGCACCGACGCGACCAGCATCCCGTCCCAGTCGGCCAGCGCCACCTCGTCGTCGGGCGTCCAGGGGCCGTTCCACACCTCCACGGCGTCCGCCTCGCCGAAGCCGAACTTCCAGTTGCAGCCGATGCAGGTGGCGTGCGGATGGGCGGGGACGACCAGGCCCCCGGCGCGGCGGATCTGCCGGGCGAACCGGCCGAAGCGGTTGTCGCGGGCGCGGTAGCGCCAGTCGACGAAGGTGCCGGGGTCGGTGCCGATCGCCACGACGTGGCCGTTGCGGGTGGTGATCTCCTCGCCCAGCAGCACCAGCAGGTCGTCGCCGGCCGTCCCGGCCCAGTGGGCGTGCGCGGAGTGGGTGTTGTGCTCGCTGCTGTTGATGAAGTCCAGCCCGGCCGCGCGGGCGAGCGCGGCGATCTCGGCGGGGGTGCGGCGGCCGTCGGAGTGCCAGGAGTGCAGATGGCAGTCGCCGCGGTACCAGGCCCGGCCGCGCCCCTTGGCCCGCTCCGGCGGGTACACCGGCCGGACCGCCGCGCCGGGCGTCCCGTAGGTGAGCGTGACGGTGATCTCGTACGGCAGTCCCTGCGGGGCCACGGTGTAGGGGCCCAGCGCGATGTGCCAGGTGCCCGCGCGGACCGGGCCGGGGAGGTAGCCGGGGGTGGCGTCGTCGGCGCGGAGGAAGAACTCCGTGCGGGCCCCGCCCGACCAGCCCCGGAAGCCCCGGCCGCCCAGCTCGGTGCCGCGTTCGTCGAAGATGCCGATGTCGAGGGCGTTGCCCGCGGTACCGGCGGGCACGGCCGGCCGGTCGTAGGTGTAGGAGACCTTGATCTCGCGGACGCCGTCCGGCACCTCGACGGGCACGTGGACGAAGTCGGGGGCGCCGGGCGGGAGGGTGCCGCGCACCGTCCTCGTCTCCCGGCCGTCCCGGGCGCGGTCGCCGTCCGCCGCGGAAGCGAAGTCCACGCTTCCCAGCGTAAGCGCGGTGGCGGCGCCCGTCAGGAAGACGGCGCGCCGTCCGACGCCGTGCCCGGTCCCGCTCGGGTGTTCCTCGCACATGCTGCTGCTCCCAGGGTGTCGTGTGGTGATGACAGGGCTTGGGTGGTGCAGGGGTGGTGCGGTGCAACCCTTGTATTGAGCAGTGAACTCCCCGGGAAGGGAAGGGAATCGGCGGCTTGCGCGCGGGTGCGGCCGGACTGTGCCGACCGGTCGGTATGGACAGGAGGGGGCGGCGCGGGTATTGATGGGTCCGTCGTCCGTCGTCCGCGTACGAAAGGCCGCTCATGCGCATCGCCGTCACGATCTTCCTCACCGACGAGACGATCCGTCCGGTCCGGCTCGCCCGTGAGCTGGAGCAGCGCGGGTTCGCCGGGCTGTATCTGCCGGAGCACACGCACATCCCCGTCGAGCGGACCAGTCCGTACCCGGCGGGCGGGGAGCTGCCGCGGGAGTACGGCCGCACGCTGGATCCCTTCGTCGCGCTCGGCCAGGCCGCCGCCGTCACCGAGCGGCTGGGGCTCGGCACCGGCATCACCCTTGCCGCGCAGCACGACCCGATCGACCTGGCCAAGCAGGTGGCGACCCTGGACCACCTCTCCGGGGGCCGGTTCACCCTCGGCCTCGGCTTCGGCTGGAACGTGGAGGAGGCCGCCGACCACGGCGTGCAGTGGCGGACCCGGCGCGATCTTGTGCGGGACCGGCTGGGGCTGATGCGGGCCCTGTGGTCCGAGGAACCGACCGCCTACGAAGGGGAGTTCGGGAGCGTGCGGGCCAGCTTCGCGCACCCCAAGCCGGTGCAGAAGCCGCGCGGCCCGGTGGTCGGCCCGCGCACGCTGGTCGGCGGGGCGGCGGGCCCGAAGCTGTTCGCCGGCATCTGCGAGTACGCCGACGGCTGGCTGCCGATCGGCGGGCGCGGTCTGTCGGAGGCGGTGCCCGTGCTGCGCGCCGCCTGGGCCGACGCGGGCCGCGATCCGGGCGCGCTCCAGGTCGTGCCGTACGCGGTCGTGCCCAGCGCGGGCAAGCTGGCCCACTTCGCGGAGCTGGGCATCGAGGAGGTCGTGGTGCAGCTGCCCCCGGAGGGCGAGGCGGGGGTGCTGCGGGCCCTGGACGCCTGCCAGTCCTTCGTCGGCTGAGGGGCGGAGTACATGGAGGGCCGGCCGGGCACGGCCGGGCCGGCCGGGACGGCGCGGACCGCCCAGAGCCCTGATCACCGCGAACGTATGCTCAAAGAATGACGACTTCCGCGACCTCCGGAACCGGCGGCCCGACCGGGAACTCCCTGCGCCGCGCCCTCAGACGCGCCCGGGACGGCGTCTCCCTGGACGTCTCCGAGGCGGCGGTCCTGCTCCAGGCGCGCGGTGAGCACCTGGAGGACCTCTCCGCGTCGGCCGCCCGGGTCCGGGACGCGGGACTCGAGGCGGCGGGGCGGCCCGGCGTCATCACGTACTCGAAGAGCGTCTTCGTCCCGCTGACCCGGCTGTGCCGGGACAAGTGCCACTACTGCACCTTCGTCACCGTGCCGGGCAAGCTGCGCCGCGCCGGGCACGGGATGTTCATGTCGCCGGACGAGGTGCTGGACATCGCCCGCAAGGGCGCCGCCGCCGGCTGCAAGGAAGCCCTCATCACCCTCGGCGACAAGCCCGAGGACCGCTGGCCGGAGGCGCGCGAGTGGCTCGACGCGCACGGCTACGACGACACGATCGCGTACGTCCGGGCCATCTCCATCCGCATCCTGGAGGAGACCGGCCTCCTCCCGCACCTCAACCCGGGCGTCATGACCTGGACGGACTTCCAGCGCCTCAAGCCCGTCGCGCCCTCCATGGGCATGATGCTGGAGACCACCGCGACCCGTCTGTGGTCCGAGCCCGGCGGCCCCCACCACGGCTCCCCGGACAAGGAACCGGCCGTACGGCTGCGGGTGCTGGAGGACGCCGGCCGCTCCTCGGTGCCCTTCACCTCCGGGGTCCTCATCGGCATCGGCGAGACGTACGAGGAGCGCGCGGAGTCCCTGTTCGCGCTGCGCAAGGTCTCCCGCGCCCACCACGGCATCCAGGAGCTGATCATCCAGAACTTCCGCGCCAAGCCGGACACCGCGATGCGCGGCATGCCGGACGCGGAACTGGACGAGCTGGTCGCCACGGTCGCCGTCGCCCGGCTCGTCCTCGGCCCCTCCGCCTGTCTCCAGGCCCCGCCGAACCTGGTCGACTCCGAGTACGGACGGCTGATCGCGGCCGGCATCGACGACTGGGGCGGGGTCTCCCCGCTCACCATCGACCACGTCAACCCCGAGCGGCCCTGGCCGAGGATCGAAGAACTGGCCGAGAAGTCCCGTGCCGCGGGCTTCGAGCTGCGCGAACGACTCTGCGTCTACCCGGAGTTCGTCCGGCGCGGGGAGCCGTGGCTGGACCCCCGGCTGCGTCCGCACGTGGCCGCGCTCGCCGACCCGGAGACGGGACTCGCCCGCCCGGACGCGCTCCCGGAGGGGCTGCCCTGGCAGGAGCCGGACGAGGCGTTCACCGCGACCGGCCGCACCGATCTGCACCGCACCATCGACACCGAGGGCCGTACGGGCGACCGCCGCGAGGACTTCGACGAGGTGTACGGCGACTGGGAGGCCCTGCGGGAGGCCGCCGTCCCCGGGATGGCGCCCGAGCGCATCGACACCGATGTGCGGGACGCCCTGCGCACGGCGGCCGACGACCCGGAGAAGCTGACCGACGCGGAGGCCCTCGCCCTGTTCCACGCGGACGGCCCGGCGCTGGACGCGCTGTGCCGGGTGGCGGACGACGTGCGGAAGTCGGTGGTGGGCGACGACGTGACGTACATCGTCACCCGCAACATCAACTTCACCAACGTCTGTTACACCGGCTGCCGCTTCTGCGCCTTCGCCCAGCGCCGTACCGACGCCGACGCGTACACCCTCTCGCTCGACCAGGTCGCCGACCGTGCCCAGCAGGCGTGGGAGGTCGGCGCGGTGGAGGTGTGCATGCAGGGCGGGATCCACCCCGACCTGCCGGGCACCGCGTACTTCGACATCGCGCGGGCGGTGAAGGAACGCGTCCCCGGCATGCATGTGCACGCCTTCTCCCCGATGGAGGTGGTGAACGGCGCGACCCGCACCGGCCTGTCGATCCGGGAGTGGCTGACGGCGGCGAAGGAGGCCGGCCTCGACACCATCCCGGGCACGGCGGCGGAGATCCTGGACGACGAGGTCCGCTGGATCCTCACCAAGGGCAAGCTGCCGGCGGCGACCTGGACCGAGGTGGTCACCACGGCCCACGAGCTGGGCATCCGCTCCTCGTCCACGATGATGTACGGCCATGTCGACCAGCCCCGTCACTGGCTCGGCCATCTGCGGACCCTGGCGGACATCCAGCGGCGGACCGGCGGATTCACCGAGTTCGTCACCCTTCCCTTCGTGCACACCAACGCCCCGGTCTATCTGGCCGGCATCGCCCGCCCCGGCCCGACGGTCCGCGACAACCGCGCGGTCACGGCGATGGCCCGACTGCTGCTGCACCCGCACATCCCGCACATCCAGACGAGCTGGGTGAAGCTGGGCGCGGAGGGCGCCGCGGAGATGCTCCGCTCCGGCGCCAACGACCTCGGCGGCACCCTGATGGAGGAGACGATCTCGCGGATGGCGGGCTCCTCGTACGGCTCCTACAAGTCGGTCAAGGACCTGATCGCGGTCGCGGAGGCGGCCGGCCGCCCGGCGAGGCCCCGTACCACCCTGTACGGGGAGGTCCCGGAGGAACGCGTCCGCGCGGCCGAGGCCTCGGACGGTCATCTGCCGGAGCTGCTGCCGGTACTGGACTGAGACGGGCCGGGAGAGCGCGGGTACGGGCAGTAGGATGATCCGACCCGCGTTCGTCGGGACCCATGGCCGCCTCCGGCCGGGTGCCCGTAGCTGAGGAGATGCGTACCGGTGCCTGCCCGTCTTCCTTCGTGGGCCTGGGTGACCGGGCTGACCACGGGGGCGATCGCCGCGGTGGTGGTCCTGGCCGTCCAGGCCGACCAGGGGACGAAGCCCACCGCCGCCACGACCCGGCCGAGCGCGTCGGCGACGGCGGACGCCAAGCCGTCCGCCGAACCGGAGGAGAAGAGACCGGTGACGGTCCCGGCCGACTCGGGCACCGGCCGCCGGATCGTCTACTCCCTCGGACAGAAGCGGGTCTGGCTGGTGGACGCCAGCGACGCCGCCCGCCGCTCCTTCGCGGTCTGGCCGGGCACGGTCTCCCCCGACCCCGGCACCTACGCGATCGGCAAGCGCACCGAGGCCACCACCGGCAGCGACGGGGTGCCGGTCGAGCACATCATGTACTTCGCCCAGAAGTCCGGTGTCTTCGTCGCCTTCTCCAACGCGGTCGACGGCTCCTCGCCCCCGCCGGCGGACCCGGGCGTGCAGACGGGCGGCATCCGCATCGCCAAACCCGACGGCAAGGCCCTGTGGACCTTCGGCACGGCGGGCACGGCCGTCCGGGTCGTCGAGTAGCCCCGTGGCCGCGCGCGGTCGCGCGGCACGCGAACTGCCCGGCGGTCACTTCGTCCGCGACGAGATGATGCGGCGGGACATCGACGGGATGATCGGCCACCTGCGCCGGGCCTGAGGGGAAGACCTCCGGTACCGCCGTTCCGCGGCGGGCGTTCCGTGCCCGCGCCCGCTGCGGACGTGACCCGCGCCACTCGTCGTATCCTCGCGCGCAGGAAGTAACGTTCGGGGTGTCCGGCAGGGGTGGCGGGACGGAACGGGGGAGCGGTGAGCGGGATCGTGGTCCATTCACCGGCGGAGAGCGACGGCGGACCGGTGACCCTGCGGCTCGGACCGGGGGAGCGCGTGCTGTTCGGCCGCGGCTCGACGGCCAAGCCGGTCGGCCTGCGTTTCTCCGACGAGGCGGTCTCCCGGCTCGCCGGGGAGATCCACGCGACCGACGACCACTGGCAGCTGAGCAACCTCAGCACCACGCACGGCTATCTGGTGGAGAACCCGGAGGGCGCGGGCGAGTACCTGCGGGTGCCACCGCGCCGCGTCGGGGCGCCCATCCCGTTCGAGTTCTCCCGGGTGGTGCTCCCCTCGCGCCGCGACACCCCGGTGTCCTTCCTGGTGTTCGCGCCCGACCACGTCTACCTCGACCCGCACACGAGCGGCGGCTCCTGGGACAGCCGCACCCTCACGGCGTACTCGCTGGACGAGACCGCCACCTACTTCCTGGTGCTCGTCGCGCTCTGCGAGCCGTGGCTGCGGGACCGTTCGCCGGTCGCGGTGCCGACCACCCCCGAGGTCGTCGAGCGGCTCCGCGGGCACTCGGGCCGCACCGGTTTGACCGCCCGCGCGGTCAGTTCGCACATCGACTACCTCGCGGACGAGAAGCTGCGGATCAGCGCCCCCGCCGCGCCCGGGGCCGACAGGGCGCAGCGCAGGAACGGCAAGCGCGAGGCCGTCGTCGCGCTCGCCCTGAAGTTCGGGATCGTGCGCGAGGAGCACCTCGCGCTCCTGCCGCCGCGCTCCGGGACCGCCGCGGCGGACGGCGGGGTGTGACGCGGATGGCGCGCGACCGGGCCGCCTGGGACAGCGACGGGTCCGAACCACTGCCCCCGGGGTACCGGGTGGGCGGCTGGATCGTCGGCGAGCCGATCGGGGCCGGCGGCTGGGCCACCGTCTACGCCGGACGTCCCGCCGGCGCGGAGCGGGACGACGGGACGGCGGTCGCGCTCAAGGTCATGCCGACCGCCGGACTCGCGCCCCGCCAGGCCCGCAGGGTGGCCGAGGCGGCCCGCCGGGAGGCCGAGCTCGGCCGGGCCCGGCATCCGGGACTCGTCGGGCTGCTCGACACGCTCGTGCTGCACGCCCCCGACCGGCCGTCCCTGGACGGCGCGCTCGTCCTCGTCATGGAGCGCGCCCGGTGCAGCCTGCGCGAACTGCTCGGCGACGGTCTCGAGGAGGCCGAGGGCGCCCGGATCGTCACCGGGATCTGCGAGGGACTCGCCCAGCTGCACCGCTCCGGGTGGGTGCACGGCGACCTCAAGCCGGAGAACGTCCTCATCGGCCGGGACGGCGAGGTGTGGCTCTCGGACTTCGGGTTCGCCGTCGAGCTGACCGGCACCCACGGCTACGCGGCCCCGATGGGCACCCTCGGCTACCTGCCGCCCGAGCGCTGGAGCGAACCGCTCGGCGAACAGGGCGTGCTGGTCCGGCCCACCGCCGACATCTGGGCGCTGGGGATCGTGATCCACGAGGTGTTCGCCGCCGGCGCCGTGCCGTTCGGCGGCGCGACTCCGGCGGCGCTCCGGGCCGCCGTCCAGGAGTACGCCGACGGGGGTGCGCCGCTGCGGCTGGACCCGGCCGTCCCGGAGTTCTGGCGCGCCGTCGTCACCGACTGCCTCGCCCCCGGGCACGCCGCCCGCGCCCCGCACACGGCCGAGCGGCTCCTCGAGCGGATCCGCGGCCGGGACGCCGGCCGTGCCGCGTCCGCGCGTCCGCGCCTGCGTACCGTCCTGCCCACCCTCGCCGCGTGCGCCGTCGTCGCGGGCGGGGCCGTGCTCTGGCCCGACCCGGAGAACGGCCGGTCCGGCGCGCGGACCGCCCAGATCCGGGTGTTCAACGCCGAGGCGGAGTGCCGCGACCGGGCGGACCGCGACCCGCAGTGCAGTCTCGGCCTCGCGGTCGACCCGCTGGTCCCGTACACCGCGCGGAACGTCGTGCCGAGCCGGGTGTGGCACGGCGACGTCCTCGACGCCGCGTGCCGGCTGGCCGAGGGCCTGCCCGTCGTCGACGAGGCGGGCCGGCGGTCCACCGCCTGGTACCGGGTCCGCGTCCCGCGCGCCGCCCCGGCGGCCACCGCGTGGCTGCCGGCCGTCCGCACGGAGGACCGTCCGGAACTCCCGTCCTGCACCCGCCCCGCGCACCGGGGCCCGGTCGCCCACGAGGGACGGCCGGGCCGGGCGCACACGGTGGCGGCGCGTCAGCAGTTGGGGATGACCGCGCCGTTGTTGTCCCGTGCCTCGTCGTTGCCCCAGCGGGACAGGTAGTACGCCGAGACATAGGCTCCGCGCCCGTTCTTGCCGGCGTAGACGGTGTCGAGGTCGGTCTTCAGCCACCAGTGGTTGTAGGTGCCGTTCGCGCCGCGGATCTCCTGGCCCCACACCTTGCAGTACACGTAGTTGGTGCCCGCGTTGAGCACGCCCTGCGCGTCGTTGGTGTTCGGCTGCGCGTAGCCGGTGGCGTTGGCGAAGGTGTCGACCCAGTACCTGCTGGTGCCGCAGCCGTTGTCGCTGGTCAGGTGGTAACCGCCGTACGAGCCGGGGTAGGCGAGCTGGGTTCCGTTGATCTTGATCTTCTGGCCGACGCCGTTGTAGAGCTGCTCGTAGTGGATGTGGGCGCCGGAGCTGTTGCCGGTGCTGCCGGTGGTGCCGATCTGCTGGCCCTGGCCGACGGAGGCGCCGCTGGGGACGGAGAAGGCGTTCAGGTGGAAGTAGTACGTCTTCCAGCCGCCGCCGTGGTCGATGACGATGTAGTTGCCGGCGCCGTTCGCCTGGTAGTACCGGGTGGCGGTGCCGGAGGCCGAGGCGAGCACGGGCGAGCCGCTGGTGGTGCCGCCGTCGCTGCGGACGAAGTCCAGCGCCTCCCGGACCTCCGCGGAGTGGTGGCTGTACGTCCATTTCTGGCCGCAGGCGAAGGGGGCCTTGAAGAGGGGCGCCGCCTGCGCGGGCGTCGCGGTGAACAGGCCGCCCACGAGGGCGATGAGGCCCAGCAGGGCGATGCGTGCCGATCTCAATGCTGTCTCCGAACTGACGAGGTGCGTGGGGTGGAGGGACGTCCGGCTGCGCGGACGGGCCAAGGATGCCCGAGCTTGATGGGTCCACGACAGGCCACTCCGGAACGTTCCGGAGCCACCCGGTTCACACTCCTCACACTCCGCGTACCTATTCACCCCCTCAACCGGCCGTCGCCGTTCGATTACAGTGCTGGGCGTCGTACGTACGGACGGGGCCGCGGGAGGTCTTGGTGGGCAGTACTGCCGGGCCCGTGTGGGGGCGTCGCGAGCAGCAGGACTTCCGCAGCCGGGTGCGCGGCACGCTGCTCGGGGTCGCCCTCGGCGACGCGCTGGGAGCGCCCGTCGACAGGGCGACGACCGACGGGATACGGGAGACGCACGGCGCGGAGGGCATCACCGATCTGGCCCCCGCGCACGGCCGGCGCGGCGCGGTCACCCACCACACCCAGCTCACCCTCTTCTCCGTGGACGGACTGATCCGCGCCCAGGTACGGCGCGACACCGGCGCCTGGCACCCGCCGACCGACGTGCACCGGGCGTATCTGCGCTGGGCCACCACGCAGCGCGACTGGGGCCCGGACGAGCGCCGCAAGGACGACGGATGGCTGGCACGGGAGGAGTGGCTGTACGCCCGCCGGGACCCGGTCCGCACGCTGCTGCTCGGGCTCGGCGACGAGACCATGGGGACGCCGTCGGCGCCCAAGAACCCCGGTGAGGCGGGTCCCGAGGCCGCCGCCCGGTCCGCGCCCTTCGGGCTGCTCGTCGGCTGGGAGCCGCAGCTCGTCGCCCAGCTCGCCGTGGAGTGCGCGGCGCAGACCCACGGCCACCCGGTCGCCTGCCTCGCGGCGGGCGCGTACGCGGTGATCGTGCACGCGCTGGCCCGGGGCGAGAGCCTGGACACGGCGGTGCAGCAGGCGCTGGCCCTGCTGGGCGCCCGGCCGGGTCACCAGCCGGTGTCGGACGCGCTGCAGCGCGCGCTGGGCGCCGTACGGCAGGGGATGCCCACCCCGGAGCGGGTCTCGGAGCTGACCGGGAACGCCACCGCCGAGGGGCTGCTGGCCGCCGCCGTGTACTGCGCGCTGGTGGGGGAGGACGTGCGCCACGGGCTGTGCCTCGCCGTGAACCACGACGGGCCGAGCGCCGCCGCCGGCGCGCTGACCGGGGGGCTGCTCGGGGCGCTGCACGGCGAGACGGCCCTCCCGCCGGCCTGGCTGGCCGAACTGGAGGGCCGTCCCACGGTCCTGGAACTCGCCGACGACTTCGCGATGGAGATGACCCAGGGCCCCGCCCTGCACGGCCCCGCCGGCGCGTCCCCCGCCTGGCTGACCCGCTACCCCCGCGGCGCCTGACCCGGCCCTTCAGGGGCGCGGGGGTAGCG
>Ga0247820_10000842_pt1 | contig 17028 bp, 3 predicted proteins | sample 13C_Glucose_Day1_2_FD_192480 | JGI IMG/M metagenome (GOLD analysis project Ga0247820, IMG submission 192480) | Soil microbial communities from agricultural site in Penn Yan, New York, United States - 13C_Glucose_Day14 | ecosystem: Environmental > Terrestrial > Soil > Agricultural land | place...
CCGCCTGGTCGCTCAGGCGGAACAGGCCGTTGGGGTTGGTCGGCAGGCTGAAGCCCGGCAGGCTCAACGGGTTGATCTGCTGCTGGGCGAGGTTGGGCGGCAACTGCCGGTTCAGCACAACCACTGGTGCCAAGCCAGTGCCCGTAGCACTGGTATTCAGCCCCCTTGCAGCCCCAGTGGTCGCTTGGCTGTAGGCCCGCTCGACGCTGTTGGAAATATTGCTGGACGCGGTGATGGCAAGCGCGCCACCTGCCTGAACGACCGAAGGCAGGAAGTTGGAACCCGCATTTTCAACGCGTTGCGTGAGGAACGGTGTCGCAGCCTGAACGGCCGCCGGAGCGCTGCTGGGTTGCCCACTGCCGTAGTTGGCGGGGAAAATGAATTCTGCGTACCTGTATTTGTCACCCCCTTTCATATAAGTGGTGTCTAGCCTCATGCTGCCGAAATCGACCCAAGAAATGGTGTCCCCCTTGCCAATGGGCCGACTGCCGCTGGTAATCGGCGCCATGGTTTGCTGACCTGCCGCGTTCCAGAAGCGGAGCCCGCCCGTGTAGCCAGGGTCATTGTCAGCGTTGTACTGGGCGATGAGTTTCCACAGCCCCGAGCCGGGTATGCCGATGTCGATGTATTTCAGCTCTGAATAGCCGTTGAGCGACGTGCCGGTATTGGCAAACGAGCCAGTGTTGATATTTATGTTACCGACGGCGCTGACCGTGGAATCGGAGTTGGCGAATACGTCGCTTGTTACGTTCAGGTTCTGCCCGGAGATTAGGCTGGCCTGCTTCTCGACCTGGCCTACAGCCTCATAGCTGTAGGTCTGGCCCCAGACCAAATGGGAGCGACTCGCAAGGGCAGTACTACCATCTTTGTAGCTTGAACAGCTGTGACAGCGCACGCCGATGTAGCCCGACTCCAGCGTCGGCGTGAGGCTGAAGTCGACGCGCTTGTTGCTGACGGTGCTGGCCGCGATGGTGAAGTCGCCAACGCTTTCCATCGTCCCGGAGATGTTTTCCAACAGGGCCGAACGATTACCTTGGGCATCCCGGGCAACCCGGATCGCACCCAGGCTGTAGATATCGCCCTGGCGGTTGGTCATGCTCTGGGCGTACAGCGCCATGTCCTCGCCGCTGTAGATGAAACCGCCCTGGTTCGACAAATTACCGGAGGTCAGGGTCAGGGCCTGGCCGCTGCCCAACGAACCGTAGTTGTCGATGCCTGCAGCCTGGACCGTGAGGCTGGATGCCGACGTCAGGCGCCCGGCGTTGCTCACCAGGCCACTGACATTGAGCGTGCCCGCAGCGCCGGAAGCGAGGCTGCCGCTGCCACCCAAGGTCAGCTGGCTGAGGGTCAGGTTCATGGCCCCAAGGCTGCTGACACGCCCGCTGGCATTCAGGCTGCCGGCAAGGCTAAGGTCTAGCCCGCCATCACTGGCGATCACCCCTGCCGTGCTCCAATTGTTGCCGCTGCCGCTGAAACGTTCCGAGGCCAGCAGTTGCCCACCTGCCGTCTGGTTCAGTTCATCGACGTTGACGGTCAGGCGCCCGGCCTGGATCACACTGCTATTGGTCCAGCTGGTCGCCGTCAGCGTCAGCCCGCCCCGGGTGACCAGGGTGCCGCCGCTGTTGGTGATGTTTGCCGTGGAAACGTCGAAGGTGCCGGTGCCGCCATGCAGCACGGTGCCATCGAGGTTGCTCAGGCCGCTGGTGTTGAGGGTCAGGTCGGCGTTGGCCACCTCGACCCTGCCGTTACGGTTGTCGAAGCCACCGCCGATCTGGAAGTCGCTCTTGCCTGTCGTGCCCAGAGCGCGCAGTTGGCCACCCTGGTTGTCCACTGCGGCCGCCGACACCAGCAATTGCGTGTCGCTTTCGACGACGCCCGAACGGTTGATCAGGGTGTTGCCGAGCGCCAGTTCGACGCGGTTACCCGCCAACTGCCCGGCACTGTTGTCCAGGCTGCTGCCATCGACCCGCACCAGGCCTTTGGCATACAGACCGCCGCCAGCATTGACCAAGCCCGCGCTGCGGATACGCGCATCGCCCGACTGGGCGGCAACTCGGCCGCCACTGTTGTCGACGCTGCCGGCCACCAGCAACAGTTGCTGGCCCTGCACCACACCTCCGTTGCCGGCGAGGTCGCGCCGGTTGTCGAGCAGGCCGCTGACGTTCACGTCCAGCAGCCCGGCGACGCTGGCCAGGACGCCACCCTGGTTACCCAGGCTGCCGGCCCGCTGCACCACCAGGTTGCCGCCCTGGGCCAGCAGCTTGCCGCCGCGGTTCTCCAGTGCCCCGGCGATGTCCAGCAGCACGCTGCTGCGCCCCTGCACTTCGCCCTGCTGGTTGAGCAGTTCGCCCGCCTGCAACGCGACATCGGCGTTTTCGCTGTAGATCAGCCCCTGGCTGTCGTTGCGCAGGGTCGAAGCGACATTGACCTTGACCTGGTCCTTGGCCGCCAAGGTACCCAGCTGGCCGTTGTCGAAGCTGCCGGCATTGAGCGCCAGCCCGCTGCGGCTGATGATCTTGCCGCCATGGTTGAGCACCTGCCGGGCCTGCACCAACTGCAGCGCCTCGGCGCTGACCAGGGTGCCGCCGCTGTTGTCGAGGTTGCCACGCAAGTCGAGCAGCAGGCTGCCATTACCGGCGATGCGGCCACCACGGTTGTCCAGGTCACTGCCGTTGACACTCAGCAACTGCTGGGCATCGATGCTGCCGCCCAGGTTGGCCAGGGTGGCCGTGTTCAGTTGCAAGGCTGCGCCACTGGACAGCACGCCGCCGCTGTTATCGAGGCTAGCCGCATCGACGTCCATGCGCCCCTGGCTTACCAGGGCACCGTCCCCACCATTGAGCAGGGCACCGGTGAGTTGCACATCCAGGGCACCCTGGCGACTGGAGAGTGTGCCGAGGTTGCGGTTGTCGAGGCTGCCGCCTTTGAGGCTCAGCCACTGCCAACCGGACAACAGGCCGCCCTGGTTGTTGACGCTGGCGGCGGAAAGCACCAGCTGCCGTGCGCCAATCAGTTTGCCGCTGGCGTTGATCAGGTTACTGGCGGTCAGCGCCAGGTCCTGTGTGGCAGAGATCTCGCCCCCGCTGTTGTCGACACTGTCGGCGTTGATGCTCACACCCGTCTGGCCGTTGATCAGGCCAGCCGCGCTGTTGTTCACCGCGCGCGACGTCAGCGACAGGCCTTCGCCCGCCAGTAGCGCCCCGCCCTGATTGCTCAGCCTGTCGCTGTTCAGGGTCAGCTGGCCTGCCGCGCTGATCAGACCCTGCTGACCGTTGTCGAGCAGGCCACTGCTGCCCAGCAACAAGTCGCTGCGGCTGTTGAGGGTGCCCCCACGGTTGTCCACCGCGCCTGCGCTGACGCCCAGGCTGGCGGCACCGACCAGGCCCTTGAGGTTGCTCAGGGTCTGGGCGATGACCAGGTTCAGGCCCTGGCTGGCGAGTACACGGCCGCCATCGTTGTCCAGGCTACGAGCAGTGAGAGTGAAGGCCTGGGCGCTGGAGATTTCGCCCGCGCGGTTACTGACATCGGCCAGGTTGCTCAGCCGCAACGGGCCGACGCTGTTGATCAGGCCACCCTGGTTGTCCAGCTTGCCGCCCTGGAGGTCGAGACTGAGACTGGTATTGCCCGACAGTTTGCCACCCTGCTGATCGAGCCCGGTAACCGTGGCGTTCAGCGCGCCGAGGCTGCCGATGCTGCCACCGTTGATCACCTGCCCGGCGTTCAGGTCGAGGGTCTGCGCGCTGTTCAGCTTGCCGCCCCGGTTGCTCACCGCACCGGTCCCCACACTGACCGCACCTTTGGCACTGATGCTGCCCTGGTCGTTGACCAGGCTGGCACTGCGCAGGTGCAGGCGAGCATCGGTAAGCAGTTCGCCGTCGCTGTTGTCGAGCGCCCCGGCCACGGTCAAAGTCAGGTCGTCGGCACTGCCCAGGCTGCCGCCCTGGTTGTCGAGGCTGTTCGCGCTGACCACCAGCGTCGACTCACTGCTCAGCGTGCCCTGCCGGTTGCTCAGTTCGCCGCTGAAATTCAGCACCAGTGGCCGCTGCGAGAAGATCGCCCCGCCGCTGTTGTCCAGGCTGGCACCGCTCAGGTCCACGGCCTGCCCGTGCAGTTGGCCACGGGTACGGTTGAGCACCTGCAGCATCGCCAGCGTCAGCTTGCCGCCTGCGAACAGAACACCATCGTCACTGTTGTCCAGATACTGCCCGGTGAGGGTGAGGTCGCTGTTGCTGGTCAGCTCGCCTGCCCGGTTGTCCAGGCTGTCGACGGCGAGGTCCAGCACCTGGGTAGCGCCGATCAAGCCACTGCGGTTGTCCAGGCGGCTCGCGGCGACGCTGACGCGATCGGTGCCGACCAGTTGGCCACCCTGATTGTCGAGGGTACCGGCCTTCAGCTCGACCAGTGCCTTGCCGGCGATCTGGCCTTGGCCATTGTCGAGGTTGTCGCTGTCGAGCGTGAGCACATTGTCGGCAATCAGGGTGCCGCGGCGGTTCAGCAACGACTCGCCAGCATGGACCGCCAGCGAATCACGGCTGCTGATCAGGCCGTCGCTGTTGTCCAGGCGCTGGCTGTCCAGCGCCAGTTGCGCCCCGCTGATGCGACCGTTGCGATTGCCCAGCTCCTGGTCGACGCGCAAGGCCAGCAGCTGGTTGCTGACCAGCTTGCCATTACTGTTGTCGAAGCTGCGGGCGGCAAGGTCGAGTGCACCCTGGCTGGAGATTTCGCCACCCCGGTTGGTCACCATGCCCAGGTTCTTGAGGGTCAGGCTCGGTGCATTGATCAAGCCACCATTGATCAGCGCGCCCTGGTTCAGGTCCAGGGTCAGTTGGCGGTTGCTGAACAGCTCGCCCTGGTCCTGGACCAGGCCGGTGACGCTGGCGTCGAGCACGCCGTTGCTGGCGATGCGCCCGCCGTTGCTGACCTGGCCGGCGCTCAGGGTCAGGTCAGCGCTGCTGATGAGCCGGCCGCCCTGGTTGTTATCCAGGCGCCCGGTAACCATGGTGGTATTGCCCTGGCCCTTGATCAGGCCCTGCTCGCTGTTGTCCAGGCTGGCGCTTGTGAGGCTGAGCCCCTGACCGCTCTCCAGCACGCCGCCCTGGTTGAGCAACCCGGCCGCACCGTTCAGCATCAACTGGCCCGCGCTGGAGATACTGCCCGCGCGGTTGTCCAACAGCTGCCCGTCGATACTCAGGGTGCCCTCGCTGCCGAGGCGCCCCTGGCGGTTATCGAGGCCGCCGTCAAGCGTTCCTGCGCCTTGTGCGGCAAGGCGAACCTGCAACGATTGCTGTGCTGCGACGGTACCCTGGGCGTTGTCCAGGCGGGCAGCGGCCAGGTTGATGTCGCGGGCGAACACCAGGCCACGAGCCTGATTAACCAGCCGAGCCACGGTCATTTCCAGCGTAGTGCCGGCCAGCAGCTTGCCCGCGCTGTTGTCCAGCTGTGCGGCGCCGAGCGTAACCTGCTGTTGGCTGGAGACTTCCCCGCCTTGGTTGTTCACGGACTGCACCTGCAGCCGCAGTGCCTTGCGGCTGCCGACCAGGCCACCCGCGCTGTTGTCCAGCTGGTCGCCAGTTAGGCTCAGCTCGCCCTCTGCCACCAGTTCGCCGCCCTGCTGTTCAAGCAGGCCAATGCTCCCCACCAGATCGCCCTGGCTGGCGATCCGCCCCTTACCGTTTGCCACCGAAGTGGCTTTGAGTGCCAGCCCACCGTTGGCGCTGACAAGGCCACCCTGGTTGAACAACTCGCCGATATCGAGATCCAGGGTTTGTACGCCGCTGAGCAAGCCTTCACGGTTGTCCAGCTGCGCCAAGTGCAACTGCATGTCCTGGTTGGCGCGCACGACCCCGCCACGGTTGTCCAGCGAAGTGCCATTGAAGGTCAGGGCGTACTGCCCGGCCAGCCGGCCGCCACGGTTGTCGAGGCGCTCGACTTGCAGCGCCATGGCACCCTTGGCGAGTACGCTGCCACCGTTCCGGTTATCCAGCAGGCCTGCGACGCTCAGCCCCAGGCTGCCGTCGCTGACCAGGCTGCCATTGCCAATATTGTCCAGGCTCCCGGCAGTGACCTTCAGCTCGCGCCCGGCGCCCAAGGTGCCCCCCCGGTTGGACAGTGCGCCACCCGCCTGCAGGTCAAGGGCACCATCACCCATGACCTGGCCCTGGTCGTTGTTCAGCGACTGTGCTGCGACCTTGTTGACTCCAGCGGCGGAGACTTCGCCACCTCCGTTGAGCAGTGTGCCCGCGACCGCCAGATCGAGGTTGGCACCACTGCTGAACAGGCCATCACGGTTGTCCAGGCTGGCGGCCTTGGCCGTCAGGCCGTTGGCGGCGATCTGGCCGCTGGCGTTGAGCAACGCCTGGCGAATGTCCAGATCAATGGCCTGGTCGCTGAGCAGGCCGCCGCCATTGTTGTCGAGGCTGTCGGCCAGCAGGCCGAAGCCCTGCTCGCTGGAGATCTCGCCGCCTCGGTTGATAACTGTGGCCAGGTTGCGGAGTACCAATGGCCCCGGCGCGTTGATCAGGCCACCACTGTTGTTCAGCAAGCCCTGGTTCAGGTCCAGGGTCAGGGCGCTGTTGCTGTACAACTCGCCGCCACCGCGCTGGTCCAGGCCGTGCAACGAGGCCGTGAGCGCCTTGACGCTGGCAATCGTGCCGCCGAGGTTGTCTACCTGCCCGGCATTCAGGTCGAGCTGGTCGAGGCTGATGAGGCGCCCGGCCTGGTTGTTGAAAGCGCCAGTGCCCACCGTCATCAAACCATTGGCAGAGATGCGCCCGGCCGTGTTGTCGAGGCTGAGGCTGGAAAGCGCCAGGGCACCGGCGGCAAGCAGCTCGCCCCCCTGGTTGCCGATGCCCTGCGCCGTGGATAGACGCAGGTCGGCATCGCTGCGAATCACGCCCTGGCGGTTGTTCAGTTGCCCACTCGAACCACCACCCTGCAGCAGCAGTGAAACGCCGGTCTTGCCATACAGGCTGCCTTGGGCGCTGTTGTCCATCTGCCCGGCAACGATGGTGACGGCCCGTTGGCCGGAGATGATGCCCTTGGCCTGGTTGTCCAGACGCGACAGAGTCAGTTTCAGGGTGCCATTGGCGACGACCTGGCCAGCGCCACTGTTGTCCAGGGACTCGCCGTAGGTGTCCAGGTCCGCAACACTGGCGATCTGGCCCGCACGGTTGTCGAGCCGCTCAACCGCGAGTGTCATGCCGTTGCCGGCATTGAGCAGGCCAGCCTGACGGTTGTCCAGCGCGTGGCTCTGCACTCGCAATTGCCCGGTCGCGACCACGTTGCCACCGCGGTTATCGAACTGGCGGGCTTCGACGTCGATGTCACGCTTGCCGGTGATTCGCCCGGCAGCGTTATTGAACAAGCTGTCGGCGCGCAATTGCAGGGCCCCGACGGCGCCCAGCACTCCCCCCTGGTTCAGCAACTGACCGCTAACGGCCAGCGCCATCGTGCCATCGCTGGCAACACGCCCCTGACCGTTATCGAGGCTCGCGGCCTCCAGGCTCAGCGCTTCGCCGGCCAGCAACTGGCCAGTTCGGTTGCTGGCCGCACCGGTCTGGCGCAGGTTCAGGCGCGTGTCGGCCTGGACCAGGCCGGCGCTGTTGTTCAGCTCGACGCTGGTCAGCGCAACGCTGCCACCCAGAACGCGCCCTTGCTGGTTGTTCAGCACACCGTCGACGGCCAGTTCAAGACCCTCGCGGGCCTCCAGGCTGCCTTCGCGGTTTATCAGGCTGCCCGCGTGAACATCCAGCGAGGCGGCCTTGATCTGCCCCAGGGTGTTGTCCAGGGCTTGGGCAATGCGCAGGGTCAGGCCTTGCTCGCTGAGGACCTTGCCGCCGTTGAGCAGCTCGATGGCGGCCAGCTCGAAAGCTTGGCTACTGGAAATTTCACCGCCCTGGTTGCTGACGCTGGCGAGCTGCTTCAGCAGCAACTGGCCTGGCGCGTTGATCAGCCCACCCTGGTTGTTCAAGTAGCCATTGTTCAAGTCGAGGGTGACACCCGCCTGCCCATATAGCCGGCCACCGTCATGCTGGTCCAGGCTGGCGACCGAGACCTCCAGCTGCCCGCTGCTGTGAATGCTGCCACCCAAGCTGTTGTCGGTAGCACCCGCATTGAGGTTAAGGTCGCCCGTGCTGTCGATCAGGCCGGCCTGGTTGAGCAGTTGGGCGCTGATGCGTGCGGCCAGGCCGCTGTCACTGCTGAGTTTGCCTGCGCGGTTGTCCAGGCTGGCGACGTTGAGTTCGGCCGCTTGCCTGGCGTACAGCACCCCCTGGCGGTTGTCCACGGCGCCGAGGCTGTCGAAGGTCAGCTGACGCTCGCTCTGGACCAGGCCTTGCCGGTTGTCCAGCACACCGACGCTGATCACCGCCTCACCGGCCAGCAGCTGGCCGCCCTGGTTGTCGACGCCACCCTCGGCTTGCAGCGCAAGCGCGCCACTGCTGCTGACGCTACCGGCCTGGTTGACCAAGGCTCCCGCGCGGATATCCAGCTGGTCCGCCGAAACCAGGCCTTTGGTGTTTTCCAGCACACGGGCGATACGTAAGGTCAGCCCCTGCTCGCTGAGCAGCTTGCCACCGCCGTTGTCCAGTGCACCGGTGGCCAGCAGGAAACCGAGGTTGCTGGAAATCTCGCCACCGCGGTTATCGACCGACGCGACATTGTTCAGCAGCAGGCGACCGGTTGCATTCAACCGCCCACTCTGGTTGTCGAGGCGCCCCTGGTTCAGGTCGAGGGTGAGTGCGCCCTGACTGAGCAATTGCCCGTCACCGTGCTGGTCAAGAGCGCCCAGCCTGGCATCGAGCTGTTCGCCACTGCTGACCCGGCCGCCGCTACTGTTGTCCAATGCCCCAGCTTGCAGGTCGAGGCTGCGCTCGCCGCGCAGCGTGCCGTTGGCGTTGCTCAGCGTGCCGTCGAGCATTAGCCCGAGATGGTTGCCTGCGAACACCGCACCCTGCTGGTTATCCAGTTGTGCTCCACGCAGGAAAAGCTGGTCCCCGGCACTGAGATGACCTGTCCCGTTGTGCACCTCTCCTGCGCTGGTAAGCTTCAAATTTCGGTCTGCCTGGATTCGACCGTTGCGGTTGTCCAGCGTGGCAGTGGAAATCAGGCCTTCTGCGGCCTGCAGTTCGCCGTCGGCGTTGCTCAGCGTACTCTCAACGGCCAGTGTCAGGTCATCGCGTATGTTCAGCTTGCCTTGGCCGTTGCCGAGGCTACCCAGCTGCGCGTCCAGCCGCGCCGCAGAAACCAGCCCGGCCGCGTTGTCCATGGCCCTGGCGATACGCAGGGTCAGCAGTTGCTCGCTGAGCAATTTGCCGCCCCGGTTGTCCAGGCTGCTGGCATCCACGGTGAAAGTTTGGCGGCTGGAGATCTCGCCGCCCTGGTTATCGACACTGTTCAGGTTGCGCAGCAGCAACTGCCCCGGGGCGTTGAGCAGGCCGCCTTGATTGTTCAAGTGACCGTGATTCAAGTCCAGGACTAGGTCGTTCTGGGTGTAGAGCTGCCCGCCACCGGCCTGCATCAGCTCGCTGACGCTGGCTTGCACATTCTGGCCGTGGACACGCCCTGCGTTGCGGTTATCCAGTTGCGCGGCACGCAGTTGCAACGTAGCCCCGGCGGCCAACTCGCCCTGCTGGTTGACCAGGTTGGCGCTGCTCAGTTGCAGGTTGGCACCGGCGCTGAACAGGCCACTCTGGTTGAGCAAGTCGCCTGCCAAGGCCGCTGTCAGGTCGCCGCCGCTGGTAAACTTGCCGGAACGGTTATCGAGCTCACCGGCGGTCAGCGCCACGTTTACGCCGCTGGCCAGGATGCCGTCACGGTTATCGACACGGACTGCGTTCAGCTGCAAGCGGTCGGTGGCCTGGATCCGGCCGCCCTGGTTATCCAGAGCCCCCACGTCGAGGCCGAGGTTTGCGCCCACCACCTCACCGCCACGGTTATCCAGCCCAGCTGTGGCTACAAGGCCCAGGTCACCCTCGCTTTTGAGCTTGCCAGCGCGGTTGTCCAATTGGTCGGCACGCAGTTCGAAACTGCGCACGCTGGAGATTTCGCCGCCCTGGTTGTTCACCGAGGCGAGGTTGAGCAGTTGCAGCGAGCCCGGTGCGGTGACGAGGCCGCCCTGGTTGTTCCAGCTGCCATGGTTGAGGTCCAGGCTGACACCGGCCTGGCCGTGCAGGCGGCCGGCACTGTTGTCCAGGCTGCCGACCGCGAGCCGCATGTCGCCCTGCGCGGTCAGGTTGCCGTCGTGGTTGTTCAGGGCGCCACTGACACGGGCATCCAGGCCTGCCTGACTGCTGATCATGCCTTGCTGGTCGTTGAGCAGGCTGGCGGCGTCGAGCCACAAGCCACTGGCGGCGATCAGCCCCGCGCTGTTGCTGAGGGTACGGGCAATGCTCAGGGTCAGGCCCTGGTCACTCAACAGTTTGCCAGCACCGTTGTCGAGGCTGCCTGCGCTGACGTTGAAGGCGCGCTGGCTGGCGATTTCACCCTGACGGTTATCGACGCCATCGAGGTTGCTCAGGGTCAGTTGCCCGCTGGCGTTGATCACACCACCGCGGTTGTCCAACAGTCCGCGACGCAGGTCGAGGCTCAGGTCACCCTCGCTGACCAGGCGCCCGCCGCCCTGCTGATCAAGGCTGCCGACGCTGGCCGTCAGACGCTGTTTGCTGGTGAGCTGGCCACCGCTGCGGTTGTCGAGCAGGCCCGCGGCATACAGGTCGAGCGCTTGCCCGGCTGCCACCAGGCCGGCGACGTTGTCCAGCGTTGCCACGTGCAGGGTGACTTGCCCCAGGCCCGACAATTCGCCATTGCGGTTGATCAGGCTGGTGCTGCTGACACTTAATGCACCGCTGCTGCCCAACAGCCCGCCCTGCCCGTTGAGCAGGCTCTGGCTGTTGACGCCAAGGTTGGCGCCAGCAAGCACACGCCCGTGGTTCTGGTTGTCGACCCGGGTGACCTCAAGCTGGGCATTGCGCCCGGCGCTCAGGGAGCCCCCCTGGTTGGCCAGCTCGCTGGCCGTGACCGCAACGTCCCGGCTGGCGACCAGGGTATGGCCAGTGTTGTCCAGCGACTGCGCACTAATGCGCACATCACCTTGGCTATTGCGGCTGTTGTCGGCGTTGACCCCGGCTTCGATGACGCCCTGGTTGAGGACTTGCCCTGCGCTGTCGAGGCGCACGCTGTCACGCGCGGCCAGGTTGCGCTGGTTGCGCAACTCGCCTTGGGCGCTAATGGCCAGGTCCTTGCCCGCATACACAGTCCCCTGGGCATCGACACCCTGTGCTTTGGCAGTCAGCGAGCCGCCGGCGGACACCTGGCCGAGGTTCAGCTGGCCATTGGCATCGATCTGGATATCGCCCCCGGCAATCATGTCGCCGGCCAGTTTCACTCCCACCCCAGCCTCGGTACCGACCAGGCGAATGGTATCGACGTACATGCCGCCAAGGGCCGATGAGTCGATCGCCAGCTCCGGCACTTTACTGCCATCAGCCGCCCGCGCGGTGGCCGTCAGCGTGCGGGCATCGACGTCGTTGCGCCCGGCGACGATAGCCAGTTTCTTCGCCTGGATCTGTGCATTTACCTGCGCCGCCCGGGTGATGATCTCGAACTGGTCGACATTGCTCGCGTTGAGCCCCGCGCCCTGAATCGCGATAGCCCCCTGATCGACTTGGTAACGGCTCAGTTGACCGTTCTCGATCACCGGCTTGCCAGTACTCAGGGTCACTTTTGGGGTATTGATGAAGCCGCAGCCATCGCAGCTGATGCCATGGGGGTTGGCAACGATGACGTGCGCGGCTTTGCCCGCCACTTCGGTGTAACCGCGCAACTGGCTGGGATGGGCGCCGTTGACCTCATTGAGGATGATATCGGCGGCACGACCGGAGAAATTCGGGTTGCCGACGATGATGCCGCCCAGCTGGGTGTTCTGCGTGCGCTGCGTCGCGTTATTGAGGATCAGGCCCTGGGCACCGACGTTGTATTCCTTGAAGTGGTTATGCGATAGGCCTTTGCCATTGGGCGCGGCAATGTTGACGATCGGCACGCCATTGCCTGCCTGCGCCAGCCCGGTACCTGGCGCGCTGACCGCTATACCTTCGGCCTGGGCCCACAGCGGCTGCCAGAACATCACGTTGGCCAGCAGGAACGCCAGCGCACGCTTGGGCATGCCACAGAAGGTGTCGCGTGCTTGCACGGCGGAAGAAGGCAGACGAACCATGAAGGCGAATTGGCGAACGTCCATGTAACGACCTCAGGTCAGCAGCGGCGGCGCTTACAGCAGCAGGTCCAGCCGGAAATAGATGGGTGACTCGTGCTCGGTGATGGCATCCGGGCGTTCGAGTGAATGGGCAAGGGTGACGCTGGCGGCCAGGTGCTGGCCGCGGGCGAACAGCTCCAGGGAATGGCTGGAGACGCGGCCGTGCTGGTCGCCACTGAAGCGGTCGTGGCGAATCACGCCTTGGTCGTAGCCGACGCTGGCGCCATACTCGGCGAGCAGCGGGCGCAACCACTCAAGTTGTACCGGACGGCTCCAGCGCAGGTCGTTGCGCCAGTAGCCACCACTGTCGCCGGTCAGGAACTGATCCTTGTAGCCACGCACCGAAGACAGCCCGCCCAGGCTCATGCGCTGCGGGCTGAACAGCGGGTCCTCGCTGCGCTGCCCGGTGAACAGGCTGCTGAAACTCAGGCGTTCGCCCCACAACGCAAACGGCTGCAGGTAGCTGAGGGTGAGGGTGTATTTGCGGTAGCGCGCGTCCGGGTCGCCGGGGGCGTCTGTCTGCCGGGGTTGGGCGCCAAAGGCACCGATGCCTTGCTGCATCCCTAGGTCGAGGTTGACGAACGCAGTGCCGATGCGCCGGCCATGGTTGATGCCAAACTGCGCTTCGCTGAGCCGGTTGCTGCTGTTCTTCAGGCGGCTATCTTCGATGTAGTTGTTCGAGCGCAGGTAGGTCAGGCCGGTATTCAATGCGGTCTTCGAAACGCTGTCACGGTAAATCACCCGCTCTGCGCGAAACTGATGGTTCTGGGTATCACCGGTTTGCTTGAAGGCGAAGTTGTTGGCCATGGCTTGTGAGCGGTAGGCGCTCTGGCTGTAGGCATAGTTGAAGTTCCACCAGCCCCAGGGCAGGTTGTAGTTGAGCATCTCGCTGTGGGAGGTGTGCTGATGGTCGCTGACTGCGTCATGGCCGCCGCGGACCAGCAACTGGTCGGCCAGGCCCAGCGGGCTGTCCCACTCCAGGCCATAACCCCATTGCTGTTCGCCGGTGGCGCGCTGCCCTTCGTTATTGCGTGACAGGTTGGCCCGCCAAGGCTTGGTCGGGGTGTTGCGCACCTCGACGGTGCTGCCGCCCACGGTGTTGCCCGGCTTCAACTCCATCTTCGCCTGGTTGGACGGCAGGCGGTTGAGCTGATCGACCATCTGTTCGATATCCCGCAGGTTGAGCCTCTCGCCGACCGTGCCGGGAAAGGTCATGGCCAGTTCGCGCGACGAAAGGCCACTGTCATCGCCACTCTTGAGGCCTTCCAGGCGTCCTTCCACTACCTGTACTTCAAGGTGGCGGGTGGTCAGGTCCTGCTGGGGAAGGTATGCCCGGCTGGTGACCTGGCCGATGGCCAGATAGTGATCGGTGATGGCCTTGAGCAAGGCATTGAGTTGCTCCACGCCCATGCACTGGCCAAGCCAAGGCTGCACCAGGCGCTCGCGCTCGGCCTGGGACAGGCTGTCGGCACCCTTGATCTCGATGGTATCGACGGGGAAACAGCGTTTGTCAGTGGCTGGCGGCGCTGAAGGCGGTGATGCTTGCTGGCCTGGCAGGTCGCGCAGTTCGTCGAGGCGGCGCTGCTGCTCTTGCAGCAGACGGTCCTGGCGATCGCGAATCAGGTCCTGCTCGCCCGGCGTAGCCGCAAAAGTGCTTTTAGCCGCGCACATGGTTAGGGCTACGACGCACAACCTCATCACGAGGTGGTGATACTGCATATAACTTCCTTGTACATATCATTTTGCCATCATTGCCAGCAGATCTTAGGTAGATGGAAAAATGACGTCAACAAAATTACGCCAAACGGTTGTGTATGAAATTCACTTCGCTTGAAACAGGCCAGCTTGCATCAAGGGATAATGCGCTACACCGTTGGAGCAAGTAGCGGCGGCAAAGGAAGGCAGCGGCACCTGGTCGTTAAGGTGCGCGACCAATTCCAGCAGTTGTCCGACGGGAGCCGCATCCTGCGGTGTTGGCAAGCATAATGAGGTTGAAGAGGCCAGGTGCAGGAAGAGTGCATCCTTGTTGTTCAGATCAGGGCATTGACCCTACGCTTCATACAATCTGACAAACAATGGATCCAATATCTTTGCGCTTGGCAAAGCTATCGCTTAGTGTTCAACCGTTACTGCCTTGCCATGGGATGGCAATGCGTCTCCTCCAAATGGACTTAAGGTACTGCCCGTGCAAACGCTCACTCGCATCCGCCAGCAGATCCATGAACAGGTAAAGGCCAAGGAGTTCGCTGAACTCAACCATTTCTTCGATACCCTTCAGGCGCAGTGGCGGCAAGCGCGCCCAGGGGAGTGCCCGGCCTACCTTGAGGCTATTCAGGGGCACATGCTGGTCGACTGGGATGTAGAAGGCAGCAAGGCCCTGACGCAACGCCTCAAAGCGTGGATCGACGCCTGCCCCAAGGCTTATCACCCCCAGGTAGCCATGGGCTTTCACTGCTTCAATCGCGCTTGCCGTATTCGCGGTACGGTTGCCGCCAATGAGGTGTCCGCAGCGCGCTGGCTGGCCGCCGAGCTGGCCTGCGAAATGGCCGCAGCGCACTTCCTGCGGGCCATTGAGCGTTGCGCGCAGCCTGTAGCGGCGGCGATCGGTATGTTGCAGATCAGTGCGCATTTTCGTGAACCGGGCTGGCTGGTGGAGCTCTTTCAGGGACGGACGGCGTGCTTTCGGCCCAGTGCCCATGCCGATGTCGAAGTGCAGGAGGCTGCGGCACCGCTGCTGGTCAAATATGGGCTGGCACCCCTGGTTGAGCTGCCGCAAGTGCTGCCTTCGTGCCTGACTCACCGCCTGCTGGCTGAGCAGGAGCCTGCGCGGGACTACTGGCTGCGCCATGCCTTGAACTGGTTCCCTGGTTGCTTCGAGGTGGTCGAGGCCTATGCCAGCTACCTCACACCCCGTTGGGGCGGTAGTTATGAGGCCATTGATGCCGTGGCCAGCGGCCCTTTATGCCGGGGCTGGCCTGAAACCCTGCGTAATGCGATCCGCTGGCTGGCACTTGAGGATCAGTTCCGGCTGCCTTCTGCCGATCAGGTGCAGCAAGTCGCGGCTTGGCAGCGACTCTTCGAGCGGTGGATGCAACGCGAGCTCAGGCCAAAGGAACGCGCCACGCTCATGGCTCGGCGAGGGGCTTTTCGCCGCTTTTCGCTAAAGGATTACCCCGGTGCGATGCACGACTTCGTCGCTTCTGTGGCGCTATACCCCGATCAGGGCTTCGTACCGGCCATTGGTGAGCCGTTCTACAGCTTTGTCTGCCTGGTAGTGACCCATGGCGTGCAAGACGATGCGCAAAGCTTGCGTATCGCCATCGAGCGGTTAAGCGAAAACCGCAGGCAAGCGGCGGCCTGTGCTTTGCGGTCCGTGGGGCACCAGTTCGGGTTGTGGGGTTTCAGGCAATGCGCCGAGCAGGCCCGCACCTGGCTGAACGCTGCGGTTAAACGACAGTGCGGCCGCGAGGGGCTGGGCTTTGATGTACTCGAGGTAGCGCGCCTGCTTTGGGTCGCCAAGTATTACGAGGCCGCGTATTTCCTCTACAGGCAGTGTGCCGAGTGCAAGTTGCCCGATGCCGCCGCCGCGCTTTACGCGCTGCATTGCGGTCGGCTCGAGGGGACGCCGGAACACTACATAGACTCTGGTGCAGCAGCGCATTGGCTGCTGTGTGCCGCGCAGGCAGGCAGCCAGATGGCCAAGTACGACCTGGCCTGCCAACGCATGCGTAATGACCAGAACTTGAGCGAGCGTAGCGCGATGCTGGCGGTAAGGCGCTTGCTGCTCGATTGCCTGGGCAACGAGGCGCTCGATGCCCAGGCCCGCTTGCAGTTGGCCATTCTGCAGCGCCAGTTCGGCGACCCCCGGGAGCGTGCAGAGGCGGTCGCCTACTTGCTGGATCTGGTGCACTACCCAGATTGCGCGATAGCCGGGCGTGCCAGCGCGGAGCTAGGCCTGGCCTGGATGTACGGGCATGGTACGCGCAAGCCGAGCCGCTTCGCGGCCATCGAGTGGGCCAACCGTGCGGTCGCGCTGCAGCCGGGGGATTCGGTCATCGAGGGCATTCAGGCCCGGATTCGCAACTCGCACAACCTGTTCAGGACGCTGTTCACGGTGTGCGGCGCAACGCTGTTTCGAGGGGACCTGCATGCCAGTGAGCTGCCGCCCAAGCCAAGCAGCCAGGCACCCGGCCGGCTGCGGGCTCCCGCGTAAGGGCAGGGCGGGCGCGGAGCTTAATCCTGTGCCGCGGGTGCCATGCGGGCTTCCAACTCGGCGACCTGTTTCTCCAGGGCCTCCAGGCGCGCACGGGTGCGGGCCAATACGACCATCTGGCTGTCGAATTCTTCGCGGCTTACCAGGTCCAGCTTGCTGAAGGCACCTTGCATCAGCACCTTGAACTGGCTTTCCAGTTCGGCGCGGGGCTGGGCGGTGTCGCCGCTGAACAGGCGCGAGGCCTGGTCGCTCAGGGCATCGAGAAGGGCTTTGGGCGCGAGCATGATCGGCTGTCCACTGCTGATGGGAATGGCCGGCAGTGTAACACGTGGCCCTTTCGCGCTTCGTTGCACGTTTTTCGAGCAGGCCCGTGCACTGATGTGCACCAAGGCTGTGCATCTTTTTAATGCTGGCGACTGGCCAATCCTGACTCTTTCACGCAACTGCCTGTTTTTCGGCGCTTTAACGGAACTGGCAAGGTTTCTGCAAAGACCTGTACGAGCCATGCACTGATGCAGTTCCTTGTGACCAGGCAGTGCGCACGCGGAGCCGGATGCCGACGACG
>Ga0247820_10000845_pt1 | contig 17007 bp, 13 predicted proteins | sample 13C_Glucose_Day1_2_FD_192480 | JGI IMG/M metagenome (GOLD analysis project Ga0247820, IMG submission 192480) | Soil microbial communities from agricultural site in Penn Yan, New York, United States - 13C_Glucose_Day14 | ecosystem: Environmental > Terrestrial > Soil > Agricultural land | place...
CGCCGGAAGGACGACATCCGCCCCCTCCCCCGACCGGCGCCGGCCCGGCGTCACGGCGCGTTCCACACGGCCCGCCGACAACCGTCCGCCGGTCCGGGACGCCGTCCCCCAGCCCCGGCCCACCGACCGCTTCGCCGAGCTGCTCCTCGCCGTCCTCAGCGGCCAGCGCCCCGTCCACGCCATGCTGCGGCACACCGCGGGGCGGGCCTACGACGAGCTGGTCCGGCTCGCCGAGCGCGGGCCCCTGCGCACCCGCGGCGTCCGGCCCGTCGTACGGGACATCGGCTGGTTCGAGCCCCGCGAGGGCGCCATCGAGGCGTTCGCCCGGATCGGCGCCGGCGACCGGCTGCGCGCCATGGCCTTCCGGCTGGAGCAGGGCCGGGACCTGCGCTGGCGCTGCACCGCGGTGGAGCTGGGCGGCCCCCGCCCGCACGCCGCGGACGGCCGCTGAGCGCACGGACGCCCGAGGGCCGGGCACCCTGGGGTGCCCGGCCCTCGGCCTGCTCACGGCCGCTCCGCAAGGAGCGGCGGCGCTCACTTCTTGCGGCGACGCCCGCCCCGCGCCTGCTTGCGGCGCTCCGCGCGGGTGAGGCCGTCGGCCTCGGAGCGCACCGGCTCCTCGTCGCTGGCGAAGTCGCCCTCGACGGTGCCGCCCTCGCCGTCCACCGTCGGCGCGGAGAAGTGCAGGTTGCGACGCTGCGGGGCGTCGAGCCCCTTGGCCCGGATCTCGGGGCGCGACCCGGCCTGCGCGGGCACCGCGTCCTGCTTCTCCAGGTCGGCCACCGGCTTGACGTCCTCCACCGGGACCTCCTCGACCTGCTGCTCGACCTGGACCTCCAGGTTGAACAGGTAGCCGACGGACTCCTCCTTGATGCCGTCCATCATCGCGGAGAACATGTCGAAGCCCTCGCGCTGGTACTCGACCAGCGGGTCCTTCTGCGCCATCGCGCGCAGGCCGATGCCCTCCTGGAGGTAGTCCATCTCGTAGAGGTGCTCGCGCCACTTGCGGTCCAGGACCGACAGCACGACCCGGCGCTCCAGCTCACGCATGATCTCGGAGCCGAGCTGCGCCTCACGGGCCTCGTACTGGGCGCGGACGTCGTCCTTGATGGACTCGGCGATGAACTCGGCGGTCAGGCCGGCCCGGTCGCCCGCGGCCTCCTCGAGCTCCTCGATGCTGACACTCACCGGGTAGAGCTGCTTGAAGGCGCCCCACAGCCGGTCCAGGTCCCAGTCCTCGGGGAAGCCCTCGGCGGTCTCCGCCTGCACGTAGGCGTCGATCGTGTCGTCCGTGAAGTGCTGGATCTGCTCCTGCAGGTCCTCGCCCTCCAGGACGCGGCGCCGCTCGCCGTAGATGACCTCGCGCTGGCGGTTCATGACCTCGTCGTACTTCAGGACGTTCTTGCGCGTCTCGAAGTTCTGCGTCTCCACCTGCGACTGGGCGGACGCGATCGCGCGGGTGACCATCTTGTTCTCGATCGGCACGTCGTCCGGCACGTTCGCCATGGACATCACGCGCTCGACCATCTGGGCCTTGAACAGCCGCATCAGGTCGTCGCCGAGCGAGAGGTAGAACCGGGACTCGCCGGGGTCGCCCTGACGGCCGGAACGGCCGCGCAGCTGGTTGTCGATGCGCCGCGACTCGTGCCGCTCGGTGCCGAGGACGTAGAGGCCGCCGTTCTTCTCGACCTCCTCCTTCTCGGCCTTGACCGCCGCCTCGGCCCGCTCCAGGGCCTCGGGCAGGGCGTGCGCCCACTCCTCGATGTGCTCCTCGGGGTCGAGGCCGCGCTGGCGCAGCTCCGCCTCGGCGAGGTCCTCGGGGTTGCCGCCGAGCTTGATGTCCGTACCGCGGCCGGCCATGTTGGTGGCCACGGTGACGCTGCCCTTGCGGCCCGCCTGGGCGACGATCGACGCCTCCCGCTCGTGGTGCTTGGCGTTCAGCACCTCGTGCTGGATGCCGCGCTTGCTGAGCTGCTGCGACAGGTACTCGGACTTCTCCACCGAGGTCGTGCCGACGAGGATCGGCTGACCCTTGCGGTGCTTCTCCTCGATGTCGTCGACGACCGCCTCGAACTTGGCGACCTCGGTGCGGTAGATCAGGTCCGACTGGTCCTTGCGCACCATCGGCCGGTTGGTCGGGATGGGCACCACGCCGAGCTTGTAGATCTGGTGGAACTCGGCGGCCTCGGTCATCGCCGTACCGGTCATGCCGGACAGGCCGGGGACTTCCTTGCCGCTGTGGTCGTGGCGCTTGTAGAGGCGGAAGAAGTTCTGCAGCGTGATCGTGGCGAGGGTCTGGTTCTCGTCCTTGATCGGCACCGCTTCCTTGGCCTCGATGGCCTGGTGCATGCCCTCGTTGTAGCGGCGGCCGGCGAGGATACGGCCGGTGTGCTCGTCGACGATCATGACCTCGTCATCGATGATGACGTAGTCCTTGTCCTTCTTGAAGAGCTCCTTGGCCTTGATGGCGTTGTTCAGGTAGCCCACCAGCGGGGTGTTCACCGACTCGTAGAGGTTGTCGATGCCCAGCCAGTCCTCGACCTTGGCCACACCGGACTCGTGGATCGCGACCGTGCGCTTCTTCTCGTCGACGTCGTAGTCGCCGGTCTCCTCGATGCCCTTGAGCGGCTGGCCGGCCTCGCCGCGCTTGAGGCGCTTGACCAGCTTGGCGAAGTCGCCGTACCACTTGGTGGCCTGGTCGGCCGGGCCCGAGATGATCAGCGGCGTACGGGCCTCGTCGATGAGGATGGAGTCGACCTCGTCGACGATGGCGAAGTTGTGGCCGCGCTGGACGAGTTCGTCCTTGGACCACGCCATGTTGTCGCGCAGGTAGTCGAAGCCGAACTCGTTGTTCGTGCCGTAGGTGATGTCGCAGGCGTACTGCTCGCGGCGCTGGGCCGGCGTCATGTTGGCCAGGATGCAGCCGACGTCCAGGCCCAGGAAGCGGTGGACGCGGCCCATCATCTCGGAGTCGCGCTCGGCCAGGTAGTCGTTGACCGTGATGATGTGGACGCCCTCACCGGACAGGGCGTTCAGGTACGCGGGCAGGGTGCCGACGAGGGTCTTGCCCTCACCGGTCTTCATCTCGGCCACGTAGCCCATGTGGAGAGCGGCGCCGCCCATGATCTGGACGTCGTAGTGGCGCTGGCCCAGCACGCGCTTGGCGGCCTCGCGGACGGTGGCGAAGGCCTCGGGGAGCAGGTCGTCCAGGCTCTCACCGTCGGCGTACCGCTGCTTGTACTCGTCGGTGAGGGCCCTCAGCTCGGCGTCGGAGAGGCCTTCGAAGTCCTCTTCGATGGAGTTGACCTGGTCCGCGATGCGGTGCAGCTTGCGCAGGATCTTGCCTTCGCCTGCACGCATGATCTTCGAGAGGACGGACACGGGGGTTGGTCTCCTTGCCGGTCGGGCCTGGGACGGTCGGTTTCCATTTGACTGACTGAGCAACGGCCATCGTATGCGAGGACCCCGCCACGCCGGGAGGCCTGCCGTGGGGGTGACCGTCGGCTGCTTCCTATCCGATTCACCGCTGCTTCAAAAGAACAACGTCCGGGGCCTCCGGATGGTGCCACGACACCCCGGCGAATTGCGCGAAGGGTGATCGTCGCCTCACGCACCGCGAAGGGATGGCGCCCTTCGCCGCCGCGAGCGCAGAATCGCCCGATGGAACCCGTCACGCTCACCACCGACCGCCTCCTGCTGCGCACGGTCGGCCCGCAGGACACCGACACCGTGTACGCGATCTGCCAGGACCCGGACATCCAGCGCTGGACCACGATCCCCTCCCCGTACCTGCCCGAGCACGCGCGGGGCTTCACGGAGCAGATCGCGCCGGACGGCTGGGCGAACGGTTCGATGTTCACCTTCGGCGTCTTCCTGCCCGGCGGGGAGCTCACGGGCATGCTCGGCATCACCATGCGGGCCCTGGGGACGGGCGAGATCGGCTACTGGGCGGCGAAGGAGCACCGGGGCAACGGCTACATCACCGAGGCCGCCCTCGCCGCCTCCCGCTGGGCCTTCACCCGGATGTCGGTCGACCGCGTGGAGTGGCGCGCGGAGGTGGGCAACACCGCCTCCCGCGCGGTGGCGGAACGCGCGGGCTTCACCGTCGAGGGCGTGCTGCGCTCGTCGCTCAACAACAAGGGAGTGCTGCGGGACTGCTGGGTGGGCTCCCTCCTCCCGTCCGACCTGGGGCTTCCCTCCACGGCGCCCTACGTGCCCGGTCTGGGGTGACGCCCGGGCGCGCGCCGTTTGTCAGTGCCGCCCTCTATCGTGCGGACCCATGACGACCCTTCCGCGACCGACCACGGCGCTCTCGGCAGACGAGGCCCGCCGCATCGCCCTGCGGGCCCAGGGCCTCCTCGGCGCCCCCGACCGCCGCGCGGGCGTCCGGGGGGTCCTCCGCCATCTCGGCGCGGTGCAGCTCGACACCATCTCCGTCCTCGCCCGCTCCCACGAGCTGATCCCCTACGCCCGCCTGGGCGCCGTGGGGCGCCGGACCGTCGAGGACGCCTACTGGACGACGGGCTCGGAGCCGCCGCACGCGTTCGAGTACTGGTCGCACGCCGCCTGCGTCCTCCCCATCGAGGAGTGGCCCCACTTCGCGTTCCGCCGCCGCGCCTACCGCGCCCGGCCGCACTGGAACCACGAGCTCCCCGAAGGCGCCTACGACCAGGTGATCAAGCAGCTCCGCACCGAGGGCCCCCTCACCGCGACGGAGCTGGGCGGCGCCAAGCGCACCAGCGAGTGGTGGGACTGGTCCGGCACGAAGGTCGCCGTCGAACGCGCGCTGATGTACGGCGAGGTGGTGTGCGTCGAGCGCCGCGGCTGGAAGCGGGTCTACGACCTCGCCGAGCGGGCGATCCCGGCGCAGTTGCTGCACGACGAGCTGGACGACACCGAGTGCCTGCGCCGCCTGGTCCGCCTGGCCGGCCGGTCCCTCGGGGTGGGCACCCGCGCGGACATCGCCGACTACCACCGGCTCAAGGGCGAGCAGTTCGACGCGGTGGTCGACGCCTCGGGTCTGGTCCCGGTGACGGTGGAGGGCTGGTCGAAGCCGGCCTGGGCCGATCCGGAGGCCCTGGCATCGCCGCCGCGCGGCCGGCACCGTACGACGCTGCTGTCCCCGTTCGACTCGCTGATCTGGGAGCGGGCGCGCACGGAGCGGCTGTTCGGCTTCACCCACCGCCTGGAGGCCTACGTCCCCAAGCAGAAGCGGGTCTACGGCTACTTCGCGATGCCGGTGCTCGCGGGCGGCCGGATCGTCGGCCGGGTCGACCCGGCGCGTGAGGGGCGCACGCTGGTGGCCAAGCAGGTCACGCTGGACGGACCGAAGGCGGTCCCCGCCGTGGCGCAGGCGCTGGTGGAGGCGGCGGGCTGGGTGGACTGCACCGACGTCCGAGTGGAGCGGGCCGACTCGCCCGAGCTCCGTGAGGCCCTCACCGCGGAACTCGCCCGGGCGCTCGCCTGACCCTGCTCCGGCGCGCGCCGTCAGCGGATCTCGAGAATCTTCTCCCGCATCGCGTAGACCACCGCCTCCATCCTGGAGTGCAGCTGGAGCTTCTCCAGGATGTTGCGCACGTGGTTCTTCACGGTGTTCTCGGAGATGAAGAGTTCCTTGGCGATGTCGCGGTTGTTCATCCCGGTGGCCACGAGCTTGAGGACTTCGAGTTCACGGTCCGTCAGCCGGGGCGCGGGCACGAGCCGGCGCTCGTCGGTGCGCTGGATCATCGACTTGAACTCGGTGAGCAGTTTCGACGCCATGGACGGACTGATCTGCGACTGCCCGTCGGCCACCGCGCGAATGGCGGTGGCCACCTCGTCGGTGGAGATCTCCTTGAGGAGATAACCGGTCGCGCCCGCCTTGATGGCGTCGTAGAGATCGGCCTCCTCGTCGCTGATCGTCAGCATGATGATCTTCGCGCTGGGGGCGACCTCCTTGATGGAGGTGCACGCCTCGATCCCGCCCCGCTTGGGCATCCGCACGTCCATCAGCACGATGTCGGGCAGCAGGTCGGCCGCCTTCTCCACCGCCTCCGCGCCGTCCCCCGCCTCGCCGACGACCTGGATGTCCTCCTCGGCCGCGAGCACGATCTCCAGACCGCGGCGGAACAGCGCGTGGTCGTCCACCACAAGGACTCTGATCGGCTCCTTGCGTGGAGTGTCCGCGCCCGGGCCCATGCCGACGACGCCGTCGTCGGCATCCTCGTCACGCATCGGTCCGAAGCTGTCCGCCATCGTTCCTCCCCCTGAAGGCTGTGGCCTGTGGTCCTGACCATCGCCAACCCAAGGCAGCGGCCCACCGGTTGGGCCGTTGCAGCCATGATTCCATGCCCCGCCGACAGCGGGGTGCCGGTGTGTGCGCCGAGTGGTCGCACACCGGTGCCCCCGGGGGCGCACGCGCGCACCCAGGGGCACCGGTGTGGTCGTCACGCGGCGGATCAGCCGCCGAGCGTCCCGCCCGCCTCGGGGGCCTGCGTCTGGGTGACCATCGTGTCCGTGCTGAGGTGGATCACGCCGTAGTCGTAGGCGTGCCGCCGGTAGACGACGCTGGGTTCCTTGGTCTCGGAGTCGACGAACAGATAGAAGTCGTGCCCGACCAGCTCCATCTCGTAGAGAGCCTGGTTGAGCGTCATGGGTGCTGCCACGTGGGTCTTCTCGCGGACGACCAGGGGTCCGTCACCCTGCACCTCCAGCGAGCCGATCTTCTTCGTCGGGACGGCGTCCGAGTCCTCCTGGGCGGAGCCCGCACCGGTCCCGTTGAGTGTCGCCGCGCCCGGAACGTGGTCGGGGACCTCGGCTGCCGAGATCCTGCGCGCGCCGCGCCGCGAGAAGCGCTTGTCGTGCTGCTTGCGCAGCCGGGCGTCCAGCTTCTCCGCCGCCAGGTCGAGCGCCGCGTAGGCGTCGCTCGCGGCCGCCTCCGCCCGGATCACCGGTCCGCGGGAGCGGAGTGTGATCTCCACCCGGTCGCTGCGGTCGGCCTGCCGGGGGTTGGGCTCCTTGGACACCTCGACGTCGAGGCTGATCACCTTGCCATCGAGCTTCTGGATCTTCTCCAGGTTCAGCTTCTCGGCCACGTGCTTCCGGAACCGCTCGGGCACCTCGGTCTTGCGGCCCTTGACGACGATGTCCACGCAGAACTCCGTTCCCGGATCACTCCGCCTCGATGCGGAGCGTCTCCCTTTTGCACCAGATTCCGGTGACGCCCGGAATCTCGGACTCGGTGACGTCCACCTCCTCCCCCATGGGCGAGATCTCCACTCCACCGGCACGGGTGATTGCGAAAAACCCGCAGCACGGCAATCGGATTCGAGAGGTGTGGCCTGCGGCTTTCCCTCACAACCGAACATATCTCGCCCGGACGGATGTCGTCACCCTCTACCGCGCCGTACCTCCATTCTGGTGAATTGACCTGTCATTACCTGCAACGACGCAAGATCTCAGTCAGTTCCGGCTTATTTCGAAAGCGTCCGGAGACGCCGCGACGACGGCCGCGCACATCACGTCGGTGATCCCCTCGGCGCCCTCCGCGCCCGCGGTACCCGACGGCCGGCCGGACCGCCGGCCCGCCCTCTGTTGAACTGGTCCGTTCCGTTGTTCCCCTCTCCTTTCCCCCGTCTCACCCCTGTACACGAACGCGGGCCCCGAAATACTCGATCCGGCGCCCGGATCCGGCGCCGGGGCCCAAGCCCGCCCCCGAACCGCGCGTGCCGCCTCGGCGAGTGACGCGCCGGTCGTCATCAGGTCGTCCACCAGCACGACCCGGCCTGCCGACAGCAGCCGTTCGCAGCCGCGCGTCACCGTCAGGGCGCCCGCGAGATTGGCCAGCCGCTGCCGGGAGCCGAGCCCCGACTGGTCGGCCACGTCCCGTCGTTGCCGCAGTGCGGAAAGCACTCGAACGGGTACCCCCGAGCGCCGCAGCTCACCCGCCGCCGCGTACGCGATCCGCCGCGCGGGATCGTGGCCGCGCGCCCGCACGGCCCGCCGCGCGGAGGGCACCGGGACGAGCAGCACCGGGCGCGGGCCGCCGGACGGCCCCCCGTCGCCCGCGCACGGTGTCCGGGCCGCCCGGAGCCCCGCCCGCACGGCGTCCGCGAGCGCCTCGCCGAGCGGCCGTGACAGGGCCAGGGCACCCCGCTCCTTGTGGGCCAGCAACGTGGCGCGCACCTCGTCCGCGTACCGCGCCGCGGCGTGCACCGGCGGCAGCCCGGCCGGCTCGGGCACCGGCCGCACCCGGCACGGCCCGGCCCCGCTCAACGCCCCGCGGCACCGGGCGCAGAGCACCGCCCGGGGTCTGCCGCAGCCGCCGCACTCGGCCGGGAGCACCAGATCGGTGAGGTCCTGCCACCAGTCCCGCATGCGCCCACTGTGCCAACGCCCGCCGCACCCGGCCACCCCTGTGGATAACCCGGAGGACGGGGCGGGGACGGGCCGGCGACGGGCCCGGATCACCCCGGATAGACCGGCGCGGTTCCCTCCGTCACCTTCTGCCACTGCGCCCCCGAGGGCAGCCGTACGATCCCGTCCACGGAGTGCGCCACCAGCGGCGCCTGTTCGTCCCCGGGCGCGGTGACGGCCTTGACCCCGGTGAGGGCGGCGGGCGGCGGCACGTCCGGCGTGGAGCCGTCGACCTCGACGTACTTCATCTGCTCCACACCCCCCTCCTCGCGCCCGACCACCACGAGCCGGCTGTCCCCGGCCCAGGACATGGCCGTGACCTGTTCCAGTTCGGGCGTCGCGGAGCGCAGGTCCCGTACCGTGACCGCCTGCTGCTCGCCCGCTTCCCGCTCGATCCGCCCGACGAACAGGGAGCGCTGGTCGCCCTTCTCCACGACGAGCGCGATCCGCACCCCGTCCGCGGCCACCCGGACCGCCCGCACCCGGCCGTCCAGGCCCGGTGTCCGCACCTGGACCGGCTCGCCGGCGTCCTGCTCCAGCAGGTACAGCCGCGGGGCTGCGGGGTTGCGGTCGGCCACCCACAGCCCGCCCCGCGCGTCCCAGCTGGGCGTGGTCAGCCTGTCCTCCTCGGTCTTGCCCGTGCTGCGCAGCACGGGCTCCCCGAGGGAGCTCCCCGCCGACAGCGGGGCGACGAACAGCGACCTGCCGTCGATGCCGACACCGGCCGCGGTCCGCTCGTCCCGGGCGACCGCCACCGACCGCAGCGCCTGCTCCCCGTCGCCCAGCGCCCCCGGCACCGGATCCGGGTCGCCGTCGTCGGTGCCCGAGGTGATCCGTACCAGCTTCTGCTCGTCGTCGAGGAAGTAGAGGAAGCCGGGCTCGTGCAGCGCGCCCCGGGTGGCCACGATCTCCGCGCCCTCCCGGGCGAGCGAGCACAGCTGCCCGCCGCCGGCCCGAAGCTCGACCTCCTCCACCGCGGGACTCAGCGTGCGCAGCGTGAACAGCAGCTGGGCCGCCATCTCCTCGCACCGGCCGGTACCGGCCTCGGCGGCCTTGTCGTTGAGCGGCACGGTCAGCCTGCCCCGGTCGTCCGGGGTCAGCGGTCCCGCGCCCTTGCGCAGCGCCGTCCCGCGGGGGAAGGCGGTCCTGACGGCGGGGTCCAGCCAGGTGGTGGGCCCGCTGACGAGGGAGCGCACCATCTGGGTCGTGGGGTCCACATGGCTGCGCACGTAGACGGGGTCGGCGACCGTCATCGGCGGGGCGTCGCCGGAGTCGTTCGAGGCGAAGTAGTACTTGTTGACGGACATGTAGTTGCGCTGGAAGTCCGACTTGCCCATGACGACGCCCTGCGGCACCGCGTCGATGCGCCACTGCTCGGTCTTGGCGTCCCTGGCGAGCCGCACCGTCTTGTTGTACGGCCCGTCCGCGGGCGAGTAGGACTGCTGCGCGTCCACCGTGGCGACCCTGGTCCCGGTCAGCGTGTAGGAGAGGGTGTCGGCGTCCTCCGCGTCCGTGCTGTCCGCCGGACCGGCGCCCGGCCCGTCCGCGAGGACGGTGGTGGACAGCTCCGGCTGCCAGGTCTTCGCCGCCTCGGGGGTCAGGTACTGGCGCGCGGTCTTGTAGTCCGGGTCGTCGCTGGTCAGCGCCTCCAGGAAGCCCTGCACGATCTGCGTGGGATTGGCGTCCTCGCTGGGCGGCATGGCGAACACCCGCACCTGCGCGTCCTGCCGCGGCGTGGACTCGACGCCCCGCAGATCACCGCTGTCGGGCATCGAGGCGCACCCGGCCAGCAGGACGACCCCGCCGGCGGCGTACGCCACCGTCCGCACCGACACCCCCCGGCCCCGTTCACCGACGCCCACGCGAAGCCTCCCCGTCCCTGTCCGCGTCCCGCGCCGCACTCCGGTCACCGGGCCCCTCACCGTCGTCCCCGCCGGGTGGCGGGCCGTCGCCCTCCGGGGGCGTCGTCCGCGTGCTCCCGGTCCGTGCCTGTGCGGCGGGCCGGGACACCACGCGTGCGCCGTTGCCGGGCAGTGCCGTGGGGTCGGCCGTCGGGGTCGCGGTGGTCTGCCGCAGCGCGAGCGGGTCCCGCGCCGGCCCGTCGGCGGGCTCCTGCGCGGCGACCGTGGCGCGCTTCTCGCCGTCCCGGCCGCCGCGCGGCAGTCCGGCGTCGTCGAGTCCCCGGTTGCGCCGCGAGTCCTTGGGCTCCAGCGGTATCGGCGACCCCCGCAGCGGCTCGTCGGCGGTCCTGGGCAGCGTCAGCCGGAACTGCGAGCCGCCGCCGGGCTCGCCCCACGCCTGCAGCCAGCCGCCGTGCAGCCGCGCGTCCTCCAGGGCGATGGACAGCCCCAGACCCGTACCGCCGGTGGTGCGCGCGCGTGCCGGGTCGGCCCGCCAGAAGCGGCTGAAGACCCGGGTCGCCTCACCGGGCTTGAGGCCGACGCCGTAGTCGCGCACCGCCACCGCCACCGCACCGCCGGCCGCGGCCAGCTTGACGACGACGTCCTTGCCCTCGCCGTGCTCGACCGCGTTGACGACGAGGTTGCGCAGCACACGCTCCACGCGCCGTGCGTCGGCCTCGGCGACGACGGGCTGCTGGTCGCCGGTGACCCTGATCCGCGTGCCCTTCCGCTCGGCGAGCGGCTCCGCCCCGCTGACCACCCGCCGCACGACCTCGCGCAGGTCTATCGGCTCCGCCTCCAGCGCCGCCGCGCCCGCGTCGAAGCGGCTGATCTCCAGCAGGTCGGCGAGCAGCGACTCGAACCGGTCCAGCTGGTCGGCGAGCAGCTCGGCCGACCGCGCGGTCACCGGGTCGAAGTCCTCGCGCGCCTCGTGGATGACGTCCGCCGCCATCCGCACGGTCGTCAGCGGCGTCCGCAGCTCGTGCGACACGTCGGACACGAAGCGGCGCTGCATCCGCGACAGGTCCTCCAGCTGGTTGATCTTCAGCTGGAGGTTCTGCGCCATCTTGTTGAAGGCCTCGCCGAGCCGCGCGATGTCGTCCTCGCCGGTGACCTTCATACGTTCCTGGAGCCGCCCGGCGGACAGCCGCTCGGCAATGCCTGCCGCCATCCGCACCGGTGTGACGACCTGGCGCACCACGAGCCAGGCGATCGCCCCGAGGAGCACGACGACGAACAGCCCGGCGGTCGCCAGGGTGCCCTTGACCAGGCTCAGCGACCTCTCCTCCTGGGTGAGCGGGAAGAGGTAGTACAGCTGGTACGGGTCGCCGTTGGGGTCGTTGACCTGCTTGCCGATGACCAGTCCGGGCTGGGAGTCCTTCCTGGCGTCGTACACGATGCGGGTGTAGCTCTGGGCCGCCGACGTGCTGGTGTCGATCCGCTCCCGGAGCGCCGCCGGCACACTCGCCGTCGGGTTGACCTCACCGGAGGCGCGCGGTCCGCGCCCGCTGCCGCTGGCGTCCCCCGCGGGCAGGGTCACCACGTCGAAGGCGCCCTGACCACCGCTGGAGAGCGACTCCACGAGATCGCTCATCCACTGGATGACGCTCTGCGAGGGACGGCCGTCCGCGCCGTCGCCGCCCATGACGCCCACGTCCTCGTCGGCCTGCTGCTTGGCCACCGCGAACCCGCCGGTGGCCTGGCTCTGCGACGCCCTCACCTTGGCGTCCAGCAGACCGTTGCGCACCTGGCCGATGACGACGAAGCCCAGCAGCAGGACCACGCCCAGCGACATCAGCAGGGTGGTGACGACGACCTTGAGCTGGATGTTGCGCCGCCAGAGCCGCATGACGGGCAGCAGCGGCCGGCGCACCCAGCGCATCAGCAGCCGGATGACCGGGCTGCCCTGGACCCCGCCCTGCAGCAGCCCGCCCTCGAAGAGCCGGCCCCAGCGGGACCCCGGAGCCTTCCGGCCGACAGGCCGCCCCGGACGGCCACCGGACCCGCCGGGCGCCGAAGCGGCACTGTCACCGGACATGTCAGCTCGGTCCTGCCTTGTAGCCGACACCACGGACGGTCACCACGATCTCCGGCTTCTCCGGGTCCTTCTCGACCTTGGAGCGCAGCCGCTGCACATGCACGTTCACCAGACGGGTGTCCGCCGCGTGGCGGTAGCCCCAGACCTGCTCCAGCAGCACCTCGCGCGTGAACACCTGCCACGGCTTGCGGGCGAGCGCGACCAGCAGGTCGAACTCCAGCGGGGTCAGCGCGATCGACTGCCCGTCCCGCTTCACCGAGTGCCCGGCCACGTCGATCACCAGGTCGCCGATGGCGAGCTGCTCCGGCGCCGGCTCCTCCGACCTGCGCAGCCGCGCACGGATGCGGGCCACCAGCTCCTTCGGCTTGAACGGCTTCACGATGTAGTCGTCGGCACCGGACTCCAGGCCCACCACGACATCGACGGTGTCGCTCTTCGCCGTGAGCATCACGATCGGCACCCCGGACTCCGCCCTGATCAGGCGGCACACCTCGATGCCGTCCCGGCCGGGCAGCATCAGGTCCAGGAGCACCAGGTCGGGCTTGGCCTCACGGAAGGCGGCCAGCGCCTTGTCGCCGTCGGCTACGAAAGACGGCTCAAAACCTTCACCGCGCAGCACGATGCCGAGCATCTCGGCCAGTGCGCTGTCGTCGTCGACGACAAGGACTCGTCCCTTCATAAACGACATCATCCCATTAGCTAATCGTGACCTGGCGTGACCTGGCACACAGCGCGGCCAGAGCATCGGCGGTCACGGGTGAAACAACGCCTTCCTCGGTGACGATCGCCGTCACCAGCTCCGGCGGCGTCACGTCGAACGCGGGGTTGTACGCCTGGGTCCCCAGGGGCGCCACCGGAATCCCCCCTCCCGCTTCCGTTCCGGCCACCGGCACCTGCGGCGCCGTGACCTCCGTCACCTCATGACCGGGGCGCTGCTCCACCTCGATGGACGCCCCGTCCGGCGTCGCCGGGTCCACCGTCGTCACCGGCGCCACCACGATGAACGGCACATGGTGGTACCGCGCGAGCACCGCGAGCGGATAGCTTCCCACCTTGTTCGCCACCGACCCGTCGGCCGCGATGCGGTCCGCCCCGACGAGCACCGCGTCCACCTCGCCCGCGGCGAACAGCGATCCCGCCGCGCTGTCGGTGAGCAAGGTGTACGCCATGCCGCTGCGGGCCGCCTCGTATGCCGTCAGGCGAGCACCTTGCAGCAACGGACGCGTTTCGTCCACCCACAGCCGCCGGAGCCGCCCCGCGCGGTGCGCCGCCAGCGCCACCGCGAACGCCGTCCCCTCACCGCCCGAGACCAGCGAACCGGTGTTGCAGTGCGTCAGGACCCGGTGCCCGCCGGCCGGCAGCAGCTCGTCCAGGAGCGCCAGCCCGTGCCCGGCCATCCGGGCGCTGGCCTCGGCGTCCTCCCGGTGCAGCCGCCGCGCCGCGGCCAGCGCCGCCCCGGCCGCCTGCCGGGGGTCGCCGCCGTCCGCGATTACCGCCCGGTACGCCGCGTGCGCCCGGCGCACGCCGACGGCCAGGTTCACCGCGGTGGGCCGGGCGCTCTCCAGCGCCGCCGCCGCCTCGTCCACGTCGTAGCCCCGTACGGCGGCGAGCGCGACGCCGTACGCCCCCGCGACGCCCAGCAGGGGAGCACCCCGCACGGCGAGCGAGCGGATCGCCTCCACCAGCGCGGGCGCGTCCGTACAGACGAGTTCGACCTCCTCGGCCGGAAGCCTCGTCTGGTCGAGCAGCACCAGGACGGGGCCTTCGGGTGGCTCTTCCCAGCGCAGTGCAGGGATCTCGGTCGGCCGCTTGCTGTCACCGTTGTCCGCGTACTGATCAGCCATGGGGTCAGTCTGCCCCCTGTCGCGCGGACAATTGAAGGTAAGCGGCCCTCACCTCGGCAGGTCACCCGATGACCACCCCATGGCACGATGGCTGCCAAGCTGCCGCCGCGACCGCGGACGGGCACCGTGAAGGAGCGACGATGAAAGACACTCCGGGCTGGGCCTCGCCCGGATCCGCCCCGTCCGAAGGGCAGGACCAGGGCACGTCCCAGCCTGCCGAGCCCGCCGACCAGCCCGATGGGGCCCCGCAGGACACCCCGGGCGTGAAGTGGTCGAAGGAGCAGCCGCCGCCCGCGCAGTGGTCCGCGCCCACCGGCCGGCCCTCGCCCACGGACTCCGGACGCGCCGCCCCGCCCCCACCGCGGGGCCCGGGCTGGGGCGCCCCGCCCCCCGGTGGCCCCGGCGGCGGTCACGGCGGCTGGGGAGCGGGCTGGGGAGGCCCCCCGCCCGCGGCCAAGCCCGGCGTCATCCCGCTCCGCCCGCTCGGAGTGGGCGAGATCCTCGACGGCGCCGTCTCCACCATGCGCACCCACTGGCGCACGGTCCTCGGCATCTCGCTGACCGTCGCCGTCCTCACCGAGATCGTCGTCGTGCTCCTCCAGGGCCTCGTCCTGGACAACAGCGGCACCGACGTCCTCGACGACCCCAGCGCCACCCTCGACGAACTGACCGCCGCCATGGGCGACGCCCTGCTCAACTCCGGCGTGGTCTTCCTGGTCACCCTGGTCGGCACCGTCGCCGCCACCGCCCTGCTCACGACCGTCACCAGCCGCGCGGTACTCGGCAAGCCGGTCACCACCGGCGAGGCCTGGCGCGACGCCCGCCCCCAGATCGTCAAGCTGTTCGGACTGATCTGCCTGCTGCTGCTCATCACCGCCGGCATCGTCACCGTCGGCGCGCTGCCCGGCTTCCTCGTCGCCCTCGCGGCCGGCAGCGAGGTGGGCGCCGCCCTCACCGTCCTGGGCCTGATCGGCGCCGGTGTGGCCGCCCTCTGGCTCATGATCCGCCTCTCGCTCGCCTCGCCCGCGCTGATGCTGGAGAAGCAGGGCATCGTCAAGGCGATGAGCCGCTCCGCCAAGCTGGTGCGCGGCTCCTGGTGGCGGGTCTTCGGCATCCAGCTGCTCGCGACGATCATCGCGAACGTCGTCGCGTCGATCATCGTCATCCCGTTCACCTTCCTCGCCGCGACCGTCGGCGGCGACGGCGCCTCCGGCTTCCTGAACAGCGGCGGCGACATGGGCTGGACCTTCCTCGTCATCAGCGGCATCGGCTCGGTCATCGGCGCCATGATCACGTTCCCGATCACCGCCGGCGTCACCGTGCTCCTCTACGTCGACCAGCGCATCCGCCGCGAGGCCCTCGACCTCGAACTGGCCCGCGCCGCGGGCGTCCAGGCCCCCGGCACCACCTCGGGGGGCTGACGGGGTGACCGCCTCGGGGGGAGTTCTCACGGCCGTACAGGCGCTGCCCACGGCCGCCGACACCGCCGTACGCCTGCTGCTGCGCGGCGACGGCGAGCCGCCGGTCACCGTCCCGCGCGACCCCGCGCGGGACGCCGCCCGGCGCGAGCTGTCGAAAGGCATGTACCACGAGAACGACCCCAGCTGGTTCCAGCGGGCCCTCGACGCCTTCTGGGGCTGGATCGACGACCTGTTCGGCGCCGCCTCCACCGCGACGCCCGGCGGCGCGCTCGGCCTGATCGTCGTCATCGCGGCCGTGCTCGCCGTCCTGGGCGCCCTGTGGTGGCGCCTGGGCACCCCGCGCCGCCGGGCCACCTCGGCGCCCGCCCTGTTCGACGACCGCCCCCGCAGCGCGGCAGAGCACCGCGCGGCCGCCGAGGCACACGCCGCCCAGAGCCACTGGAACCAGGCCGTCCAGGAACGCATGCGGGCCGTCGTGCGCGCCCTTGAGGAACGCGCCCTGCTCGACCCCCGCCCCGGCCGCACCGCCGACGAGGCCGCCGCGGAGGCCGGCCGCGCCCTGCCCGACCACACCGGCCGGCTGCACACCGCCGCCCGCGTCTTCGACGACGTCACCTACGGCGGCAGGACCGCGACCGAGCAGTCGTACCGGCAGCTCGCCGCACTCGACCACGACCTGGAGCGCGCCAAGCCACGGCTCGCGACCACCGGCGGCGGCACGGACACCCACGCGCACCGGGGAGCCGCCGGATGACGACCGAGGTCACGCCCCCGTCCACCTCGGCCTCGCCCACCGCCCGCCAGGTGTGGACCCGCACGCGCGGCATCGCCCTCGCACTGGTGCTGCTGCTCGCGGCGGCCGTCGCCATCGCCGTGGTCCGCTCCGACGCCCGGCACGGCGAGCTCGACCCGCGCTCCGCCGACCCCAACGGCAGCCGCGCCGTCGCCGAACTCCTCGCCGACCGCGGCGTGGACACCCGCGTGGTCACCACCCTCGACGCGGCCACCGCCGCGGCCGGACCCGACACGACCCTCCTGGTCGCCGTCCCCGACCTCCTGACCGCGCCCCAGCAGTCCCGGCTGCGCTCCGCCACCGCGGACTCCGCCGGCCGCACCGTCCTGGTGTCCGCCGGCAGCCGGTCCGTGGAACAGCTCGCCCCCGGCGTCACCGCCGACCCGGCCACCAGCTTCGACTCCACCCTCGCCCCCCGCTGCGACCTGCCCGCCGCACGACGCGCGGGCACCGCCGACACGGGCGGCATCCGCTACACCACCACCGTCCTCGGCGCCGACGAGTGCTACCCCAGCGAACGACTCTCCACCCTGCTGCGCGTCCCGGCCCCCTCCGGCGACGGCGACACCGTCCTCCTCGGCTCCCCCGACATCCTCCTCAACGACCGCCTCGCCGA
>Ga0247820_10000846_pt1 | contig 17004 bp, 20 predicted proteins | sample 13C_Glucose_Day1_2_FD_192480 | JGI IMG/M metagenome (GOLD analysis project Ga0247820, IMG submission 192480) | Soil microbial communities from agricultural site in Penn Yan, New York, United States - 13C_Glucose_Day14 | ecosystem: Environmental > Terrestrial > Soil > Agricultural land | place...
CCTGGGTAAGTCCCGAGCGGCCGCCCGGGTTGCCGGAGAAACCAGGGGCGAATCGCCCCTTGTTGTCCCTGGCCTCTTTTGCGGGGCGCTCGGTCAAGCCTGGCCCCCGGCGATCTGAGCGCGCAGGCGCTGTTCTTCCTCGTCGGCTGCGTCGTCCTCGGCCTTGGCCTGGGCCGCGAGGCGCTCGCTGATGCGCTCGACAGTGCCGGGGCTGACACCGGTTACCAGTGCTGCCGCGCTCTCGCCAGCGGCCTCAACCTTGTCGCCCAGGCTCATGCCGGAATCGCCCTGGATGATGTCGAACGCTACCCGGATAGCCTCCTGGGCGTCTTCGATAGCCTGGGTCAAATCCTCGACTTCCTGCGCCTCGCGGGGGTGAGCCCGGGTAATGGCCTCTTTCAAGACCCTGGCGTGCCAGTCGGCGCTGATGCCTGTGAGCTCACGCGGCAGCCGTAGAGCGGCGTTTACAAACACCTGGTGGGTACCAGCAAGCAAAGCGGCGTTTCGGGCTGCTGGCTCCATCTCGCGCAGCTGGGCGGCCAATGCGAGATCGATCTGCACAGCTACCGCATCGCTGTCGCGGTAGGGTGGTACCGCTGTGAGCCGGGATGCGCGCTCAAGGTGCTGGCTGCGCAGTGTGTCTAGGCCCCGCTGCAACTGACCGATGAAGTGCAGGCGCTCCTTTGCGGCCTTATATCGATCGCCTGCTTTGGCTGAGTCGGAGAGGCGGTCATCGCTGTTGATGTTCATGTGCGCGATCTGCAAGCCCTCGACGTGGCTGCGTGCTTCACGGGCGAACCGGAAAGCCTCGGCAAATTTGCCGTCTTCTGGATGGCGCCACAGGCCGACGATTCGCTCTTTGCCGCCAGATACGGCGCGCAGGGTTTTTACTGCCATTGCTTTCTCCTTGATTCGGTTTCGGATGTTGGTAGCGCCTGGCCGAACTCAGGCCGCGCCGGACAGGCTGCGTACAATCTCCGGATCAGCGTTGACCAAGTGCTCTGCTCGATCACCTGCCGCCTCAATCTGGGTCATCAGTTCAGCCCCTGTAACCTCCACTACCAGGCGGAATGCCTTGCTAACCGCCTTGGTTGCCGAATCGAGGTCTTCGCCTTCTTGGGTGATCAGGGCAAACGCTTCTGGGTTCGCGCGCTCCAAAGTGACGTTGGCGATACGGCGGTGCTCGGCGTCGTTCAGCCCAGACAGGAAGGGGGGAAGGCGCAAAACGGCCTCGGTGAGGCGCGGCTGCTCGCCAGTGAGCAGCAGCAGCCGTCGTGCGCTTGCGTCATCCATGGAGCTCAGCTTGCGAGCAATTTCCATATCGATCAGCGGGGTGGAGGTATCGCCATCGCGATAGGGGGTCACGGACGACAGGCGATTCATCCGCTGCTGATAGTCGCCCCGCAACGCCTCCAGGCGCGTCGAGAACTTGGCCAGGCTGCGGAGACTGTCCACGCCAGCCGATTTGCGGTCATCGCGCTTAGCCTCGGCGCTCAGGCGGGAGTCGCTGGTGATCCGGCCGAGGCGCAGGGCGGTATGCTCAACCTCGCGGCCGGCTGCTTTGGCGATGTTGTAGAGCTCGCTGGTCTGGTCGCCCTGCCAGACGGCCAGGATTCGGTCCCTGCCGTTCACGATAGTGGTGATCTTCTCGAACATACGGTTCTCCTTGGTGAGGTCAGGCTGGGAGGCTCATTACTGGTCGCTGCTCAGTAAGCGCGATCAGGAGTGCATTGGCGTGCACGTCGCCTTTCCCAGCGGCATCGCGCAGGCGTGCCCAGGCCGCATTCACTTCGGCGATGGTTGGCTTGATCTGCTGGCCGCGGGCCTTGGTGGGGGCTGTCATGGGGCATTCCTCTGATAGCTGTTGAAAGCCTTGCAGAGGTCAAATTAGGCCGTATCTGGCTTTCTATCCAGTGCTTTATGGGTACACCTAGGGTGATACACATAACGGGACGTAACGGGACGAATAAGCCTGATTTCCAGGCTTCGGAAAGGGGTGTTTTCGTTGCACTATGTGGACGTGATCCTAAGTGATACGAGGCGCCAAACTACGAAGTTTTCGAGGTATGACCAGGTTTGCACCGCCGGTGGAAACCTCGCGCCACGAAATGAAGAAGTGCCGTTTTGTGGCGCGCCTGCTCCTGGGGCTCCTCATTTTTGAGGACACCCCGGCCATCAGATAAACGATTCGTTCACCCCCAACGGGGGAATACCCGGAGAGCAGGAGGGGGCGATTTGAAATCGCGCCCCGCACCAGCCTGGCTGCAGCGAAGTGGGATTTCCTCACATCAATCGCTGGGATAGCGATTCACGACCCCACCGGCTACATGTGAGCCACGATCACCTTTACCTGCTCTGGCCTGCTGTCAGGGGCAACGGCACCAGTCAGGCCTACAGGTCCGAATCGGACGATCTGGTCTGTCTCGATGGTCCGGCTTCGGACTTCACATCCCGAAGCTGGCGACCAAAGCCGGAATCACGGCTTAGCCAAAGCGGGAATTCCCGCCCAGGCTTTTACGAGACGGTCGCGAAAGGGGCTCGGCTGGATTGTCAGCCCAGCTTGGCGGGGAGGGGAGTCGATCGTGTTCCGGATGAATGGCCGTAGATCCGCGCTTTAGCGGCCTATCCTAGAGTGGGGTGTCGCGGCATCTTTCTTAATTCCAGGCGCTCGCTGCACGAACGCTATGGTTGCCTGCGGCACCCTCTCTACCTCCTCCTGCCTACAAGTCGCAGTGCATCGTCAAAGGCCTGTCGGGACTTATCTACAGCCTGCTGGTGCGCGTTGGTTCTCGTAGGCTCCGCTTTAGGTGCCTTCTGAATCGCATTCGCTGTTATGTAGGCATCTGCCCACTCATCAATCTCATAGCGATCGAAGCCGACGCCCTGGGCTCCAATCGGGAACTCGGTGATGAAAGGGCGTACGGTTTTGTCGAACTCTTGCTTGCACATCCCCAGATAGCCCGGTGCGTCTCGGTATCTGAGTACTCTCGGCAAAATCTGATCGCGCTTCACTAGACCGCCCTCACTTTGTTTGGTGGGTAGTTGAAGCTACCAGCGATCCACTCAGGAGGAGGGGCGGGATGACCGTCGGTGGTCATTACTACCGGAAACATGTATTTCCGTGAGCAATGACCAGTACGGATGGGCTGATAGCGGTAAAACCTTCGGCATCTCGATGTGCTCAGATCTGAGCACATCCGCCAGCCGGAGATGCCCTCAGATTTCAGGACATCTCGCCGAGCCGCTCCCACAGAGATCCGTCCAGATTTGGACGCATCGGCCTGGTCCATCCAAAAGTGGATACATCCTCAATCTGAGGAAGTGTGAGGGGCCAGGCCTGAGGAACTGGGCCTGGCTGGCCATATTAGCCGCGGGCGTCTCGTCCTGGCTCATCTTCCGCGACCCGGAAGCGCCAGTAACGGTCAGGCTTCACCCACACCACATTGTCAGGCGTGAGCTTTCGGAAGGCTGCGAGCACCCCTTTTCCGATGGCCTGGTTGCCGTCCGCATTCTCGGTGAGCAAATCTTCTCGTTCGGCCTTAACCAAGTAATCCACAACATCGTCTTGGTAGAGGCAAGACTCCAAAGTCATTTGCTCCAGCATCCACCTCGCCACTGCATCTGCATCCATTTTTAGACTTTCTCAGGGGCGTGGATAAGGGTCTGGATGTTAAACACGCCCTGCTCAAGCTTCTTTCCTGCAAACCACTGGCAGGTGACCAGGCTTGCGTTGATCTGTTTCACCGACATATCCGGACCACCGGATTGCAGTCGCACTACATCACCGATCTTGAAGGTCTTGACGCTCATTGGTTACTCCTTGTGGTGGCAAATTGATTCCGACAACACCATACGTGCGATCGCAAAATGCCACAACAGCCTAGGGCCTATAGCTAGATCGCTTGCTGGTGCTTCACCGTTGGTTCGGTAGTCCAGCGATAAAATTATTTCACCGAAGGGGTTGCGTGACTGCTAACGGCGATTCATTATCGCCTCATCGTGACTGCTAACGGAGGTTGAGGTGAAGGAAGAGGAAACGAAGGGCCCGCTATCAGCAGCAGATCGCCAGAGGCTTTACAAGGAGCGTCAGCGCGAAGCTGGGTTCAGGCAGGCGACGGTATGGATTCACACCGAAACAGAGCAGGAAGGGCGCCAGGCGGCGCTAGACGGCAAGCCACTCAAGCCCCAAGGGAGCAAAGACCCCATCAGTTGGGCGATCGGGTGGCTGAACGAGAAGGGCAAGCAGTAAAGGGTCGGATTTCCCGACATTTGGAAGGTGGCCAACCCGGTGCTCGAACACCGGGAGGGCCTATCACACGACGACGCTATGAGGCACACGTCATGCAACCTAAACAAGATACCAGCAGCAAGCCACAACTCCAAGCCGCAGAACAGGCGAAAGCGCTCAAAACCGCGGGTCACGGCGCATTGTTCGACCTGCAGGCCGACATGGGGCACTTCGAATGGATGCGGTCGCTCACGTTGGCTATCCGGCGCGAGGCAGAGAGAGGCGACCCTGGCTCGATCAGCATCATCAAGGACCTAGCCGATATCGGTAACTACCTGGCCGAGGACCGGGCGAACATCCTGAACGAGATCTGCGAGCGCCTCGAGGGCGCGCTGGATGCAGCCGGGGGTGAGCAATGAGCGGCACGCTGAAGTTCAAGCGGAGCACGAACCCTACCAAGAGGCTGCCCTATATCGGTACCGATCACTTCAAGCCAAAGCACGGCCACTGCCTGTGGGATGTTCCGCTCACGGGTGATTACGGCGGCGGGTGGAAGACAGGGCAGGCGCTGGCGATTATTGCCCTCAAGTTCTCCAAGGAATTCTACGAAGGGGCTGGAGGGCACCTGAACACTATCGCTGCTGCTTGGCTCGACCGCGCTAGATCAGCATCACCTGATGAGTTTGAGACACTTCGGGGCCAGGTGCTTGGTTTTATGAGAGCTGTTGAAGTTGCTGCGCTGCTAGGGCTTGATCGGTGCGACATCACCAGTGCGGCCTGGGACTCGAATGCGCGACTCAAGGAGGCGAACCACGGCCTTTCGATGAGAGGACCGGCGGAGTGGAAGCGCTGAGGTCGTCTGGCGACCAATCACCATGATGGTGACAACTGGGCACTACCCTGGACTGGGGTGGTGCCCTTTTCGTTGCGGGTCAAATGGAGCAGATCTGCGCCATCGCGCCTGCGCTACTGACCTGCTGTGCACTGAATTGAAGGCCCTATGGGTGGTAAATTATAAAGACTGGGATATTTTCCGTTCACAGGCTTCCGGCAAACCCAGTAAAACCGGCATATGACTAGGAAAAAATCCCAGTCGCTAGATGGATGCTCAACACAACCGGACGCAACCGGAAAGCCGTATGGGAAAAAATCCCAGTCGATGCCGGAAAAAATCCCACCGAAAAAATCGAAATCAGGTGAACCTGAAAGGCGCCGGCCCTGGTGCCACCTCGAGGTTTTTCCCGGGGCATTCGTCGATGTACGCCCAGGCGAGTGCATAGAGCGCGCATTGCGCCATTCCTGGCTCCCTGCCGCCCTTTCGGTAAGTGCGGGTGCGAATGATCAGCCCTGCATCGATCAGCTCCTGGAGAGCCGACGCGAGCGTCTTGGCATCCATCTTTCGGCCCTCGGCCATCATCTCGACTGTGCACGCCAAATCGCCATTATTGCGGCCGTTGTAATGCCGGCCGAGCTTGATGAGCACGGTCACTGCCTTGGGGCTCAGATTGTCGAATGCTGGATGCATGAGCAGTCGATGGGGGAGGGCGAACACCCTCCCGCCGAAGTCGACCTTGTACTGCTTCTTTCTTGCCATTCGGCGACTCACACAAGGGCGCCGGCGAGCGGGTTAGAATCACGCCCGCCGGCCGGTACCTTAGTCGATATCTGTGTCCAGGACGTACAGTCCCACCCGGTGCGGGGGGCGACCAGGCGCTGCAGCTTGGTAGCACCACCTGGTCAAGATGCCCCAGCCTTGCCGCCGCAAATGGCGGATCGTGGACGGTGGATGGACGATGTCCAGTTCCTGCGCAGCCTCGATGGACGACACAGGCCCTTTGCGCAATGCGGCGATCATCCGCAAGGCCTGGGCGTGGGTGGAGTGGTTGTCAGGCAGATCTGCATCTGCGATAGTTTCAGCCGTCATAGTGGCTCCTTTCGTTAGGGGTCAGACCTGGGCGGTGGTGGTGCACTGCCTGGGTCACTTCTCTCTCCTCGCATTTCTTCATCCCCTCTAGTAATCCTGGCGCTCAATAAGCTCGATGTTCTGCAGAACAGCGTGCAGATAGTCGTGCGCGGCAGCGGCAGCCTTAGCCGATGACGCCGCCAGTTTCCGCACCTCCTTATCGCTTCCATAACCTCCGGCGATCATGCGCGAGCTGGATGCAAGCAGGCCGAGCATCGCGTCTGCCTCTTCTGCTGCGTCATGAAGGGCTTGGTAATTGCCGGCAAGGGTGCCGTCAGGGGTGGCGCGATTTGCGAGTGGATGGGTAGAATCGAGGCGCTGCGAGTGGTTTCCAAATTGCTTTGCGGCACGCTGGGCCAGTGCCTCTAACACTGGCTCGGCACCGCCCTTCACTAGCGTCAGCTCTGGCGCATCCTTGTTCCGAGCCATTACCGGCCACCTTCCTTTGCTGCGCGCTCGATGAATGCCTTCAGCTCCGACATCAGGGCCAGGCGACGGCGTCCTATCTTGAACGTCTTGATTTCGCCCTTGGCGATGAACTCATAGGTGGCCGACCGGGAAATCCCGAGGATGCGGCCTGCTTCCTCAACGCCCACCGAGAGCGGGGCAACCTGCTGTGCTTGTTCCATACGTGTCTCCAAGGTGCTAGCTGGCTGCTGCCAGGTATCGCTAGGCTACATCGCTGAATTCTAACGTGCAAGCAATTGCTAGACTATTGTAAATCCGCTTGGATTGACATGGAATTTCGCGTCACGCAAGCTATAGTCATCAGGTCAGCTGATCTGACCAGAATCGACAAGGCTTAGGTGGGGAATGGCAACCAAGACAAGCAAGCGCACTGGCGAGACCAGCACGACGGTGAGTGTAGGGATTCGAATCGACCCCAAAATAAAGTTTGCCCTGGATATAATGGGGCGGCTTCAAAAACGCTCTCTTACAGCGGTAATTGAATGGTCTATTTCGCAAGCGATTGCTCAGCAGAGCATAGACTACGATGGAACAAGTCTCGCTTCTGCCTTGGATAAGATATGGTCGACTGATGAGTCGGTTCGCTTGATTAATATGGCTTTCCATATGCCGGAAGCTCTCACATATGACGAGTTGCGCATCTGGGAGACGATAAAGGCAAGCTCATATTTTTGGATGGAGTATCCTGATAGAAGTTATTCAACTGAGCAGGATAGGTTGTCGATGTTCATTGTGACTGATAATTGGGATAAGATTATCGAGCACGTAAACAAGCATAAGTCCAGTGCCACCATAGTTCCAATTAAAGATATGGACTTAATTCCGTTCTAAATAAGCTCAACTGCCGCAGCCTTGCTGTCGGGGGCGAGGTGGGCGTAGCGCAGGGTCATCTTGATATCAGAGTGCCCCAGAAGGTCGCGTACCGTGTTCAGCGGTACGCCGGCCATCACCAGGCGCGATGCAAAATCGTGGCGCATATCGTGCCATCGGAATCCGGTTATCTCGGCGCGCTCCAGCAGCCCAAGCCACGCACTTTTGACGTCTTCAAGTCGACCGCCATCTGCTGACGGGAATACATATCCAGATTTTTTTTGGGATTGCTTTTGCCATTCCCGGAGGGTTTCGAGGGCTTCCTTGTTTAATGGGATGTGGCGCGTCTCGATGGTCTTGGTTGTGTCTCCGATGACTGTAAGTGTTTTTGTAGAAAAGTTGACTCTTGTCCATTCGAGGTTGAAAAGCTCTCCTCGCCTGATTCCAGTATTTAGCGAAACTAGCACCATCGGCTTTAAATGGTCTGTGAACACTCGATCGGCGAATGACGGGAGTAGTTTCCGCCCTCTATCAGATCGCCATCTATTTGCGCTTTCTCGATCCGTCCTGGCGTCATCCTGCCGCGCGTCTAGGGCTTTGCGTAGTTGCAGGTTCTCGTCGGCGCTCAAGTAGCGCACCACCCCCTTGCTATCGACTCTCAATTGCTTGAGCTTGGCCATAGGGTGATCCGTGATGATCCCCCACTCTACGGCCCGGCTGAACACGCCGCTGATGCTGCCCATCTTGCGATTCACCGTTGCCGGCTTGTTGCCGGCCAGCAGCCAGGTCGTGCGGATCTGTTCCAGGTCACGGCCGGTGATTGCATCGATGCGCTGAGGCATGATGGTGTCGAAGTTCTTGGTGAGGGTGTGTGCGGTCTTCTCGTGGCCGCGGTGGTGCGCCCTGAACCAGGGCAGATAGGCGTCAGCGATGAATTCGCGCAGGGAGGGTAGGGTAGCCCCTCGGCGCCCCTGGGAGACGGCCGCTGGCTCGCCGTGCTTGCGAGCCTCAGCAAGGTACTGGGTCGCCTCTTGGCGCGCCTGCTCGAGAGTCAGGATGCCTACCCGGCCAAGGGTCTTTTTGCGGCCCCGGGCCCAGGTAACGACATAGGACCTCGCTCCCGCGGCGGTCACGCGCACGAACAGCCCGGTGATGGTGGTGTCGTGCACTTCGTACTCGCGTCCGGTGACCTGCAGGCCGGCCAGCAACTTGGCGGTGAGCTTTTCCTTCACTTCGTCCCCGTGGGTGCAATATGGGTGCAGAAATGAATATACGGCGGTGTCTGGTAGGACGCAACCGGACGAAAAACCTAGCAAATGCTGGCGACGGCCAGTGGCTGCGAGAGTGGAAAAGGCCCTCCTAAGGGGAAGGTTGGCAGTTCGAACCTGCCCTGGGACGCCATTTCCCCATTCCCCTTGTCTTCTTCACCGTACCTGAACGCTTGCCTGCGGCTGTTGGGCCGTGCGGCTGTAGCTCAGGGCGAAGTGTGCCGCCAGCCCGAAGATCAGCCCCCAGAACGCGGCGCCAAGACCGAGCAGGCTCATGCCCGATGCGGTGACCAGGAAGGTGATCAGCGCCGGCTCCCGCTGTTTCTCGTCACTCATGGCGCCCGCCAGGCCGTTGGCAATGGCACCGAACAGTGCCAGGCCGGCGAGGGCGGCGATCAGTTCCCTCGGCAGGGCGGCGAACACCGAGGCCAGGGTGGCGCCAAAACTGCCCATCAGCAGGTAGAAGGCACCACAGGCCATGCCGGCGATATAGCGTTTATCCGGGTTCTCGTGGGCCTCGCGGCCGGTGCAGATGGCAGCGGTGATCGCCGCCAGGTTGACGCCGTGGCAGCCGAACGGCGCCAGCAGCAGCGAACCCAGGGCGGTGACCGAGACGATCGGGCGTGCCGGCACCTGGTAGCCGGAGGTGCGCAGTACGGCGATGCCGGGCACCGACTGGCCGGTGAGCGATACCAGGGCCAGGGGCAGACCGATATTGACGATGGCCTGCCAGCTCCACTGCGGGCTGGTCCAGGTCGGGATGGTCATTTCCAGCACCAGCGCCTGGGTGTCCAGTTGGCCCAGGCCGGCGGCGAGGCCGCAACCGACGATCAGCACCGAAAGAATCGCGTAACGCGGCGACAGGCGCTTGAACAGCAGGTAGCTCGCCAGCATCGACAGTACCAGCACGGGCTGCAGGCGGATCGAGCTGAACAGCTCGGCGCCGAAGCGGAACAGGATGCCGGCCAGCATCGCCGCGGCAATGGCCTTGGGCAGGCGATTCATCAGCTTGTCGAAGGCGCCGCTCAGGGCGATCACGGCAATCAGCAGCGAGGCGACGATGTAGGCGCCCACCGCCTGGGCCAGTGACACACTCGGCAGCATCGACACCAGCAGCGCCGCGCCGGGCGTGGACCAGGCGGTGATCACCGGCACCCGCAGTTTCCAGCTCAACAGCAGGCCGGTCAGGCCGCTGCCGATGGAGATGGCCCAGATCCACGAAGCGGTCGCTGCGTTGTCCAGACCTGCCTGGTCGGCGGCCTGGAACACAATGATCAAGGGGCCTGCGTAGGAGATGATCACGGCGATCAGGCCGGCGACCAGGGCGGAGAGGGAAAAATCCTTTCTGAGGTTGTCCATGGCGAGTCCAGGTGAGTTAATTGATTCGATTGAGTCTATTCAAATTGAATCTATACGGTAACGAGACCTGAATTCAAGTGGGGCTGCTCTCCAGCCCGTCGCGGGCACGCTCACTCCTCCTGGAGCAAGCTGTAACTTGTTGATTCAGTGAGTACCTGTGGGAGCGGGTTTACCCGCGAAGCATTCGGCGCGGTGGATGGCACCGGCTCCGCCGGTGTTCGCGGGCAAGCCCGCTCCCACAGAGGGACAATTTCATCCGTGATTTCATGGCAGGAAGGCACAACTTGAATCGCTCGGAGGATCGACTCAAGTCGGCCTGTGTGTTCAAATTTCAATCATTTTCAGCCCGGTAGCCGTCTCATGTGGGTTCCACGGATCAGCGAAAGCAATCAGCCTGTCTACCTGTCCATCGCCGATGCGCTGGCGCATGACATTGCCAGCGGCGCGCTGCGGCGTGGCGAGCGCTTGCCGACGCTGCGCGAACTGGCGCAGGCGCTGGATGTCACGCCCGGCACCATCAGCCGCGCCTATACCGAGGCGTCGCGCCGTGGTTTGACCCAGGGCGAGGTGGGGCGTGGCACCTACGTCCTTGACCGGATCGCCGAGACGGACGAGGCCCACGTTGCCGCCCGTGCTGCCCCCGCGGTCCGCAGCGAAGTACTCGACCTGTCGATCATCAAGCCCTACGGTGAAACCCTGCAGTACTGGTTGCGCAACGCCTTGACCGAGCTGGCCAATACCTCACGGCTGGAGCAGGTGCTGGACTACGCCCCCGACGGCGGCCATCCGGCGCATCGCGAGGCGGGCGCGCAATGGTTGCGTCAGTGGCTACCGGGTGCGCAGTGGCAGCAGGTGGTCATCACCAGCGGTGCCCAGCATGGGCTGATGGTGGCGATCAGTGCCCTGACCGGGGCGGGCGACCTGATACTGTGCGAGTCGCTGTGCTATCCGGGCATCATTTCCGTGGCCCATGGCCTGGGCCGCCGCCTGCGTGGCGTGCCGATGGACGAGCAGGGCATCATCCCCGAGGCCTTGCGCGAGATCTGCCAGCGCGAGCGGCCCGCCATGCTGGTGTGCGTGGCGACCTGCCAGAATCCGACCACGGCAATCATGTCCAATGAGCGGCGCGCCCAGATCGCGGCGCTGGCGGAGGAATTCGACTTCCTGCTGCTGGACGATGACATCTACGGCTTCCTCGCCACCGACCCGCAGACCCGGCCGCTGGCGACCTTCGCCCCGGAGCGTTCGATCTACCTCACCAGCCTGTCCAAGTCGGTCATGCCGGCGCTGCGCATCGGCTACCTGTACAGCCCGCCGAAGCTGCTGTCGCGCCTGACCGCCATGGTGCGCAGCACGGTGTGGATGCCTTCGCCATTGACCGCGCAATTGGCCAGCCATGTGATCGGCGAAGGGTTGGACAGCCAGTTGATCCGCATGCACCGCGCCGAGGCGGCGGCACGTCAGGCCATCGCCCGTGAAGTCTTCGGCAGTGCGTCGCTGCAGAGCCAGTCGCACTGCTATCACCTCTGGCTCAACCTGCCCGAGCCGTGGCGCAGCGACGAGTTCGCCCTGCTGGCGCGGGCCAATGGCGTGGTGGTCATGAGCGCCAGTCAGTTCCAGGTGGAGCGCACGGGCGATCCACGTGGCGTGCGGGTCGTGCTGATGGCGCCGACCAGTCGGGAGGAGTTGCGCTTCGCCCTGACCCAGTTGGCCAGCCTGCTTGAGTCAGGGGATCCGCAGCGCTTTTACTGACGGATGCTGAGCGCTACAGCTTGGCGCTGTACTTACGCTCGGTGTCCCTGTCATCCGCCGAGGTCATGGCGCCCTGGGCGCGCTGCGCTTCCTGATCGTTTCATCTCGGTCTCCTCCTGCATGCGTTGGGCGATCTGTCGAGCGATCGCGGTGATAAGCATGATGGCTCCCGGGATGGAGCTGAAGACACGACGAAAGGGGCAAAAGCAGTACCAGTAGTGGTACCGGGGCGAAATAGGCCGTCAGGGCTATTCCGGCAGCCAGTTGCTCGGAATATGCTTGCCCGGCATAGGAACAGGATTGCCGCTTGCGGCAAATACAAGCATGTGTCGGCAGCACCGGATACGGGGCGCAGTTGCTGGACAACAGGGAGCGCGTCCATGAGTCAGGCAACAAAGCCGCTACCGGCTGGCTTCACCGAGCAGCAATTGCACACCTTGTTCGATCTGATCAGCGACGGTATCTGGGACTGGGATGCCAACAGCGGCTATGTCTACCGCAACCCGGGCTGGTACGCGATGTTGGGCTACGCCAGCCATTCGCTGGACAATTCCGTGCTGACCTGGGAAAGCGTGATTCACCCCGAGGATTACCCGCGGGTGATGGCGCATTTCGAGGCTTACATCAACCAGCGCAACGAGCGTTATCTCATCGAGTACCGTTGCCGCTGCCAGGATGGCAGCTATCTGTGGATCGAGGACAGCGGCCATGTCATCGCCCGCAACGCCGACGGTTCGGTGGCGCGGATGCTCGGCGCCCACCGCAATATCGACGCGGGCAAGCGCCTGGTCGCCGAACTCGAGCAGCGCAACCTGTCCCTGGAAAGCCTGGTGGCCGAGCGCACCCGCGAACTGTCGTGGGTCAACCAGCAGTTGCAGCGCCAGCTCGACGAGAATCGCGAGTTGGCCGAGCGCGACGCCCTGACCCGTACCGCCAATCGCTATCGCCTGGAAAAGACCCTCGAGGAGGCGTGCGAGCGTGCCCGGCGCTTCCGTGAACCGCTGGCGTTGATCGCCATGGACCTGGACGACTTCAAACCGATCAACGACCTGCACGGCCACGCCCGTGGCGATGCCGCACTGGTCGAGGTTACCGAACGGATCCGTCGGTGTCTGGGCGAGCAGGACTTGTTGGCACGTTGGGGCGGCGATGAATTCGTGGTGGTCTTGCCGCGAACTTCGCAGGAGCAGGCACGTGAAGCGGCGCAGCGAATCCAGGAGGCCTTGGCCAAAGTGCCGCCGATAGGCCAGTGCCAGCTGACCATGAGCTATGGCGTGGTGCAGTGGCGCGAAGGGGAGGACCGTCAGGGGTTGCTGGGCCGTGCCGACAAGGCGCTGTACCGGGCCAAGGCAGCCGGCAAGAACGTCGTCGCCGAGTGAAAAAAAGACCCGCTGCGCCAGGGGCGTAGCGGGCCAAATACGGCGATTGCCGCTTCAGTGTCAGGTCAGATGTGCAGGGCGTGGCCCAAGGCGCGCAATGCCGCTTCCTGCACCGCCTCGCCCAGGGTCGGGTGGGCGTGGATGGTGCCGGCGATGTCTTCCAGGCGTGCGCCCATCTCCAGCGACTGGGCGAAGGCGGTGGACAGTTCCGACACCGCCACGCCCACGGCCTGCCAGCCGAGGATCAGGTGGTTGTCACGGCGGGCCACCACGCGCACGAAGCCGGTCTTTGATTCCAGGCTCATGGCCCGGCCGTTGGCGGCGAAGGGGAACTGCGCGACGATGCAGTCCACGCCCTGCTGGCTGGCTTGTTCCGGGGTCTGGCCGACCACCACCACTTCCGGGTCGGTGAAGCACACCGCGGCGATTGCGCTCGGCTCGAAGCGTCGGCTCTTGCCGGCGATGATCTCGGCGACCATCTCGCCCTGGGCCATGGCCCGGTGCGCCAGCATCGGCTCGCCGGCCACGTCGCCGATGGCCCAGACGTTGCGCATGCTGGTCTGGCAGCGCTCGTCGATGGCGATGGCCGCGCCGTTCATCTTCAGATCCAGGCTTTCCAGGCCGAAGCCTTTGGTACGAGGGCGACGGCCCACGGCCACCAGCACCTGGTCAGCCTCAAGGCGCAGCTGGCCACCTTGGCCATCGCTGGCCAGCAGGCAGCCGTCGGCATAGCCTTCGACACTGTGGCCCAGGTACAGGGCGATGCCGAGTTTCTTGATCGAGTCGGCCACCGGCGCGGTGAGTTCGGCGTCGTAGGTCGGCAGGATGCGTTCGCGGGCTTCCACCACGCTGACCTTGGCGCCAAGCTTGCGGTAGGCGATGCCCAGTTCCAGGCCGATGTAGCCGCCGCCGACCACCACCAGGTGCTGAGGCAGCGCCTTGGGCGCCAGGGCCTCGGTGGACGAGATGATCGGCCCGCCGATCGGCAGCATCGGCAGTTCGACGCTGTTCGAGCCGGTTGCCAGCAGCAGGTGCTCGCACTGGATGCGCTGGCCATCGACCTCGACGCTCTTGCCGTCGAGGATCTTCGCCCAGCCATGGATCACCTTCACGCCGTGCTTTTTCAGCAGGGCGGCGACGCCGCTGGTGAGGCGGTCGACGATGCCGTCCTTCCACTCGACGCTGCGCGTGATGTCCAGGCGCGGCGAGGATACGCTGATACCCAGCGGCGAAGGTTCGGTGAAGCGACTGGCCTGGTGGAACTGCTCGGCCACATGGATCAGCGCCTTCGAGGGAATGCAGCCGATGTTCAGGCAGGTGCCGCCCAGGGCCTGGCCTTCGACCAGCACGGTGGGGATGCCCAGTTGCCCGGCGCGGATGGCGGCCACATAACCGCCGGGGCCGCCGCCGATGATCAGCAGGGTGGTGTTGATGAGCTCTTGCATGATCACTCCACGAACAGGCAGGCAGGCTGTTCCAGCAGGCCGCGCACGGCCTGGATGAACAGGGCGGCATCCATGCCGTCGACCACGCGGTGGTCGAACGAACTGGACAGGTTCATCATCTTGCGCACGACGATCTGGCCGTCGATCACCACTGGCCGTTCGACCATGCGGTTGACGCCGACGATCGCCACTTCCGGGGTGTTGACCACCGGGGTGCTGACAATGCCGCCCAGGGCGCCGAGGCTGGTCAGGGTGATGGTCGAGCCGGTCAGCTCTTCGCGGCTGGCCTTGTTGTTGCGCGCGGCGTGGGCCACGCGGGCGATCTCGCCGGCGTTGCTCCACAGGTTGCCGGCCTCGGCATGACGCAGTACCGGCACCATCAGGCCGTTGTCGCCCTGGGTGGCGATGCCGACGTGCACCGCGCCGTGGCGGGTAATGACCTGGGCCTCGTCGTCGTAGGTGGCGTTGATCTGCGGGAAGTCGCGCAGGGCGACGACCATGGCGCGCACCAGGAACGGCAGCAGGGTCAGCTTGCCGCGGCTGTCGCCGTACTTGGCGTTGAGCTGCTGGCGCAAGGCTTCCAGGTTGGTGACGTCGATTTCCTCGACGTAGCTGAAGTGGGCGACGCGACGCTTGGCGTCCTGCATGCGCTGGGCGATCTTGCGGCGCAGGCCGATCACCGGTACCTGCTCGCTGTCGGTGCGCTTGCCGTAGCCCCCTGGTGCCTGACCGGCGCCGGTCTGCGGCTTGCTGATGAAGGCGTCGAGGTCTTCATGCAGGATGCGCCCGGCCGGGCCGCTGCCATGCACGTAACGCAGCTCGATCCCGGCGTCCAGGGCGCGCTTGCGCACGGCCGGGGACGCCAGTGGCTTGTCGTGGGCTTCGCGCGGCACGATAGGCGCGGCGGCATGGGTCGCGGCGGCCAGGGGTTGTGCCTCGATGCGTGGCTCGGGCTGGGCCACGGCCTTGACCGGCGCGGCTTCCGGCTCAACCGGCTTGGCCTGTGGCGCGTCGACATGGTTGCCGCTGCCTTCGACCTCGATGCGGATCAGCTCGCTGCCGACCGCCATCACTTCACCCGGCTGGCCGCCCAGGGCCAGCACCTTGCCGCTGACCGGCGAGGGGATTTCCACGGTGGCCTTGTCGGTCATGACATCGGCCACCACCTGGTCCTCGGCGATCATGTCGCCGACCTTGACGAACCATTCCACCAACTCGACTTGCGCGATGCCTTCACCGATATCCGGCATCTTGATGACGTGCGTGCCCATTCAGACCTCCATGACCCGTTTCAGTGCCGCGCCTACCCGCGAAGGGCCGGGGAAGTAGGCCCATTCCTGTGCGTGGGGGTAGGGCGTGTCCCAGCCGGTGACGCGCTCGATGGGCGCCTCGAGGTGATGGAAGCAGTGCTCCTGGACCAGCGACACCAGTTCGGCGCCGAAGCCGCAGGTACGGGTGGCCTCGTGCACGACCACGCAGCGACCGGTCTTCTTCACCGAGGCGACGATGGTCTCCAGGTCCAGCGGCCAAAGGCTGCGCAGGTCGATGACCTCGGCGTCGACGCCGCTCTCCTCGGCGGCCACTTGCGAGACATACACGGTGGTGCCGTAGGTCAGCACGGTGACGTCATTGCCTGGGCGGGTGATCACCGCCTTGTCCAGCGGCACGCTGTAGTAGCCATCAGGCACTGCGCTTTGCGGGTGCTTGGACCACGGCGTTACCGGTCGGTCGTGGTGGCCGTCGAACGGGCCGTTGTACAGGCGCTTGGGCTCGAGGAAGATCACCGGGTCGTCGCATTCGATCGAGGCGATCAGCAGCCCCTTGGCGTCGTACGGGTTCGACGGCATCACGGTGCGCAGGCCGCAGACCTGGGTGAACATCGCCTCGGGGCTCTGGCTGTGGGTCTGGCCGCCATAGATGCCACCACCGCAGGGCATGCGCAGGGTCAGCGGCGAGATGAACTCGCCGGCCGAGCGATAACGCAGGCGGGCCATCTCCGAGACGATCTGGTCGGAGGCGGGATAGAAGTAGTCGGCGAACTGGATCTCGACCACCGGACGCAGGCCATAGGCGCCCATGCCCACGGCGGTGCCGACGATGCCGCTCTCGGAGATCGGCGCATCGAACACGCGGGACTTGCCGTACTTGGTCTGCAGACCTTCGGTGCAGCGGAACACGCCGCCGAAGTAGCCAACGTCCTGGCCGTAGACCACCACGTTGTCATCGCGCTCGAGCATGACATCCATGGCCGAGCGCAGGGCCTGGATCATGGTCATGGTGGTGGTGGACATGGCGTTTTCCAGATGGATGCTGTTGTTGTGATCGTTCATCT
>Ga0247820_10000847_pt1 | contig 16993 bp, 17 predicted proteins | sample 13C_Glucose_Day1_2_FD_192480 | JGI IMG/M metagenome (GOLD analysis project Ga0247820, IMG submission 192480) | Soil microbial communities from agricultural site in Penn Yan, New York, United States - 13C_Glucose_Day14 | ecosystem: Environmental > Terrestrial > Soil > Agricultural land | place...
TCGTAGAGCTTCTTCAGGTCCCCGGACTCGTGCAGCCGGCTGCCCCGCGCACCGTACGGGCCCCGGCGGGCCGCTCCGGGGGGCGTCCGTGCCGGTCGGGGCGTTCGGTTCAGGGGTCACAGTGGTCGCTCCGGGGAGGTGGTCAGGCGGTCGGGCCCGTCAGGGCGAGCGAGTGCAGGAAGCGCGTCAGCGTCATCAGGACGTCACGGCTGGAGGCGCGGCGCCGCACATCGCACTCGAGGATCGGGACCCGCTCGGAGAGGTCGAGGGCGCCGCGCAGTTCGGCGACGGGGTGGCGCGGGGCGTCCGGGAAGGAGTTGACCGCGACGACGAACGGCACACCGCGCTCCTCCAGCCTCCCCATGACGTCGAAGCTGACTTCGAGGCGGCGGGTGTCGACCAGGACGACCGCGCCGAGCGCCCCCTCGAACAGCCCGTTCCACAGGAACCAGAAGCGCTCCTGGCCGGGGGTGCCGAACAGGTACAGCACCAGCTGGTCCGTGATCCTGATGCGGCCGAAGTCCATGGCGACCGTGGTGGCCGTCTTGGACGCGGAGCCGAAGTCGTCGTCGACCCCGATGCCGGCCTGGGTCATGGTCTCCTCGGTGGTCAGCGGTCTGATCTCGCTGACCGAGCCGACCATGGTCGTCTTGCCGACCCCGAATCCGCCCACGATCACGATCTTCACCGCGGCCTGCGCCGTGTGCGGCAACTGGTCCTCGGCACGGGGGCCGGGGATGGTCTCAGAGCCTTTGAAGTCCATGCATCACCGCTTCGAGAAGGGAACGGTCGGGCAGCGCCGTGCGGACGATCGAGGAGCGCGCCTGGACCAGTTCCGCCGTCAGCAACTCGGTGAGCAGCGCGGTCACCGCACTGAACGGCAGGCTGAGATAGGCCGACAGTTCGGCCACGGACAGGGGGGCGGCACAGAGCCGGAGCAGTGCCGCCTGCTCGGGGGTGGCCGACGGCGGGGGGTCCGGGGAGCGGGCCACGATCAGGGTGACGAGGTCGAGGTCCGCCCGCGCGCCGTCGGGCCCGGCGACCACGTACAGCCGCTCCGGGTTGCCGCCCGTGCCCTCCTTCCCGGCCGGTCCGGCCGGTCGCGGCGGGGTGTCGTTCCGGGGGGAGCGCCTCCGGCGTCGCGGAGGAGTCATACGGTCTGCCCGTTCCGTCGGGGCGGACTGGTCAGATGGGCGCCGATGCGGACGACGAGGTCGCGCATCATGCCGCCCATGCGGCCGGGTTCGCAGGTCATGTCGGAGAGCACCGCGAGGTAGGCGTTGGCGCCGGCCGCCATCAGATAGAAGTAGCCACCGTTGATCTCGATCAGCACCATCTTCATCTCGCCGTCCCCGTGCGGGAGTTCCTGGGCGACGGCCCCGGCGAGGCTCTGGACGCCCGCACAGGCGGCGGCGACCCGGTCCGCGGCGTCCGGCTCGCCGCCGTAGCGGGCGATGCGCAGGCCGTCGGCGGAGAGCACCACGATCATCTCCACGCCGGGTACACCGTCGGCGAGTTCCTTGAGCATCCAGTCGAAGTTGGCGCGTTGCCGGATCACTTGAGGTTCCCCTCGTCGTCGGCCTCGGTGCGGGCCGGTTCGTTGATGAGATGCAGGTAGGCGGTCGGGTTCCGGGTGAAGTCGGTGGGGTGGACGCCCGGGTCGAGGTCCTTCTTCAGTCCCTCCCAGAAGGCGTCGACCCACAGCCCGGGTTCGCGGTCGTCCCGCTTCTTCTCCTCGGGCCGGGGCGTGGCCCAGATGTCGTGGTACTCCTCGCCCCGCTCCCTGGCCTCCCGCTCGGCCCGCTCGGCGGCCGCCTGCTCGGCGTACCGCTGTTCCAGCGGGGTCTTCACCCGGCTGCGGCGCTGTGGCAGCCCGCCCGCGGTCCACTCGGTGACCTCGGGGGCGTCGTCCTCGGCGGAGACGGTGTCGGGCAGGCGGGGGCTGGTGGGGCGACGCCTCTTGGGGGTGCGCTCCGGGCCCGGGAGGGCGTCGACCGGGCGGGGCACGGAGGTCGCCCCGATGCCGTGGGCGAGGCCGACGCCGGGCTCGTCGGTGAGCATCTCGCTGGGCACGACGAGGACGGCGCGGACGCCGCCGTAGGCGGAGGCGCGCAGCGAGACCCGCATGTCGAACGCGGTGCAGAGCCGGCCCACGACGGCGAGGCCGAGGCGGGGGTTCTCCCCGATCTCCTGGAGGTCGGAGCCCTTCTGGGCCTGTTCGAGGAGGCCCTCGATCCGGGCGCGGGCCTGTTCGTCGAGGCTGACGCCGGCGTCCTCGATCTCGATGGCGACGCCGGTCTGCACCTCCGTGGCGGTGACGCTCACCTTGCTGGTCGGCGGCGAGTAGCGGGTGCCGTTGTCGAGGATCTCGGCGGCGGCGTGGATGACCGGCTCGACGTAGATGCCCTTGATGTTGACCTTGGCGATCGACTTCAGGTCGATGCGGCGGTACTCGAGGATGCGGGACATGGCGCCGCGCAGCACGCTGTAGAGCGCGACGGGCATGGGCCACTGGCGGCCGGGGCGGCCGCCGCCGAGGACGGAGATGGAGTCGGCGAGGCGGCCGATCAGCGCGGTGCCGTGGTCGATGCGCAGCAGGTCGTCGAAGACCTCCGGGTTGCGGCCGTGGTCCTCCTCCATCTCGCGCAGCTCGATGGCCTGCTGGTGGACGATCGCCTGGACGCGTCGGGCGATGCTGACGAAGGAGCGCTGGGAGGAGTCGCGCAGGTTCTCCTCGTCGTCGATGATCTTCAGCATCGTCCGCAGCATCCGGAGCTGGTACGCGGGCAGGTCGTGCCAGTCCGGGTCGAGCCGGGGCAGGTCGCGGAGCACCTCGTCGGGTTCGTTCCCGTTGTGCAGGTGGTCCAGGGCCGCGGGGACGACCTGGTCGACGAACCGGTCCGTCTCCGTGTCGTGGGCGGCGATCCGGGCCTCCAGATACGCACGGTGACGGTCGTGCCCGGCCCGGGCCTCGCACAGTACGCGGCCGCGGCGCACCGCCTCGGCGGCGGTGGCGGTCACCAGCAGGGTCGCGACCGCTCCGCACACGCCGACGGCGGTCCGGGCGGGCTCCGTCACCAGGGCGACGGCGGCCCCGGTCGCCGCGGCCATCACTATGGCCGGCAGCAACAGCACACGTGCATAGGGAAGTTGGACACTCGCCATGTGAGCCCTCTGAAGCGAATCGACTGATGAGCGGGAAAGCTGCGCATAGGGAACAAGCGCACGAATCCATCCCAACTCGGTGCGCTGCGGGCGAGCCTAGTCCGGCGGGATCATCGCGATGTCATATTCAGCAAGTGCCGGAAACGGCCTCTGTGGCAGGAGTACGCTCAGGTCGTTTGACACGCTGGGCTTCCGTTCGAACGCGGGCCGTCACCACGCACACGCGTACGAAGAACACTCACCGTCACGAGTGAGGCGGGCGCGGGAACGCGTGAGCCCGGCACGCGCGGGGCGCACCGGGCTCACGTGGCCGGAACGGGGGTCAGCCCACGGACGAGTAGGCGACCACTCCGCGCAGCAGTCCGTCCACGGCCTTGCGGGCGTTCTTGGGGACCGTCGAGCCGTCGGCGGACGGCGCCGCGGCCGCGATCTGACCGAGCACGTCGATGACCTGCTTGCACCAGCGCACGAAGTCGCCGGCCGGCATCTCCGCCTCCCGCAGCACCTCGTCGAGGCCCTTGCCCGAGGCCCACATGTACGCGGCCCAGGCGAAGCCGAGGTCGGGCTCGCGCTGGCCCACGCCCTCCGTCTGGCTGATCCGGAAGTCCTCCTCCAGGGCGTCCAGCCGGCCCCAGATGCGGACCATCTCGCCCAGCGCCGCCTTCGCCCTGCCCGAGGGCAGCTTGGGCGCCATCGCGTCGTCGGCGGCCCGCGCCTCGTACACCAGCGCCGAGACGCAGGCGGCGAGTTCGGCGGGGGCGAGTCCTTCCCAGACGCCCTCGCGCAGGCATTCGCTGGCCAGCAGGTCGAGTTCGCCGTACAGCCGCGCCAGCCGCTTGCCGTGCTCGGTCACCTCGTCGCCGCGCAGATAGTCCATCTCGGTCAGCAGCGCGACGATCCGGTCGAAGGTGCGGGCGATGGTGTTCGTCCGGCCCTCGATGCGCCGCTCCAGCTGCGAGGTGTCGCGCAGCAGCCGGTGGTAGCGCTCCGCCCAGCGGGCGTGGTCCTCGCGGTCCTGGCAGCCGTGGCACGGGTGCGCCCGGAGCTCCTTGCGCAGCCGGGCGATCTCCCGGTCGTCGGCCGCCTGGGAGCGCTTCTTGCGGTGCCGCTCGGGGGTGATGTGCCCGGCCTTGGTGCGCAGCGCGGAGGCCAGGTCCCGGCGGGACTGCGGGGAGCGCGCGTTGAACGACTTCGGGATCCGCATCCGCTCCAGCGCCTCGACGGGCACCGGGAAGTCGATCGACGCCAGCCGCTTGACCTGCCGCTCGGCGGTCAGCACCAGCGGGCGCGGGCCGTCGTGGTGGTCGAAGCCGCGGTGCCCGTTGGAACGCCCCGCGGGCAGGCCCGGGTCGAGGACCAGCGCCAGCCCCGCGTACTTTCCGGTGGGCACGTGGATGACGTCACCGGGCTTGAGCTTCTCCAGTGCGACGGCGGCCTCCGCGCGCCGGTGCGCCGCGCCCTGGCGGGCCAGCTCGGTCTCCCGGTCCTTGAGCTCGCGGCGCAGCCGCGCGTACTCCTCGAAGTCGCCGAGGTGGCAGGTCATGGAGGCCTTGTAGCCGTCCAGACCCTCCTCGTTGCGCTGCACCTGCCGGGAGATGCCGACGACCGACTTGTCCGCCTGGAACTGCGCGAAGGACGTCTCCAGCAGCTCGCGCGAGCGGTGCCGGCCGAACTGCTCGACCAGGTTGACCGCCATGTTGTACGACGGCTTGAAGCTGGACCGCAGCGGATAGGTGCGGGTGCCGGCCAGCCCCGCCAGGTGGTCGGGGTTCATGGCGCGCTGCCAGAGCACCACCGCGTGGCCCTCGACGTCGATGCCGCGCCGGCCGGCCCGGCCGGTCAGCTGGGTGTACTCGCCGGGGGTGATGTCGGCGTGCTGCTCGCCGTTCCACTTGACGAGCTTCTCCAGGACCACCGAGCGGGCGGGCATGTTGATGCCCAGGGCGAGGGTCTCGGTCGCGAACACGGCCTTCACCAGACCGCGGACGAAGAGTTCCTCGACGACCTCCTTGAACGTCGGCAGCATGCCCGCGTGATGGGCCGCGATGCCGCGCTCCAGGCCCTCCAGCCACTCGTAGTAGCCCAGGACGTGCAGGTCCTCGGCCGGGATGGAGGCGGTGCGCTCCTCGACCAGGGAACGCACCTGCTCGCGCGCCTCCTCGTCGTTGAGCCGCAGGCCCGCGAAGAGGCACTGCTGCACGGCGGCCTCGCAGGCGGCGCGGCTGAAGATGAAGGTGATCGCGGGCAGCAGGCCCTCGGCGTCGAGCCGCTCGATGACCTCGGGCCGGCTCGGCGTCCACACCCGTGAGCGCTGTCTGCGCTCGCGCTCCCGGTCGGCCTCGCGCATGTTGTTGCGCCCCCGCCGCCGGTCGCCCCAGGACGGGCGGGCGGCCTCCAGCCGGGCCATCCGCGTGAGGTCGGGGTTGACGGCCTTCTTCCGGCCCTCGCCCTCCTCGAACAGGTCGTATATCCGGCGGCCGGCGAGCACGTGCTGGAACAGCGGCACGGGCCGGTGCTCGGAGACGATCACCTGGGTGTCGCCGCGGACGGTGTCCAGCCAGTCGCCGAACTCCTCCGCGTTCGACACCGTCGCCGAGAGCGACACCAGGGTCACGGACGGCGGGAGGTGGATGATCACTTCCTCCCAGACGGCGCCGCGGAAGCGGTCGGAGAGGTAGTGCACCTCGTCCATCACCACATGGCCGAGGCCGAGCAGGGTCTGCGACCCGGCGTACAGCATGTTCCGCAGCACCTCGGTGGTCATCACGACCACCGGGGCGTCGGAGTTGACGCTGTTGTCGCCGGTGAGCAGGCCGACCTTGTCCGTGCCGTAGCGGCGGCACAGGTCGGCGTACTTCTGGTTCGACAGTGCCTTGATGGGTGTCGTGTAGAAGCACTTCTTGCCCTGCAGGAGGGCGAGATGGACGGCGAACTCGCCCACGATCGTCTTGCCGGAGCCGGTGGGCGCGGCCACCAGCACTCCCTTTCCCGCCTCGAGGGCCTGGCAGGCCTCGATCTGGAAGGGGTCGAGGCCGAAGTCGTACATCTCGCGGAAGGAGGCGAGCGCGGTGGCCTGCTCCGCGGCGCGCCTGCGTGCCGCCGCGTACCGCTCGGCCGGTGAGAGATCCTCTGTCATCGTGCTTTCGAGCGTACCGGGCCGCACCGACAACAGGACGATCATTATCCGGAAGCGTTCCGGCGTGCGGCGGGGCCGCCCGGTTCAGGGGCCGACGACCCGCAGGGCGCCCGGCACGCACCGTGCGGTCAGCGGCAGCGGGCCCACCGGTTCGCCGTCCGCGTAGCCGGTGACCTGCTCGGCGGCCAGCTCCACGGTCGCCGCGCGCAGCACGGTGACCGCGGGGTGGTCCACGTGCGTCCCCCGGTAGACCCGCGGGAACACCCGGAGCAGGGTGGCCCGGCTGCACTCGCCGACCACCGTGATGTCGAACAGCCCGTCGGTGAGGTCCGCTCCGGGGCATATCCGCATGCCGCCGCCGTACGACGGCCCGTTGCCGACGGCGACCAGCGTGGCCTCGACCTCGCGGACCTCGCCGCCGTCGAGGGTGATCCGGTACGGCAGGGGGCGGAAGGCGGCGAGTTCGGCGACCGTCGCGAGGTCGTACTTGAAGCGGCCGAGGGGCAGCCGCATCCGGTTGCCGCGGTCGTTGACCCGGGAGTCGAAGCCGGAGGCGAGCACGGCGGCGAACCAGCGGTCGCCGATCCTGCCGAGGTCGATGTCGCGGACCCGGCCGCACTTGAGGGCGTCGGCGATCATCCGGCCGGCCGCGGCCGGTTCCCGCAGCGGCATCCCGAGGGCGCGGGCGAAGTCGTTGCCGGTGCCGGCGGCCACCAGGCCGAAGGGGGTGCCGGTGCCGACGACGGCCTGCAGGGCGAGGTTCGCCATGCCGTCGCCGCCGACGGCGATCAGGGCGCCGGTGCCGCCGTCGACGGCGGCGCGCGCCCGGTCCAGGGCGTCCCGGGGGTCGTCGCCGAGCACGGTCCGCACGGAGAAGCCGGCGTCCCGCAGCGCGGCGGCGGCCGGACGCGCCGCGCGGGCGCCCCGGCCGCCGCCCGCGGTGGGGTTGACGAAGAGGGTGATCTCGCTGGTCACGGGAGTGACCCTATGAGCTGCGGACCCGCCCTCAGGTCACGTCGTCATAACCGTTGACCCGGTCCCTGGTGGTCTGCTCGGGCAGGGCCTTCACGGGCTCCACCGGATCGATGTCGTCGGGGGTGAGGTCCAGCTCGGACGCCTCGTCGTCGCCGGGGCCCCCGGAATCCCTGCGGGCGCGCCGCTTGTCGTTGAGCAGCGAGATCGCCACGGCGACGAAGTAGAGGACGATGATCGGTCCGGAGAGCGCGATCATCCCCACCGGGTCGGTGGTGGGCGTCGCCACCGCGCCGAACACGAAGACGCCCATGACGACACCGCGCCACCAGCCCACCATGCGGCGGCCGGAGACGATGCCGACCAGGTTCAGCATGATGAGCAGCAGGGGGAGCTCGAAGGCCAGACCGAAGACCAGCACCATTCTGATGGTGAAGTCGAGGACCTCGTCGAGCGAGAGGATGTTGGCCGATCCCCCGGGTGTGAGGCTGAGCAGCACCTTGATGCTCACGGGGAGGATCACGTACGACAGGTAGGCGCCGCCGACGAACAACGGGACCGCGGCCGAGACGAAGTAGTAGGTGTACTTCTTCTCGTGCTTGTGGAGCCCCGGGGCGATGAAGGCCCAGAGCTGGTAGAGCCACACAGGGCTGGAGACGATCAGGCCGGCCATGAGGCTCACCTTGATCGTCGTGGTGAACGGCGACGTCAGTGTGTTGAAGGAGACGATGGCGCAGTTGCCGCCGTCGCTGTTCGCCAGGTCCTCGCACTTCGGCACCGGCTCCGCGAGGAACTGCATGAGCTGCTCGCTGTAGAACGCGGCCACGATCATCACCACGATGATCGCGAGCACCGCCTTGGCGAGCCGGTTGCGCAGCTCACGCAGGTGTTCCACGAGGGGCATGCGCCCTTCGGGATCCCTCTCCTGTTTGCGGGCAGACTTGAGCAACCCACGTTCCCATCTCGTGCGGCGGGCCGGCGAACACCGGCCCTGCGTCAGCGCTTGGTCGTGTCCGTCGGCTCGGTGACCGGGCGGGAGCTGGTCACGTCACCGGGGGCCGCCTGGATGGTGCGCTGCGCCGGGGGCTGCTCGTCGGTGGCCGGCGGGTCGGCCGGGGCGGAGGACTTGTTCTCGTCCTTCATCGCCTTGGCCTCGCTCTTGAGGATGCGCGCGGACTTGCCGAGCGACCGCGCCATGTCCGGAAGCTTCTTCGCGCCGAACAGCAGGATGATGACGACGAGGATCAGAATGATCTCGGTAGGTCCGAGCCGTCCCATAAGTCTTTACCTTCTCACCGAGGCGGGTGGGTGGGGGCTGTCCGACCGGTCGGACATGCGTCCGAACGACGGTGCTGGCAGCGATCGTAACGCTCGGGGGTAAACGTCCGGCAATCCCTGTGCGTACTCCCGTCCGCGGTCCGGGGCCTCGTTCTCCGTGCCGCGATCAGCAGCGTACCTGCCGGAACCCACGGGGTGACAGGCCTCGGCCTTCCGCCGGCGCCCGGTCCCGGTCAGAGGGCTTCGGCGGAGCGGGCGGTACTGGCCGCCGCGCGTTCCAGGTCCTCCGCGGCGCGGCCGATGCGGCGGGCCGAGTCCGTGACCTGTCTGCCGAGCCGTTCCGCCTCGACGAAGACCCTGACGGCGAGCACGCCGAGCACCAGCAGACCCAGGAACCCCATGGCAACCGCGAACATCGGCCAGAACATGAGGGTGAGCCTAGACGGTCGAGTGCAGCCGCAGGGTGCGGACCCCGCCCCCGGTGAGCAGCTCGACGATCCGCTCCCCCGCCGGCTTGCGGACGGCCGCCCCGCACTCGGGGCAGGTGAAGGAGTAGAAGGTGGTGCGGCTGCTCGCGCCGATGGCCAGGCGCAGCGCGCTCGCGGCGAGCTCGAACCGCTCCCGGCAGTCCGGGCAGCCCGCCCGGAACACCACCGGGGCCACGCTTCGCATCCCCGCGAACGCGGACGCCGCCGTCATGGTCCGCGCACCGGACGTCGCCGACTCGCTCAAAGCACTCGCTCCCGCCTTGTCGTCCTGTCCGTCCCGCCCCGGGTGCGGCCGGCTCATCCGGCCGCCACCGCTCCGTCGTACGCCGCGAGCGCCTCACGGGCCGCCTGCCGCGCGCTCTCGGCCAGCTCGTGCGGCTCGACGATGCGGCCGTCGCGGCCGAGCCGCAGGGCCAGCCGTCTGAGCGAGGCCGGGTCGGGGGTGCGCAGGGTGATCCGCAGCCCGCCTTCGGGCAGTTCCTCCGCGCTGTCGTGGGGGTAGTACTCGGCGACCCAGCGCCCGCCGGGACCGACCTCGACCACGACCTCGGGGTCCTCGGCCGCGGGCTGCACCAGCCCTTCCGACAGGTCCCGCAGCTCGACCTCGGGCGGCGCGGACGGCTCGTCGAGGATGCGGATCTCGGCGACCCGGTCGAGCCGGAAGGTGCGGCGCGCCTCGGAGCGGCGGCACCAGGCCTCGACGTAGGTGTGGCCGACGCTGACCAGGCGGATCGGGTCGATCTCGCGCTCGGTGACCTCGTCACGCGCGGGCGAGTAGTAGCGGATCCACAGTCTGCGGCGTTCGGCGATGGCCCGGTCGACGTCCGCGAAGACGCCGCCCTCGGACTCGAAGGTCACCGAGAGCCGGGAGCTGGCTCCCGCCGCCTCGCCGGCCGCGGTCTCCACCTTGGCGGTGGCCCGCAGCAGCGCCTGCCGGTCGCTCTCGCGCAGCCCCGGCAGGGTGGCCACGGCGCGGGCGGCGACCAGCAGCGCGGTGGCCTCGTCGGCGGCGAGCCGCAGCGGCTCGGCCGCCTCCGCGCCGAGCGCGGCGGGGTTGTGCCACCAGATGCGCTCACCGTCGGTGTCGATGTCCAGCAGATCGCCGCCGCGGAAACTGGTGCCGCACATGGGCAGCACGTCGAGGTCCGAGACCAGCTCGTCCTCGGTGATGCCGAAGGCGCGCGCCACGTCCTCGATCCGCGCGCCGGGACGCTCCCGCAGGTACGTCACCAGGGAGAGCATCCGCCGGGTCTGGTCGATGGCGTTCACGGGCCTGACCGGTTTGCCTGCCACGTTCTTGTCCGCTCCCCCTCAGCCCTTGGCCACGGCCCGCAGCCGGTCCACCACGTCGGCCCGCAGCTCGGCGGGCTCCAGGACCACCACGTCCGGTCCGAACTCCACCAGCCAGGCATCCAGGCCGTGCCCGTACGGAATCTCCAACTCGTCCCAGCCGTCGCCGAGTTCCCGGACCGCGGTGGCCTTCGCCCGGAGCGGGTAGCCGGCGTCGGAGCGCAGCCGGATGCGCGCCGAGCGGTCGGCGGTCTCCCCGGCCCAGCTCGCCACGGTCTCCCGCACGGTGACGACGTCCGGCACCGGCACGGTGAACCGGCCGCTGCGCGAGCGCACCTTCCCGGTGATCCGGGAGAGCCGGAAGACCCGCTCGGCGCCCCGGTCGCGGTCCCAGCCGGCCAGGTACCAGTGGCCGCGCCAGCACTCCAGCGCCCACGGTTCGACGTGCCGCTGCCCGGGCTGGGCGGCGTTGGCCTTGCGGTAGTCGAAGACGACCGGCCGGCGGTCGCGGCAGGCCAGCATCAGCGGCTCGAACGCGGCCTCGTGCACGGGGATGCGCGGCTCCAGCGCGCCATGGGCCCCGTAGGGGTCGACGTCCTCGGGCAGCCCGGCCGCGCGCAGCTTCTGCAGGGCGCCGCTGGCCGCTCCGGCGAGCCGGGCCTGCTGCCACACCTTGGCGGCGAGCCCGAGCGCGGCGGCCTCCTCGGCGTCGAGGGTGATGGGCGGCAGCCGGTTGCTGTCGCGGCGGGCCAGATAGCCGACCTCGCCGTCGAGGTTCTCCACGGTCTCGATGACCAGTCCGAGCTCGCGCAGATCGTCCTTGTCGCGCTCGAACATCCGGTTGAAGGAGTCGTCCGAGCCCGCTTCGAGGTACGCCTCGATGGACTCGCGCAGCTCACGCTTGCTGAGCGGGCGGCGCGTCCCGAGCAGACACAGCGCCAGATTCATCAGCCGCTCGGCCTTGGCAATGGCCATCGACCCGCTTCGCCTCCCTATGGTGCTTACGAGCGATGACCGTACCGTCCCGCAGTGGCCGGGTAAAAGCCGAGGGCCCACGCCCGGACAGGCATGGGCCCCGGATGATCGGCTCCGGTCGGATCAGACGCCGAGCAGGTCGACCACGAAGATCAGGGTCTCACCGGGCTTGATCGCCGGGGTGGGGCTCTGGTTGCCGTAGGCGAGGTGCGCGGGGATGGTCAGCTGGCGGCGGCCGCCGACCTTCATGCCCTGCACGCCCTGGTCCCAGCCCTTGATGACCCGGCCGCCGCCCAGCGGGAAGCGGAACGGGGTGCCACGGTTCCAGCTGGCGTCGAACTCCTCGCCCGTGCTGAAGGCGACACCGACGTAGTGGACGGTGACGGTCTGGCCCGCCTGGGCCACCTCGCCCTCGCCCTCCCAGATGTCCTTGATCTCGAGGTCCGCCGGGGGCTCGCCGCCCGGGAAGTCGATCTCGGGCTTGTCGATGCTCACGTCTAACGCTCCTGCTTGTCTGCGGAAAGGCGAACACGCACAGTCTTACATCCTCACGCGGTCACAGCTTCGCGAGGATGTCCACCGAGAAGACCAGCGTCGAGTCCTTCTTGATGCCGCTGCCCTCCGGCGGGTTGTCGCCGTAACCCAGCTCCGGGGGGATGACGATGAGGACCCGGCTGCCGACCTTCTTGCCGGTGAGCCCCTGCGCCCAGCCCTTGACGACCTGCTGGAGCGAGAACGACGTCAGCTGGCCGCGTGCGTACGTGGAGTCGAACTCCTTGCCGCCGTCCCACAGCACGCCCTTGTACTGCACCAGGACGCTGTTGTCGGCGCCGACCTCCTCGCCGTCGCCCTCGATGACGTAGCTCGACACGAGCTTCTTCGGGGCGTCCGCGTCGGGCACCTCGATGGAGGGCGCCTTGCCGTCGGTGTTGGTGCCGACCTTGGGCAGGTCCTTGTTGTCCTGGGCCACCTCGCTGCCCTTGGCGGAGCTCTTGGCGTTGAACGTGTCCTGCACGTCGACCACGAACACCAGCGTGTCGGTGCCCTTGATCCCCGCCTGCTGGTTGCCCTGCTCGCCGTACCCCCAGGTCGGCGGGACGGCCATCTCGACGCGGCTGCCGGTCTTCTTGCCGGCCAGCGCGTACCGCCAGCCGTCGATGATGCTGCCCTGGGCGAGCTGGATGGCCAGCGGGCTCTTGCGGTCGTACGAGTTGTCGAACACCTTCGCGGTGCTCCACACCTGGCCGAGGTAGTGGGCCACGATGAAGTCGTTCTCGGCGATCGTCCTGCCGCCGCCCGCGATGACCGTCTTGACCGCGAGGTCCTTGGAGGGGTCTCCGCTGCCCTTGGCGACCGTGGGCTTCTCACCGAACTTCGTGCCGGCCGTGATCGCCGGCAACGGCCCGTCGACGATCTTCGGCGAGGGCGCCGCGGACGTCTGGGGCGCCGAGGGCGAGGCGCTGTCGCTGGCCTTGCCCGAGTCGGACTTGTCGTCCCCGCACGCGGCGAGGGTGACCAGTCCGGCGGGAACGGCGATGAGAAGTGAGCGTCGGCGCACGGTGGGGGCCTCGTAATCGTCGATCTTGTGGGTTGGCGTCCGCGCAACTCTACGGCGTGAGAAGGGCGCCGTACGGTGTGACGTACGGCGCCCGTGTGACGTTCCGGGAATTTTGGGATCCCCTGGCGGAACGCCTCTCTCACATTCCGGCGATCAGCTTCTCCACGCGTTCGTCGACCGAACGGAACGGGTCCTTGCACAACACCGTCCGCTGAGCCTGGTCGTTGAGCTTGAGGTGCACCCAGTCGACGGTGAAGTCGCGGCGCTGCTCCTGGGCCCGCCGGATGAAGTCGCCGCGCAGCCGGGCCCTGGTGGTCTGCGGCGGAACGGACTTGCCCTCGAAGATCTTCAAGTCGTTGCAGATCCGGGCCGCTTGTCCCTTTTTCTCCAGCAGGTAGTAGAGACCCCGCCGGCGGTGGATGTCGTGGTAGGCGAGGTCTATCTGCGCGACCCGCGGGTGCGACATGGTCATGTTGTGCTTGGCCCGGTACCGCTCGAGGAGCTTGTACTTCATGACCCAGTCGATCTCGGTGCCGATGCGGTCGAGGTCCTCGGCCTCGATCGCGTCCAGCGTGCGGCCCCACAGCTCCAGGACCTGCTCGACGGTGCCGGTGCGGATGCCGCGGCGCTCGCAGAAGTCCAGCGCCTTCTCGTAGTACTCGCGCTGCACCTCCAGCGCCGACGCCTCCCGGCCGCTGGCCAGGCGCACCTTGCGCCGCCCGGTGATGTCGTGGCTGACCTCGCGGATCGCCCGGATCGGGTTCTCCAGGGTCAGGTCGCGCATCACCGTGCCCGCCTCGATCATGCGCAGCACCAGGTCGGTGGCGCCGACCTTGAGCAGCATGGTCGTCTCCGACATGTTGGAGTCGCCCACGATGACGTGCAGCCGGCGGTAGCGCTCGGCGTCCGCGTGCGGCTCGTCGCGCGTGTTGATGATGGGCCGCGAGCGGGTCGTCGCCGAGGAGACGCCCTCCCAGATGTGCTCGGCCCGCTGGCTGACGCAGTACACGGCGCCGCGCGGCGTCTGCAGCACCTTGCCGGCGCCGCACAGCAGCTGCCTGGTCACCAGGAACGGGATGAGGATGTCCGCGAGCCGCGAGAACTCGCCGTGGCGGGCCACCAGATAATTCTCGTGGCAGCCGTAGGAGTTGCCCGCGGAGTCGGTGTTGTTCTTGAAGAGGTAGACGTCGCCCGCGATTCCCTCCTCGTGCAGGCGTCGTTCGGCGTCCACCAGGAGTCCTTCGAGAATGCGCTCGCCGGCCTTGTCGTGGGTGACCAGCTCGGTCACGTTGTCACATTCCGGCGTTGCGTATTCCGGATGTGATCCCACGTCGAGATAGAGGCGGGCGCCGTTCCGCAGAAAGACATTGCTGCTGCGGCCCCATGACACGACACGGCGGAAGAGGTACCGCGCCACCTCGTCAGGCGACAGGCGGCGCTGTCCCCTGAACGTGCACGTGACGCCGTACTCGTTCTCCAGCCCGAAAATGCGGCGGTCCATGAGGGAACATTACGCCCGATCCCCCGAGCTGAAACGAGGTTCGACGGCACGATTTGGATCATTTTCCGAACGGGCCGCGACCACCGCCCTCCCGGCGGGAACTGCCATTACCCGTCGGGTGGCGATCAAAACCAGCAGCGACACGCCGCCCGCGAGGCCCGGCACCGCGAACCCCCACACCGCCCCGCCCGCCTCGATGACCGGACCGGTGAGGCCCGTTCCGACCGAGGCGCCGACGGTGAACGTGGTCACGAGCCAGGAGAACGCCTCGGTGACCGTCCCGCGCGGCGCGTGCCGGTCGACGAGCACGAAGGCGCAGGCGATGGCCGGCGCCAGGAAGACCCCGGCGACCACGGTGAGCAACGTCATGGCCACCACACCGGGCGTCAGCATCAGGGGCAGGTAACACACCGCCAGAAGGGCCACCAGCACCCGCAGTCGCCGGGCGGGCTCACCGGCCCACTGCCGCGCCCCGTAGACCGCGCCGCCGACCAGGGCGCCCAGCCCGATCCCCGCCATCAGCCAGCCGTACACCTGGTCACCGCCGTGCTCGTCCGCGTACCCCACGGCCGCCACGGTGATGGACCCCAGCGCCACACCCACGCACAGGAAGGCGGCCAGCAGCGCCAGCAGCCCCCGCGAGCGCAGCGCGCCCAGCCAGTGCGCCTCACGGGGCGCCGACCGCCAGGCGCGCGACGGCGGGGAGACGACCACGGAGAGGGCGCCCAGCACGCCGATGACGTTCAGCACGACCAGCGCGGCCCCCGGCGACCACAGCGACGCGCACACCGTCACCAGCAGCGGCCCGACGGTGAACATCACCTCCTGGGCCACGGCGTCCATGGCGTACGCCCGGTGGACGTGGTCCTCCCTGGGCAGCACGGAGGCCCACAGGGCGCGCAGGCCGCCCTCCAGGGGCGGAGTGAAGAGTCCGGCCGCGGTCACCGCGCCGTAGGCGACCGCGCGCGGCTCGGTCCCCACGAAGGCGAACAGCGCCATCGCCAGCGCCGACAGCACGGCGGCGGGCAGCTGCACCCGCGGCTGCCCCCGCAGGTCCACCAGCCGCCCCAGCACGGGCTGCCCGACGGCGTTGGCCACGCCGTACACCGCCGCCAGCCCGCCGGCCAGGCTGTACGTGCCGCCCTCCGCCCGCACGAACAGGACGATCGCGATGGCCGCGGTCACGTTGGGCAGCCGCCCCACGAGCGTGCCCACGAGCAGCCGGGTGGCGTGGCGTGCCCGGAGGATCTCCAGGTATCCCGTAGCCATGCGGATCCCTTCACTGGAAGTGTTACGTATAACTAGGCGCTCCATACGTACCATGTCCGCTGTTGACCAGTCCAGACGAAGGAGCGGCGCGACGATGCCCCGAGCCGGCACCCGCCCCACGAGCCGGGACGTCGCCCGGGCCGCCGGCGTGTCCCAGGCCGCCGTCTCCCTGGTCCTCGGCGACAAATGGCGCGGCCGGGTCGCCGAGGCCACGGCGGAACGCGTCCGCGAGGCCGCGCGCACCCTGGGCTACCGCCCCAACCTGGCCGCCCGCAACCTCCGGCTGGGCCGCACCCGTACGGTCCTGCTGGTCGTCCCCGCGCTGACCACGGAGTTCTTCGCGGGCGTCTACACGGGGGCCGCGCGGGTCGCCTCCCGGCACGGCTTCGGTGTGGTCCTCTACCCCTCCCCCGAGGGCATCGGCCCCGCCCGCGACCCCTTCGCGTCCGCCCAGGCCGCGCTGGACGGCGTGATCGCGTCCTCGATGGCCGCGGAGGCGCTCACGGCGATCCGGGGCGACCAGCTGCCGCTGGTGATGCTGGACAGCGACCCCTCGGGCAGTGTGGGCGCGGCCACGGTCAACCTGGACATCGCCGGCGGTGTCCGCCAGGTCACGGAGCACCTCCTCGCGCTGGGCCACCGCCGCTTCCTCCACCTGGCGGCGGACGTGGCGTCGTGGACCTTCGAGGTGCGGGCGCGGGAGCTGGCGGCGCGGCTGCGGGAGGTTCCGGGCGCGTCGTTGCGCACGGCGCGGGCGCCGCTCTCCATCAAGGGGGCGGAGGTGTCCGCGGAGGCGGCGCTGTCCGGTCTGCCCGCCCCGGACCGGCCCACCGCCGTGGTCTGCGACGACGACCACCTGGCCGCGGGCACGTACAAGGCGGCGCGGCGTCTGGGGCTGCGGGTCCCCGAGGACCTGTCCGTCACCGGGCTGGACGATCTGGCTCTCGCGAGCGCGATCGATCCGGAGCTGACCACGGTGCGGCTGGACGCGGAGCTGTTCGGGGAGCGGGGGATGGAGGCGTTGCTGGCCGTGCTGGAGGGGCGGGCGCCTGCGGCGGGCGACATTCCGGTGGAGCTGGTGGTACGGGGGTCCACGGGGCCGGCGTGAGCGGAGGGCTGGCGCCGGCTCGGTTGCCTTGCTGCCCGGCGTGGGTGCGGGCCGGGGGGTGTTCGCGCAGCCCGGCGCTTACGGGGCGCCGTCGCGCCCACCCGTGCCGCCCCAGCGGCACGACTGCCCGCGGAGTGCGGGGCGACTGCCCGCGGAGTGCGGCGGGTGCTGCCCGCGGAGGGCGGGGCGACTACCCGCGGAGGGCGGCAGGTGCTGCCCACGGAGGGCGGGGCGACTACCCGCGGAGGGCGGC